>Ga0070684_100004582_pt1 | contig 10540 bp, 12 predicted proteins | sample KBSC723LmetaG_FD_65653 | JGI IMG/M metagenome (GOLD analysis project Ga0070684, IMG submission 65653) | Corn rhizosphere microbial communities from Kellogg Biological Station, Michigan, USA - KBS C7.2-3L metaG | ecosystem: Host-associated > Plants > Roots > Rhizosphere ...
TCGGCGATCTTGCCCCAGATCGGGGTCGCCGCGGTGGCGGTCAGCAGGGTGGCGGTGACGACCCAGGTGTACTGGGTCTGGCTGCCGTTGAGCGCACCGATGATCTTCGGGAGCGCGGTGACACGACGGTCGAGCTGAGCAGCGCGACGAACAGGACGAGCATGAGGCCGCTGAGCGCCTCCAGCCGTTGCCGGTGGCTCATCGACTCGTGCGGGTTGATCATCGTCTCGCCTCCAGGCGGCGTGTCGCGGGTCAGCACCCGAGCATTGCGCGAAGCTTCCCAGTGCGCAACTTTTCCCTGCGAGAAGAAATTCCGAGGGCGTACGCTTGGACCCGATGACCACCGCTCTCGGCCTGCGCGAACGCAAGAAGGCCGCCACCCGCGAGGCACTCCACGAGGCTGCCGTCCGGCTCGCCGCCGAGCACGGTGTGGACAACGTCACCGTGGAGGCGATCGCCGACGCGGCGACGATCTCCCGCCGCACGTTCTCCAAGTACTTCGCCAGCAAGGAGCAGGCGCTCCTGCACGCCGACCAGACCCGGGTGGCCCACCTGATCGACCTCGTGCGGGCCCGCCCGCCGGCCGAGTCGCCGTGGACCGCGCTGACCCGGGCCACCGAGGAGTGGCTCGCCGAGCCCGCCGCCAGCGACCGGCGGACCATCGATCGGTACCGCGAACTACGCCGCCACCCGGCGCTGCTGGCCGAGCAGGTGGCCACCTACGCCGCGGCCGAGCGCGAGCTGACCTCCGCGATCGCGCAACGGATCCCGGCGGGGCCCACCGCCACCCTGCGCGCCCGCCTGCTGGCCGCCAACTTCCTGAGCACGCTGCGCGTGGCCCACCAGCTCTGGCTCGAGCCGCCGGCGCACGCGCTGCCCCGACTGGTACGGGAAGCGCTCACCCTGACCGCGGAGAGTTTCAGCTGAGCGGCGTCACGGTCACCGGCACCGCGCAGCACGAGGCGTGGGCCCGTCGGGTCCTGCCGCCCGCCGAACAGGTACGCCCCGGATTGTGGTCGATTCCCGTACCGATACCGGACAGCCCGCTGCGCTACACCCTGTCGTACGCCTTCGTCACCGACGCGGGCACGGTGATCGTCGACCCGGGCTGGGACACCCCCGAGGGACGGCGGGCGCTCGACGACGGCCTGGCTGGCGCCGGCGCGAGCCTCGGCGACGTCACCGGTGTGGTCGTCACCCACATCCACCCGGATCACCACGGCCTCAGCGGCTGGCTGCGCGACAGTTCCGGCGCCTGGATCGCCATGCACCCCGCCGAGGCGCAGACCCTGCCCGCGCGCCGGTGGCGCGGTCGTGGCGGGGACGTCGACCGCGACTGGCTGCGCCTGCACGGCGTACCCGACGACGAGGCCGCCACGATCGCCATCGACCCGGCCCGGCTCGCCGACGTCTTCCGGATGGTCGAACCCGACCGCACCCTCGATGACGGCGACCGCGTACCGATCGACGGCCACGACGTACGGGCGGTCTGGACGCCCGGGCACACGCCCGGCCACCTGTGCCTGCACGACACCACCGCGGGCGTGCTGCTGACCGGGGACCATCTCCTGCCCCGCATCAGTCCCAACATCGGTGTCCACAGTGGATCCGACGGCGACCCGCTGACCGCGTACCTGGATTCGCTCGACCGTACGGTCGCCTTCCACGCCGACGAGGCGCTGCCCGCCCACGAGTACCGGTTCCGCGGCCTGGATCGGCGCGTCGCCGAGCTCAAGGACCACCACCGGGAACGCGCCGCCGAGACACTCGCGATTCTCGACCGGCTGGCCCGCCCCACAACCTGGGCCGTCGCCGCCGAGCTCACCTGGTCCCGCGGCTGGCCGGCGCTGCACGGAATGATGCGACGCATGGCGCTCGCCGAGACCCTCGCGCACCTGCGACACCTGGTGTCCGCGGGTACCCTCGACGAGCCGACCGGCACCCCGCTGCTCTGGCGCCGCAGCGTCCACAGTGGACATGAGAGCAGGGCCGCGATCGGTCGACCGCGGCCCTGAGCCGCCGTAACGGAACGGTCAGTCGCGCACCGCGCCGAGCTGACCGTACAGGTCCAGCTGGTCGTCGGTGAGCCAGTACTCGGCCACCCGGCCCCGCTCCAGCCGGAGGATGTCCACGCCCGCGAAGTTCACCTCGGTACCGGGCGGGGCGGTGGCGATGGCCGGCCGGCCGCCGATCCACACTCCGGTGAACCGGAACCGGGAGATCAGATGCTCCCCGTCCACGAACGGGCCAAGCTCGCAGGTGAACGTGGCGCTCGAGTACGAGCTGCGGAACAGCCCGATCCAGCCGGCCATCGACTGCGGGTCGTGCACCGTGGACTCCGGCGGCATCCCCACCTGGGGCAGGTGGATGGTCAGCTCCGGCGCGATGATCTCCCACGCCAGCGCGAGGTCGCCGTTCCACATGCTCAGCCAGCGGTCGATGAACCGGCTCGCCTCCACGCGGGATCCGGCCAGCACGGCGGTCATGCCTCGGCCCCCTGCGTCCAGCACTCCACGATGCGCCCGCCGGCCACCCGCAGGATGTCCACGCCGACCATGGTGACCGGGCGTCCGGCCACGTCGCGGGGCCAGCCGGTACGGCCGAGGTAGGTGGCCGTACCGATCCACCGCACGACCAGCTTGTCCCCGTCGACCAGCGGACCGAAGTCGGTGTGGTACCGCAGGTTGTCGAACTTCCCGGTGAACCCGGACACCCAGCCGGCCATGTCCTCGGCGCCGCGGATGGTCGACGGATCGATCGTCGCGCCGGCGGTCGGCAGGTGCACCACGTACCCCGTGCCGATGATCTCGTGGGCGATGCGCGGATCCTCGTTCCACATCCTCAGCCACTGTGTCCACAGCCGGTCCGCCTCGGCCCTGGTCAGGACCGCGCCCGCGGTGTCCGGCGTCGCCACGCTCTCCCCTACTGCCACCATCGCGTCACCTCACATCTCGCCGTGCGACCCACGGCTCCTTCCAGCACAGACCGCGCGCACCGGCCGGCGGATACAGGTGGCGCAGCCGTGTATCCGGCGGGAGGCCGCGCGATCTGTGAGGGGGACATGAGACAGGCGACCCGGCGCGCGTGCCCGGTCGGGGCGCCCCGGGCAGCGAGGAGAAAGCCCATGGCGGTACGTCCGTGCGCGGTGGTCACCGGCGGTTCGCGCGGCATCGGTCGCGCGGTGGCGGTCCGGCTCGCCGAGGAGGGGTACGACGTCGCGTTCTGCTACCGGGCCGCGGGCGACGCGGCCAAGGAGACGGTACGGCTGGTGGAGGCCGCCGGCGGGCGGTGCTACGCCGACGTCTGCGACGTTGTCGACCCGGATGCCGTGGCGGCCTTCCTGCGGCGGGCCGAGGCGGAGCTGGGTCCGGTGCGGGTACTGGTGAACTCCGCCGGCATCATCCGGGACAAGCCGATGGTGCTGATGAGCCACGCCGACTGGACCAGCGTGCTCGACACGAACCTCAACGGCACCTTCAACTTCTGCCGCACCGCCCTGCTGGGCATGATGAAGCGCCGCCGTGGCGTGATCGTGAACATGTCATCCGTGTCCGGCGTGTACGGGCATGCCGGGCAGACCAACTACTCGGCCGCCAAGGCCGGTATCAACGGGATGAGCCGGGCCCTGGCCAAGGAGGTCGCCGGGCACGGCATCCGGGTCAACACGGTGGCACCCGGGTTCATCGAGACGGACATGACCGCGTCGCTCACCGACAAGACCCGGCAGCAGGCGTTGGAGATGATCCCGCTGCGCCGGTTCGGCTCGGTGGAGGCGGTTGCCGAGTTGACCGCGTTCCTGGCGTCCGACCGGGCCGACTACATCACCGGCCAGGTCATCCAGGTGGACGGCGGGATCGCGCTGTGACGGCCGTACCGGTGACCCGGCCGGTGGTGCGGCTGGACAGCGTCGAGGTCGACCCGCTCGGGGCGACGGGGCGCAAGAAGGTACCGGCGGACGACCCGTACCTGGCCGGGCACTACCCGCAGTTGGCGCTGTGGCCCGGAGTGTTCCTGATCGACTCGGCCGCACAGGTCGCCGCCCGGCACTTCGCCGCGCACCAGCCGCGGCTGGCCGAGGCGCTACTGGCCGAGGTGGCGAGCGTGCGGTTCCTGCGCCCGGTGCTGCCCGGCGACGAGTACGAGGTGCGCGTCGAGCCGGCCGGCCCCGCCGGCGTTGTCCGGGTGCGCTGCCTGGTCGGCCGGGAGCTGGCGGCCCGGATGACGCTGCGGTTGGCCGTACCGGAGCCGGCCGTACCGGAACCGGCCGCGCCGGAACCGATACTTCTGTCGTGTCCCGTCGACGCGGACCCGCGCCGGCTGTTGCCGCACCGGCCGCCGATGCTGTTGGTGGACCTGGTACTGGCGGCCGGCGCGCTGAGTGTCGTGACGCAGAAGGTGGTCCGCCCCGACGAGCCGTGCTTCGCCGGTGCGCCGGCCGGCGCGCTGGCCTGGCCGTCCCCGTTCGTACTCGAGTCGTTCGCGCAGAGCTGCGGCGTGCTGTGGGCGCTGGCCGCCGAGCGCGCCTGCCGGCCGGTACCCGGACTGCTGGTGTTCGGCGCCGCCCGCGGGGTGACGTTCCCGCGTCCGGTACCGGTGGGCGCGGTGCTGACCCACACCGTCCGGCTCGAGCAGGCGGTGGGTGAGGACGCGGCGATGTTCACCGGCTCGGCCCGCGTCGACGGGCAGCTGGTGCTGTCGGTCGAGGGGGCCACCGCCCTGCTCCGGCCGGCCGAGGCGCTCGCCGGCACGCCCTGACCTGTACCGTCCGAAGTGGACAGTGTGAGGGCGGGTGCCGTCGGCACCCGCCCTCACACCCTCCCGGCAAAGGATCAGGTGAGCAGCGCGGCCTCCGGGAGCAGCGCGCGCAGCCGGGTCAGCGCCCTCCGGCGCAGCGGGCCGATCGAGCCCCGCGGCAGGCCGAGTTCCCGGCTCACCTCGTCGTAGCTGGGCGCCGGGTCGACCATCAGGACCCCGAGCAGCTTCTGGTCGCGGGGCGGCAGCTTGCGGAAGGCCGACCGTACGCCGCTGTGGCCGCCGTACCGCACCAGCACGTCATCGGGCTGGTCGGCCGCGGTGGCCGGCCGGTCGAGCAGCATGCTGTCGCCGACCGGCACGTGCTTACGGTTGCGCTCGATGCACTTCAGCGACTCCCGGCGGGCGGTCGTCGTGATCCACTGGGTGAACATCTCCGGAGCCCGCAGCTTGCTCAGGTACTGCACCGTACGCAGCCAGGTCAGCTGGTACACGTCCTGGCAGTCGGCGAGTGACAGCCGATGGGAGCGGGCGATCGTCCAGACCCGCGGGGAGAACCGTTCCACCAGCTGCCGCCAGGCCCGGTCGTCCCCGGCCAGACAGCGGCTGACCAGACCGGCCACGCTGTCGCCGGCCGCCGGGTCGTCCCCGGCCGGCGGACCTCCGGCCGGGGACGACAGCGATGCGCGTTCCCTCGTCAGCGTGCTCATCGGCGCCGCACCACCAGAGCGCCGACCATCCCGTCCTGCCCGATCGACGTGACCAGACCGATCTCGCCGGATCCCTCGCCCGCCGACCCGTCCGGCGCCCAGTGGGCCAGCAGGGCGGCCAGTTGCAGGGCGCCGCTGGCGCTGAAGCTCTCCCCGGCGACCTCGGTGACCCGCACCGACCCGGCCGGGACACGGCCGCCCAGCGCGGCGCGGACGCCGCGCAGTTCGGCGCGCTCCAGGCCGACGTGGCCGGTACAGCCCCAGGACACGGTGGACACGTCAGCCGGGGCGACCCCGCTGCGTTCCAGTGCCCGCCGCACCGCGGCGGTCACCCGGTGGCTGGTCACCGGCCGGTCGTCCGAGCCGGCCGAGACGACCTCGCAGGCGAGCAGTTCGGCCAGCGGGGTACGCCCGGCGGCGGCCGCGCTGGCGAGGCTCTCCACGAGGAACACCGCGCAGCCCTCACCGACGGCGGTGTCCCCGGTCAGCCTTCCGGACAGGTGCCAGCCCCAGGCGGACTGCGGGCACAGCTCCTCCACCCCGCCGACCAAGGCGCCGTCGATGTGACCGCCGACGATGGCGTTGCGGGCGTACCGGATCGCCGAGAGGCTCGACAGCTGGCCGCCGGCGATGGTGGCGTTGACGCCGCGCAGGCCGTTGAAGATGGCCACCTGTCCGGCGCAGCAGTTCATCACGGTGTTCGGGAACAGGTTGGCGCGCACCAGGTACGGCTTCTCCTGCACCAGAGTCTCCCGGGAGAACTCGCTGGAGCTGCGGATGCTGCCGGTACTGGTGCCGATGACCACGCCGGTGCGGGTACCGGCATCCGGTGCCAGCGGCGGATCCAGCTCGGCCAGCGCCCGATTGCAGGCGACCAGCGCTATCTTCGTCGTCCAGTCGAGGTGGCGCACGCCCTTGCGTCCCAGGTACTGCTCGGGGTCGATGCCTTCGATGCCGACCAGCGGTATGGGCGGGTAGTCCTCGTCGCGCCGGGGTCCGCTCAGCGCGGGTTGCGCGGCTCCGTCCCAACCCCGCAGCGCGGCGAGCCCGAACCCGGCCGGGGACACGACCCCCGCGCCCGTGACCGCCAACGCCTCGATCTCGGTCATGCCACTCTCCCCAGGATCGTGATGGCGTTGTTGCCGCCGAAGGCGAACCCGTGGTTCTGCACGACGCGCGGGCTGGCCGGGCGGGACCGGCCGGGTACCGGGTCGAGGTCGGGGCCGAGCGCCGGGTCGACCTCGGTGATGTTGGCGGTCGGCGGCAGGAAGCCCTCGTGCAACGCCAGGCAGCAGATCAGCGCGCCGAATCCACTGGCCGCGCCCATGGTGTGGCCGATCATCGACTTGATCGAGCTGATCGGGGGCAGCCGGTCGCCGAACACCTCGCGGACCGCCTTGACCTCCGTCGCGTCGTTGGTCGGGGTGCCGGTGCCGTGGGCGCAGATGTAGTCGATGTCGGCGGGTGACACCCCGGCGTTGCGATGGGCGGCCCGGATGCAGGCGGCGATGCTGGTCGGGTCCGGGGACACCGGGTGGCTGGCGTCGCAGTTGACGCCGTACCCGAGGACCTCGGCGTAGATGCGGGCGCCCCGGTTGACCGCGTGCTCCAGCGGCTCCAGCAGCAGGGCGACGCCGCCCTCCGCGGTGAGGATGCCGGAGCGGTTGCGGTCGAACGGCCGGCACACCGACTCGGCCAGGGCGCCGAGCCGGTAGAAGCCCGCGTGTGCCCACCGGTTGATGGAGTCCGCTCCGCCGCTGATCATGAAGTCGGCCTCGCCGGTACGCACCATGTCGTAGGCGTAGCCGAGCGCGTAGTTGCTTGCCGAACAGGCGGTGGCGATGGTCTGCGCCTCGCCGCGCAGGCCCAGTTCACTGTTGACCGCGGTGGCGATCTGGTTCGCCGGTACCTGGCGGATCAGCGCCGGGTCGAGGCGCTTGAACCCGTCCCGTACCCACTGGCCGGTGAGCGCCTCGATGACGGCGGACTCCCCGCTGGTGGTACCGACCACGGAGCCGGTACGGGCGGCCGCCAGTACCCCCGCGTCGAGGCCGCTGTCATCGGCGGCCAGCCGGGCCGCCGAGGCGGCGAACAGCGCGGTGCGGCCCCAGTCGCCGACCCGCAGCCGCCGCACGACCTCCTCGGGGACGAACTGGTGTACCTCGCCGGCGACGGTGTGCGGGAACCCGGTGGCGTCGAAGGCGCGGATCTGGGACACGCCGCTGCGGCCCTCCCTGATGCCGGCGGCGAACGTGTGGGCGCCGATGCCCAGGCTGCTCACCGCGCCGAGCCCGGTGACCACGACCCGGCGCGGGGTCCCGCTCATCGCGCGGCACCCGGGCTGCGGTAGGTGTCCACCACGCGGCGCACCGACGTGAGGTCGGTGAGCTCGGACAGGGCGTCCTGCGGGATGTGCACGCCGAGGTCGCGCTCGATGCGGGCCAGGATTTCGATGGCCATCAACGAGTCGGCGCCGTGGTCGGCGACGAAGTCGCTGGTGTCGGTGAGCTCATCGGTCTCGATCTCGAGGACCTCGGCGACCAGGACGCGCAGTTCGTCGAGGTGCTCGGTGGTGGCGGTGGCGTTCTCGGGCATCGTGGGGCCTTTCTCTGAGTAGGTCGGGCTCCGGTCGGAGGTCGGTTGACCGGTGGCGCTTGTGTCCGCCCGTGGGCGGGCCGGGGTCTTCAGTGGGCTCGGGCCAGTTCGCGGGTACGCCCGGCGCGCATCCGGTGCCGGGCGTTGACCAGTGCGGCCCGGCTCAACGCGGCCGGGGACAGGAACTCGCGCACCGGGATGAGGCGGGAGCCGAAGCGGTGGAACTGGGTGGCCATCCGCTCGTCGCGGGCGGCGGCCGAGAACATCAGCGACTCGATGTGGTTGAAGGGCCGGCCGCCGGCGTAGTCGGAGATGAGGAACTGGTACCCGTGCAGCCGCTTGTGCTGTTTGCGGTACGCGCCGAGGGCGGCGTCCACGCTGCCGGCACCCTGTACGGCGGAGCCGGTGGTGCGGGCCAGCCACTGCGCGCTCTGCAACGCCCAGCCGCAACCGACGCCCCACAGCGGATCGCTGGTCAGTGCCGCGTCGCCGATGAGCGCGTACCCGGGGCCGGTCGGCCTGCGGACGATGAGCGGGTAGTTGACCGTACCGATGATCTTGCCGACGAGCTCGCCCTGGTCCAGATCCGGCGCGCCCGGCAGGGCGGCGACGAACTTGCGGTACGCGCCCTCCAGGTCGGCCCGGAACTCCTCCAGCCGGTTCTTGGCCGGGATGCAGGCGACGATGGTGATGTCACCGTCGTTGGGCATCGCGTACGCCACGTCCGGCTCGCGGAACCAGGACAGCGTGACGTCCCGCTCGGGCCGGGGCAGCCCCTTGAAGTGGGCGAAGTAGCTGAACCGGTCGTTCTCCACCACCTTGGTGGGCGTACCGGCAAGCTCGGCGATGGCCGAGTCGCGCCCGTCGGCGCCGACCACCAGCCGGCCCCGTAGCTCGAACGGTTGGCCGGCGGCGATGCCGCCCACGCCGACGACCCGGTCGCCCTCCCGTACCAGCCGGTTGACGGTGTGGCCGAGCCTCAGGTCGATGCCGGACGTGGTGGCGACCAGTTCCCGCAGGATCGGGTCGAGGGTCTGCCGGCGCACGTTGTACCCGTGCGGCAGGGCATCCGGCCGCGCCTCGTAGGGCGGCCGGATCCAGCCCCACCGCGTCCAGTAGTGGGCCGAGTTGCGTACCGCGCCCGCGGCCTCCAACTGCGGGATGACCCCGAGCTCGGCGAGCACCGGTACGCCGCAGGACTGGATGTAGTGGGTGCACAGCACCTTGAATGCGGCCGGGTCGGAGCGCCTTTCCACCAACGCGACCCTCGCGCCCTGGCGGGCGTACAGCACGGCGGCGGTACAGCCGGCGATACTGGCGCCGTTGATGACGACATCGTAGATTTCGGGCATTGTTCCTTCCTTCCGGTCAGGCTCCCCATTCACGACCGATAACCGCAACAGTTCGCCACATGGACATCTGGGATACGCAGCGAAGGCATGGCACGCCGCAACCCCCACTGTGTGACGTACAACATGCGAATGAACCGAATCCGGCGGGTGGCCGTGCGACAATTGATACGTCGCATGACAGACAATAAATGTGGCAAATACAATTGCGCCACAGCTACTTGTCGCAGCAATGTTCGGCTGCTACATCCCCCTCCGCGCGAGCAGCCGTGCCCAGCCCCGAGCCGCCGGAAGCACCCCGCGCCCCTCCTCGCGGAACCCTCCGGGTCGATGTCGCTTAACTAAGTTAGTAGTTGCTAACCGCTTTCTTGACCAAGTTAGCGAGCGTCCCGCGCGTCTGTCAAGTAGTCCGGTAAGAACGGCCGGTAACGCGGTCGGATCCCCGTCGCGCAATCGACGCCAGTCAAGTAGCCGACATTGGGAATTCACAGCCTGGCAATGATTGCGGGGCGAGCGGTAACCATTGGACATAAGTGGACAGGAGTGGACGCGAGCGGTTTTCGCTCCGTACGCCCGGGCGTGTATCTACCGGTCCGCTCCCCGATCTGTGGGGACGAAACCGGCCACCCGGGCCGCGGCAACGAGGAGCGACCATGACATCGACCCACACCCTGCAGCACCCGGACTGGCTTCTGCCCGACGACCTGCCCGCCGATCTCGACGCACTCATGCGGGCCGAGGGCTGGGGAGCCGGCGGGCTCTACTGGAAGCTCGGTATCAGGATCCTGAGCGCCAGCGGGCGCGAGGTGACCGGCACCATGCCGGTGGCCGGCAACACCCAGCCGCACCTGCTGCTGCACGGCGGCGCGTCGATCGCGTTCGCGGAGACCCTCGCCTCAACGGCCGCGGCGCTGCACGCCGCGCCCAACCGGATCGCCGTCGGCGTCGAGGTGAGCGCGAGCCACCACCGCGCCGCCCGTTCCGGGTCGGTGCGCGGCGTGGCCACCGCCACCCACCTCGGCTCGTCGCTGGCCAGCTACGAGGTGGTGGTCAGCGACGAGGACGAGCGGAGGCTCAGCTCGGTGCGGGTCACCTGCATGCTCCGTCCCCGGCCCACGGCCGGCTGACCGCCAC
>Ga0070684_100004584_pt1 | contig 10535 bp, 7 predicted proteins | sample KBSC723LmetaG_FD_65653 | JGI IMG/M metagenome (GOLD analysis project Ga0070684, IMG submission 65653) | Corn rhizosphere microbial communities from Kellogg Biological Station, Michigan, USA - KBS C7.2-3L metaG | ecosystem: Host-associated > Plants > Roots > Rhizosphere ...
GAGACGAAGGCGGCGAAGCCGGGCGGCGCCCAGCCTTGCTCGCGCGACCGCTCGGGGTGAATGAAGACCAGGCCCTCGAACGCGTGCTTCGGGCGTTCGACCGGCCCGTACATGTGAACGCCGCAACCGGTGCAGGCGTGGCGCAGGATCAGCGCGCCCGGGTTGACGACCTTCAACTTGTCGCCGTTCTGCGTGACCTGGACGTTCGCCTTCGGCACGACGCCAACCATCGAGAACGTCGCGCCTTTCGGCTTCCAGCATTGCGTGCAGCCGCAGACGTGGTTGTGGAGGACCTGCGTGGTGATCTTCACTTCGACCGGCCGGTCGGTGCAGAGGCAGCGCAACGTCCCGCCGGCGAAATCCTTGCCCGCGGGCTTGAGGCCACCACCATCGACCGCCGGATGAATCGAGATATCAGCCATGGCCCGCACCCTGGGTCGTCCCGTCACCGACGGCAATCGGGAATTCCCCTGGCACGGATGACGCGGTGACCGCTTCTGGATCGTCGACGGTGTTCGTGCATTAATTGCCCCCTCGTGACGCAGCGTTCGACGAGCTTGGGTCGCGGCTGGCTGTTGGTCTGCGCCGCCGCATTTGGCACCGCCCTGTCGGGCGCGTGCGGGAAGCACGACATGTCGGCTGACGGTGGCCTGACCGCCGGGGACGCCAACCCGATAGTCGATGGGGCGCCCTGGACCGACGACCTGCTCAGCGACTTCGAGGACACGGCGGCCGCCATCGTGGTCCGCCTGGGGTGGCCGCCCCGAAACGGCTTCTGGTACACGTACAACGACGCCAGCAAGACCTGCACGCAGACGCCCAAGCCCGCGACCCAGGTGGCGGCCGGGTCCAAGCCCGTGACCTACGTCGGCGCCACCCCGCCCACCGCGTCCCCCGGCCCCAGCGGCAAGCGCGCCCTCCACGCCCAGTGGAAGGGGTGCACCGGGTGGGGAGCCGGCATCGCCGCGGATCTGAACGCCGGCATGAACCTGGACGGGACCCTCTACACCGGTCCGAAGGTCGCGTACGACGTCCACTCGTACACGGGCGTCACGTTCTGGGCGATGGCGGCCGCCAACAGCGACGTCAACGTCCGCGTGGCGGTGCCGCAGATCGCGACGCTGACCCTCGCGGACGGCGGTCAGTGCGACGACGCCGACGGCGGCGCCGGCCGGTGCGGCGATCACTGGGGCGAATCTGTCACCCTGCCGGCCGGCAGCTGGGCGCGGGTCACCGTGCGGTTCGCCGACGCCGCCTTCCACCCGCAAGGCTCCGGCACCCCGATCCCCTGGGATCCGACCGACGTGACGGGCGTGCAGATCCAATCAGTGGACGCGAGCCAGACGTACGACTTCTGGATCGACGACGTCTACCTGGTACGCGACTCCGGGCCGTAAAGGCATTCGTACGCCGCGAGGGCGGAGATCGTCGCCAGATGCTCGCGCCTGGTCACGGTTGCGTCGCGACTGCCGGCATGGCCGCCTCGAGGTACATCGCCAGCCAGGCGAGCGCCGCGTTCCAGTTGATCGCCACTTCGTTGAGGCTCGGCGCCTCGATGTTGTCGACGTAGCAGCGCTGGCCTACGCAACCGGCGAGCGCGGCGCGGGCGTACGGATCCTCGAGCGCGGTGTTCGCTCCGCCCGCCAGCGCGCCGGGCGGCGGGCCCGGGAACTTGGGATCCAGCGCGTGCGACCAGAACCGGTGGTGCGGCTGTTCGAGCGGACGGACGCCGAATCCGCTCACGTAGCTCTTCCCGAGCGCGTTCCGCCCGAGCACATAGTCGAGCGCACCCGCGGCGGCGTCGAGGTACCGGCGCTCGCCTGTCAACCAGTGCGCGTATGCGAGCAGGATCCCGTTGTCGACGATGATCGCGTTCGAGCCCCACGGGTACACCGTCCCCGCCAGCGGCTGGCCGAAGCCGGCGGCGGCGGAAGCCTTCGCGTACGCGTCCGCGGCCTCGAGGATCAGCCGGCGCCGGCTGTCCTTCACGTCGGCCGGCACCTTCGCGCCGAGCAGCAGCGAGATCATCCCGAGCGCGTCGGTGGCCTGCCAGCTGATGGTCGAGTCGACCCCCAACGTTCGGCGGGTGATGCGCGTCCGGAACGGGCTCCCATCCAGCGCCGACCGGTAGCGACCGTCGCCCGTGGTGACGAACAGCTCTGCGGCGGCCCAGTAGCGTTCGTCGCTGACGTCGTCGTCATCGTAGGCGCCGCCGCCATTCCGATCCGATGCGCCGACGAGGCGCGGCGGCTCGGCCTCGGCGGCGCGCCAGGCCCGCTCGGCCGCGCGGCGGCAACGGCGCGCAAACGCCGCGTCCATCGACGCGAACACACGCGCCGCCTGTGCGGCGACCGCAGCGAGGTTCAGCGTGGCGGCCGTGCTGACGGGACGGAGCGCGCGCTTCACGTCGGCCGTGAGCTGCGGCATCACCGCGAGTCCGGTCCAGGCCACGTCGTGAATCTTGTGGTGCGCCATCCCGGCGTGCGGCTTCCCCTCCGGAACCTGCATCTTCAGCATCCACTCGATCTCCCAGCGGGCCTCGTCGAGGACGTCGGACCGGTGGTTGCCGCTCTCGGGAATGCCGAGCGCGCCGTCGCCGAGGCCGGGCAGCGCGAGGTGGTCTTTTTCTGCGTGCGAGAGCTCCCACATGTTCAGGAGCAGCCAGACCGAGAGGCCGGCGTTCACCACGTACTTGCCGTAGTCACCCGCGTCGTACCAGCCGCCGCTGACATCCAGCGTGTAATCGCAGCCCGCGTCGGCCGCGCACGGCACCTCGGCGTCGGTCGGATGCCCGGCCGCGCGCTCCCAGGCGGCCCCCTCGGTGAACGGCTGCGTGAGCGGGATGCCGCTGCGGTTCTGATAAAAGTAGCGGAGCGCCGCGCGCGCGAGCGGCGACAGCACCCCGCGCTCCGCGACGTCGAACGGATCGCTCTCGGCGACGCCGCCGGGCCCCGCGACGCGCAGCCTCAGATGCTGGCCGGCGCTGTGATAGCTGGAGAAGTCGAGCAGCTGCACGCCATCGCCGCTGGATGGGTCGCGCGGCGCGGGCTGGGTGCGGCCGCGGAAGACGGCACGCCCTGCCCGGTCGACCAGCTCGAACGGCGCGGCCGACGTCACCGACGTCAGCCAGGTGGCGCGCTTCGGTCCGGCGGCGAACAGACCCACCTGGTTCACGCGCACCGACGGCATCGGTGGCGCCGCGCGCGGCGGCGGGGCCACGTATGCCGGGTCCACGAGGTGCAGATCGTCGAAGCAGACCGTGTTCGGGGCGGTCGCGAGCTCGCCGCCCAGATGAAAGGCCATCTCCGCCGTCGGATCGTCCTGATCGTCGGCGGTGAACGTCTGCTCGACGCGAATCGGTTGCGGGCCGAGCTCGATCCCGTCGTAAGCGTAGTACTCGCGATAGGGCGCGCCCGACATGCCGACCTTGACGCGCATTTGCGTCGCCGCGGACGCCCAGGCCTTGAACGCGATCGTGTACGTGTGGCCCTTGTGGATCGTCATCTCCCGGTGGCGGACCTACACGTCCCACGGGTTCTTCCCGACGGCCGCCACGTGCAAGCACATCGCGCCTTTCTTGGCATCGACGGCCATCTCGCCGCGCGCCGGCTCGATGTAGAGCGGCATCCAGGGTAGCGAGCGGCCGTCGCCGAAGTGCGACCGCTTGAGGAGGTCCCCGCGCTTTGGCGCCGCTTCAGCCGGAGGCGTCGCCGCGACGGCGGTCGGCGTCGCTGTCGGTGCGGGCGGATGACACGCGACGAGCAGCAGCGCGGGCGCGAATCCCGCGAGAGCGGACAACGAACGAATCCGTCGTTTCATGCGGTGAGCCTCGCCTCCCAACCGGAAAGAGTCTTCTCGCCTGCGCCGTGGGCCTTCTCATTTTCCAGGACCGCGCGTATCACCGAGGGATGACCGCGCGCTGGTCATCGTTCGAAGAGGTCCAGCCGATCCCGCCGTCCTGGGATGGAATCGTCTGGCATCACGGCGGCAACCACTACGATCATCCCCGGCACCGGCACGTCGCGCTCGAGCTGAACCTGGTCGTCGGCGGACGCGGCCACTACGAGGTCGGCGGGCGGTGTCACCCGCTCTCGCCCGGCACCGCGCTGTTCATCGCCCCCGGAACCGACCATCACCTCGAGGAGCGCACGCCGGACTTCGAGATGTGGATCCTCGCACTCCAGCCGCGCCTGCTGGAAAGGACCTGCGTGGGTGCGGACGGTGCAGATTTTCTGCGGGCGATCGCGGCAGGCGACTGCGCCCGGCTGCTGTCGATCGACGATGCGCGCTGGCTGGGCCGCGAGATCCGTCGCTTCTCGGACACCGGCTCGACGGCGTTCCTCCACGCCGGCCTCGCCTATGCGATCGCCGGCGCGCGAGAGTCGTTCGCCCGCTCCCCGTCGGGAGCGCGGCAGGCCGCGATCTCCGGAGAGGTGCGGCGCTGCATGACCCTGCTCGACGAGGATCCGGCCCTCTCGCGCGACGATCTCGCCGACCGCGCCGGCGCCGACCCCGACGCCCTCAGCCACGCTTTCAAACGCGAGCTCGGCGTGGGGCTGGTCGCGTACCGCAACCGGTTACGCGTCCGCCGCTTCCTCGAGCTGGCATCGACCGGGCGCCTGACGCTGCTCGCGGCGTGCCTGCACGCCGGCTTCGGCAGCTACCCGCAATTTCACCGCGTGTTCGTGGCGGAGACCGGCCAGACACCCCGCGACTACCTCGCCGCCCGTCGAAAGCGCGCTTCCCCGCCGACGATCAGTTCGGAAAGAAAGCGGTCGTAGATCAGTCGCCGGGATCCGACGCCGGTCGGATTGATCGACTTCCCCGCGACGTGGGACTATACGGTCGCGATGGGGAAGGCGTGTGTGAGCCGACCGCGTGAGGTGCCGTGGGCGGTGGTGGCGACGGTGCTCGCGGTCGCGATGCTGGGTGGTTGCGGTGGCTCCGCAGGTTCGTCGAGCACGGGCGGCGCGAGCGGCTCGGCAGGCCCGGGATCCGGCGGGCACGGCGGCGCCGCCACGGGCGCGGGCGGCAGCGCGGGAGCAGCGGGCGCGAGCGATCGCGGCGGCGCGGGCGGAATCGCCAACGTCGGCGGAAGCAGCAGCGGCGGCACAACCGGAACGGGCGGCGGCGCGAGTGGCAGCGGCGGCGCGGCTGGAATCGCCGGAACGACCGGAAGCGGCGGCGCCGCGGGCGGGAATGCCGGCGCGGGTGGCGCAGGAGGCACGAGCGGCGGCTCGGGTGTCGGCGGTCGCGGCGGATCGAGCGTCGCGGGCGCGTCCGGCACGGGTGGTCGGGGCGGATCTGCCGGCGCAGGAACGGCGGGCCGGGGCGGCGGCGCGGCCGGCACGAGCGGGGCCGCCGCGGGTGCGGGTACCGGCGGCGCCAACTCCGACGGCGGCCCCAGCGATGGCCCCGCGGACGTTCCGCCCTGTGTCCCGAGTTGTGCCGGCAAGTCGTGCGGCGGCGACGGCTGCGGCGGGATCTGCGCGAGCTGCGCGTCCGGCCAGCACTGCACGCCCGCCTTCACCTGTGCGATGGACGTCGCGAATGCCTGCGACCCGGGATCCGGTCTGGATCCCGCGGCGCCCTGGCCCACCGGCGGACGCTGCTATGCGCGGCGCGCGGCCGCCAGCGTGCGGTCCGTCCAGAAGCCGGTCGTGGCCTGGACCTACGCCACCTCGATCCATTCCCCGGCCGTCGTCGGCCGCGACGGCACCATCTACTTCGGAAAGAACGCCACCACCGGCAACTCGTATTTGCTGCAGGCAGTGCGGCGGGACGGCACGGCGGCCTGGTCGCTCCCCGGAGGACCGACCATGTCGCCGACCATCGGCGCCGACGGCGCCATCTACTTCACCACGAACACCGCCGACTACGGGCAGGTCGTCGCGGTCGAGCCCTCCGGCACGGTCCGCTGGAAGACGAACATCGGCCACACGATCGCGCCGGTGCTGGTGGGCTCGGATGGAACCGTCTACGCCACGGACAACAACCGGACGCTCACTGCGCTGAACGGAGTCGACGGCAGCGTCCGCTTCACGCGCACGAACGTCAGCAGCGGGGACTGGACCACCCCCGCAATGGCGAGCGACGGAACGATGTACACGGCCTACGGCGACGTCACGGCCATGACCGCGACCGGGACGCTGCTCTGGCAGGTGCCGCAGCAAGGAGCCATCTCCGGCGTCGCGCTCGGTCCTGACGGGACACTTTACCTGCCGTTCTTTGGCGATTCCACCGCCCGTACGACCGGCGGTGTACGCGCGTTGGACCCCGCCACCGGCGCGACACGGTGGACGGTCAACTTCGCCGACGACGGCGAGTGGCTGCCCGCGGTGGCCGGCGACGGCACGATCTATCAACCCGGTCAGTTCGCGCTTTACGCCATCGACAAGACCGGCAAGCTCCTGTGGGTCTTTCCGGTCGGCGACTCCATCGGCGGCGTCGCCCTGGGCGGCGACGGCACCATCTATCTCAGCTGCCGCGACGAGAACCTGTACGCGCTCAATCGCGACGGCTCGGTCGCCTGGACGCTGCAGGTTGGGCAGGCGTCTCACGGGCCGGCCATCGGCGCGGACGGCACCCTCTACGTCGAGGGAACCGCCGGCCTGATGGCGATCGGCTGCACGGGCGGGACCTGCGCGGCGTGCGTGCCGAACTGCGCGGGCCGGCGCTGCGGCCCCGATGGCTGCGGCAGCTCATGCGGCGCCTGTGGCACGGGCGAGCGCTGCGAGCTCGCCACGCGCAGCTGCCAGCCGATCACGCCGCCCGGCGGCGCCGGCGCGTGCGGCGACAATCGGGGACTGCAGGCCGGGGCGCCCTGGCCCGCGCTCGGCGTGTGTCCGACGCGCATCGGCCGCACCGACCAACTCGGCCCACGAACGACGCCGTCGATTCGCTGGTCGTTCACGTCCGGAACAAGCGCGCCCACGACGTCGTCGATCGGGGCGGACGGGACGGTCTACTTCAGCGCCTCCGACAGGAAGCTGTACGCGGTCCGCCCGGACGGATCGCTGCGCTGGACGTTTGCGCCGCGGACGCGTATCGGCGCTCCCCCGACGATTGGCGCCGACGGGACGATCTACGCGAGCGACGGGAGCACCACCGCCAGCGGCGGTTACATCTACGCGATTCGCCCCGACGGCAGCCAGCGCTGGTCGTTGCGCTTTCCGTTCGGGACACCGTCGTCGCTGATGGTCGGCGGCGACGGCACGCTCTACGCCGAGACCTACGGCTACGTCTATGGCTCGCGGACCGTCGCGCTCGACCCGCTTACCGGGACGATGCGCTGGGCGACCTACGCGGGCGGCTTCCTGCAGGCGGGGCCGGCGCTCGGATTCGACGGCTCCGTCTACGTCCACGGACCCCACCTGTTCGCGGTCACGGCCGACGGACGCTCGCTCTGGGACCAGGAGACGACCTACCTGGGCCTCCCGACCGCCGTCCCGGTCGTCGACACCATCGGTAACGTCTATGCCGCGCAGGACAACACTCTGATCGCATTCGCGCCTGACGGGACGACCCGCTGGACTTACAAGCTGACCCCTGCGGGCACCACCTTCGGCACCGTCGGGGGCGCGCCGGCGATCGGCGCCGACGGGAGCGTGCTCCTGCCGATCTCCGACGACTCCGCCCTCGCCCTCGTCGCCCTCGATCCCGCGACCGGCGCCATTCGTTGGCAGGGCTACGACGGCGGCAACTGCAACATGTCGCCGGTCGTCGACGGCGGCGGCTGGATCTACTATGTCGTGACCGAGTTCTTCTCGAACAAGGGCATCCTGTATGCGCTCGACGGCAACGGGAAGCTCCAGTGGACGCTGCCGCTTCCGACCACGGTCAGCCGCTCCCTCGCGCTCGGCACGAACGGCACCCTCTACATCTCGGGCGCCGACGGAAAGCTCTACGCGGTCGGCCCCTGATCAGTCCGAGGGGGGCGGTTTACGCGATGCCGCTGCCCGGGCTGATCGCGACGATCCGCCAGGAACCATCGGATCCCATGCCGAGCACCAGGTCGCCCCAAGATTCGCCCATGGATTGAAACAGGACGACCTCAGGGTTGCCGTCGGCGTTCATGTCGAAGATCGAGACCGGGCGATAACAGGTGTAGTACGGCGCGCGCTTTCGGAGATCGGCCTTCGAGATGACGGGGGTCCAGCTCTGGCCGTCGAGTGTCGCGACCAGAAATCCGACGTTCGATGTGGCGACGCCGTAGTGCTTTCCCGCGGCGTTCGTGAAGAAGGCCACCGCCCGCGACATGCCGGCACATTCGCGCTGGACGGCACGGCGACCGGCATTGCCGTCGTCGATGGTGGCACGCGCGAGCGCTTCGAACGAGGCCTGGACGGGCGCCGGGGGCGTCCAGGCGGGCGACGGGGACGCGCGCCACGCGGAGTCCTCGGACACGTACAGCGCCTGGCGGCTGCTCATGTTTTCCTGAGATAACGTCACCTCGGCGCACGTCGTGACGTCGTAGATCGATCGCCGGGACACGGCGCGGGTCGCGACAACTTGCCCCCACTCGTCGAGGGCCCGCCACCGCGAGCCAACGGCCGCCCAGCGTGTCCGCGCCCCGCAATCTCGCTGGCGCCCCCCGGGCCGGCGGCGCGGCACGGCGTCCAACACGTCAGCGCCGCGCACCACCGCGAGCGGCACGTGACCCATGTTGAATGGTGTGCGCGACGAGAGGAAGAACGAGGTGTTCTCCTCGGCCGGTCGCGCCTGCACCGCGAGGCCGGCAGCCGAGACCACAATCGCCCCGGCTATCGATAGGGAGGCGACGCGCCCGAGCATCGCGGCCATCGTACTCCGAGGACTGATATCCTGCCCGCGTGTCATGCATGCCGCTCGCGTTGCTGGCCGCCCTGGAGCTGGTCGCATGCGCATCAGCGCCGCCGCGCACTATCTCCGAGGCGCTCACCCGGATGCCCGTTGCGGAGCCCGAGGAGCCCACGAGGCCCGAAGAAGAGCTCATGCGGCGAACGCTGGCGGCCGCGATCGCCGCGGGCAACGTGCCGCGCGAGCGGCCTCTCGTGTTGGTGAGGTCTCCCTTCGGCAGCGCGCGCGTCTTGCCCCGGGGGACAGGGGTGACGTTCGTGATCTTGGAGAATGCCGAGGTTAAACGTCTGGCCGGTCGTTACGGGCCCTTCCTCTACCTGTATTTGCGCCTGGATGCTCGGGAGGGATCACGCGGCCCGATCAACCGGGAACGCCTCGATGACGACGAAACGCGGGCGGACGTGAAGCTCTTCGTCCTCCCCGCTAGTCAGTCGCCGAGCCTTCTCCTCTGCTGCTGGGGGCAAGGCGCCACCTACGTGAAGCGCGACGGGGCCTGGATCGTGACGTCGTCCGGGCGCTTCGACATCTGAAGGTGATTGCCCGCGACGCCCGAGGAGCAAGGCCTCCCTGATCCTCGAGCGCTCGGCTGCTGCTGAGCGCGCGTCGACAGTGCTGGACGAACGAGGCGGGATCGGGAACGCTGGTCGCATGATTCGGGAGCTGCTCAAGAGAGTTCCGCTGGCCCGCAAGGTCGCCAGGCTGCTGTTTTCTCCGCCGGCGACGGACGACCGTCGGTTCTTGCTCGACACGCTGCCGAAGGGCTCGGTCGGAGCCGAGATCGGCGTCCACCTCGGCGACTTCTCGAGCCAGCTCCTGGAGACGGTTCAGCCGCGCGAGCTCCACCTGATCGATCCGTGGGCGCACGAGCGCACGACCGAGTATCGAGACGCGTGGTACGGCGGCAAGGCTTCCGGTGGCCAGTCGGAGATGGACGCGCGGCACGCGAGCGTTTGCAGGCGCTTCGCCCGCGAGGCAAGCAGCGGGCGCGTCAAGATCCACCGCGGCTATTCAGCGGAGGTGCTCGGCGGTTTCACCGACGCGTACTTCGATTGGGTCTACATCGACGGGAATCACCTGTACGAGTTCGTGAAGCAGGATCTCGAGCTCTCATTCGCGAAGACCAGGCCCGGCGGTCACGTCTGCGGCGACGACTACACGGGCGGCGGCTGGTGGGACGGCGGCGTGAAGCGAGCCGTCGACGAATTCTGGCAAGCCCGCCGGTTGCCCCCGGCGCAGATCCGGAATCAGCAGTTCATCCTGCGCCGCTAAAGAAAAAGCCCAGCGATGGCTGGGCTTTTAGAGAGCGGGAGAAGGGACTTGAACCCTCGACGTCCACCTTGGCAAGACGTTGAGGCCTTTTTTCACCGTCGACGAAATGAGTAGAGACGCGGGCTTACCGTCACAGGGAGTGTCGGGCCGTCCAGCCCCGTCTCGCTCAAGTGGTTATGCAGGTGGTTATGAAGATGGCGTTTCGGCGTCCACCTTTCGCTTATCTCGCTCTGGATGAAACCGCTCCTCGTGCCTGCTCGCGGACGGCCGCCGTGCAGCGTACATAGGGTGATCGAGGTCCTTGAAGAGCTCACGCGGCTCGGCGAAGGTGGTGAGCGATGAAGACGGGCAGGCCGCTGGCGCCGTGGTGGAAGGACGGCGAATATCGGACGTGGGAGATCGAGTGGGCGACGCGATTTCCGCTGGCG
>Ga0070684_100004587_pt1 | contig 10531 bp, 7 predicted proteins | sample KBSC723LmetaG_FD_65653 | JGI IMG/M metagenome (GOLD analysis project Ga0070684, IMG submission 65653) | Corn rhizosphere microbial communities from Kellogg Biological Station, Michigan, USA - KBS C7.2-3L metaG | ecosystem: Host-associated > Plants > Roots > Rhizosphere ...
CGCTCGCGTTCCAGCTGCTGCCGCTTCTCCTGCGACTCGCGCTGCACGTCGTAGGTCCGCTTCAGCTCGTCGGCGATCTTGCGGTCGGTCTGCGTCTTCATCAGCTCCGCCGGCGGCACGATGTCGCCGATCAGCGTGTCGATGCACTCGACGTCATACACCTCCAGCGCGTGGTGGATCGCCTCCTTCGCCTGGCGCTGGCGCTCGCTGCGCGCGGACAGAAAGTCCAGCACCGTCACCTCCTGCGCCGAGTTGCGGAAGTAGTTACCAACCGTCGGCTGCAGCACGTGGTCGACCAGGTTCTGCATCGACCCGACCCGCGAGATCACGCGCGGGGCCATCTTCGCGCCGATGTGGATCACCTGCGCGACGTCCAGGCTGAACGAGAACCCGTCCTTCGACCGCACGAGGATCGACGACAGGTTGTTGTCGTAGGCGTGCGCCTCCGTCCGCTCCGCCCAGTTGAGGACGATGTTCGTCGTCGGCACGAGCTCCACCTTCATCACGCGCAGGTTCAGCGGGTGCTTCCCGGGCAGCAGCGGCTCGACCCACACGCCCTTGCCGCCGCGCTCGACGAGATCGCCGTGCTTGAAGCTTTCGCCCGACACGTCGACGTGCTCCTTGCCGACGTAGCTGACGACGACGCCGACCGAGCCAATCGGGATCTGCAGCATCGGCGTCTGCTCGACCTGCACGAACCACGGGTTCAGGTTCCACGACCCCGCGAGCAGCACCTCTTCTTGGAGACCGCGGCAGCCGCCCGACTCGACGAAGCGCTGGCCGCGCTGATAGCTGTCGTGACCCATGATGCGCGGCCCGGCGAGATCGCCCGCCGTGATCGGACGGCCGTCCAGCGTCGTCACGATGCCGACCGCGTCGGAGGGGATGTTCTTCACCGACAGCTGACCACCTGTCATGCCGTAGTTCTCCGCGTTGCGCGCGGTGACCAGCTGGAACTGGGCTGGGTTGATGCGGTAGGTGCCCGCGGTCAGGAAGCCGAGCTGGCGGCCGCGCTCACCGCCGCCGCGCAGGAACGCCTCCGCGTCCTGGAAGTTGTCGCACGCGATCTCGCGGCCGAGCATCCGCTCGGTCGGGATCGGTGCGCCGTCTGCGGCGACGACCAGGGCGATCTGCCCCGCCGGCACGACCACCGTCGGGACCTTGACCACGCTGTACTGCCAGCGGAAGGGCACGAAGTGCCAGCCGGGCGGCAGCAGGCGCGCCTGGTAGCCGGCCTCGCCGTCCAGCGCGATGAGGCGTCCCGCGGCCAGAGCGGGACCGTACTTCTTGATCATCAGACCCGATTCGTTCTCGCGGATGATCCAGGTGCTGGAGACCACGATCGCGAACGCGACCAGCACGGCGGCGATGACGCCGACGTAAACCAGGTCGTTGCCGATCAACTGTGTGAGTGTCATGGGAGAGCCCCTCCTTCTGGGGCTGGCCGTTCCATGTGCATCGGCTCTGCCATCCGGGCGGCCGCGGAAAATCGGGCCCGGTGCGCCCGAGCATCTCGGGGGATCGCGAATTAAATGATGGTGACGGCAAAAGAATGACGTCACGGAGCGGACGGGATTTGCCGGGCGCGGTAGCATCGGCGCCATGAGCGAACTGGCAGACAACGTCACGGAGGCGATCGAGCGGTCGCACGAGGGTGGGGAGTCAGGCGGCTCGAACCTGAACGGCCTCGTCGCCATCAGCGTCGCCATCGTCGCGACGTTCATGGCGCTGTGCAACGTCAAGGACGGCAACATCGGCCAGGCGATGGAGGAGGCGCAGGCGAGCAGCGTCGACGCGTGGGCGTACTTCCAGGCGAAGGGCACCAAGCTGAACATCGCCGAGTCGGCGCGCGACACGCTGATCCTGCAGCGCGAGATCGCGCCGTCGATGACGCCCGAGGCGCGCGCGCTGGTCGACAAGAAGATCGCCGACTACGACGCGAAGATCCGCGTGTACGAGAAGGAGAAGGGCGAGATCAAGGCGTCCGCCGAGGGCTTCAAGCAGGAGTACGAACGCCTCAACCTGCACGACGACCAGTTCGACATGGCCGACGCGCTGATGTCCGTGTCGATCGCGCTGCTGGGTATCACGGCGCTGACCCGCAAGCGCCGGTTGATGTACCTCGCGTGGGGCTTCGCCGCCTTCGGGCTGGTCATGGGGATCGCCGGCTTCGCGGGGCTGGGCCTGCACCCGGACTTCCTCGCGCGCATCTTCAGCTGACGGTCATGCGCGCGCTACTCGCAGCGACGCTCGCGGCGGCCGTCGGGGCCCCTGCGGCCGATCCGGCGTACGTCCAGCAAATCGAGACCTGGCGGCGGGAACGCCTGCAACGCCTGACCGCCGACGGCGGTTGGCTGACGGTCGCCGGGCTGTTCTGGTTGAAGCCCGGCGCGAACACGTTCGGCGCCGACGCGGCGAACGCCATCGTCCTGCCCGCCCATTCGGCGCCGGCGCGCGCGGGCGCGTTCGTCCTGGACAAGGGGCAGGTGCGCGTCGAGGTCGCCGCGGGCGCCGCGATCACGCTGCAGGGCAAGCCGGTCTCGCGCGTGAGCTTGCGATCGGACAAGGACGGCGCGACGCCCGACGTGCTGTCGCTGGGCGCGCTGACGCTGCAGATCATCGATCGCGGCGGCCGGCTGGGCGTTCGGCTCAAGGACATGAAGAGCGACGCGCGCGCCCGGTTCAAGGGTCTGCAGTACTTCCCGATCGATCCGCGCTACCGCGTCGTCGCGACGTTCGTGCCCAACGCAAAGCCGGTGTCGATCAACGTGCCGAACGTGCTGGGCATGGTCGAGAGCATGCCCAGCCCGGGGTACGCGTCGTTCGCGATCGCCGGCGCGCCGACGGCGTCGCCGCTGCGGCTGGACGCCGTCCTCGAGCCGGGCGAGACGCAGCTGTTCTTCATCTTCCGCGATCAGACGGCGGGCAAGACGACCTACGGGGCGGGCCGCTTCCTTTACGCGGACCCACCCGTCGACGGGAAGGTCGTGCTCGACTTCAACCGCGCGTACTCACCGCCGTGCGCGTTCACGGCGCACGCGACCTGCCCGATGCCGCCCGCGAACAACAAGCTGCCGCTCCCGATCGAAGCCGGCGAGAAGTTCGCCGGGCACCACGCGGACCCCTCACCCTAACCCTCTCCCCGCTTTGCGGGGCGAGGGGATCGGAGGGGAGCCCTCACCCTAACCCTGTCCCCGCTTTGCGGGGCGAGGGGATCGGAGCCTGCGGGGGGCGAGGGGACAAGAGGCGGCGGCGCGACGGGACCCGATTCGTCTTTCTCCCTCTCGCTTGCGGGAGAGGGTCGGGGCGAGGGCGAGCCTTGCGCGCGCCAACTCTCGCTTAGGTGATCTGCAGCCCGAGGTGGCGGCGGCAGGCGAAGTAGTCGTCGGTCACCGAGAAGGCGACCAGGTCCAGCAGCCGCTTCTGCACCGAGATCGGCGTCAGCGGGATCGGCTCGCTCATGATCACGCGCGCCGCCGCGCCGAGGTCGCCGGTCAGCACCAGCGCGGTGCGCGCGGCCGACAGGTGCGTCGCCGCCAGCCACTTCGTCACGTCGACGTGGTCGCCGCGCGCCTCCGCCAGCGCGCGGCCGGCGGTGACGATCTGGCCGAGGGTCTCCGGCGCGACCGAGCGGCGCAGGTACGTCACCATCTGCGCCAGCTCGGGGTTGGCGGCGAACACGCCCGTCGGCGGCGCCGCCAGCGCGAGCGCCGCGCGCAGACCCAGCTCGATCGCCGCAGGCGTGCCGAACGCGAAGCGCAGGATTCGCTCGGGCCGCAGGAACGCCATCTGGCCCGCCAGGTCGAACACCAGGTCGAAGCTGTTGCGCCGCTGCGTCGACGGCGCCAGCGCCAGGGCTGGCTGCGACCGCCCCTTGTTCTGCAGGTTCAGGACGACGGTCTGCGCGTTCTCGTTCTCGCCGCGGAACAGAACGGGCATCGGCAGCGCCATCAGCTCGGCCAGCTGCACCACCGCCACGACCGGCGGGCTGCGATCGAGGGCAGTGTCGATGTGGTGGCGCCGGCCCAGGCCCAGCGCGGCGGCCGGCTTCGCGATCGGCGCGGCCAGGTACGGCGCCGCGACGGAGAACAGGCCGCCTATCAGGCGATCCTCGTCGGGGTGCAGCACGCGCTGCCAGATCTCTTCGGTGAACGGCCGCTGGGGCAGCCGGATCTGCACCGGCCGGTGGCGGCGGAAGATCGCGTCGATGCTCGGGTCGGCCTTCTTCAGATAGTAGAGGGCCGAGGCGACGCACCACTGCTTGTCGATCTCGTTGACGTCGCCGTACAGCTTCGCGAGCGCGCGATACGAGTCGGTGCGGTGCGGATCGCGCGCGAGCAGCTTCTGGTGCGCGGCGATCGCTTGCTCGCGCATGTCGGGCCCCGACAGCTCGTACAGATGGGCGAGCGTCTCCTGCCGACTCGCGTCGCCCGGCTCCAGCGCGGCCGCCGCCTCGAACGCCGCGAGCGCCAGCTTGCGGTCGTGCAGCCGCTTGACCGCGACGTCGCCCAGGCGCGTCCACAGGCTGAGGCGAAGCGGGTGGTGCGCCTCGCTGGGCAGGCGCTTCAGCATCCGGCGGTAGGTGTGCGCCAGCGCCTTCCAGTCTGCCTTGCCCTTGTGCAGCGCCTCGAGATCCTCGAACGCGACGGTGAGATCGTGCGATTCGTCGAGGCTGCGCTCGAGCAGCGACGCGGCCTCGTCGGGCTGATTCAGCTCGTCGCGCAGGATCAGCGCCGCCGTGTACAGAGTCCGCGCGCGGACGGCCGGATCCTCCTCCACCTTCGCGAGCTGGTTCAGCAGATCGATGGCGGGCTGCCAGCGACCTTGCTTCGTATTCAGGTCCAGCAGCTTGTGCAGCGTGCTGCGGCGGCCCGCCTCCAGCTCCAGCGCGGCCCGGTAGCACGCCTCGGCGCGCTCGGGATCGGACAGCTTGTCGGCGTAGGCGTCGCCGATCTCCTCCTGGATGACCGGCTTCTCTTCCGGTTCGGCGACGTCGGCGAGCGCGCGCCGTTCCTCCACCCACGCGCCCCAATCGCCCTTCGCCGCGTACACTGCCGCCAGCGCGTCCAGCGCCGGCCGGTACGTCGGGTCGAACCCCTTCGCCTCGCGGTACGCCGCGAACGCGCGCTCGGGGTTTCCCAGCTCGAGGTGGCACGCGCCGATCTGCATCGCGATCTCGGCGGACTCCGACGGCGGCAGCGTCTGGCGCTGATCGCGCAGGATCGCCTCGTACAGCGTCAGCGCGTCCTTCCACTCGCGCCGCTGCATGCGCAGGTCGCCGTACTTGTGCAGCACGGGCAGCGATTCCTCGCGGGCCTCGTGCGCGCGCGCCAGCGCGTCCAGCGCCTTGTCCATCTTGTTCCGGTCGGTCTTGCCCAGCTGGACGCACGCCTCCGCCAGCTTCATCTGCAACGCGATCAGCCGATCGGTCTCGCCCGGGTCCAGCCCGTCGATGACGATGTCCAGCAGCTCCTCGACGTCGGACCAGCGCCCGCGCGCCGCGTAGATCTCGGCCAGGCGCTCCGCCGCCGGGGCGTGATCGGGATCGGCCGCCAACGCGCGCACGTACAGCTCCGTGGCCTGCTCTTCCTTCGATTCCTTGCCGACGCCGCCCTGGACGATCAGCGCGGCCTCGGTCAACAGCGCGGCCTGCGTCGTCCCCGTCGTCTCGCGCGTGGCGGCGTCGAGGAACAGCTCCAGCGCCGCCTCGAACTCGCCGTTGTGGCGCCGCACGCGCGCCGCCGCCGCCAGCGCGCCTGCGTCCTCGGCGGCCAGCGCGACCCATTTTCGCGCCGCTTCGCCCGCGACGTCCCAGCGCCCCAGCTTCTCCGCGAGGCGATCGATCGCCGCGTACGTCTCGGGGCGCGTGTCACCCGCGACCTCCGCGCGCGCGTACGCGTCCAGCGCCGGCTCCCATTCCTCCAGGTCCCGCTCGTACGTCTGCGCGAGCGCGGCCAGCAGCTCGCGCTGCGCCTCGATCGTGTCGGTGACCGCGAGGCGGCGGGTCATTGCCACCGCGAGCGCCGCCGGCCGCTCCGTGGCCCGGTACAGGCGTTCCAGCGCCGCGAACGCCTCGGCGTCGCGTGGCTCGATGCGCAGGATGTGCTCCAGCGCCTCCGCCGCCCGCTCCTTTCCGTCGTCGCGCGTCTCGCCCTCGGCGGCCAGGCGCCGCAGGGTCGCCAGCCGCTCGACGGGATCGGCGACGGCGTCGGCCTGTCGCTGCAGCGTGCGCAGGTAGTCGTCCTGCCGCTCCGCGCGCTTGTAGATACGCTCGAGCAGGTCGAGGAGACTGCGGTCGATCGGCTCCGGGTTGGCGGCCGACAGCAACTCCAGCTCCTCCGCCGCGTCGTCGAGCGCGTTCAGCTTGTCGGCGAGCAGCTCGGCGCGCTGCCGCCGCAGCGCCAGCGCCTCGGGCGGCGGCGACTGCAGCGCGCGCCGCTCCAGCAGGCGCGCCAGGTCGGCCCAGCGCGCGTGCTGCTCGTACATCTTCTCCAGCGCGCGCGCCGCGATGCCGCCCGCCGCGTCGGGATCGATGGCCAGCACCGACTCGTACGCCGCGATCGCGCGCCCCTCGTCGGCCAGCTCGTTCTCGTACAGCGCCGCTTCCTCCAGCATGTGCGCGATCGCGCGCGCCGGATCGTCGGACTCGCTCGCCGACGCGTGCAGGACGTCCGCCAGCTCCTGCCAGCGCCCCAGCTCTCGCAGCAGCTCGGCCTCGGCGTCGCGGGTCTCGCGGTCGGCCGGATCGGCCAGCAGCGCCTCGCGGTACGCGGCCAGCGCGTCGTCGGGGCGCGCCAGGTTCTCGCGCAGCACGCGCGCGAGCTCGCGCCAGATCCGCGCCGCCTCCGGCGTCGGTCCCGCTGCCTGCGCGATGTCCGTCGCCTGGGTCACCAGCTGCTCCCACGCGCCCGCCGCCGCCGCGTCCTCGCGCAGGCTGTCCCACAGATCGTCATCGGTCGGCCGCAGGCGCAGCATCGCGATGCCCGGCGTCAGCGCGCGCGCCGGCGTGGCCAGCTTCTCGCGGAAGATCCGCGCCACGTCGCGCAGCGCCGCGAGCTGGTCGTCTTCGTCGTCCTGCAGATCCAGGCGCCGGAGCTGCAGCTCGATCAGGCGGTCCCAGCGCTCGTCCTCGCGCAGGGCGGCCTCGACCCGGGCCAGCACCTCGCGCGGCTGCGGGTTGCCGGGGTCCTGCGCCCACTTGTCCAGCCAGATCCCGATGTCGATGTCGGCATCTCGCGGCGGCAGCTGCGCTGCGATCGACGTCGCGATGACCGCCAGCCGCTCGACGCCCTCGGCCGTTCCTTCCGGGCAGGGGATGACGTCGAACCCGGTGCGCAGGCCCCACACCGCGACCTCCGTGTCGGCGTCCGGATCCGACGAGACGTCGAGAAACAGAAAGTGCGGAACATCCGAGGGCCGCGTCGCCAGCCACGACGACAGCCAGACCAGGTCCGGATCGTTTGGCCGGAACCCCACGAACACGAACGATCGCCGGCGCGCCATGTGCGCCAGCCAAGCCAGCCCGGCCGACGACACGAGGCGGACCCGCGCGTCGCCTGCTCCCAGGCAGAGGCTCTCTGGCAACGATACCCGGCCGGCGATGTGCAGCAGCGGCGGGCCGGACGACTGCGCCTGCGCCGGATCGTCGACCGCTGTGAGCACGGACGGCGGCCGACGCCCTCCGTCGGCCGCGTCCAGCGCCTGCTCCCAGAGGTCGTCGAAGGCGGTCGTGACGACCGCCCGCCAGGGGAAGCGCACGCAGGCCGTCATCGCCTCCGGTACAGACTTCCCCGCCGGGTACGCCCGCGCGAGCTCGTCTTCCACCAGCTGGTGCGGCACCAGATCGCGCATGAACGCGACCGCGTCGGTCATCCGCCCGGCGGCCGTCAGTCGGGCCACGACCTGACGCGCGTCCGAGAAGACAAGCTTTCCAGCCAGCGCCTCGGTCAGCTCTTTCCAGCCGGGCGCGCCCGCGAGCTCGCTGCATCCGAGCCCCGCGATCAGGATGACCTGCCGCTCTTTCAGCCGCTCGACCAGCGAGTCGGGAATTTCCACCATTCGGAGGACCTCTCTGGCGGGAAACACGTTTTCATATCGCGCTTTTGGTCTCGGGAGGGAAGAAAGTGCCCGACGCCCGTTCCCCCGTCGCGGCGGCGTCGTCTTATTGATTCGTTATAAAAGACGAGCCGCTTCGAGGAGGTTGCGCCACTGAAGGGGACGAAGAGGGCGGGTGAGGGCAAGGCGCGTGGTCGACGCGCGTCGGGATCACTTCAGAAGCTTGAGGGCCTGCAGTCTGCCAGAGGAGCCGACATCGCCATGGCAAAGCTGATGAACCAGGCGGTCGAAATGCCGCCGCTGAACACCGATGCGACGGTGGAGGCGCTCAACCGCATCCTCCACCTCGAGCTGAACGGTGTGATGCAGCAGTACCATCATCAATGGATGAGTCGATGGCTGCAGTCCTCGCGCCCGCGCGCCATCGCCGTTGGTGAGCACATCGCGGCACTGACAGGTAGTACGTCAGTGGGCGTCGATCAGCTGATGGAGCAGGCAATCGTTTCCGCGGACACGATGCTCGACGCGGCCCGGGCGCACGAGAAGCGCCGTCTCGACGAGTACCGGAAGCTGCTCGAGCTGGTCGCGGGCCGCCACCCTGTACTGGAAGCGTTTGCACGCGCGCAGATCGCCACACAGGAGACCCACATCTCCAACATCACGCTGAACGACGCATAGTTCCCGGAACGACCGTCGACTTGTACAGATCGCCTTGCGCGCAGGCGTACGGGTGATCACCTAACTCCTGTAGTGATTTTACTGGCGGACCCGGATCCCGAGACTCGGGGGGAGCTAAGGGATGAGCTGGAGCAGGCGGGCCATTCGGTGACCGCCGTGGCGACCGGTCTGGAAGCCGCGCAGGTGCTGATGCAGACGGTCCCGAGGCTGATCGTCATCGACCTGGATCTGAAGTGGCTGAGCGGGCGGCAGCTGATCGAGCTGCTCCGTCGTAACCCGCGCACCTACTTCATCCCGATCGTGGCGATCGGCGGCGCCGTCGAGGACCTGCGGGGCATACCGCTGCTGCTGCGGCCGGTGTCCGCCCCGCAGGTGCTGGCGCTCGTCGATCGTTTCTTGCCGGGCACCAGCCACCCGCCGGGCTGCTGACGACGCGCGGGACTATTCCTTCACGGTCACTTCTACGTCCGACACCTTGCTGCCGACCAGCGTGGCGGTGTGCGGGGTGGGGAGACCGCGCACGGGGGTCGGGGGTCCCGCCGATTTTTCCGCGAGCTGGAGGCGCTCCTTGACCGTCGTCGTCTCCTTCAGGTCGGCCTCCAGCGCGGCGATCTCCTTGCGGCGATCGGCGAGCTGCTTCTCGAGGTCCGCGACCTTGGCGTGCTCGGACGCGATACGGTCCTGCGTCGCCTTCTGCTTCTTCGATGCGTCCTCGATGATGTCCGCGAGGTGCACGTTGAGCGACGCGAGCGTCGCGCGCACGACGCGCACGACCAGGTCGGCATTCTGATCGACCGGCAGGCCGCGCATCAGCTGGATCGCTTCCGCGATCCCGTATCCGCCGTTGCGCGGCGTGCTGGTCAGCGCGACGAGCGTCGGGCTCGTGTCCGTCACCTTCTGGTCCGACCTCTGTTCGCTTTCGGTCTTCTTCGCAAAAATCGCCATCGTCGACTCCCTTCCTTTTTTTGCAGAGGGAAAAGTCTACTCCCGCTGCGCGCGCGCGGGGCCGCGAATCACGGCCCGCGATCCCCGAGGGGGCCAACGTGAGATAATGCGGGCGCCATGAATACACCGACGGATCTGCGCAGCCCCTATCAGCCGCCGAACGCCGATCTGACGGGGCCGCCGCCCGTGCTGCCGGATCTGCAGCCGCACGAACGATCGGGTGCGCCCAAAGTGTTCGGCGTGCTGTCGATCGTCTTCGCGAGCATCGTGCTGCTGTTCAGCAGCCTCGGGATGCTGGCGACGCTCGCGACCAGCGCGGCGTCCAGCATGAGCAACCTCGCGCCCGACCCGGAGAAGGCCGCGGAGATGAAGGCGATGATGCAGCCGATGGCGAAGGTGTATCAGGGGATGGGCCTGGAGAGCGCGATCCTGTTCGTGATGTCGGCGCTGCTGCTCGCGATCGGCATCGGCCAGGTGCGCTACCGCGCGTGGGCGCGGCGCTGGTCGGTCTACTGGGGCGCGGCCGGCCTCGTGTGCGTCGGGTTGATGGTCGCGATCTCGCTGCTGGTGATCGCGCCCGCGTACGCGCAGTTCTTCGATTCGATGTCGCATCTCAAGCCGCAAGGGGACGGCGCGGCGCCGGTGCCCTCGATGGGCCCGATGGCGGGCATGTTCGGTGGAACGTTCGCCGTGATGAGCGTGATCGTCTACGGGCCGTATCCGGCGCTGATGCTGCTCTTCTTCACGCGCGACCGCGTGCGCGCGTCGATGACGCGCTAGTCAGCGGGCGCCGCGCTTCAGTTGCGCGCGCCGAAACGTTCGGCCGAACGCGCCTTCGCCTTGGCCGCCTCTT
>Ga0070684_100004596_pt1 | contig 10524 bp, 9 predicted proteins | sample KBSC723LmetaG_FD_65653 | JGI IMG/M metagenome (GOLD analysis project Ga0070684, IMG submission 65653) | Corn rhizosphere microbial communities from Kellogg Biological Station, Michigan, USA - KBS C7.2-3L metaG | ecosystem: Host-associated > Plants > Roots > Rhizosphere ...
ATCGACGAAGCGGTGCGGATGATCACCACGTACGACGTCCGCTGGGTCGCCGACGTGCTCCGCGCGCCGTACGACGCGTCGAACGGGGTCGACGGCCGGGTCTCGATCGAGGTCGACCCGCGGGTCGCCTACGACACCGACAAGACAAACGCCGAGGCCAAGCAACTGTGGTGGCTCGTCGACCGGACGAACATGTACGTCAAGATCCCGGCGACCGCGGCCGGAGTCCCGGCCATCGCCGCCACGCTCGCGAAGGGCATCAGCGTCAACGTCACGCTGATCTTCTCGCTGCAGCGCTACGAGGAGGTCATGGACGCCTTCCTGGCCGGGATGGAGCAGGCCAAGGCCAACGGCCACGACCTGTCGAAGATGGGCTCGGTGGCGTCGTTCTTCGTGTCCCGCGTGGACACCGAATACGACAAGCGGCTGGACAAGATCGGCACGCCGGAGGCGCAGGCGCTGCACGGCAAGGCGGCGATCGCCAACGCCCAGCTCGCCTACCAGCTCTACGAGAAGGTGTTCTCCAGCGATCGCTGGCAGGCCCTGGCCGACGCCGGCGCCCACCCGCAGCGGCCGCTGTGGGCCTCCACGTCGACCAAGAACCCGGCCTACCGCGACGTCATGTACGTCGAGGAGCTGGTCGCGCCGGGCACGGTCAACACCATGCCGGAGCCGACCATCCACGCCTTCGCCGACCACGGCGAGGTGCGGGCCGACGCGATCACCAGCTCCTATGAGAACGCCAAGCGGGTCATGGACGAGCTGGCCGCGCTCGGCATCTCCTACGACGAGGTGGTCGAGGTGCTCGAGCGGGAGGGCGTCGAGAAGTTCGCGGCCAGTGGCAAGGAGATGCTGGAGGGCGTCGCCAAGGCGCTCAAGGCGGCGAGTTCCTGATCTTTGGGCAATCTTGGCCGGTTTGACGTTCGCGTGCGGAGTCGACCGGCCAAGATTGCATCGAGTCCACGATCAGCCGTCCCTGGGGGAAACTGATGACCAATCCGCTGCGGGACCCGCAGGACCGGCGCCTGCCCAGGATTCCCGAGCCGTGCGCCCTCGTGATTTTCGGGGTGACCGGCGACCTCGCCCGCAAGAAGCTGATCCCGGCCGTCTACGACCTGGCCAACCGGGGTCTGCTGCCGCCCAGCTTCGTCGTGCTGGGCTTCGCCCGCCGCGACTGGGGCGACGACGACTTCTCCACGCTCGCCCGGCGGGCCGCGCAGGAGCACGCCCGCACGCCGTGGCGGGAAGAAGTGTGGACTCGGCTGTCCAGCAACATCCGGTTCGTCGGCGGCTCGTTCGAGGACGACGCGGCGTTCGACCAGCTCGCGGAGACGCTCGACGAGCTGCGCGACAGCGCCGGGATCCCGGGCAACGCGGCGTTCTACCTGTCGATCCCGCCCAAGGCGTTCCCGGTCGTGCTCAAGCAGCTCTCCCGCACCGGCATGGCCGACAACGACAAGTCGGGCGGCTGGCGCCGTGTGGTCGTCGAAAAGCCGTTCGGCTCCGACCTCGAGTCGGCGCGCCAGCTCAACGCCCTGGTCGATGACGCGTTCACCCCCCGCGACGTCTTCCGGATCGACCACTACCTGGGCAAGGAGACGGTCCAGAACATCCTGGCCCTGCGCTTCGCAAACTCCCTGTTCGAGCCGGTGTGGAACGCGAACTACGTGGACTCGGTGCAGATCACCATGGCCGAGGACGTCGGCATCGGCACCCGGGCCGGCTTCTACGACACCGTCGGCACCGCGCGGGACGTGCTGCAAAACCACCTGCTCCAGCTCATGGCCCTGGTCGCGATGGAGGAGCCGACGAGCTTCCAGGCCGACGCGATCCGCACCGAGAAGCTCAAGGTGCTCAACGCGATCGTGGTGCCCAAGGACGTCAAGGAGGACACCGTCCGCGGGCAGTACCTGACCGGCTGGGTGGCCGGCGAGCGGGTGCCCGGCTACACGGAGGAGAAGGACGTTCCGGCCGACTCCAAGACCGAGACCTACGTCGCCGTTCGCCTGGGCGTGCAGAACCGGCGCTGGGCCCGCGTGCCGTTCTACATCCGGGCCGGCAAGCGGCTCCCCCGCCGCGTCACCGAGGTCGCGGTGATCTTCAAGCAGGCCCCCCACCTGCCGTTCCAGCCCGCCGACGTGGAGATGCTCGGCAACAACCAGCTGGTCATCCGGGTCCAGCCGGATGAGGGCGTCATGCTGAAGTTCGGCTCCAAGGTGCCGGGCACGGCGATGGAGGTCCGCGACATCGCGATGGACTTCCAGTACGGCGAGGCGTTCACCGACGCCAGCCCGGAGGCCTACGAGCGGCTCATCCTCGACGTGCTCATCGGCGACAAGACGTTGTTCCCCGACTCGGCCGAGGTCGAGGCGAGCTGGAACGTCGTCGACCCGCTCGAGGACGCGTGGATCGGCAGCAGCCCGGAGATCTACCGGGCCGGCGAATGGGGCCCGCGGGCCGCCGACCAGATGCTCGCTCGCGAAGGCCGGCACTGGCGTCGAGCGTGACGACCTCACTAACCGTCGGTGCTGGGGGCAAGGAGAGTTCGATGATTGGTTTGTGGGACACCAGCGGCAATGAGGTCGTCAAGGCCCTGGCCGCCGAGCGGCGCAGCGCCGGCGGGCTGGCCAGCGGTCTGGCCCTGACGCTGGTCGCGGTCGTCGACGAGCGGCTGGTCCGGGAGGCCGAGGCGGCGGCCACGATCGCCGCGTCCGCCCACCCCTGCCGGCTGCTGATCGTGGTCCGCGCCGACGTCATGCAGCAGCGCTCCCGCCTCGACGCGGAGATCGTCGTGGGCGGGCGGCTCGGCCCGTGCGAGGCCGTCGTCATGCGCATGCAGGGCCGGCTGGCGCTGCACGCCGAGTCGGTCGTGATGCCGCTGCTCGCCCCGGACGTGCCGGTCGTGACGTGGTGGCAAGGGGCGCCCCCGGAGCGGATCGCCTACGACCCGCTGGGCGTGGTCGCCGACCGCCGCATCACCGACGCCGCCCAGGCCGACCAGCCGGTGCAGGCGCTGCATGTCCGCGCCGACGACTACGCGCCGGGCGACACCGACCTGTCGTGGACCCGCGTGACACCGTGGCGCAGCGTGCTGGCCGGCGCGTTCGACGCCGGCCTGGCCAAGGCGACGACCGCCAAGATCGTGTCCCCGGACACCGACCCGTGCGCGACGCTGCTCGGCGGCTGGCTGCGAGCCCGGCTGGGCGTCGACGCCACCTTCGAGAAGGGCAAGTCCAAGCTCATGGAGGCGGTGTCGGTCTCGCTGGAGGACGGCGGCACGGTCGAGGTGATCCGCGACATCGACGCCGGCACCTGCCTGCTGCGCCGCTCCGGACAGATGGACCAGACGCTGCCGATGCCGCGCCGGCCGCTCGGCGAGGAGCTGGCCGAGGAGTTGCGCCGGCTCGACGCCGACGAGCCCTTTGCCTCGGCCCTCGGCGCCGCGACCGACATGACCGACCTCAGCACCCGACCCAACCTGCGCGTGCACGTGTGGAAGGACCCGGCCCTGGCCGAGCAGGCCGAGCCGGCCAACGTCTAGGAGCTTTTCATGTCGCAGGCGAGCGTGATCGTGCACGCCGAGCCGAAGGTTCTCGCCCAGTCCGTCGCCGCCCGCCTGATCGTGAAGCTGACCGACGCCCAGGCCAGCCGGGGCTCGGCCGCGGTCGTGCTCACCGGCGGCCGGATCGCCAAGGACGCCTACACGGCCGTCCGCGACAGCCCGGCCCGCGACGCGGTCGACTGGTCGCGGGTCGACCTCTGGTGGGGTGATGAACGTTTCGTGCCCGCCGATGATCCGGAGCGTAATGAGCGGCAGGCCCGCGAGACGCTCCTCGGTGCACTGCCGCTCGACCCGGCCCGGGTGCACCCGATGGCGCCGTCGGACGGCCCGGACGGCGACGATCCGGAGGCGGCCGCCGCGCGCTACGCGGCCGAGCTCGCCCGGGCCGCCAAGCCGGGGACGGCCCCGCTGCCCCACTTCGACGTCGTGCTGCTCGGGGTCGGGGAGGACGGGCACGTGGCCTCGGTCTTCCCGGAGCACCCGGTCGCCTACGAGGCGCGCGAGGTCGCGGCGGTGCGGGGCAGCCCGAAGCCGCCGCCCGTCCGGCTCACGCTCACCCTGCCGACGATCAACACCGCGGAAGAGGTGTGGCTGATCGCGGCCGGGCCGGAGAAGGCCAACGCGGTCGGCATGGCCCTCGCCGGGGCCGGGCCCGTGCAGGTGCCGGCCGCCGGCGTGCATGGCGTCGACAACACGCTCTGGCTGCTCGACCGGGCGGCCGCCCGCGAGGTGCCGCCGCGGTTCCGCAGCCTCCGGACCTAGGTTCTAAGCGCGGCGCTGGCGGAGCTTGGCCAGCGCTTCAGCGAGGATCGCCTCACCGTCGGCGTCGGTGCGGCGCTCTTTCACGTACGCCAAATGGGTCTTGTAAGGCTCGGCGCGGGGCGGGGCCGGCGGTGAGGTCCGGTCCGGCCCGGCCGGGAGGCCGCAGCGCGGGCAGTCCCACAACGGCGGCGGTTGCACGTCGGCGGCGAACGATGGCTGGGTCACGTGCCCATTGGCGCACCAGTAGGACATCTCTTGCCGGGGGGCCTGCTCACCACGCTCGCTCCAGCGCATCGGTCCGGCGCCCACACGGCTGCCACGGATGGCATTGCCACTCACCACTGCTGGTTGCTCCTGTCGACTGGGGGGTTAATCGTCTGACAGTGCAGGAGACCGGGCCGGAAATGCACATGCGGCCCTGGTCGGACCGCATGAGTCTAGGACGCTGAACGTGTTCAGGCACTAACCGTTCTGCACAATTTTCAGCCAGAGACCAAGCCCGACGATGCACGCGAACCAGATGATGCCCACCAAAATGGTGTAACGGTCCAGGTTCTTCTCAGCAACCGACGAACCGGCGAGGCTCGAGGACACCCCACCGCCGAACATGCTCGACAGCCCGCCGCCCTTGCCGCGGTGCAGCAGCACGAGCAGGGTCAAGATGACGCTCGTAATGACGAGCAGCACGATCAGCGTGATGGCGAACGCCGTCATGGCGCGCGGGTCCTCTCAGCGGGTGGGCAGGCGGTCGCTCCAGGATAGCCTGCCGTCGTTACTTGCCGAGCCCCAGGGCGTTCAGGTCGGGCTGCCCGTACTGCGGGTGGATGAACCCGCCGCGCACGTTGGTCCCCGACATTCGAAGCGCCTTCAGATACAGGATCGGAATGGTCACCGCCTGGGCCTGGATCTTCTCGTCGAGCTCGCCCCAGAGCTTGTACTGCCGGTCCGGCACCGACTCCTCCAGCGCCTGCGAGATCAGGTCGTTGATCTGCGGGTCGTTGAGCAGCGAATAGTCCTGGTTGTTGGTGGCGTTGGCCTTCTTCGGGATGAGCCGGCCGTCGAAGAGCGGCGGGATGACGGCCGAGCCGTTGGCCCAGTCGGCGACCCAGCCGGCCCAGAGGAGGTCGTTGCCGTTGGCCGGATTGCCGATCTTGTCAAAGTACGTCGCCGGATCGAGCGCGTTGATCTTGAGCTGGATGCCGATCTGCTGGTACGTCTCGACGACCGTCGCGATCAGCCGCCGCACGTCCTTCTGGTCGGGGATCGCGATCGTGATCACCGCCGGGCACGGCTTGCCGCTCGTCCGGGCGTTGTCCAGCAGCTTCAGCGCCACGTCCGGCTTGCCCTCGATGTTGGCCGCACTGTCGTAGAGGTCGAAGTCCTTGTGGGCCTTGAGCGACGGGGAGATCATCGTCGTCGCGAAGTCGCCGAACACCGAGCCGCCGAGGGCCGAGCGGAACTTGCGCTTGTCGAAGGCGTAGATGAGCGCCTTGCGGCAGTCCGGGTTGGGAATCGTCTTGGTGTTGATCGCGATGTACCGGATGTTGCTGTAGGAGCCCTGGATCGCGCGGGCCGACAGGTCGGGGTCGTTGATGACCTGCTGGACGAAGTTCGGCGCGATGTTCTTGTCAAGATCGACGGTGTCCGCCCACTCGCCGTCGCTCTCGATGATGTTCGAGGTCACCGTGGGCAGGTCGTCGTTGGACGCGACGACGATCCGGTCCGGATAGGCCTTGCGGACCTGGTCGGTGCGCCGGTCCCAGTACTGGTTGCGCACGAACGTGATCTGCTTGTCGGTGACCTGCTCGATCTTGTAGGGCCCGCTGGAGAACGGCCGCTTGTCGTAGCCGGTCTTGGTGTCCTGCTTGGCGGGCACCGGCGCGAACACCGACATGGCGACCGTGTAGCCGAAGTCACCGACCGGCGTGGACAGCGTGAACCGGATGTTGCGCTGGTCGACACACTGAACCGAGGTCAGTCCCTTGCCGTTGTTGTTGCCGCCGACGAACGGCCCCTGGTAGGCATCGGCGCCGGCCAGGTAGGTCTTCGCGTACACCTGGGAGACCGACAGCAGGCTGGAGAAGCTGCGCTCCACCCCGTACTTGACGTCGGCGCACGTCAGCGGGGAGCCGTCCTCCCAGCGCAGGTCGTCCTTGAGCTTGAAGTCCCAGGTCTTGTTGTTGTCGCTGGGCCGGCCGGTGTCGGTGGCCAAGTCGCCGACGATCTCGCTGGCGGCCGAGCCGGGGTCGGAGCGAAACGTGGTGAGCGTGCGGGTGGTCAGCCGGCTGATGTTGGCCTCGGTCGCGCTGGCGACCCGCTGGGGGTCCAGATGCGACGGCAGGGCACTCGTGACCACGCGGAGGGTTCCGCCGGTCTTGGGCGGCTGCGGACCGTTGGAGGCGTCAGCGTTGTTGCACGCGGCGGTCGCAAGGAGCGCCACGGCCAACAGCGACAGGGGAAAGGCCTTGCTCACGACGGCCACTGTAGGCCGCGCCGGAGCGTGAGAAAACTTCGGGACTCACCGCTCCGACGCGGTCACGCTGCGCTGAAAATTACTTACCCAACCGGCCGATGCGCACGAACTCTTCGGCGTCGAGGCTGGCCCCGCCGACCAGCGCGCCGTCGATGTCGGGCTGCTCCATGATGCCGGCCACGTTGCTGTGCTTGACCGAGCCGCCGTAGACGATGCGGATCCGGTCGGCCGTGCCACCGGTGTACTTCTCGGCCAGCCGCGTCCGGATCGCCCCGATGACCTCCTGGGCGTCCTGCGGCGTGGCCGTCTTGCCGGTGCCGATGGCCCACACCGGCTCGTAGGCCACCACGACCTTCTCGACCTGGTCGGTCTTGACCTTGTCGAGCGCGCCGTCGAGCTGGGCCAGCGTGTGGGGCACGTGCTCGCCCGCCTCGCGGACCTCCAGGCCCTCCCCCACACACAGGATCGGCGCGATGTTGTTGGCCAGCGCCGCCTTCACCTTGGCGTTGACGACCGCGTCGTCCTCGTGGTGGTACTGGCGGCGCTCGGAGTGCCCGACGACGACGTACTGGCAGCCCAGCTTGGCGAGCATGGGACCGGAGATGTCGCCGGTGTAGGCGCCCGACGGGTGCGGGGAGAGGTCCTGCGCGCCGTATCCGATGAGCAGCTTGTCGCCGTCGATCAGCGTTTGCACGCTGCGGATGTCGGTGAAGGGCGGCAGCACCACGATCTCGACGTCGTTGAGCTGCTGCTCGGTCAGGCTGAACGCGAGCTTCTGGACCAGGGCGATGGCCTCGAGGTGGTTGAGGTTCATCTTCCAGTTGCCGGCCATCAGCGGCCGGCGGCCGGTGTCACTCACTGTGCCTCCTTGGTCGCCGTCTTCCGATGAGGCCACGCAAGCGCGGCTTGAGGTCCAGCCGCCTTGTTTGTGTGCTGTGCGCCGCAGCGCTCACTTGCTCAGCCCTCCAGCGCGGTGATGCCGGGCAGCGCCTTGCCCTCGAGGTATTCCAGCGACGCCCCGCCGCCGGTCGAGATGTGCCCGAACAGTCCCTCATCGATGCCCAGCGCCCGCACCGCGGCGGCCGAGTCGCCGCCACCGACGACGCTGAACCCGTTGACCTTGGTGATCGCCTCGGCGACGCCGCGCGTGCCGGCCGCGAACGGCGCCAGCTCGAACACGCCCATCGGCCCGTTCCAGAACACGGTCCTCGCCGATGCGAGCGCGTCGGCGAACGCAGCCGCCGTCTCCGGACCGATGTCCAGGCCGAGCCGATCGCTCGGGATCGCGTCTGCTTTCACAATGTTGTACTGGGCATCAGCCGCGAATTTCGTCGCCGCCACCACGTCGACCGGCAGCAGGATCTTGTCGCCGCCGCGGGCCAGCAGATCGCGGCAGGTGTCCACCATCTCGGCCTCGAGCAGGCTCTGGCCGACCTCGTGACCCTGGGCCTTGAGGAACGTGAAGCACATGCCCCCGCCGATGAGCAGCTTGTCGACCTTCGGCAGCAGCGCCTCGATGACGGCGAGCTTGTCGGAGACCTTCGAGCCGCCGAGCACGACGACATAGGGCCGCTCCGGGTCGCCGGTCAGCCGCGACAGGACGTCGAGCTCGCGCACGACCAGCTGGCCCGCGTAGTGCGGCAGCAGCTTGGCGACGTCGTAGACGCTCGCGTGCTTGCGGTGCACGGCCCCGAACGCGTCGTCCACATAGAACTGTCCGAACTGGGCGAGCTGCGCGGCGAAGTCGCCCCGCTCCTGCTCGTCCTTGCTGGTCTCCCCGGGGTTGAACCGCAGGTTCTCCAGCAGGGCAACCTCCCCGTCGCGCAACCGGTCCACAGTGGACCGCGCGGCGTCGTCGACCGTGTCGGTGGCGAACGCGACCTCGGTCTCGAGCAGTTCGCCGAGCCGGGTCGCGACCGGCCGCAGCGAGTACTTCGGGTCGGGCGCACCCTTCGGGCGGCCGAGGTGCGACATCACCGTGATGCGCGCGCCGGCCTCTCGCAGCGCGTTCAGCGTCGGCAGGACCGCGCGGATGCGCCCGTCGTCGGTGATGGTCCGGCCGTCGAGCGGCACGTTGAGATCGGCGCGCAGGAGCACGCGCCGGCCCTCAACGTGGCCGCTCAGCAGGTCGTCGAGTGTTTTCACGCGCCCACCAGCGACACCAGGTCGACGAGGCGGTTGGAGTAGCCCCACTCGTTGTCGTACCAGCCGACGACCTTGACCTGGTTGCCGATCACCTTGGTGAGGCCGGAGTCGAAGATGCACGACGCCGGGTCGGTGACGATGTCGGTCGAGACGATCGGGTCCTCGGTGTAGGTGAGCAGGCCGTTCAGCGCGCCGTCGGCGGCCGCCTTCATCGCCGCGTTGACCTCCTCGACCGACGTGTCCCGGGACACCGTCACGGTGAGGTCGGTCGCCGAGCCGGTCGGCACCGGCACCCGCAGCGCGTAGCCGTCGAGCTTGCCCTTGAGCTCAGGCAGCACCAGCCCGATCGCCTTGGCCGCACCGGTCGAGGTCGGCACGATGTTGAGCGCGGCGGCGCGGGCCCGGCGCAGGTCCTTGTGCGGGCCGTCCTGCAGGTTCTGGTCCTGCGTGTAGGCGTGGATCGTGGTCATCAGGCCGCGCTCGATGGTGAACGTCTCGTGGATCACCTTGGCCATCGGGGCCAGGCAGTTGGTCGTGCACGACGCGTTGGAGATGATCGTGTGCTGGGCCGGGTCGTACTTGTCCTCGTTGACGCCCAGGACGATCGTGATGTCCTCGTTCTTGGCCGGCGCCGAGATGATGACCTTCCTGGCCCCGTTGTCGACGTGCTGCTTGGCCTTGGTGGCGTCGGTGAACAGACCGGTCGACTCGATGACGACGTCGGCTCCGAGATCACCCCACGGCAGCTTGGCCGGGTCGCGCTCGGCCAGCGCCTTGAAGGCCTTGCCGTTGACGGTGATCTCGTCGGCCGTGGCCTTCACCTCGTAGGGCAGCCGGCCGAGAATGCTGTCGTACTTGAGCAGGTGCGCCAGCGTGGTGTTGTCGGTGAGGTCGTTGACCCCCACCAGTTCGATGTCGGCACCCTTTGCCAGAGCGGCCCGGTAGAAGTTGCGGCCGATGCGGCCAAAGCCGTTGATGCCAACCCGGATGGTCATGTCGACGCATCTCCTCGCACTTGGAGTCAGAATCGTCCGTCGCGCGCTTCTGCAGTGCTGTGATTTCAGCGCAGGCGCGACCCTCGGCCTCGTCGCCGAACCCTTCGACCCTATCCTCCGGAGCGGGTAACCCGCCGCTCGGGGGTGTCTCAGCCGACCAGCATCTCCGGGGTGACCGCCGACTCGGTGTCGGGAATGCCCAGGTCACGGGCGCGCTTGTCGGCCAGCGCGAGCAGCCGGCGGATCCGCCCGGCGATCGCGTCCTTGGTCAACGGCGGATCGGCCAGCGCGCCGAGCTCCTCCAGCGACGCCTGCCGGTGCTCCAGCCGCAGGTGGCCGGCGCTGGACAGGTGGTCCGGCGCGGTCTCGGCGAGGATCTCCAGCGCCCGGGCGACCCGGGCGGCGGCGGCGACCGCGGCGCGGGCCGAACGGCGCAGGTTGGCGTCGTCGAAATTGGCCAGCCGGTTGGCCGTCGCCCGGACTTCGCGGCGAACCCGCCGCTCCTCCCAGGCCAGCACGCTGGCGTGGGCGCCGATGCGGGTGAGCAGCGCACCGATCGCGTCGCCGTCCTTGACCACGACCCGATC
>Ga0070684_100004597_pt1 | contig 10524 bp, 12 predicted proteins | sample KBSC723LmetaG_FD_65653 | JGI IMG/M metagenome (GOLD analysis project Ga0070684, IMG submission 65653) | Corn rhizosphere microbial communities from Kellogg Biological Station, Michigan, USA - KBS C7.2-3L metaG | ecosystem: Host-associated > Plants > Roots > Rhizosphere ...
GCGCTCGAGGCGCGCGGGATCTATCCCTAGAGCAACAATGCGCATCATGTCCCCCGAGACCGTCCGCGACGCGATGGTTCCCGAGCCGACGACGCTCGCCGCCGAGGCGAGCGCGCAGGAAGCGGGACGGTGCTTTGCCGAGAACGGGGAGGTTCGCGCGATCTTCGTCACCGAGGACGACGGGCGCCTGCTCGGTGTCGTGACGCGGAAGACGCTCGTCCGCGAGGTCGTCGCGGCCGGGCGCGATCCGGCCGGGGTGGGCCTGCGCGAGATCGCCGAGCCGCCGAATTACACGCTCGACGCCGGGCTCGAGCTCGAGGGCGCCTTCCGCTTCCTCGAGGAACAGGACCTGGAGCGCGTGCCGGTCGTCGAGGAGGGCGGGCGTCTCGTCGGCGTCCTGTCGCGCGCAGTCGTGCAGCGGCGCCTCGCCGAGGACGAGCCGCCCGAGGGCGAGCCCGAGCCGGGCTCACTGGTCCTCTAGCAGCAGGTGTAGGCGCCGGGAGGCGCCGCGCCCTCTTCCGGCTCCGGCAGCTCGGCCGCGGCGAGGGCCGCGCCGTCGAGCAGGTCTCGCTCGCTGACGCGGATCGACTCGAGCCCGTAGCGGTCGAGAATCGCGAGGAGAATCGCGCCGCCCGCCACGATCACCGGCGCACGCTCGGGTTCCAGAGCCGGCACGCGCCGCCGCTCCTCCAGCGGCAGGGCAGCGAGGCGCTCGACCTGGGCGCGGGCGCCCTCGCGCGTGAGGACGTGGCCGTGCACCCGTGCGCGGTCGTAGGCCTCCAGGCCGAGGTCGAGCGCCGCGAGGGTCGTGATCGTCGCCGCGACGCCGACTGCGGCCTCCGGCTCGAGCGCCGGCAGGTGCTTCCGGGCGGCCTCGATGCTCGCGTTCACGTCCTCGCCGTGCCGTTCGGTGAAGCGGACCGAGCCCAGCGGCAGGCTCGCCCGGAAGCCGTCGAGGACGAGCTCGGTCGAGCCGCCGCCGATGTCGACGAGCAGCGTCGCCGCGCCGATCTCCCCGACGCCGCGCCGTGTGAGCTCCGCCTCCTCGTCGCCCGACAGCAGTTGCGTCGCGAAGCCGTAGCTCCACTCGATCTCGCCGAGGAGCGCCTCGCCGTTCTCGGCCTCGCGAACGGCGCTCGTCGCGACGAGCAGCGTCCGTTCGGCCTCGAGCGACTCGGCCGTGCGGCGGTAGTCGGAGAGAGCGTTGCGCACGCGCGCGACGGGCAGGGGGAGGAGGCGCCGGCGCGAGTCGACCCCCTCGCCGAGGCGCGTGATCCGCGTCTCCCGATGCAGCTCCTCGACGCGCCCGTCGGCGACGCGGCCCACGAGCAACCGCGTGGTGTTCGTGCCCAGATCGACGGCGGCGACGATCATTTGTGCGGAACCACGGCGAGGACGCGCCCGAATGTCTCGTCCGCCTCGTCGATCGCCGCGCGCAGGACGGCGAGCCGGGCGAGCGAGAGGCGCAGCCGGCCGAGGCTCTCGTGCAGCTCGGCTGTGTCGTCGGCTGAGGCGAGCTTTTCCGCGACCGCCTCGGCCTGCGCGGCAAACTCGTCGAGGCCACCGAGGATGGCCCGCCGGGTCTCCCGGAAGGCGCGCCAGGCTTCCAGCGAGCGCAGCACGAACAGCACGAGAGCCGCGATCCCCGCCGCCGTGCCGAGGACGAAGGCTGCCCAGATGGCCCAATCCCACACGGAGACCAGCGTAACGAGGGTGCTACAATCCGGGCCACGCCGCGGGGTGGAGCAGTCAGGTAGCTCGCCGGGCTCATAACCCGGAGGTCGCAGGTTCAAATCCTGCCCCCGCTACTCCAAAGGCCCTGCTGAGCAGGGTCTTTGTGTTTTCCAAGGCCGGCGCGCCTAGTCCCACAGCGGCACACCGGCGGTAGGCTGGCTCGATGGACGACGCCTCGCGGGAATTCGGGTTCAACACCCGCGCCGTGCACGCCGGCCAGCGGCCCGATCCCTACACCGGCGCGAGCGCCACGCCGATCTACCAGACCGCGGGATTCGTGTTCGAGGACACGGAGTCGGCCTCGGCCTACTTCAACCTCCAGGAGTACGGGAACATCTACAGCCGGATCATGAATCCGACCGTCGCCGCCTTCGAGGAGCGGCTCGCGAACCTCGAGGGCGGTGCCGGGGCAGTGGCGTTCGCGAGCGGCCTCGCCGCGCAGGCCGGGCTCTTCTTCGCGCTGCTCGAGCCGGGCGACCGGATCGCGGTCGCGAAGGCGCTCTACGGCGGCTCGACCGCGCAGCTCAACCACCTCGCGCGCAAGCTCCAGATCGACCTGGACTGGGTCGACATGGACGACCCCGACGGCTGGCGCCGCTCGGTCACCACCGGGACGAAGATGCTGTTCGCCGAGACGATCGCGAACCCGGGCGGCAACGTGCTCGACATCGAGCTCGCGGCGTCGGTCGCGCACGAGGTCGGCGCGCCGCTCGTGGTGGACAACACCTTCGCGACGCCGTACCTGTGCCGGCCCCTCGAGTTCGGCGCCGACATCGTCATCCACTCGGCCACGAAGTTCCTGGTGGGGAACGGGACGACGATCGCGGGGGCGGTCGTCGACTCCGGCGCGTTCGACTGGTCGAACGGCCGCTTCCCGTCCATCGCGGAGCCTTCGACGGCCTATCACGGCCTCAAGTTCCACGAGACGTTCGGCGTCTACGGGCTGCTCATGAAGCTTCGCTCCGAGACGCTCCGCGATTTCGGCGCGGTGCTGGCTCCCTTCAACGCGTTCCTGCTCGTGCTGGGGATGGAGTCGCTCGCCGTGCGGATGGACCGCCACGTCGCGAACGCGCTCGCGGTCGCCGAATGGCTGTGCGAGCAACCGGGCGTCGGGGCCGTCCGGCATCCGGCGCTCCGCGACAGCCCGTACCGCCCGCTCGTCGAGCGCTACCTGCCGCGCGGCGCGGGATCCGTCTTCTCGTTCGACCTCGAGAGCGGCCGCGAGGGCGGGCGCCGCTTCATCGAGGCGCTGTCGCTCTGGAGCCACCTCGCGAACGTCGGCGACACGAAGAGCCTCGTGATCCATCCCGCCTCGACCACGCATCGTCAGCTCTCCGACGACGAGCTGGTCGCGTCCGGCGTCGCGCCCGGGACGGTGCGCCTGTCGGTCGGGCTCGAGGACGTCGACGACCTCCTGTGGGATCTCGAGCGCGGCCTGCGGGCCGCACGCGGCTCCGCCGTCACGGCGTGAACGAGCTCCAGGACCGGCGCACGATCCAGGAGATCGTGCTCGGCGCCCATACCGTGGCGATCGTCGGGCTCTCGGCGAGCGAGCTGCGCGCGAGCCACTTCGTCGGCTATTACCTGCAGCGGCACGGCTACCGCGTGATCCCCGTCAACCCGAACGAGGAGCACGTCCTTGGGGAGCAGGTCTACCCGAGCCTCCGCGAGGTGCCCGAGCACATCGACGTCGTCGACGTCTTCCGCGCTCCCGCGGCGGTGCCCGAGATCGCGCAGGAGGCGGTCGAGGTCGGCGCAGGCGCGCTCTGGCTGCAGTTCGGCATCATCAGCCCCGAGGGCGCGCGGATCGCGCAGGAGGCCGGGCTTCCCGTCGTCATGGACCGCTGCCTCAAGGTCGAGCACGCGCGGCTGCTCGGCCGCATGCACTGGATGGGCTTCGACACCGGCGTCATCGCCGGCTCGAGACCTAGGTGATGCCGAACGCCTGCGTGAGCAGGAAGACGTTGAGCCCGCTGATGAGGACCGCGATCGCGGCCGCCACGACGGTCGTCGAGCGCCTGTTGACGTGGATGCCCATCACGTCCTTGCGCCTCGTGAGCAGGAGCAGCGGCACCAGCGCGAACGGGATCCCGAACGAGAGCACGACCTGACTGAGCACCAGCGCGCTCGTCGGGCTCACGCCGATGGCGAGGACGACGAGTGCCGGCAGCATCGTCAGCGCGCGGCGCGCGAACAGCGAGATCCGGAGGTTCACGAAACCGGCCATCACGACCTGGCCCGCGTACGTGCCGACGCTCGACGACGAGATCCCCGAGGAGAGCAGTGCGACCGCGAACATGAGCGCCGCGGTACCGCCGACGAGGTGGGAGAAGCCCGCATGCGCCTCCTGGATGGTGTCGACGTGCGACCAACCGGGCCGGCCGTGGAACAGCTTCGCGGCCACCGAGAGCATTGCCATGTTCACGATGCCGGCGAGGCCGAGCGCGACGATCACGTCGATCGTCTCGAAGCGGAGCACGCGCGCCCGTTCCGCCTCGTCCCGCACGGACGTCCGTCCTTTCGTCAGTGCCGAGTGCAGGTAGATCGCGTGCGGCATCACGGTGGCTCCGATGATCCCGACCGCGAGATAGACGGAGCGCGCACCGTCCAGATGCGGGACGAGACCCTGCGCCGCCCCGCTCGCCGACGGGCCGATCTTCAACGTCTCGTAGAGGAAGCCGGCCAGGACCAGCCCGAGCAGCGCCGTGATCGCGAGCTCGAAGCGCCGGAATCCGTGGCGCTGCAGCTCCAGGAGACCGAACGCGATCACGCCGGTGATCAAGCCGGCCGGCAGGAGCGGGACGCCGAAGAGGAGATTGAGGCCGAGCGCTGCGCCGAGGAACTCCGCGATGTCGGTCGCCATCGCCATCGCCTCGGCCTGGATCCAAAGCCCCCACGCGACCGGGCGAGGGTAGTGGTCGCGGCACAGCTCGGGGAGGTTCCGGTCGGTGACGATCCCGAGCTTCGCGGAGAGGTACTGGATAAGCATCGCCATGAGGTTCGCGGCGAGCACGACCCAGAGCAGGAGGTAGCCGTAGCGCGCGCCGGCCTGGATGTTGGTCGCGAAGTTGCCGGGGTCGACGTACGCGACCGCCGCGACGAAGGCGGGCCCGAGCATCGCGAGCATCGCCCGCAGGCGGCCGCGGGCCTCGACGGCGTGCAGCGGGGTCGCGCCGTGTCGGAAGGCTTCGTAGGCCTCGTCGCTCACGATTTCGCGGCCTCTCGCTCGACGCGCATCGCGCGGGCGAGGGTCGCGCCGAGCACGTGCACGTCCTTGCCGACCCGGACGAAGAACGGCCCGTCGAACGGCTGACGCTCGAGGAGCTCGAGCCGCGCGCCGGGGACGATGCCGCGCTCGCCCAGGAAGCGGAGCATCTCGGGCTCGGTATCGGAGATGCGCACGAAAGTCGCGGTCTCGCCCGGCTCGAGCTCCGCGAGCGCCGGCGCGGGCGTCTCGGCGAGCTTCAGCTCGCGGCTCGGGATCGGCTCGCCGTGCGGGTCGACGGTCGGGTCGCCGAGCTTCGCCGCGATCAGCTCCTCGAGCTCCTCCGAGAGCGCGTGCTCGAGCACCTCGGCCTCGGCGTGCACCTCGTCCCAGGTCATGCCGAGGCTCTCCACGAGGAACAGCTCGACGAGCCGGTGATGGCGGATCACCTCGAGCGCGACGCGCCGCCCGCGCTCGGTCAGGCGTACGCCGCGGTAGCGCTCGTGCTTGACGAGCCCGAGGGTCGAGAGCTTGCGCAGCATCCCCGAGACGGAGGCGGGACGGACCTCGAGCAGTGCGGCGAGGTCAGTGGTCGAGGCCGCGCCGTCGCGAGCCTCGAGCGTGTAGATCGCCTTGGCGTAGTCCTGGACCGCGGCCGTCAGGTCGCGAGCTTCGAGTGTGGAATGTTGAGCCATGCCTAAATTCTAGATTAGGTGCGGTATCCGAGCAAGCGGATCCGCAAACCCACCGATGCGGCGACGGCTCGGCGGCGCGACCGTGCGATCGACAACTGCAAGGAGGTCTTCTCATGAGATCGCTCGTGGTCTACGAGTCGTGGTTCGGAAACACCCAGCGCCTGGCGGAGAGAATCGCCGCCGCGCTCGGCGAGGAGGGCGACGTCGAGGTCGTCTCGGTCGACGACCCGCTGCCGCCGCTGGACGACCTCGATCTGGTCGTCCTCGGTGCCCCGACGCACGTGCACGGCCTCTCGAGCGTGCGCTCGCGCAGGGCAGCGATCGAGCAGCACGGGGGCGCCGGCGAGATCGGAATCGGCGCGCGCGGCTGGATCGACCGGCTGCCGGCGGGCGGGGGCCCGCGGATGGCCGTCTTCGACACTCGCGCGCACAAGCCGGAGCTGCTCGTCGGCTCGGCGGCGCACGGGATGGCGCGCCGGCTCCGGCGCCGCGGCTACCAACTGGTGGTCGAGCCGGAGAGCTTCTTCGTGGAGGGTACCGAGGGCCCGCTCGAGGAAGACGCGCTCGCGCGTGCGTGGTGGTGGGGTAACACCGTCGCCCACGAGGTGTCACGCCAGGCCGTCATGATTTGACCCGTGCACGACCATGCGCACGGGCACGCGCACCGAGGCGGCGAGGACGCTCGCCGCCTCGCGCTCGCGCTCGCGCTGATCGTCGCCTTCATGGCCGGCGAGATCGTCGCCGGCATCCTCGCGCACTCCCTTGCGCTGCTCTCCGACGCGGCGCACATGCTCACCGACGCAGGCGCGCTCGCGATGTCGCTCGTCGTCCTGCGGCTCGCGGCTAAGCCGGCGCGCGGCAATCGCACGTTCGGGCTGCGCCGCTCGGAGATCCTCTCCGCGCAGGCGAACGGCGCGGCGCTCCTCGTCCTCGCCGGCCTGATCGTCTACGGCGCCGTCCGCCGTCTCGTTTCGCCGCCGGACGCGCACGGCGGCTGGATCCTCGTCGTCGCCCTCGTCGGGATCGGCGTCAACCTCGTCGCCACCTGGCAGCTCGCGGGCGCGAACCGGCAGTCGCTGAACGTCGAGGGGAGCTTCCAGCACGTCCTCAACGACCTCTACGCCTTCATCGCCACGGCGGTCGCGGGCGGGGTGATCCTCGCGACCGGCTGGGTGCGCGCCGACCCCGTCGCGGCGCTGTTCGTGGCGGCGCTGATGCTGCGGGCCTCCTGGCGGCTGCTGCGCGACTCCGGTCGCGTGCTGCTCGACATCGCGCCGGCGGGGTTGCCGGTGGACGAGATCGGGACGGCGATGGCCTCGCACCAGGGAGTGGTGGAGGTGCACGACCTCCACGTCTGGGAGGTCACGACCGAGTTCCCGACCCTCTCGGCGCACGTGCTCGTCGAGCCGGGGGCCGACTGCCACGGCATCCGCCGCGAGCTCGAGGTACTTCTCCACGACCGTTTCGGCCTCGAGCACACGACGCTCCAGGTCGAGCACGCACCCGCAAAGCTCGTCCAGATCCGCTAGCCGCTGCTAAACTAAACCTTACGTAAACGTAAGACTGGTGGCAGCCACCGTGACGGAAGCGTCACGAACGGGTGTCCTAGGACTGACGGGGGTCACGCGTGCGGATGCAGCTGCGGAAGCTGGACTACAAGTGGGTCGCGCTCTCGAACACGACGCTCGGGACGCTGCTCGCGATGATCAACAGCTCGATCCTGCTGATCGCGCTGCCCGACATCTTCCGCGGCATCGGGATCGACCCGCTCCAGCCCGGCAACACGAGCTACCTGCTCTGGCTGCTGCTCGGCTTCCTCGTCGTGCTCGCCGTGCTGCTCGTCAGCCTCGGCCGGCTCGGCGACATGTACGGACGCGTGCGGATGTTCAACCTCGGCTTCGCCGTCTTCACGTTCTTCTCGATCCTGCTCTCGGTCACGTGGCTGCACGGCGGCGCCGGTGCGCTGTGGCTGATCCTGATGCGGGTTGGGCAGGGGGTCGGCGGCGCGCTCGTCTTCGCGAACTCGAGCGCCATCCTCACCGACGCCTTCCCGCCCGACGAGCGCGGGCTCGCACTCGGCATCAACAGTGTCTCCCTCGTCGCCGGCTCGTTCCTCGGGCTCGTGCTCGGGGGCATCCTCGCGCCGCTCGACTGGCGGCTCGTCTTCGTCATCTCGGTTCCGGTCGGCCTCGTCGCGACGATCTGGTCGTACCACTCGCTGCGCGAGATCGGCGTGCGGAGGCCGGGGAGGGTCGACTGGTGGGGCAACCTCACATTCGCGGCCGGGCTCGTGCTGCTGATGGTCGGCATCACCTACGGGATCCAGCCGTACGGCGACCACACGATGGGCTGGACGTCGCCGCTCGTGCTCGCGTGCATGGGCAGCGGCCTCGCGCTCCTCGCGCTCTTCTGCTGGATCGAGACGCACGTCGACGAGCCGATGTTCCATCTCGAGCTGTTCCGGATCCGCGCCTTCGCGGCCGGGAACCTCGCCGCCCTGCTCGCCGCGATGGCGCGTGGCGGCCTCCAGTTCATCCTCATCATCTGGCTGCAGGGCATCTGGCTGCCCGAGCACGGCTACGACTTCGCCCGGACGCCGCTCTGGGCCGGCATCTACATGCTGCCGCTGATCCTCGGGCTCCTGATCGCGGGGCCCGCCTCGGGCTGGCTCTCGGACCGTTTCGGCGCGCGGCCGTTCGCCACCGGCGGGGTGCTCGTCGCGGCCACGAGCTTCGCGCTCCTGATCGTCCTGCCGGTGGACTTCGGCTACGTCTGGTTCGCGCTGATCCTGCTCCTGAACGGGATCGGGATGGGCCTCTTCCAGTCGCCCAACACCGCCGGCGTGATGAACAGCCTGCCGCCGTCCCAGCGCGGCGCGGGCGCGGGGATGCTCGCGACCTTCAACGTCTCCTCCAGCGTGCTCTCGATCGGCGTCTTCTTCACGCTGATGATCGTGGGCCTCGCGAGCGGCTTGCCGCACGCGACGCAGTCGGGGCTCGTCGCGCACGGCGTCTCGCCGACGGACGCGACGCGCATCTCGCACCTGCCGCCCGTCGCGACGCTCTTCGCCGCGTTCCTCGGCTACAACCCGGTACGAACGCTGCTCGGGCCGCACGTGCTGCACCATCTCTCGCCCGCGAACGCGCACACGCTCACCGGCCGCGGCTTCTTCCCGCACCTGATCTCGAGCCCGTTCCACACGGCGCTCGTCTACGCCTTCGTCTTCGCCATCGTCGCCTGCCTCGTGGCGGCGTTCGCTTCGCTGCTGCGCGGGGGAAAGTACGTCCACGTCGAAGAGGCGGCGGTGGATCCCCTGGACATCGAGGTGGCCGCATGAGCGTCACTGCGCTCCGCATCGGCGAGGTCGCGCAGCGGGTCGGCGTCACGCCGCGCACGATCCGCTACTACGAGGAGCTCGGGCTGCTCGGCTCCGGCTCGGAGCGGGAGAAGGGCTCGCACCGGACGTATGCCGAGACCGACGTCGCGCGGCTGCAGGAGCTGATCCGGCTGCGCGACCTGCTCGGGCTGACGCTCGAGGAGCTCGTCGAGCTGGCCGAGGCGGAGGAGGCGCGCGCCGCGCTGCGGGGGCGCTGGGCCGAGGACCCGAGCGACGAGGAGCGGCTCCGCATCGTCGAGGAGGCGATCCCACACGTCGAGCGCCAGCTTGCGCTCGTCCGCGGGCGCCAGTCGACGCTGGAGGAGTTCGCCGCCGAGCTCGAGACGAAGCTCTCGCGGCTACGCCGGCGCCGGCGCGAGCTATCTCACTGACCTGCCGCCGCGTTCAGCGCAGCCAGGGCTCCAGCTCTCTTTCCAGCGCGCGGCAGCCGCGTGGCGCCACGATCGTGCGGCGCAGCTTGCGTCCCACGACGACGCAGATCGTCGGCACCTCGTGGACGCGGAACTTCTCCGCGAGATCCGGCCGCCGCTCGACGGAGACACTCACGAGGTCGAACGTCTCGTGATTGCGCCGCCGCTGCAGCACCTGCGCGATGAAGCCTTCGACCCGGCGGCAGTGGCCCGAGAGGGGCGAGTAGAAGAAGACGAGCCGCGGCCGTTGTTGCGGCCGCTCCAGGGACTCGATCTGTGGGACGCTCGCCACCGCTCCTTACTTACCCTGACGGGGGAGATTGAATCGCGATTCAACCCGCGCTCGATGGTCTGCGTTACCGCGCCCTGGACCTCCGGCTGCAGCGCTGACTAGGTTCCCGGGATGGCGACCGTTCCCCGGCGGCTGACGTTCGGCGCGCACGCCGACGAGTACGAGCGTGCGCGTCCGGAGTGGCCGGAGGCGGCGGCGCGCTGGCTCGTGCCGAAGGGCGCGGACCTCGTGGTCGAGCTCGGCGCCGGCACCGGGAAGCTCACGCGGGCGGTGGCCGCGCTCGGCGTGCGGGTCGTCGCGGTCGAGCCGGACCGGCGGATGCTCGCCGTCCTGCGCGGGCTCGGCCTCGAGGGGGTGGAGGGATCGGCCGAGTCGATCCCGTTCGCAGACGGGGTGGCCGATGCAGTCGTGGCGGGCTCCAGTCTCCACTGGTTCGAGCTCGAGCTGGCGCTGCCGGAGATCGCGCGCGTCCTGCGCCCGGACGGCCGCTTCGGCTTCGGCTGGAACCATCGCGACGACCGGCATCCCGCGATCGCGCGCATGACCGAGGCGGTCTACGCGGCGCAGGCGCCCAGGCGCGGGCCGCGCTGGCGCAGCCGCGACTGGCCTGCCGAGCTGACCGCGAGCGGTCTCTTCCGCGACGTCGAGCACGAGCTGTTCGAGCACGTGCACGAGCTGCCGCGGGAGGCGCTCCGCGACCACTTGCTGTCGTACTCCGGTGTCGCGGCACTGGCCGAGGACGAGCGCCGGCGGGTCCTCGCAGGCGTCGCGGCGGCCCTCGACTCGGACGA
>Ga0070684_100004605_pt1 | contig 10516 bp, 8 predicted proteins | sample KBSC723LmetaG_FD_65653 | JGI IMG/M metagenome (GOLD analysis project Ga0070684, IMG submission 65653) | Corn rhizosphere microbial communities from Kellogg Biological Station, Michigan, USA - KBS C7.2-3L metaG | ecosystem: Host-associated > Plants > Roots > Rhizosphere ...
GCCTACGGCGATTCGGTCATCGGCGATCTCCACGAACAGTTCGCTCGCCTCGCCGAACGTTCGCCGAGCCGGGCAGCGGTGTGGTTTTGGCGACGATCGATGTCGATCATCACCCGATTCTTCGCCGCGCGCCTGATCCCGCGACGACGTCATCACGAAGCACGACGAGGAGATCCAGCATTTATGAACTTTCTCAGCGACCTAAAATTCGGCGTGCGAACGCTCCGCCGCTCACCGAGCTTCACGATTGCCGCGATCGTCGCGCTAGGCCTTGGGACCGGATCGACGGCTGGAGTCTTCAGTCTTCTGCGCGGTGTCGCACTTCGACCGCTTCCCTATGCGCAGCCCGATCGCCTCGTCGCGCTGTGGGAAGTGAATCACGCGAAGTCGCTCGAGCATGAGCCGATCTCGCCGGTGAACTTCGTCGACTATCGAAAGCTCACGAACGTCTTCGCTGACGCTGCCGCATGGTGGCGTCCGCAGATCAATCTTACCGACGACAACGGCCAGCCTGTACGCGTCAGCGCGATCGAGACGACCGAGAACCTCTTCTCGGTGCTCGGCGTACGACCGTTTCTCGGGAAGTCATTTCCAATTCACGAAAAGCTGTACGGCGTCGAACAACAGGCGATCATCAGCTATCGCTTGTGGCAGTCGCGCTTCAACGGCGATCGCGACGTCGTAGGAAAGCCCGTCCATTTGAATGGCTATGACTACACGATCGTCGGCGTGATGCCGGCCGGCTTCAACTTTCCCGGCGAGACGGATCTCTGGGAGCAGACGCGCTGGGATCCAGGGCAGCACTCGCGCTTCGCCCACTTCATGGAAAGCGTCGCGCGACTCGAGCCCGGGGTTACTGAAGACCAAGCGCAGCGCGAGCTCGCCAATCTGACCGCACGACTCGGCGCCGAGAACAAGCCGTCGAACGCCGATTGGGGCGCGCGCGTCGTCAGTCTCGATCGCGAGGTCGCCGGCGTCTTTCGGCCTGCGCTATTCGCCTTGCTCGGAGCGTCGAGCTTGTTGTTGCTCATCGCCTGCATCAACGTCGCGAACTTGCTGCTCGCGAGAGCGATGCTTCGCCGACGCGAAGTCGCGCTGCGTGCCGCGATCGGCGCGACGCGACCGAGACTCATTCGACTGTTTCTCACAGAGAGCCTCGTTCTCGCGGTCATCGGCGCGGCACTCGGCCTCGCTGTCGCTGTGCTGAGCGTTCGCGGCCTCCTCGCGTGGTCGCCGATTCACATTCCTCGCGCCGAGACAGTCGGCGTCGACTTCTCCGTGCTGACGTTTGCGACGGTGATCGCTGTCGTGACTGCGATTGCGTTCGGCCTCGTGCCGGCACTCTTTATGTCCCGAGCAGAGCTTCAGGACGCGCTCAAAGACGGAACGAAAGGAAGTGGAATGCGCGGCAAGCGGCTTCGAAGCGGATTAGTCATTGCCGAAGTTGCGTTGGCCGTGATGCTGTTGGCGGGATCGGGCCTGTTGATTCGCAGCGTCTCAAAGCTCATTCGCGTTGACGCCGGCCTCGATCCGGCCTCGACGATCACCGTCGACCTCCAACTGCCTGACGCCGCGTATCGGGAGTGGGAACGCGTCGATCAGTTTTATACTTCTCTAACGCAGAATCTGCGACCGAACCCGGAGATCGTCGCCGCGGGGGAGGCAAACTTCCTGCCGCTCGAGCCGGGATGGCGTATCGCTTATCAGGTGAGGGACAATCCGGTCCCCCTCGACGCGAGGCCACAGGCGCAGTTCCACGTCGCCGACGAAGGCTACTTCGGCGCACTGCACGTTCCCCTCGTTGGCGGCCGGTTCTTCACAGCGCTCGACAACGCACAGTCGCCGCCGGTCGTGATCATCAATGAGACGATGGCGCGACAGCTGTGGCCCGGTCGGAGCGCCGTGGGAAAGCAAATCACAACGGAGCTCACGTCGATCGGCCCTCTCAGCAAGCGGCTTGTGGGCGGAAATGATTTCCAAATCGTCGGCGTCGTGAAAGACATCAAGAACACGTCGCTGCGAACGGGAGCGGAGCCGGCCGTCTATTTCCCCGAGCGACAATTTCCGAGCCGGAAGATGTACCTCACCGTTCGCGGCCACGGAGAGCCCGCACGTCTGGCCGCGATCGTCAGACAAGAGGTTCGACGGCTCGATCCGTCGCTCCCGCTCGGTGACATCAAATCGATGGAGCGTGTGCTCGCGCAGTCGGTTGACCCGCCGCGATTCGTGATGCTTCTGATGACCGTTTTCGCCGGACTCGCATTGACGCTTGCCGCGGTCGGCATCTACGGAATTCTCACATTTGCCGTCAGCAACCGACGTCGCGAGATCGGCATCAGACTCGCGCTCGGCGCCGAGCCGTCGGGGATGCTGCGAATGATCCTCCGGGAAGGGGTTGGCCTGACCGTCGTCGGCTGCGCGCTGGGCATCGTTGGCGCGCTCGTGGCTGGTCGGTCGCTCTCCGGCTTCCTGTTCAGCGTCGAGCCGTGGGATCCGGCGACCATGTCCGGCGTGATCGCGGTCGTGCTCCTCGTTGCGATCTGCGCGTGCGTCGTGCCCGGTCGGCGGGCGGCGTCTGAAGATCCGGCGAGTGCGTTGAGGGTGGAGTAGCGGTCACGGGTCATCCCGAGGAGTGAAACGACGAGGGATCGCTTTCTCGCCGAGGCTCTTGTAACTGCCTTCGTGAAAGCGATCCCTCGCTTCGCTCGGGATGACTCGCGAGCACAATGATCGTTCGCGCCGCTTGAGACGACCCCTCAGCCGTAGCGACCCCCTCCTCCTATACAGTAGAATCTCTACAGATTCATACTCTCACGGACGGGGGGAGAGACCTATGTCGGTCGCTGTAGTCCTTGGCGGATTCATCGTCGCCGCGCTTGGCGTTGCCGCGAGCTCGATCAAGATCATCGGGCAAGCGGAGGTAATGGTCGTCGAGCGTCTTGGACGCTTTCACCGCGTAGCGCGGTCCGGACTCAATATCCTGATTCCGTTTGTCGAGCGAGCGCGTCTACTCGACGTCCGCTACTTCGAGGCCGACGTCTCCGGAACGAAGCGAATCACCGCAACCTCGACCGCGCGAATCGATCTTCGCGAGCAAGTTCTAAATTTTCCGAGCCAGCCTGTCATCACGAAAGACAACGTCACGATCGACATTGACGCCGTCCTCTACTATCGCGTCGCCGATCCGCAAAAGGCTACGTACGCCGTTCAAAATCTTCCGTATGCCCTCGAGACGCTGACGCGCACGACGCTCCGCAACATCGTCGGGGAAATGGAGCTCGACCAAACCCTCGGCAGCCGCGACATGATCAATCGTCGCATGCGCGAGGTGATCGAAGACGCATCGATCGGATGGGGTGTCGACGTTACACGCGTCGAGCTCCAAGCGATCGAACCGCCGCGCGACATTCAACACTCGATGGAGCTCGTCATGCGCGCCGAGCGCGAACGTCGCGCCGCTGTGACGAACGCGGAAGCAGGGAAGCGAGCGGCTATTCTAGAATCCGAGGGCCAGCGCGAGGCGCAGGTCCGAAAGGCCGAGGGCGAAAAGGAAGCAGCGATTCTTCGCGCCGAGGGTCAGGCGTCCGCGCGCCTAGCGATGGCGCAAGCCGAGGCCGAGGCGATTCAGCGAATTGCGGCGTCACTCCCCGAGGGCCAGGTCGCGATGTATCTGCTCGGGCTCAAGTATCTCGAGGCGCTTCCACAGATCACTCAAGGCAAGGGCTCGACGATCTTCCTTCCAGCCGAAGCGGCGGGCGTCATGGGCGCACTCGGCGGAATGAAAGAACTCTTAAGAAACAGCGGCAGCGGAAACGAAGGTCAAGGCACTGCCGCTCCGCCGGCTGCGCGTCCCCAGCTCAAGTCTCTCACGTCATCGACGAACGATTCGTCGACAAAGGAAGGCTGAGTGGCGAAGATCACTCGAGAGCGTGCGGAGCGGATCGCACGATCGCACGCTTGCGAAAACTGCCGTGAGTACAGCTACAAAAAGATCAAAGTGACTGAGCCGACAGCCGCGCATCGAAAAGAATTCAACGAAGCGTGGCACGTCGTCTTGATCTGCGGCGTTTGCGGTCTCGAGCAGGAGCTCGGCATCGCGGACGACGGCGACATCATCTACGCTGCCTGAAGCGAGGCCGCCATCACCAGCGCTGCGAAGCAGCCGAAGGACCTGCTTCTCCGCAGTCAAGGGCCGAGGAACCCAGTCGCCCAGTCGGGGAAGCCGTTCAGACGGGCCTGCTCGGCGACGGCGTCCCAGTCGTAGTCCAACACAACCAGCTCGACGCTCCACTTGCGATTCCGCTTCGTCGCAATCGCGTAGCGCGCGTGCGGCGAGCACGACTCGGCGGCGAACGGATTTTTGTTGTCGGCATAGCGTGGACATCCGACGCTTCCAGGATTGATCACGAGTTTATTTCCCGGCGCGCCCGCCGTTCGTTGATCATGACTGTGTCCACAGAGAATCAACGACTCTCGACGATCTCCAATCCGCTCACCGAGCGTCGTCGCGCTCGCGAGAAGTAGCCGGCCGTCGACTTTGTCCTCGAGCAAGTACTCGGAGTCGCTCGCCGGGGTGCCGTGTACCGCGAACACGTCGCCGTCGATCGCGAGCGTCGCCGGAAGTGCGCCGAGCTGCTGACGCTGTTCGGCGGTCAGCGAATCGCTCGTGAACGCGACGGTTGGCTCCATTTCGTCGCGGGTCTTTTCCACCAGCTTGCGATCGTGATTGCCTCGAACGGTCGGCCACCCGAGGACGTCGAGTAGCTCGAGCGTCTCCCTCGGCCACGTCGGACTCGTGACACAGTCGCCGAGATTGATTGTCGCGTCGACCCCTTTCGATTGGAGATCCTCGAGGACCGTCTCGAGCGCGAGGAGGTTGCCGTGAATGTCTGAAAGAATCGCCAGTCTCATCGCTCCTCCCTAGTGGGCAAACGCAACCATCACACATCCGGCCACGAGCGTAGCCAAGGCTACCTTCTTCGGCGTCGACAGCGATTCGCCGAGTAGAAAGGAACCGAGCAGAGCGCCCCAGACGATGCTGAGCTGTCTGAGCGCGATGACGTAGCTCGACGTTCCCGAGCGCAGCGCAAGAAGGACGAGCAGATAAGTCACGGTGTTGAGCACGCCGACTTGAACGATGCTCCAGCGATGTGCTTTCCAGACAGTCGCGATGTCTCCAGGCCTGCTTCGTCGCCAAACAGTTGCGATGTACACCAGAGCAACAAGAAACGTGTAACCGTAGAAATAGATGAATGGCGTGAGCGTCTGAATCGCGTGCTTGTCCCACACCGTGTATAGCGCCGCGATCAATGCCGCCGCGAGCGAGTAGAGCGCCGCACCGCCGCTCGCCCGCGAAGTCGAGCCAGGGGCCCGCAACTGAAGGATCGCGATCCCCGCGACAATACATGCCAACGACGTCCATCCGATGATCGTCAGCCGCTCGCGAAATACGAGAAATCCAAGCGTCGGGAGAAAGAGCAGAATTCCGGCGCGAGAGATCGGATAGACGAACGACAGGTCGCCGACCGCGTAGGCCGCCGCGAGTGCGGCGTAGTTGAGTAGCACGAGCGCCGCGCCGATTGCCATGAGGGGAATTGCGTTCATTCCCACTCCGTGTGTGGCAACCACGAGCCAGACGAATACCGGCGCGAAACAGACGACCTCTACGCCTTTGCTGAGCGCGATGAATGTCGACGTGCCTCGCGCGCGCTTCAGCAAAAAATTCCAATAGGCATGCGTGAACGTCGAGATGACGACGATGCCGACGGAAGATGGCTGCATGATCAATTCTTCGTCGCGACCGGCGAACAGTCCATGTCCAGTGCGCAAGGCGCTAACCAGTCCAGATCCCGCTGGCCGCTTGCGATGAGCGCGCGTATACTGGCGCATGCGCCTTCCTCTTCTCATCGCGGTCGCGACATGCCCGGCGGTCCTCGCCGCGCAGAAGAACGTCGACTGGCCCGTCTACGGCGGCAACTCGGATCACACGCACTACTCGACGATCGATCAGATCACGCCGGGGAACGTCTCGACGCTGCAGGTCGCGTGGACCTATCAGACGCACGACGAATTCAACGGGTCGGAGATGCAGGCGAACCCGATCGTCGTCGACGGCGTGCTCTACGCGACGACGCCGAAGCTTCGAGTCTTCGCGCTCGACGCGGCGACAGGTCGCGAGCTCTGGACCTTCGATCCGAGCGGCGGCAATCCTGCGCCGAGCCGCTTTCGACATCGCGGCGTCGTGGTGACGGGCGATCGCGTGTTGTTCACGTATCGGTCGAAGCTCTGGGCGCTCGACAGGAAGACCGGCCAGCCGATCAAGTCATTCGGCGCCGACGGCAGCCTCGATCTTCGAGAGGGGCTCGATCGTCCAGCGACATCGCTTTCAGTGAGCGCGAGCACACCCGGAGTCGTCTTTGAGAATTTGCTCATCATCGGCAGTACGGTCAGCGAGACGCTCCCGGGTTCGCCCGGCGACATTCGTGCGTACGACATCAAGACCGGCGAGCTCAAATGGAGCTTTCACACCATTCCGCATCCTGGCGAGTTCGGATATGAGACGTGGCTGCCGGACTCCTGGAAGGTGAACGGCGGCGCGAACGCCTGGGCCGGCGTCACCGTCGATCCCAAGCGCGCAATGGTGTTCGCCGCGACCGGCTCGGCGTCATTCGACTTCTACGGCGTGAACCGTATCGGCGACAACCTGTTTGCGAATACAGTGCTCGCGCTCGACGCGCGCACTGGGAAGCGGATATGGCATTTTCAAGGCGTGAAGCACGATCTCTGGGACTGGGACTTTCCCGCGGCGCCGATGCTCGTCACGGTTCGTCGTGACAACAAGAACGTCGACGCCGTCGCGCAAATCACGAAGACGGGCTACGTGTACGTTTTCGATCGCGAGACGGGCAAGCCGCTCTTCCCGATCGAGTATCGCAAGGTTGCCGCATCGACGGTCGACGGAGAGAAGGCCGCTGAGACGCAACCGTACCCGGTGAGTCCGCCGCCGTTCACGCGTCAGACGCTGACTGAGGACATGCTCACGACGCGGACGGCCGCCGCCCACGAAGCGGTTCTCAAAACGTTCCGGGAATACAAGACGAACGGGATGTACGATCCGCCCAACACTCGAGGCACGATCATCTTTCCCGGTGTCGACGGCGGCGGAGAGTGGGGCGGCCCCGCGTTCGATCCGGCGACAGGACTTCTATATGTAAACGCGAATGAGATGCCCTGGTTCCACAAGCTCGTTCCGCGCAATGACAAGTCGCTCTATGGATCGAATTGCGCGAGCTGCCACGGCGACGATCTCAAAGGGTCGCCCGACATTCCATCGCTCGTCGGGATCGGCGATCGCCGTCCACGAGATCAGATCGCGAAAGTAATCCGGGAGGGAACCGGTCGCATGCCTGCGTTCTCCGGTTCGCTCGACAACGGTGCAGTGAACGATCTTGTGAATTTTCTAATCACCGGCCACGATGTCGCCGAGCAGGCCGGGACGAATCCGAACTATCTCAAGTATCGAAGCACGGGGCTCAAGATCTTCCTCGACCCCGACGGGTATCCCGCCATAACTCCCCCATGGGGGACGTTGAGCGCAATCGATCTCAACAAAGGCGAGATCAAGTGGCAGATCCCATTTGGTGAATACCCGAAGCTCGCCGCGCAGGGCATGGCGAACACCGGCACCGACAACTACGGCGGCGCGATCGTGACGTCGAACGGTTTGCTTTTCATCGGCGCGACGACCTACGACAACAAGTTTCACGTATTTGACAAAGCGACGGGCAAGCTGCTTTGGGAGACGACGCTTCCCGCGGCAGGCAATGCCACGCCGTCGCTCTACGTCGTGAATGGAAAGGCGTTCGTCGTCATCGCGTGTGGGGGAGGAAAGAACGACGCGCCGAGCGGTGGAACGTACGTCGCATTCTCACTCCCCTCGCCCTGAGAGTTCGGGGTTTGGGTGGGTTCGACACACGAACCCGCCCAAACCTCGACTCCTTACTCACCCAAGAACACGGCCTGCGTCCATGCGTGGCGTCCATTCGAGTCGGTGACTCGAGCGCGAACGTATCCTTCGTTCCCCTTGATCGCGTAAGAGGCCGTCAGCCCTCGCACCGTCGACAAGATTACACCACCGCGGCCAATAAACGACGTCACGAACAACCGATCATCGCCTTTCGGTCGATCGAGCGTCAGCCGAATCTCCTTCTTGGTCATCGACAGGTCCGAGATCGTGACTCCCGTCGACGCGTAGAAGTCTCCGCGTCGAATGGCACCGAGGATTGCTGGAGCCGTAAGCACATCCGCGCGGACCACGATCCATGAACGGCCAGGGCGAGTGAGCTCGTAGTCGTCGGCGTCCGACGGTTTGAAGCTGTGCGCATCGTCGTCGCCGACCGCGAACAACACTTTGCCGCGCGTCAACAGTGAGTCCCACAACGCCTCGGTCGACGGTACCACTCGACCGTCGGCATCGGCGCTGCCCGGATTGTTCACGAGCGTATGCGCATTCGCGATCTCGAACAGCGTCGAGTCGGGGAGATTGACGACGTCACTCAGCCGAACGGACCAGCGATAGTTCGGATGATTCACCTGCGGGATTCCGCCGGCCGCACGAATCGCCGCGACGTTCTTCGTGTACCCCTCGGCCATCGTGATTCCGCTTGCGAGTCCCTTCTCGCCCTGCGGCAGCACCACGCTCGAGACGCCGAGTCCGTTGATGTGCGCCTGTCGTTTGCCATCGGCGTGTCTCGGATCGGCAACGCGCTGGGTGATCTCCTCGCCGCGAATCACAAGGAAGTTCGGTGTCCCAAATCGTGCGTTGAGTGGGGCAGGATCGGTGAGGGTTTCGTGATCGGTGATGAACAAGAACGAGTAGCCGTGATCGCGATACCAGCGCGCGAGGCTGTCCGGCGGGCTGTCGCCGTCGGAGTTGAGGCTGTGCGTGTGTGTGTTTCCGCGATACCAGTGCGTCGATTGTGCACTCGCCGCCGTCGTGATGAGGACGAGCAGCGCGGCAGCCGTTCTGAAAGGACTCATGCTCCCATCTTCATGTATTTGCCGATCGTCGCAACGAATCGGTCGATATCTTCCATCGTGTTGTACATGTGAGGCGACGCACGAAGTCCGGGATTCGAGCCGTTCGCGCCGCGAACCGTGACGACGATCTTCTCCTTCTCCGTCAGCGCATCGCCGAGCTTCTTCGGATCCAACGCGCCGGGTTTGAAGACGACGATCGCCGCGGAACGATCCGGCGCGGGATCCGTCCAGAGATGTACGCCGCCGATCTTCGCAAGCTCGGTCATCATGTGGGACGTCAGCGTGCGCACACGCTTCTCGACCGTTGTGCGTCCGATCGCCGCTTGGAACTTGAGGGCCTCGACGACGGCCGCGATTGCGGCGTCGTCTCGTTGTCCCTCGGCCTCGAAGGTCTTCGAGATTCCGACCGCACCGCCGTACACGCCGTAGATCGTCGGTGACAATCGGTCCTGCACTTCATGATTTACGAATAGAACGCCTTTTTCTTTCGGACCGCACGGCCACTTATGCATCGATCCGGTAAAGAAGTCTGGTCTGATCTCGCTCAGGTTGACGTCGATGACGCCGAAGGCCTGCGCGCTGTCGACGAGCGACAATACGCCGTGCTGCCGCGCCATCTTGCACAGCGCCGCGACCGGAAGCATGTCGCCGGAGTTGCTGCTGACGTAGTTCACCGCGAGCACTTTCGTCTTCGGCGTGAACGCCTTCGCGAAAGACTCGACGTAGCCGTCAGTCCCTGGATGCGACGGCGGAGGCGGAACGGTGACGACCGTGAATCCGAAACGCGCGCCCTTCTTCTGCCACGCGTTCAAGTTGCTCGGATGATTGTCGGTCGAGACGACGACTTCATCGCCGGGACCGAGCGTCAGTCCGCTCGAGACGAAGTTGTTTCCTTCGGTCGTGTTTCGCGTGAGCACGATTTCTTCCGGCGTGACGCGCAGCGCTTCGGCGAGCATCGTTCGCGCGTCTTCGCGAGCGTGGATCAGTTTCGATCGCACCTCGGGCGACGGCATCACTTCGTAAGTGCGAGTGTTCTTCTCGATCGCTTCGACGACCGGGAGGGACATCGGGCAGAGATTCGCGGCATTCAAGAACGCGACGTCGCGTGGGACGAGAAACCTCGATCGCACCTGCTGCCAATATTTCTCGTCGGGTTCCGACGGTGCGGGCGGCAGCGGTCGCGCGCTGAATCCAAGTTCCTCGATGGAACGCGGGCGTTGTGCGAAAGCGCTCGACGGAAGGAGGGTCGCGGAACCGGAGAGCGCGAGAAAGCGCGCGAAATCGCGTCGGGAGACACTGGACACAGCGGCCTCGCGTACAATAGAAGCCGCGAATGTACGGCGAGACTACACTTGGCTAAAGGGTGGGGTTGGGGTCGGCGGTTATGAGTTGAGCGGGTTAGGTGTGCCGGTCCGCCGTCTACGGTTCGGGGTGCGGGGTTCGGGGTGCCCGCGAGTTATTCGGTGGCTCAGTGATT
>Ga0070684_100004607_pt1 | contig 10514 bp, 7 predicted proteins | sample KBSC723LmetaG_FD_65653 | JGI IMG/M metagenome (GOLD analysis project Ga0070684, IMG submission 65653) | Corn rhizosphere microbial communities from Kellogg Biological Station, Michigan, USA - KBS C7.2-3L metaG | ecosystem: Host-associated > Plants > Roots > Rhizosphere ...
AGCCAGCCGGTCTCGGTGATCGGCTCGGTAAACACTCCCGGCGTACACCAGCTGCAAGGCAAGAAGACGCTGGTGGAAATGCTGTCATTGGCCGGCGGCGCCCGCGCCGATGCCGGATACAGCGTAAAGATCACACGGCAGAAAGAATGGGGATCCATTCCGCTCCCCAATGCCACTACGGATTCGACCGGGCACTACAGCATCGCCGAGGTTAACCTGAAGCAAATTATGGAAGCCAAGAATCCGGCGGAAAACATTTTCATCATGCCGAACGACGTAATTTCGGTTCCGCGGGCGGAAATGGTCTATGTGATCGGCGACGTGAAAAAGGCTGGGGGATATGTTCTGAGCGATACCGCGAACATGTCGGTCTTACAGGCTCTCTCGATGGCATCCGGACTGGAGAAGACGGCCCGTGCATCGAAGGCGACGATTCTGCGCGCCTCTACTTCCAAAGACCTGAACCGGACCGAAATTCCGGTAGACCTACAGAAGATCCTGAAGGGAAAGGCAAAGGACGTCCCGATGGAGCACGAGGACATCCTGTTTGTACCCGGGAACAAAACCAAAGCCGCGGCGATTCGGGCTCTCGAATCGGCTCTTCAGATCGGAACCGGCATTGCGATCTATCGGACCAATTAAACCGATCTATCGGACCAAATTAAACGATCTATCGGACAAATCAAATCTATGAGCGACTCGAATTTACTGCCTGGTCCTGCTTACCAAAACGGTAAGCCTTACCGCAACGGTAAACCACAAACCAGCGAGTTGGCGCCCCGTCAGTACTTCGACGCGCCGCCCGGTGGGGGACAATCTTCGGAAGAAGAAGAAACCGACGGGCTGGTCATCTATGCGCGGATCATCAAGCGGCACAAGGTAGCGCTAATCCTGGCTGCGACCCTGGGGGGCATTGCAGCAGTCCTGTACACCCTTCCGGAAACTCCGATTTATCAGGCGACCGCGGCCATCGAGATCCAGGGCATCAACGATGACTTCCTGAACATGCGGAGCATCAATCCTAACGCTTCGACCAGCTGGGACCCGACCTACGACATTCAAACGCAGGTGAGGGCGATGCAAAGCCGGACCCTGATGAAGCGTGTGATCAAAAAGATGAGCACGGTGGACAGGGCGTCTTTGATCCTGGATTCCAGCCGGACATCGGCCTGGCGCAAGGTGCTGCACCTGAGCGAACCCAAACCGCCATCGGTGGAAGATGCGGTGTCATCGGCAATCGTAAACATCAAGCCCTCCATCACCAGCCGGATCGTGGAAATCTCCTGCGACTCATCCAATCCCAAGGTAGCGGCGGAGTTTGCCAACACCGTCGCCACGGAATACATCGATTCCAACATGGAGAGCCGCTACGAGGCGACGCAGAAGACCAGCGACTTTCTGACACGGCAGATCCAGGACCTCAAAATCAAGCTGGAGAAGTCCGAGGACGAGTTGCAGGCGTACATGACCACGGCCGGCCTGATGTTCATCAACGGAGACAAGGAAAAGGAAAACGTCGCCGAGGAAAAATTGCGGAAGCTGCAGGAAGAGGTTTTGAAAGCGGAATCGGAGCGGGTTGCCAGGCAGGCCCAGGCCGAACTGTTGCAAACCGCTTCGCCGGACTCGCTACCCGCAATGTTGGAGGACAAGGGGCTGGCCGATTATCAGGGCAAGCTGACCGATCTGCGCAGACAGATGGCCGACTTGAATGTCGCGCTGATGCCTGACAACCCCAAAGTCCAGAAACTGCAGGCCCAGATCACCACACTGGAGGACGCGCTGAAAAAGAGCCGTACCGACATTATCGGGCGGGTCAATAACGAATATAAGGCAGCCCTCAACCGGGAAAACATGTTGACCGCCCAGTTCAACCTGCAAAGAGGGCTGGTCTCCGACCAGGCTGCCAAGGTGATCCACTACAACATTCTGAAGCGCGAGGCGGACACCAACCGGCAGATCTACGATGCCATGCTGCAGCGGGTCAAGGAGTCGGGCATTGTTTCGGCGATGAAATCGAGCGGTGTCCGCATTGTGGACCCGGCCATTCCGCCGGGCGCTCCGTACAAGCCGAACATTACCCGCAACACGATGGCGGGGATGGTTCTGGGACTCCTGGCCGGGGTGGCATTCGTGTTCATTCGCGAGCGCTCCAACCGCAACCTCCAACAGCCTGGCGATACCGCCTTCTACCTCAACATACCGGAGTTGGGAGTGATCCCGACGGCGACGACGGACAGGAACGACAAATCGGGCGGCGAGGACGCCCTGCTGATCCGGCCGGACCTGGACCCGGTGGAACTGGTTACGTGGAACCGCAAATTCTCCCTGCTGGCGGAGGCATTCCGCACGACATTAACGTCGCTGCTGTTCTCCGGGCATAACGGAGACCAACCCCGCCTGATCGTGCTCACCAGCGCGAACCCGTCGGAAGGCAAGACGACGGTGACCATCAACCTGGCGATTTCGCTGGCGGAAATTAACCGGCGGGTGCTTCTGATCGACGCCGACATGCGGCGGCCGCGCCTGCAAAATCTTTTCGACCTGGGTCAAGGACCGGGATTAGCCGACTTACTCCGCGAGAAGACAGCGGGTGAGCATTTAACCCCGGACGAAGTCATTTGCCCCACCGCCATTCCGGGGTTGTACATCATGCGGAGCGGCAGAAATTCCGGTGTGGTGTCGAACCTGCTGCACTCGGCGCGACTGCCGGCGCTGCTGGAGCAACTGCGCAACGAATTCGACAACGTGGTGATCGACACTCCGCCGGCACTGCATATCTCCGATGCGCGGGTGATCGGGCGGCTGGCAGATGCGGTCCTGCTGATCGTCCGGGCGGGACAGACCACACGGGATGCGGCACAGATGGTCAAGCAGCGATTCGGCGAAGACGGAACGCCGCTGTTGGGAACCATTCTCAACGGCTGGAATCCGAAGCACGATGTTTACGGTTACAAGTACCGTTATTACAACGGAAACAGTTCTTACTCGCAGAAGGAAGTGACTGCGGAGACGGACAAGTCGTAGTCGAAGAAGGATTGGGCCGCCCATGAACGCCGATAAACGCCGATAGCCTTATGTGCGGAATCGCGGGTCTATTTCGGGCGGGAGGGGGCATCGGACCCGAAGATGTCCGTGCCGTGGAACGAGCGACGGCGGCCCAGCGGCATCGCGGGCCGGACGACAGCGGGATGTACGAGGATTCGAGAGCAGTGCTGGGATTCCGCCGCCTGTCGATCATCGATTTGTCTCCAGCGGGCCACCAGCCGATGAGCAACGAGGACGGGAGCGTCTGGGTCGTCTACAACGGGGAGATTTACAACTATCGAGAGTTGCGGCCGGAACTGGTGGCTCGGGGACACGTGTTCCGTTCGCAATCGGATACGGAAATCCTGATCCACGGCTACGAAGAGTGGGGCATCGAGGGTTTGTTGGAAAGGCTGCGGGGCATGTACGCACTTGCCCTGTACGACTCGCGAAAGGCGCTCTGCATACTGGCACGGGACCGTTTCGGCATCAAGCCGCTGTATTACCATCAGGGGCCGCGGCAGGAACGGCTAACCTTCGCTTCGGAAGTGAAAGCCCTGGTGCGCAGCGGCCTGGCGCCGGACGAGCGGAATCGGGAAGGCATTATCGGTTTCCTGCTTTTCGGCTCGGTGCCGTCGCCACTGACTTCGGTCCGGGGAGTGGAGTGCCTGCCGGCGGGCCACTACCTGGTTGCCGGGCGGGAAGGGACCTCCGTTCACAAGTATTGGGATATGCATGCGGCAGCCGCCGGGAGCGGGAGAGAGAGCGAAGCAGATTTGGCCGTGGTGCTTCAGGATGCGGTGTCGCGCCACCTGATCAGCGACGTTCCGGTGGGGATTTTTTTGAGCGGGGGCGTCGATTCGGCCGGGCTGGTGGCGCTGGCCAGGCATTCGCGTTCCCGGATTTCGACGCTCACGGTAGTTTTTGACGAGAAGGAGTTCAGCGAAGCGGCGTTGGCGCGGCGCGTGGCAGAGCGCTTCGGAACGGACCACCAGGAGGTGCGGGTCACCGGCGAGGACTTCATCGCGGAACTGCCAAAGCTGCTGGCCGCTATGGACCAGCCGACCAACGATGGCGTGAACACGTACTTCGTCTCGCGAGCGGCGCGCCAGGCGGGCCTGACGGTGGTTTTATCGGGGCTGGGCGGCGATGAGATGTTCTGGGGGTACAAGCACTACCGCTGGCTGGCCACGTACCGGGATCCGTTGCGCTGGCTGCCGATGGCGCCTGCGATCCTGCGGAATCCGCTGCTCGAGGGTGTGGTGGCGTATGGACGTTTCCGCGGACGCGAGAATTTAATGCGCCTGGCATTTCTCAAGAACCGGCTCAACAGCGAGGCCTTGTACCTGGCGGTGCGCGGCTTCTTTGCGCCGGAGCAGATCACCGGATTGCTGGACATCACGTCGAGCGAATTGCGCCATTTTTCCGACCAGTACTGCGGCCCCGCGCAGACGCGGAGTGCGCGGGAGAAGGGCAGCGCCGCCGGAGCTTTCAGTTATCTGGAAGCCAAGCGCTACATGCACGACCAACTCCTGCGGGACACGGACGTGTTCAGCATGGCGCATTCCATCGAAGCGCGGGTGCCCTACCTGGACCACTGTGTCACGGATCTCTCGATGCGCCTGGATCCGGAAAGCAAGCGGCCAGGCCTGATGAATAAGCCGGCGCTGGTGCGAGCGGTGGGCGACGACCTGGTTTCGGAACTATCGCGGCAACGAAAAATGGGCTTCACGTTTCCCCTGGCCTCGTGGATGCACAAGAATGCAGCGCGCCTCCAGGAGATCGCGGGACAGGCCCGGCTGCTGGATCCCGCCGCGGTCGGGAAAGTGTGGAATGCTTTTGGCGCGGGGCGTCTACACTGGTCGCGAGCGTGGGCCACGGTGGTATTGGGAATGAAGCCGTCGTGGTGACCGCACACTCCGCAGGTTCCTCTTCCCGGATTTCCGGAATCCAATGCAAGGCGACGATGAACTGCCTATCATGGCCACACTGACACCCCACCCCACCATTTCGGACGAGCAGGATCCGGAACCGCCGCTATTGCTTCTGAAGCCTCCGGGGCGATTCGTGCGGTTGAATCTGGGCGCCCTGTGGGATTATCGCGAGCTGCTCTATTTTCTGGTTTGGCGGGATATCAAAGTCCGTTACAAACAGACCGCATTGGGCGCCCTATGGGCCGTCCTGCAGCCGGTGCTCACGATGCTGGTGTTCACGCTGCTTTTCGGCCGGCTGGCGAAGGTGCCTTCGGATAACATCCCTTATCCGGTATTCGTTTACTCGGCGCTGTTGCCGTGGCAACTCTTCGCGTACGCTTTGACGGAATCCAGTAACAGCCTGGTGGGCAGCCAGAATCTCATCACGAAAGTGTATTTTCCGCGGCTGGTGATCCCGCTGGCGTCAGTCCTGGCCGGCCTGGTGGATTTCGGTATTTCGTTCGTCGTTCTGATGATCCTGATGTTCTGGTACGGCATTCACCCGTCGGCGGCGATCCTGACGGTTCCCCTGCTGGTGATTCTCGTGATCCTGACCGCGTTGGCAGTGGGCTTGTGGCTTTCGGCGTTGAACGTGAAGTACCGGGACGTGCGCTATACGATCCCGTTCCTCACGCAGTTCTGGCTGTTCATCACCCCGGTGGCCTATCCGAGCAGCATGATTCCCCAGAAGTGGCAGATCCTTTATGGATTGAATCCGATGACAGGTGTGGTGGAAGCCTTCCGTTGGGCGTTGTTAGGCAAATCCAGCACGCCCGATGTACTGCTTTTCGTATCGGCAGCGGCGGTTGCCCTGCTCCTGGTGGGCGGCCTGATATATTTCCGGCGGCTGGAATCCACCTTTGCGGACCTGGTGTGAGTATCTGGTATGAGTAAAGCGGCGATCCAGGTAGACGGACTGAGCAAACGCTACCGCATCGGCGCGCGCGAGCGTTATCGAACGCTGCGCGACACGGTGAGCGACGTCATCGCGGCCCCGTACCGGTCGTGGAAGAATTCGCGGAATGGAACTTTGCCGGCGGCCGCCTCCCCCAGACATCTTTGGGCGCTCAAATCGGTCTCGCTCGAGATCAAGCGCGGTGACATCGTGGGGATTATCGGGAGGAACGGATCGGGCAAGAGCACATTGTTGAAAATCTTCTCGCGGATCACTGAACCTACAGAAGGGACGGTGGCCCTGCACGGGACGGTGGGATCGCTCCTGGAGGTCGGCACGGGCTTTCATCCCGAGTTGACGGGCCGCGAAAACATTTATCTCAACGGAGCAATCCTGGGGATGAAGCGGGCGGCTATCGACCGGTCCTTCGACGAGATCGTAGAGTTCGCGGAAGTGGGGGCCCTGCTGGATACGCCGGTCAAACATTACTCGAGCGGGCAGCATGTGCGGCTGGCATTTGCGGTTGCCGCAAACCTGGACTCCACGATTCTGCTAGTGGACGAGGTGCTGGCAGTCGGCGACCTTGCCTTCCAGAAGAAGTGCCTGGGCAAGCTGGGCAATGTGGCCAGAAGCGGGCGGACGATCTGCCTGGTAAGCCACCAGTTGAGCCACATCCGGCGCCTTTGCAACACATCTCTGTGGCTGCAAAACGGGACGGTCCGCGCGTACGGTCCTACGGCCGAGGTTTCCAACGCCTACGAAGCCAGCATGAGCGACGCATCGGCTTCCGAATCACGGGATAACAACCAGCCGGCAAGATTCATCGACTGGGAACTCAACACACCGGGCAGCGAGCACACGCACTCCCTTTCCGAGTTCGAACCAGCCACCGTTACCTTCACGGTGGATGTCACCGAGCCGCTCAACGGCGTGTTTCACGGCATCTCCCTGATGACCAGCGACGGCAATCCTCTTTGGGGGCACGGTACGCATGGGATGAAGCTTGCCGCCGGCCGCCATCGTTTTGTTTATCAGCTTCCGGCGCTGCCCCTGAAGAGTGGCAGTTACCGGTGGCTGGTGAGCTTGCACGGCGCCGGAGGGCTTATCGACTTGTGGGAAGCTCTTCCTGTATTTCAAGTTTCCATGCCCCCCTTCAATCAGTGCGACGACCAGTGGTCGGGTGTGCTGAATTTCCCGTTCACGTTTTCCAACCATCCCGACTGAGCCACTGTGCCGACCAGCGACTACACTCACATTCCGGAAGTTCTACAAGTGGTAACTCAGTGCCAGCCGAAGAGCGTGTTGGATGTCGGCGTCGGGTACGGCAAATGGGGCGTGCTGCTGCGGGAGGTCCTGGAAATATATGAAAAACGCTACTCGCCAACGGAGTGGACTACCCGGATCGACGGCATCGAAGCGCATGAGCCATACCGGAATGTCCTGTGGGGCGCCACATACAACCAGGTGTGTATCGGCGACGCATTCCAGCTGCTGGACACAGCCGGGCATTACGACCTGGTTTTATGCGGGGACGTGATCGAGCACTTCGAAAAACCGCAGGGGTTGCTGCTCTTGCAGAAGATGCTGGCGAAGGGAACCGTCGTGGTGGTGACATCTCCCCGGATCTTCATACCGCAAGGGGCGGAGTACGAGAACTCGTTCGAGATTCACCGCAGCCTCTGGTCGGAGGCGGATTTCGCCATGCCGCATCTGTACATGGACATCGGGTTGACGTTTATGGCGGTGCTCAGCAACGATCGGGCGGCGATCGACGGTTTGAACATCCGCAGCCCGCTGGAGCGGCTGGGGGCCAGGCGAGTCGGCGCGGGCCTGGCGCAGATGCTGCTCCGAAGATGCAAACAGCGACTGACCGGCAAATGAGATGCGGCCGAGCATATCCGTCCTGATCACCTATTACAACGAGCGACAGCTTCTGACGGAGTGTCTGCAATCGATCGCGCAACAAACGGACCCGCCGGACGAGATCCTGGTCTACGACGATTGCTCCACGTATCCGGCCAGTGATTATGTGCCGAAAGACTTGCCGGCCACGGTGCTTCGCGCGGAGGAGAATCGCGGGCCATCCCACGGAAGAAACGCATTACTAAAGGCCAGCAAGTCCGATTGCGTTCACTTTCACGACTCCGACGACCTGTTTGAAGCGACGTGGTGCGAGCGGGTGCGGGCGGTGCTGGTCAACCCGGCGGTGGATTGGGCGATGACCGATGTGAGCAGTTACCGGGACGGCAGCCTGGTCAGCGACAACGTTCTGGGATTGAAGCGCGGGGCGGGCGACGACCTGCTGCGGATGTGCATCGGCGGCGTGGCGCTGGTGCCTTCCGGGACATACCGCAGGGCGAATGTGATGGCGATCGGCGGCTACCGCACGGACCTCTGGCAATCGGAAGACTACGACTTTCACATCCGGCTGGCGCTGTCCGGGGCGCGGTGTGAGATCATCGCCGATCCGCTGGTGTCGATCCGGCTGCGCGCGGAGAGCCGCAGCCGCGATGAGCTGGAGTGCCGGAGATGCATGGTCAGAGCCGTCCATGACGTGGCCGGGAAGGTGCCGGAAGCGTATCGGAGGGATTTGACGGAGCGGGCGGCGGATGTGGGGTGCTCGCTGTTACGGGACGGCGCGCGGGCGGATGCGCTGGAAGCGTTTCGGATCGCGAATTCGATCGGGAAGCCTTCTTTCCGGAATCAGCGGAAAATGTTCCGCTGGCTGGCGCGCTTCGGCGGTCCGGAGTTTGCGGAACGGGTGGCCAGCATGTACCGGATGTCGCTGCCGGAACAGTGGCGGAGAAAGGCCGTGAAGGCCGGTTTATGAGCGGCAGGCTTAGTACACCGTTTCATAAGTTCGGCCTCGTATTCCGTCAAGACCGCTCCCTCACCGCCGCGGCTCCGATCAGAGCCGCGTGCGTCAGCAAGCGGTGTTCGGATACGAGAGCGTATTTGCGGAATTGGGTACTTAGCTTATGACCGGCAGCCTTGCGCGGGTCTCGGTCGTTATTCCGTGCTATAACTCCGCGCGTTGGATCCGCGAGACCCTGGCGAGCGTGCTGCAGCAGGGAGAGGACCCGATCGAGATCATCGCCATCGACGATGGATCCACCGACGACACAGCAGCCATTATCGAGCGGGATTTCCCTGCGGTTCGGCTGGTCCGGACTCCGAACCGCGGAGCAAGCCGGGCGCGCAACCACGGGACCGAACTGGCGTCGGGAGAGTTTATTCAATACCTGGATGCCGACGATCTTCTGATGCCGGGCAAGCTGGGAATTCAGTTGAAGGCGATGGAGCAGACCGGGGCCGATGCGGCCTACGGAGACTGGCAGAAGCTGGTGCTCGATGAAAACGGCGGCTTCGTGGAGGGAGAAATCACCGCGAAGCAGATGGGGCGATTGGCGGAGATCGACTTGTTCACCGATTTTTGGTGTCCTCCCGCAACTTACCTGTTCCGGCGGAGCATCGTGGAGAAGGTGGGCGGATGGAACGAATCGCTGCCGGTGATTCAGGATGCGCGCTTCGCGCTGGATTGTGCGCTGCACGGCGGGAAATTCACTTACTGTTCCGGAGTGATGGCGTATTACCGGGTTCACAGTGCGGAGTCGCTTTCGCGGCGCGACTCGGTGGCATTCGTTCGCGACATCTTCCGCAACGCGTGCGAGGTGGAAGAGTGGTGGCGGGCGAATGGTGGTTTGGGAGCGGCACGCACCAAGGCATTGACCGAGTGTTACGGATACGTGGCGCGGTCCACATATGAGAGGGATCCGGAGATTTTCGAGACGGCATATACCGCTCTTATGCGCCTGGCCCCGCGCTACATCCCGAAAGGCCCGCCTCACCTGGCCCTGGCCGCCCGGTTTTTAGGATATCGGCGGGCAGAGGCCGTGGCCCTGTTTTACCGGCGAGCGAAGAGGAGCCTGCCGACCCGATGAAAACCCTGCAGGTGCCCTTTCACTTTTATCCGGATGCCGTGGGGGGGACGGAGATCTACACTCTGGCGCTGGCGCATCGGCTCCAAAAAGCCGGGCAGGCAGTGGAAGTCGCGGCTCCGGGCGAGACGCAAGCCAGTTATCACCATGAGGGGATTCCGGTGCATCGGTTTACCGCCGGAAAGGAACAGGATGTCGCCTCACTGTATGGTGACGGAGATGCTGCCGCGGCCGAACAGTTCGGCGAAATTGTGGATCGTGTCCAACCGGATATCGTTCATCTGCACGGACTGAGCCCGGCGATATCCCTGCGGACATTGCGGAAGGCACGGCAACGCGGCATTCCGGTGGTTCTGACCGTTCATATCCCTGGGGTCTTCTGCTCCCGAGGGACGCTGCTGCTCTACGGGGAGGAAGTCTGCGACGGCAGGCTGGAAGCGAACCGGTGCAGCCGTTGTGTTTTACACTCGCGAGGTTTGCCCAAACCGCTGGCGCAGATCGCCGGGAGCGCTCCCGCGAGCCTGGGCGCGGCACTGGCCACTACGCGTCTCCAGGCAAGCTGGATCACAGCGCTGCGCATGACCCACTTGATGCACCTGCGGGGTGAGACTCTGGGAAAAATTCTGAACGAGTTGTCGCACGTGGTAGCCGTCTGTGAATGGGTGCGGGAAGGATTGCTGCGGA
>Ga0070684_100004608_pt1 | contig 10514 bp, 7 predicted proteins | sample KBSC723LmetaG_FD_65653 | JGI IMG/M metagenome (GOLD analysis project Ga0070684, IMG submission 65653) | Corn rhizosphere microbial communities from Kellogg Biological Station, Michigan, USA - KBS C7.2-3L metaG | ecosystem: Host-associated > Plants > Roots > Rhizosphere ...
GCGCGATGCGCATTCGTGCCGCGATCGGAAAGGCCGGGAAGATGCCTGGACCCTTCGACTCCTTCACGAGCTACGCGGCGTCGCCAGTCTACAAGGATCAATCGGGCATCATCCCGCTGAATCCCGGCAACGCGGATCTCCGGCCGGAAACGTCGACGGAGACCGAAGGCGGTTTCGAGTTCGGGCTATTCCATGACCGACTCGGGTTCGAGGGATCGATGTATCACCAGACGACGAAAGACGCGATCATCAACAAGGCGAACCCGCCGAGCGAGGGGTTCACGCAGTCGCGCCGCGTGAATATCGGTGCGATCGAGAATCGCGGTTGGGAAGCGTCGGTCAACCTGCTGGCGGTGTCGAAGCGAGATTTCGAATGGACGACCGGCATCCGGACTGACGGCAACAAGAACAAGGTCACGGATCTCGGCGGCGTGGTGCTGGGCGGCAATGCGATCCGCCTCGGATATCCGATTCAAGCGATCTGGGACCGCGTGCCGACAGGATTCAGCGTTGTGAACGGAAAGCCGGTCACGACGCGAAGCGACACGGCCGTATACCTCGGCCCCGGGCTGCCAACGTTCAATGCGTCCTTCCCGAACACCGTCCGAGTCGGTCCCTTCCAGTTCTACGGTCTCGTCTCGATGGAACGCGGCGCGATGTTCAGCAACGGCGATCGCGCGTATCGCATTCGGCAGGGCGGCGCGGATGAATACCTCCAGCTGCTCGATGCGAGCGGCAAGCCGACCTTCGCGGCGGACTCACTGTTCCAGTGGGCGAGCATCCTCAACTTCAACGACAAGCGCGACAACGTCCGTCTCAAAGAACTCTCACTGACGTACCAGCTGCCCGAGTACTTGAGCAGCCGGATGCGCGCGGGCCGCACCACGCTGACGCTCTCGGCACAGAACCTCATGTGGTGGGACGACTGTCATTGCGTCGATCCGAATATGAACTGGGCGGGCGCTGATTCGTTCGGGTTCGGCAGCGGATTCCTCGCACAGCCGTCCCCGCGCATTTACCGGCTTCAGCTTCGGACGAAGTTCTGATGCGCTCCCTTCAACCCGAGACGATGCCAATGACACAGAGACAGACCGGAGTAAGGGGCGCCGTTCGGAGCATCCTGACGGCGATGATCGCTGGCGGCGCGCTGGTCGCCTGCCATTCAGGAATTCTCGACGTCGCGAACCCGCAAGCGTTCGGAGATGCGGCGCTCGACAACCCGACAATTCTCAAGACCGTTGCCGACGGCGCCGAGGGATTATTGCACCAGTCGTTCGACGACTACGTGGTGGCCACGGAGCTCTTGGGCGACGCGATCGAAAGCACGTCCACCTGGATCGACTGGGAGGACATCTCGGAAGGACGCGTGCGCGCCGATTGGCCGGTGCAGATTGGCGGAAATTTCGACTCGCAATCGGGGGTTCTTCGCGCGCGATACGCCGCCCAAAGCGCTGCGGAACGGATCACGCGGGTGCTCGGCGCTGACGCCAACAAGAGCGTGATGCTGACGCAAGTCGAATGGGTAGATGGGTTCGCCGATCTTCTGCTCGGCGTTGGTTACTGCGAGGGACCGCTGGCATCGGGCGCTCCGCGATCGGCGGATTCACTGTTCTATAAACAAGCTGTGACGAAGCTGAGCGCGGCCCTGCAGCTGGCGCAGGCACAGAACAGCACCGATTGGATCAATCTCATCCGCGCGTCGCGCGCTCGCGCGAATCTGTTCGCGGGCAACTACGACGCTGCGCTGGCAGATGCGCAGGCCGTCCCGGACGGTTACGTCAAGCAAGCCGTCTACGCCGAAGGGTCGGGTGCGCAACAGAGCTTCACCGGCAACCAGCTCAATCAGAACCGGAATCGGTCCGCGGGACTCCGTCGCATGTACTTCTCGCGGGTGCACGTCGTGGACACGCGCACCGCGGCCGCGGGTGGAACCGGCGAGGCTTACCTGCGCGATTGGCTCGACCCGACGAAGGATGACAAACGCATGGCAGTGACGCGTTTTCCAGGACAACTCGGCGTCAATAACCGATTCGACTACTACGGCATCACCAAGTATGCGGACCGGGCCGGCAATCAAACGCTCATCTCGAAACGAGAGATGAACCTCATCGAAGCGGAGGTCTATTTCCGCAAAGGGAACTATGCGAGCGAGGCCGCGAAGCTGAACATCGATCGCACGGCGTTTGGGCTTCCTGCCATCCCGGTTCCGAGCTCGGCGGCCGAGGCGCAGAATGCGCTACTCAACGAGCGATTTGCAGTGCTGTTCGTTGAAGGCCAGCGGATGAACGATCTCTATCGCTACGGTCTCGTGCGCTCGGTGCTCGGCGCGGGCCGCGCGACGAAGCTGCCACTGACTCGCACGGAGATCATCAACAATCCGGCCATGAAGGACGGCGAGGGGAAGTGCCCCGCGATCAGCTGAATCGGCGCGAGTTCGTGCAGCTGTTGGGCGTATCTGCAGGTGGAGTGCTAGTGGGATCACCGCTCGCATCTTGCGGCGGTGATCCCACTGCTGCTGTACAGACGCCGAAAGGGCGGATCGAGGGTGTCGTCGTTGATTCGTCGAATGTGCCGCAAGCGTCACTTGGGCGAATCTTCCTCATGTACTCCGATGGACGGATGAGCGGCCGGTCCGTCGACGTCGATCCCGCGGGCAAATTCGCGTTCGCCGACGTCGCCCCGGGTGAGTGGCAACTCCGATTCGACGCCCCACGCGTGGCTGAAGTGAGTGAGGATTACGGCGTCGAAAACCCGCAGCGCGTCAAGGTCGAAGCGGAGAAGACAACGACCGTCTTGTTTCCGGTGGTGCGCGGCGTGGCCGACGACATGGAAGTCGAGATCTACATCGGCGACTACTTCTTCTACGAAGTGCCGTTCGGCGCCGAAAATGGGACGACGACGGTGAAGCTTGGCTCCGAGGTCTGTTGGTACAATGTTGGGCTCCAGATACACAACGTCACCGGCGGACCGTGGAACTCCTCCGGTGATCTGGAGCGGGCCGGCAACTTCATTTGGAAGGCTGATACCGTCGGGCGATTCCCGTATCGTTGCACACACCACTCGTCGCAAATGATCGCGACGCTGGTAGTGACCGCCTAGGGCCGAGGATATCGCTTCGAGCGTTCGCTACCGATCGGAGCTCCATCCGATTTGAAGCTCGCTTCTGAGCCGCCACGGCATTGGGCGCAGTGGTCCGGCGTCGGTGATCGCGAGCGCTGCCACGTCGACGATGTCGCTCCGCACGTGTTGAACGATGGCGGCTGGAGCGACGCCACCCGAGGCGCGACCGTGAATCCAGTTGGTGAGCACGATGACGACGAGGTCGCGCTCGGGATCGATCCACATCGACGTCCCGGTGAACCCGGTGTGCCCGAACGCGCGCGTCGAGAGATACTGGCCGCAGCTTCCATCGCCCGGACACGTCTGCCATCCGAGCCCGCGCCACTGCGGACCGGGCTTCGTGAACGTATGGACAATGCTGTCGGCGAAGAGTCGAGTGCTTCCGGCAACGCCTCCGTCGAGCATGAGTTGCGCGAAGACGGCGAGGTCGCCGGCGGTCGAAAACAGTCCCGCGTGTCCCGCGACACCGCCCAGCGCGCGTGCCGTGCCGTCATGTACTTCGCCCCGCGCAATGCCGTTCTCCGTCGGAGCGATGCGTGCGCGGAGCGACGGCGCCGGCCGAAACATCGTCGACCGCATGCCAATCGGCGTAAACACGGACTTTTGCACGAACTGGTCGAGCGGCTGGTGCGTGATGCGCTCGATCACGAACCCCATGACATCGAGCCCGAGATCTGAATACTCGTAATCCGAGCCCGGCGCTCGAATGAGGCTCGTCGCCAGCACGGCTCTTCGCGCCGCCTCGGAGCCGGCACGTTTCGAGATGTCGCGCCCGGCGGGTAGCCCGGAGCGATGCGTCAGCAGATCCCGAATCGTGACGCCGTCTTTGGCTCCGCCGCGAAACTCGGGCAGGTAGTGCATCACGCGCTCGTCGAGATGGAGCGCTCCACGATCGACGAGGACCATCGCCGCCGTCGTCGTCGCCACCACTTTGGTGAGCGAGGCAAGATCGTACATCGTTCGTTCGGCATCGACTCTGACTCCCGATCGCCAATCCAGTGTGCCATAGCCGCGCTCCCACACGATGCTCCCGCGTCGCGCGACGATCACCGCAGCGCCGGGGAAGCCACCGGCACGGATTCCCGCGCCGACGACGTCGTCGATCATGTTCAGTCGCGACGCGGACATCCCGGCGGACTCGGGTGCCACGCGCGGCAAGCGGGCGGACTCGTCTCGGCGTGGCGGAATGGTTGGCGCGGCCGCGCTTGCGTCGGGCGCGAGCGCGGACGCGGAAAGCAGCGTGGCGAGAACGAAGCTATTGAGGGAACGACGCATCAACCCGCAGACGACTCACACGGCCAGTGGTTGCGGAGCTCATCCGGTGGCGGAGTCCAGCGGACGCGCCGAGTCCATGTGGCCGCCGAGCATCGTGATCACGGCACGATCCTCGTGCTATCTCGCACCGTCGGGTACTTGATGCCGAGTTGCTCGAGGTACGTTTTGTACTTCGTCGGATCGTAGTAATACTTCCGCATCTCGGGACGGTATCTGTCCATGATGGTCTTGTTGAGCCAGATGGCCGGCTTGTCCTCGGGACGCATAAGAGGGAAGTACTTGATGTCCCGCGTCTGGACGGTCTTGAAGAAGTCCCACGCCTGAGTCACGACGGTCGGCTTGAGCATGAGGTCGAGCGTCGTCATTGCCTGGACCTTCGCGCCGGCCGTCGCGCCTTTGTGCGCGATGGGAGTCGCCATCGAGATGGCGTTCGCCCAATTGTGACCGGGGAGACCCGGGATGTTGCCGGGGAAGCGGAGGATGACCGTCGGCACGTTCCATGAGACGTCGCCGATATCGTCGCTGGCGCCGCCCTGCAGGTCCTGCTCACGGGGAGGAGACGCAAGCGCACTCTGAACGCTGTCCGGGAGCCCGCGCGGGGTCTTTTGTCCAAGCTCGCGCTGGATGCCGCGTGCCAGCGCTTGGTCGTTCGCGTCCCACTTCGGCATGCCCACGCGCTTGATGTTCTCGAGCATGTCAGTGGCGATGACCTTGTTCTGATACGGCGCCCACCCGGACCCCAGAACATCGATGGACGCGAGGCGCGTGCTCGTCATCATCGAGGCCGCGCGCGCCATGGTGTCAGCGAGGGCGAATAGGCCGCGCACCTTGGGTGCGTCCGTCTCGCGGAAGTAATACCAGACCGATGCCGTCGGCGGAACGACGTTCGGTTGGTCGCCGCCGTCCGAGATCACATAGTGCGAGCGCTGTGTCAGCGGCAAGTGCTCGCGGCGGAAATTCCAGGCGACATCCATGAGCTCGACCGCGTCGAGCGCGCTGCGACCGGCCCACGGAGCGGCGGCGGCATGCGCGCTCGATCCAAGGAAATTGAATCGCGCAGAGATCAGCGCACTCAGTCCCGCTGTTCCATAGGATACGGTCATGCTCGAGCCGATATGTGCGAAGAGCACGACGTCGACGTCCTTGAACATGCCGGCGCGGACGAAGTAGGCCTTCGCCGCCATCTGCTCTTCGGCGATTCCGGGCCACAGATGGATGGTGCCCGGAATCTTCTCGCGCTCCATGATCTTCTTCACGGCGATCGCCGCCGTGATGTTCATCGGCACGCCGGCGTTGTGTCCCTCGCCATGTCCGGGCGCGCCGGTGATGAGAGGATCCTTGTAGCCGACGCCGGGTTTTTGATTCGCCTGTGGGATATCGTCGACATCCGACCCGAGCGAGATCACTGGTTTTCCAGAACCCCAGGTTGCAACCCACGCCGTCGGCACGCCTGCGAATCCGCGCTGCACTCTGAAGCCGTTCTTCTCCAGTATGCCGGTGAGGTACTTCGACGTCTCCTCCTCCTGCATGCCGAGCTCACCGAAGCTGAACACCATGTCGACCATCTGCTGCGTGAAAGTCGACATGCTATCGACGAGCCGCATCGCTTCCGTTTTCAGACCCGTGAGCCGCGGATCGTCGGCTGGAACGTCGACCGGGAACGCGACCTCGGGACGATTGTCCGTCCCTGGCTGCGCGCCGCGGCCCTGAGCAGCAATGCGCGCGGGGACGATCGATCCACTGCCGAGCGCTGCCGAGACGAGAAGTGCGCGTGAGCTGAATCGCATAGAGACCATCGAAAGAAACCGTCGGACGCGGGCGCAGGGGCGTGGAGGATCGCGCGCGCGAGGATATTCTTCACGACAGTTCCTCGAGGCGCAACCAGCGAGCGTCACGTGCCGCGGGCCGACGCTGACGAGGCCGCCGATGCCGTGTTCCTCCATGAGCCCGAGGACGACGACGGACGTGGGCGAGGGAAGAGCGAATGCTCATTAGAGCTCTGTAAATCGCCATACCACGGCGCGAGCGTCGGCGTGACCGCGGAACCCCCCTATTTCCGGGGGGGCCGGCCCGAGAGGACAGCCGGCCGCGCGGCGCAGGTTCACATTTTCGCCGCGCGCCCGTTAGATTCAGAGGCAGGTGGTGAGCGGCGCCGGTCCGCTCCCTTTGGCTTCCGCGCTGCGTCTATCGCCCAGTCGCGCCCGGATCCCGAGCCCTTCGGTCCGCCCCGCTCGTGGAATCACAGGAGCCATCATGCAAATACGGGGAAATCCGGTCGTACGTCGCGGCATCGAGAATCGCGCGGGCGATCGCCAACTGTCCATAGTAGTAGTGGTGGCGACGCGCATTCGTAGTTCATCCACCCCTGGCGGGCGCGGCGAGCGCTCGACCGGACTCGACTCTCTTCAATGGATCCGCCGATGAAGCTGATGGAATTCAAGGATGGTGACCGGACGTTCGTTTGTCGCGCCGAATCGTCGCCGGCGACCCCCGGCACGCTATGGTGGTGGATGAGCGTCAGCGGCGAGTCCTCTCGCTATGCGGTGTTCCGTGCCGAGTCGGGGGACACCGAGCGAAATCTTCGGCCGCGCATTCTGGCGTCTTACGCGCAGCTGCTCGCCGATCGCGAGCGTCCAGCGGTCGTCCGACAGCATTGGGCGCAACGCCGTCCAGTCGCGAAAGCACCAGAAGCTGGTGCGCCCACGGCCGCGAATCCGGGCGCCCTTTCGGTCAGTCCAGCCGCGGAATAACCAGTGGTCCTGCCCGCGGAGCGCCGAAAAGGCAACATGCTCCGCGGGTGCGGTAGAGCGGGACGACCCCGCGCGGCGGCGACCCCGCCGCGCGGTCGATAACCAAGCGTTATCTGCCGGCGGTCGCCGGCGCAGCAGTCGGAATGAGCACGGTATCGATCACGTGGATTACGCCATTCGATGCCACGATGTCCGCCGTGATCACCTGCGCGCCATTCACAAAGACCTTTCCACCGCGGACGACAACATCCAACGGCGCGCCGTTCACCGTGCTCGGTGTCGCGCCGTTCGCTTTCACGATGTCGGCCGACATCACCGTGCCCGATACGACGTGGAACGTCAGGATCGACGCAAGCTTCTTGGGGTCGGCGAGCAGACTCTCGACCGTACCGGCCGGCAGCTTGGCGAACGCGGCATCGGTCGGCGCGAACACCGTGAACGGGCCGGGTCCTTGAAGCGTCTCGGCGAGACCAGCGGCCTTCACCGCGGCGACCAGCGTCGTGAACGTGCCTGCGTCAGAGGCAATCTGTACAATGTTCATTGGTGCCTTTTTCGTTGAGGTTTTCTGAGCCGACGCGAGCGCCGGCAGGGTGACGAGTGCCGCGATCGCGGCGACCGTGTGCAACGACAGCTTCTTCATGAGATTCTCCGTGTGAGGTGTGGTTGGTCCAAGGCCGTCAGGCGCGCGCCGCACGGGCAGGCGCGAGCCAGCGGTGCTGGATGCCGCGCCACTGGAGGGCCTGATAGATCGCGGCAAGACCGACCAGCACGTACACGATTCGACTCATCGCCGATGCGGTGCCGAACAGGGTGGCGACCAGGTCGAACTGGGCCCCGCCGACCAAACCCCAATTCAAGCCGCCGATCACCAGCAACACCGCGCAGAGCACGTCCATCTTCTTCATTGAATCCTCTCAAATGACTCGTTTGTCCATCGATTGTTCAGGTATAGTAGGCGGCATTCACTGTATTGTCAATGGTTTGTCCAAGTAACTGATTGACAATGATTGGACAAACGCAATAAGTTGCTCCCATGAAAGCCCCTCCATCGCCACACACCGTCCCGCGGCACCCCATTGCGGTCGTCGCCGAGCGGATCGGACTCTCTCAGGACGTCCTCCGGGTGTGGGAGCGACGCTACTCCGCCGTCAGTCCCGCTCGTGGCCCACACGGCCAGCGACTCTATTCCGACGCCGACATCGATCGACTCGCCCTCATTCATGCCGCGACCCTCGCCGGCCGAACCATCTCGAAGGTCGCGTCACTTTCAACGAAAGAGCTCGCGACCCTCGTCGCCGAGGATGACGCCGCACGCGAGCGCCGACCCGCGGTCGTACCTGGCGCCGGTTCCGAAACGCGAGACGTCGTTGGGGCCGCACTCGCGCTCGCGCGCGCGCTCGATTCGTCCGGCTTGGACGACACACTTCGCCGGGCTGCTTCGACGATGGGCGTGCCCGCGTTCATCGAGACGGTTGTCGCCCCGCTGCTCCGGCGCGTCGGCGACGAGTGGCACGCCGGCCGGGTGACGCTCGCGCAGGAGCACCTCGTGTCGTCACTCGTCCACGACATCGTCGCCGAGACCATGCGTTCGTTCGCCGCACGCACCGGTGGTCCGCGCCTTCTCGTCGCAACGTTGGCGGGTGAACGTCACGGAATAGGCACGGCCCTCGTCGGCGCCGCCGCCGCGGCCGAAGGTTGGAACGTCCTCTATCTCGGCTCCGATCTCCCGGCCGCCGAAATCGCCGACGCGGCTGCGGCGGCTGGAGTGCGCGTCGTTGCGGTGAGCATTGTCTACGTGAAGCAGCAAAGCGCCGTGATCGACGAGTTGCGAACTCTACGCTCGCGATTGCCCCATCCCGTGAGCCTCATCGCCGGAGGCGGCGGAGCTGCCGCACTGAGCACAGAGCTCGCGGCCATCGGCGTGCGCGTGGAATCGAGTATCCAAGGACTGCTTGCCGAGCTTCGTGGCGCGCGAAGCGCGGCATGACGAAAATCGGCGGTCGTCAATCGAACCACCCGCTGCGTCTCGTTACTGGCGCAACCGGCTATATCGGAGGTCGCCTCGTTCGGGCGCTTCATGACGGAGGCGAGCGCGTGCGCTGTATGGCGCGTCGGCCCGACGACGTCCGCGCGCGCATTCCCGACGATGTCGAAATCGTCCGCGGCGATGTCCTCGATCCCGGCTCACTGACCGCAGCGCTCGATGGTGTTCACACGGCCTACTACCTCATTCACGCGATGGCAACGCGGCGGGAGTTCGCGCGCGAAGAGTCTGCAGGCGCTCGGCACTTCGCTCGAGCCGCACGTGATGCGGGAGTTCAGCGCATCATCTACCTCGGAGGCCTGGGGGCGGAAGAGGCTCTCTCGCCGCATCTCGCCAGCCGTCATGAAGTGGGCAGAATTCTACGCGAGACAGGAATCGTCACGATCGAGTTGCGCGCGGCGGTCATCCTCGGTTCGGGGAGCCTGTCGTTCGAGCTCGTACGCGCGCTCGTTGAGCGTCTCCCCGTAATGCTCACACCGCGATGGGTCAGTCAGCGGACGCAACCCATCGCCATCGAGGATGTCATCAGCTACCTCGTGGCCGCGGCCGACGTCGCGCTCAGCGAGAGCGTCGTTGCGGAGATCGGCGGAGCCGATCGCGTGTCGTATCTCGACGTGATGCGCGAGTACGCCGCGCAGCGGCGACTTCGACGCGTGTTCGTCAAAGTTCCGTTGTTGACGCCATGGCTCTCCGGTCGCTGGCTGGGGCTCGTGACTCCGGTGTACGCGCGCGTCGGGCGAAAGCTGATCGACAGTGTGCGTCACGAGACGGTCGTGACGTCGCCGACGGCCGCCGCGCTGTTTCCAGGCATCCACCCACGCGGCATGCGCGACGCGATCTCTCATGCGTTGTCGAACGAGGACCGTGGGTTCGCCGAGACGCGATGGTCGGACGCGCGGTCTTCGCTCGGGAACACGTTGCCGTGGGGCGGATCGACGTTGGGCTCGCGCCGCGTCGATTCCCGGGTGACGAGGGTTGCCGCGTCGACGGCCGCCGCGTTTCGTCCGATCGAGCGTATCGGCGGAACTGTCGGATGGTACTATGGAAATTGGCTCTGGCGTTTGCGCGGGTTTCTCGACCTCCTGGCAGGAGGCGCCGGCATGCGGCGGGGACGCCGCGACCCATCGACGTTGCATCAGGGCGACGCGGTCGATTTCTGGCGCGTCGATGCCATCGAGTCCGATCACCTGCTGCGCCTGACGCCTGAGATGAAGCTTCCTGGACGCGCGTGGCTGCAGTTCGAGGTCTCCAGCCATGGATCGCAGACCGAGATCCGGCAGACGGGGGTCTTCGAGCCGCATGGTTTGGCGGGCATGCTCTACTGG
>Ga0070684_100004610_pt1 | contig 10513 bp, 7 predicted proteins | sample KBSC723LmetaG_FD_65653 | JGI IMG/M metagenome (GOLD analysis project Ga0070684, IMG submission 65653) | Corn rhizosphere microbial communities from Kellogg Biological Station, Michigan, USA - KBS C7.2-3L metaG | ecosystem: Host-associated > Plants > Roots > Rhizosphere ...
GCAGTGAGCAAGGGAAAAACCGCGGAGAAAACCGGTTTGCAGGCAGGAGATATTTTATTACAGTTGGGAGAGTATAAATTTGTAGATATACAAACATACATGCAGGCGCTGCAACATTTCAAGAAAGGCGATTCAACAACTCTGCGCATAAAGCGCGGCGACAAAGAGATGGAATTTGCAGTACAGTTTTAGTCATTCAACAACCTTTAAAAACTAATATTCTAATGAAATTAAAACTCAACCAGGATGAACTTACAGAAGATTTTTTTCATGATACACGATTGCTCGGCATAGTGGTATCAGCAAAGAGCTATCGCTTTTGCTGGCAGTTGAACAATTCTCTTGGTTATGATTTTCGTCTCAACCCTGATCTCGAAATTCATTTGCAAAAAAAAGGTCGCCAGTATTTTTTTTCTGTGTACCAGCATGCCGTAAATAATTTTCTCAGTCATTTTATTTATCACAACCAGTACGATGGTGAATATCTTTTACCGGAGTTTAAACACATGGATTTTTTGTGGCTGATAAAAGGAGAAACCGTTCCTGACGAAGAGTGTCGCAAATTAATCCAGTCAATAAAAAATGTAAATGATGTGCAGCTTGTTGCGGAGCTAACAAATGAGCAAATAAAAAATAAAGGCAATCTTATTTTTTAATTGTTTGAATAATTTTTTTGAGCCCTGCTGACGTACTACAATTTTCTTCTTATCAAAAGAACTCTCCAAAAGAGTACTATGTACCTTCGGAGCGTCGCACCAACAACTGAAAAAACATTATTCATCACATTATTAAAAGCAAGTTCTGTTATTCATCAAAATGATTAATCTCCATAAATAAAAACAGAAATTTACTTTTGTTTCTGTGAACTTAAGTTATCAATCCATGGAACTCCAAGCCATAGTGTTTATTTTTTATGTTGCTTTTTTCAACTGGTTGGTTATACGAATACCATTCATAAGAAACAGTGGTTTACCCGTCAATTGGATAATATGGTTATTCTCATTGAAAATTATTGCGGGGCTTGTTTACGCATGGTTTTACTCACAGCCTGCATATTATGCAACGAGCGACACATGGAATTTTTTTAAAGCCAGTAAACCGGAGACAGATTGGTTGCTTCAGGATCCTATCGCTTTTTTCAAAGACCTTTTTACAAACGGTTATCAAAGCAGTAGTAATCTTTTTACCCACACAAACTCTTACTGGAATGATCTTAAAAATAATTCCGTAATAAAGCTTTTGGCGATATGCAATATTTTTACTTTTAAAAATTATTTTGCTGACATTATTTTTTTCAACTTCTTATCTTTTTTCGGCCCAATCGCTTTATACAGAATTTCACACAAATTATTATTGGTAAACAAAACACTTCTTGTTATTTCCGTGTTTCTTGTTCCATCATTTCTTTTTTGGTGCAGCGGAATTCATAAAGACGGAATTTTATTTTCCTGTATTGCATTAATAATATTTCATTTTCAAAAACAACTTGAAATACAAAAGCTGCATTTTAAATCCATTGCAGTGATACTATGTTGTTTAATCGCAATTTTTGCCCTAAGAAACTTCCTGATATTTTTATTATTGCCGGCGTTGATCGTATGGTTTCTTACTTATCGTTTTCGGGGAAAAGAAAAACAAATCATTATTAGTATATACGCTATTGTTATTTTATTTTTCTTTCTGTCGTCAAAAATTAATCCGCGTGTTGATCTTCCTAATTATATAATCGAAAAACAAGCAGAGTTTAAACAGCTTTCAGGCAATTCTGAGATTTCAATACCGGTGCTTGAAAATAATTTTTTAAGTTTTGTAAAGTTTATTCCAACTGCCATTGATATTGCTTTTTTCAGACCACATCTCACTGAATTTCGTAACATAAGTTATGTTCCTGCCTCTTTAGAAGTATTATTCATTTGGGTGTTTTTTATTTTCTCGATTTTCTATAAGAATACAAACAAAACAAAACATCAAGCCGCATACATATATTTCTGCTTGTGCTTCTCTATCTCTTTTCTATTATTATGCGGTTACACCATTCCTTTCTCCGGAGCGATTGTAAGGTATCGGGCAATTGCATTACCATTGATTCTCACTGCTATGTTACCACGCTTTGCTTCAACTAAGATTAAGCTTCCAAAACTTTTGCGAAGCAAGTTCTTTTTGAAAGAACAAATTGATAAATTAAAATAATAAAAATGTTTTCCTATTAACATTTTAAAGTAAAAATTGTTGATTAATCCATAATTTTTTAATTTTTTTTTTCGCCTCATCACATATTTTTGCACAGTTTTTCCAAAATCAAATAAAAATTTTCTTTTCCACACAACTAAAAATCACTCTATGTCATTACGATTCCAGGCCATCAACAATCTTTCCAATGAACCATTGGAAGTTAAAGTTGAAGGTTCGTCAAGGATCACCGCTATTTTCGGTGAGAATGTGTTTACGCTTAAAACCGCCCGTGAATTCCTTAGCGATGAAGCTTACAAAAGTCTTGTTGCAAGCATTAAAGGAGCAAAAAAGATTGACAGAACTGTTGCTAACCAAATTGCAAATGGCATAAAAGCCTGGGCTGAAGGCAAGGGTGTTACACACTTTACGCACTGGTTTCAACCACTTACAGGCACTACTGCGGAAAAACATGATTCATTCTTTACAATTAAAAGCGATGGCAATGCCCTTGAAGAATTTGATGGCGCTGCTTTAATTCAGCAGGAACCCGATGCTTCTTCATTTCCAAGTGGTGGTTTAAGAGCCACTTTCGAAGCCCGCGGATATACTGCCTGGGATCCTTCATCTCCTGCATTTATTATGGAGATTGGCCAGGGTAAAACACTTTGCATTCCTACAATCTTTGTTTCTTACACAGGTGAATCACTCGATTATAAAGCGCCTCTTTTAAAAGCTTTAGAATCTTTAAATAAGCACGCAGTTGAAGTTTGTAATTATTTTGATAAGAATGTTACAAAAGTTACCGCAACATTGGGTTGGGAACAGGAATATTTTGTAATTGATGAAGGTTTAGCGAATGCACGTCCTGACCTGGTTCAGTGTGGCCGTACTGTTTTTGGTGCTGGGCCGGCTAAAGGTCAGCAATTGGAAGATCATTATTTCGGTTCTATTCCCGAAAGAATTTATGCATTCATGCGTGACTTTGAAGAAGAATCTTATAAACTTGGCATTCCGCTTCGCACCCGTCATAATGAGGTTGCGCCTTCTCAGTTTGAAGTAGCTCCTATTTTTGAGGAAGTTAATCTTGCAGTGGATCATAATATTCTTATGATGGACGTTATGGATCGTGTTGCACGCCGCCATAAACTTCGTGTATTACATCATGAGAAACCTTTTGCCGGCATTAACGGTAGCGGTAAGCACAACAACTGGAGCATGGCTACAGATACCGGCGTAAATCTTTTGTCTCCCGGCAAAACACCAAAAACGAATTTGATGTTCCTTACCTTCTTTGTAAACACCATCAAAGCCGTACATGATTACGCTGATGTTCTCAGAGCGTCTATTGCTTCTGCAGGTAATGATCATCGCCTGGGTGCAAATGAAGCGCCTCCTGCAATTATTTCTGTTTTCATTGGTGAGTACCTGATTAAAGTGTTGAATGATATTGAAACAAGGGTAGGCGAAAAATTCGATGAGCAGGATGAGGCAATTCTCAAGCTTGATCTTCATCGCAGTATTCCTGAATTATTGCTTGATAATACAGACAGAAACCGTACTTCACCTTTCGCATTTACAGGAAATAAATTTGAATTCCGTGCGGTGGGTTCGTCAGCAAACTGTGCAAACGCAATGGTGGCATTAAACACGATCATGGCAGAAACTCTTAAGAAATTCAAGAAAGATGTTGATGCATTGATTGAAAAAGGTGAGAAAAAAGAGATTGCTATCATGCACATCATTCAAAAGTATATTGGCGAAAGTAAGAAAGTATTGTTCGAAGGTGATAATTATAGTGAAGAGTGGCATCATGAAGCAGAACGCCGTGGTTTGCCAAATGTACGGGTAACCCCATTGGCACTCGATGCATTGGTTACTGATAAAGCAAAACATCTTTTTGAAAGCAATAATGTTTACACACACGTAGAGCTTGAAGCACGTCACGAAATTGAATTGGAAAAATATATCAAAAAGGTGCAGATCGAAGCAAGGGTAATGGGTGATCTTGCTATCAATCACATTTTGCCTGCATCAGTTGAATATCAAAACAAGCTTATCGCAAATGTGAAAGGGTTGAAAGATGCAGGATTAACTGATAAATCTTATTGTGCACAGCAAAAAATATTGAACGAAATTTCTGATCATATTCAAACTGTGTACACTAAAGTTGATGAAATGGTTGAGGCACGCAAGATTGCGAACAACATTGACAGTACGCGTACAAAAGCTATTTCATACTGCAGCCAGGTAAAAGAAAAATTCTTTGATGAGATCCGTTATCATGTAGATAAGCTTGAGCATCTCGTAAGCGATGAAGAATGGACCTTACCTAAATATCGCGAAATGCTTTTCCTGAGATAAGCAATTTTAAAAATGCCTTTAAAAAGAAACCCTCTTCGAACACGAGAGGGTTTTCTTTTTTATATTGATGATACCGATTTGTAACAGGGACCAATCAACTTAAAATTTGTAATCTTACCATCGCCCTGCTCTTTCCGTTTTGCTGTATTACCTCAAAACCATTTTTTGTAAATGCAGATAAAATTCCTACCCATAAAAAAGGAGCGGGGACTTTATCAGAATAAGGAATTGCAGGATATGCTTCCAGCGTTTTTATTTTTTTCTTTTTTGCATAGTCAATTACTCCTTTTATCATTTGCCCGGAAAGACCCATCTTTCTAAATTCTTTCTTTATAAAAAAACACGTGATCGACCAAACAGGTCTATCATCTATTTTTTTAAATGCTCTTGAGTTTTCAATTCTTTTATAATCTTCACGTGGCGCAAAGGCGATCCAACCAACTGCTTCTTTGTTGAGTGTTGCAATCAATCCTGTTGGCTTACCGGTTTTTATTAAATCATGCATTCTTTCTTTGTGCCCTTCATATTTGTCATTCGAAAATTCTGTTGAAGACATTCTAAAATACATACACCAGCAACCACCACAACCACCTTTCTCCCCCATCACATCTTCGAATAAGTGCCAGTTATTAACAGTAAGTGGTTGCAGTTTTAAATTACTCTTTATATTTTCTGAAAACACATTCATTGCAAATGCAATTTGGTTTTTAAAACGGAAACTCAGGCGGAGTAATTCCGCAACAACGCAGATATGTTACCGCCTGTCCGCGATGATGCGAATTGTGTTCAAGCATAAAATAAAACCCGCTGATCTTTTCATCAGCAAAATTTATTTCCTGTAATTCTTTTTCTACTGCATTAAATGTTTGTGTAAGATATGTTACCAATTCTTTCTTCGTTGAAGTTACTTGAGGAGGTGACCATTCCACTTGATTTCCGCTAACATAATTTTCCTGCATCCATTGCAATGCATAAGCAAGATGATGCAACAGCTCCATAAAACTCCATACTGTTTCAACAGGTTTGAATTGATAATCTTTTTCTGGCATTGCTTCTGCAACGGCGATGGTGTAAGCTTTGCTTCTGGCAAAATCTTTTAAGATGATATCTTTCATAAAATAAAATTTTACAACAAACCTAATCTGATCTTTAGCCTTACATCTTAGAAATCTTGCTTTTTTACTGCTGAATAATGAACGGAACGATAAAGTGATTGCGACGCAACAGGTGTCGCCATACTTGATGCTGCCGGTATTAAAAAATTTGTTTAAAAATTATGCTAACTGCTGGCGATGTTGTGTGGGACTTACTTTGAACTGCTGCTTGTAAGCTGTTGCAAAATGTTCAAGACTGTTGAAGCCGCATTCAAATGCGATATCGCCTACAGGTTTTGCAGAAGTGGTGAGCAAAATTTTTGCATGCTGCAAACGAATGCCAAGCAAATACTGATGTGGTGACATGTTCATCACCGCTTTGAAAATACGGCTGAAATGAAATGCACTCGTGTGGCAATGCTGCGCCAGTTGTTGCAAAGAAATATTTTCGCTGAAGTGCTGATGAATATATTGCTGAGCAGTTTCGATAGTTGGTAGATGATATTTTTTAAAGTTGTCAGGAACTATCGATACATTGTGCGGATGACCAAGTGTGATCATGACTCTATCCAAAAGATCCATCACCATTTCATCAATTTGTAAACTACTTGCCGTTTTATTTTCCGCATGACGAAAAATGCGATGATGCAGGTAATCCGCTTCTGTGCTGCAATTAAGAAGAATGGAATGAATGTCGTTGTTCTTTAAAAACCATGCACAACTTGTGTAATGTTCTTTGAGCGTTTCAAAAAAATCTTTCCTGAATTCAAACACTGTAGTAACATCAGGCTGATCATCGATATGACGTGTTGTATGTTCGTAATTAGGTTTTGAAATTAAGATGCGACCGACATGTGCTTCCTGGTTGCCGTTAAAAACTCTGTATTCAAAAAATCCTTTGCGGATAAATGACAAACACAAGCTTTTATTGTATTCAGTTTCTGTAATTGAGCAAACATCACAATGACATTTGAAGTCTTCAATTCTGTAAAAATCGCTCTTGTGTAATATGTGAACATCAGCTAACAACATATAACAAAGCTACTAATTACCTTACCAAACTTGCTTTAAATAATTTCATAAACAGGTTGAAAAAATTTCATTTTCGACATTCGAAACTTAGCAAGATTTCGAAGATGAAAAATTTTATTTCAATCGAACTTGCAGCTCTTTTAAAGAAAGGAGTTGTTATGACACAGCAAAACAATTTGAAAGTGCTTCTTGCATTTGCAGCGATTTATCTTATCTGGGGTTCCACTTATCTTGCATTGCGCATCGGTGTTGAAACGGTGCCGCCGTTTTTCTTATCTGCCCTGCGTTTCACGTTTGCAGGAGTTTTACTCTACATATGGTGTTTGTGGAAAGGCGAAGAACAACCTGATTTTTCATCATTGAAAAAAAATGCAATATGCGGAATTCTTATGTTGTTTGGCGGCACAAGTTCGGTTGCATGGGCAGAACAATATTTACCAAGCAGCCTCACAGCGATCATTGTTACATCAATGCCATTCTGGTTTATCCTGCTTGACAAAAAACAATGGTCATTTTATTTTTCCAATAAACTTCTTCTCACTGGTTTGATCATTGGATTTATCGGCGTTGCAATTCTTGTTCGTTTCGATACTTCATCACATTCTTTTCAAGGTGATCCGTCCATGAGAACTTATGCCGTTATCGCTGTTATTGCAGGCGGCATTGCATGGACAACAGGCTCACTTTATTCTAAATATAGTCTTGCAAAAAATTCGGTGCTTATGAATGCAAGTCTTCAACTGATCATTGCAGGTGCATTCAGTTTGGGTGTAAGTGTTTTCAGCGGAGAGTTAGATCATTTCAATCTTCGCAACACAACAACAAGTGCCTGGACAGCGCTGTTGTATCTCGTCACAATGGGTTCAATCATCGCATATCTTTCTTATTTGTGGTTATTGAAAGTAAGACCGGTGGCGCAGGTAAGCACTTATGTTTACATCAATCCTATCGTTGCAGTTTTATTGGGTGCGATCATTGCAAACGAACGAATCACCTGGATACAAATCACCGGGCTTGCAATTATTTTAAGTGGAGTGTTTCTCGTAAACATCGCGAAGAACGGATCGAAAAAGTTAAAGAAGAATTTTATGAACCCAACTGTAAAATATAAATCATCGTCCCTTGCGTCGCACACTTGTACAGTTGGAGATTAATAAACAGATAAAATAGTTTGCGCTTTAAAGCTCAAAATCAAATTAACAAAAAACTCTGAAATCATTTGTGGTATTCGGTTGAGAAATTCCGGATTTAGTTTAATTCGTTTTTAACAGTCACTTAATTCATTTTAACTGGCATAATTTCTTTTATCAACAGGAAGTGTATAAGTTGCATATCCCATTTCCAATATCAATAATCCTAAATCAAGGATGAAAAATCATTTAGCTACATGCTTCTTATTTATTTGTGTTATTTCCGCACGTGCACAAACAATAGATACTACTCATTACAATTACGGTATTTGGCAAACTTTCAGTAAACCTGTATCAAAAATTGTTACTCCTGAATTGCAGGGACGATTGTGCAATTTCAGATGGGCCGATCTTGAAATAGCACCGAACGTTTGGAACTGGGTACAATTTGATGAAGATCTGCGCTCAAGAGCTAAAGATTCGCTGCCTGTTATTTTTATGGTTTATACGAAAGAAGATGCGCCGGACTGGTTATTTACAAATGGTGTTCCTAAGGTGATTGAAAGGGATACGGATGGTAACGTAACAGGTTACGCTCCTTATTATAGCAACGCGATTTATAAAAAATATTTTAAAAGAATGATCACCACAGTTCATCAACATGTAGAGACATTCCCTGATTCAGTGCGCAGCCGGATCATAGGCGTGCAGGCATGTTTTGGCAATACGGGTGATTATATTAGCTATAAAGGAAATGTAGATTCTCAATATCAAATTACAGCATCAGGCTTTTTCTCACTTTTCAAAGAGTTCAGCCAATATTATTATGATGAATATAAAATCACAAATCCTAAAATATATTTATTAAGCAATCCAAGAAACAATGGAGTAAATCAATATGATTGGGTTATTGCAAATCTCCACGGAAGTTGGGTTAAGTGTGGTTCTCTCGGTAAAGGCTACCAGTTAAATGATGAAGTGAGTAAAGCGAACTGGTTATATCCAATTATCAATTCTCCACAATCCGGTAATTACATCAGAGCCCGGTCAGAGATCATAGGAAACGGGATTTCTTCCGGCTGGTGGTTCAAATGTCCCTATAAAAATATGTTTGCATTATTATGTTATGATATCTATTGGGGATTGGATTGGAGCAATCAAGGTTTTGATCAATTGAATGATCCTTTGTTTGATTCAGCTTTTGGTTTTTTTAATAAGTACGCCGGTCAGAAGGACCCGGCAAAAGCAACAAATGCAATGTGTGCTTTAAGAGACGGACTTGATGCATCTGATGCTGTAAGATTTCCCTCAATAACATTTGGAACTGTTAGCAGAACTGCATCACGTTTTAATAAAGTTTTACAACCGTTTATTTCTTATGGTGCAAAACTTGAGGACCCCGCAACAGCCATCTTAACTGAAACAGAAAATTTAACCGCAAGTGGAATTAATGATGTGGGTTGGAAAACTTTCGCCGGTAACTATGATCGCTATTTACATCAAATTAATGCAAACGCTACAAGTGTGGGCTACTGGAATGTGCAATGTGCTGATACCAATTCGATGTATGGAAGATTTGCAAGAGGATTTGATCTTGTCAATGGTAAAGATGCCTTGTATTTTGATGTTGATAGTGCTTTTCTAAGCAATACTGCGCTGAATGGTCAGTATCCTGTGATGATCGAAATAACATATTTGGATAAGGGCACGGGCAGCTTCCAGCTTTTTTACGACGGAAAAAATAATGCAAACAATTCTTCAATTACTGTTATATGCAGCAACACGAACGTATGGAAAAAGGCATCTGTTACTCTCAAGGATGCTCATTTTGGTAACAGAGGTACTAACGGTTCTGATTTCTTCATTAAAAACACCGGTGATAATAATGTGATCTTTTCCGTAGTAGAACTATCAAGGACTGATGCAAGCTCCGATGCAGGTTATTCCGTATCCTCACCTGTTTCTTTTGATACTATTTGTGTAAACAGTATTTCAACTCCAAAGGTCTTTACTTTAGCCGGCTCCTTTTTAACCGATTCAATAACTACTGTGGGGCCATTAGCAGGATTTGTTTTTTCAACAAGCTTTGATGGAACTTATACGGATTCTTTATTATTAAATAACCAGGGAGCATCATTTTCTCAGAATATTTATGTGAAATTCACTTCTGCAAATGCAGGTGAGTACAATGGAAATGTTCCTGTTCACGGAGGAGGTGTGAACCCGGTAACGGCATCAGTAAAAGCAGTTGCAATTGATAGCAGGCCTCTTCTCAGTGCAAGCATTACAAACGTGAGTTGCAATAATGCAAAAGATGGTATCATTGATCTTACCCTTAACGAAGGAACAGGTCCGTTTTCATATAATTGGAGTAACGTGAATAATGCAAATGCAGGTAATGAAGATATCGGCGGACTGACACCGGGTATTTATGATGTAACTGTTACTTCAAAAGCCGGATGTGTTACTTCTGCTTCATACACCATTACGCAGCCGGATCTACTGATTGCAACCCTTAGTGCTGATAGCATGATTTGTAAAGGTGGAACGACAACAGTACATGTTAACGCAAGTGGCGGCACGATGCCTTATACAGGTGTTGGAGATTTTGATGGTGTTGGTGCAGGAGTTTCATATTATACTGTAACGGATGCTCATGGTTGTATCACTACTAAAGCAATTTCTGTTGCAAATGGAACTTTAACAGCTCCGCTTAAACCAGGC
>Ga0070684_100004612_pt1 | contig 10510 bp, 14 predicted proteins | sample KBSC723LmetaG_FD_65653 | JGI IMG/M metagenome (GOLD analysis project Ga0070684, IMG submission 65653) | Corn rhizosphere microbial communities from Kellogg Biological Station, Michigan, USA - KBS C7.2-3L metaG | ecosystem: Host-associated > Plants > Roots > Rhizosphere ...
GTTCATGATTACGCGGACCAGCCAGCCGGCCAGCGGCGCGATGCTGATCTCGGAGATGAAGGAGTTTGCGGGCTTCCCGAAAGCGACGCAGCGCTACATCCGCAGGTCGCTCGACGTTGCTTATGGCCGCCGGGACGCAATCGAATGCTGGGCCCGTGACGAAGGCGAAGCCGCCTCGATCCGTGCTCAGGCCCGTCTTTACAAGCAGCTCGATCATCTGCGCCTGCAGGTGCCCGACGACAGCGGACTCGACATGATCGAGCCGTTCATCGGAATGCTGATCACGGTCACCGCGTTCGATCTCGGCCAGGACCGGCTTCCGAACTTCGCCGCCTATCGCTTCCTCTATGAGCGGCTGATCGGCGCGGCTTCGCGCCCGTGGCTGCCCGCTGCCTTCTGTTCCGCCGCGGCGCTTCCGCACCTTCACCCGGACCGTCGCCGGATCCTGCTTCAGTCGATCAGCGAGAGCGCGGCGACCGCGCCGGGCTGGTCGAGCCGCGAGCCCGTCTTCTGGCCCGAGTGGGTCGAGAAGGTCGACCTCAAGGCCGCCGCTTAAGCCGGCACTTTCACCGACGGAAAAATCTCGGCGAGTTGCCTGAGGCTGTCCTCGGCGTTCTTGTGATGGACGAAGACGACGCCGGCCTCCTCATAGGCTGCGCGGTGGTTCTCGCGATCGTCGACCAGCACGTCGCCGGGCTTCATATGCTTGTGCTTGTCGCGGGCCATGCAGGTGATGATCGGCACGCCGGGGAAATGCTCTTCCGCCCATTCGATCTTCTGCGGCGCCGCCCAGCGGCCGAGCGGCAGGCCAGTGAGGATCGTCGGCTCGAGATGCTTCACGCCCTCGAACAGCACCCGCGCGTCGGGCATTTCCGGCAGAGTCCCGTAGAAATTTTTCGCCTGGGCAAGCCGCTTCCAGAAAGCGCCGCGCCCGTGCTTCGCCTCATATTGGCGCGGCGTCATGCCGAGCAGGCGCCGAGCCCCTTCGTCGAAGTCGGCGAGGACTCCGTCGGCGTCGAGGAATAGCCGCGGCTCAGCCATCAGAAGCGGGCAGGAGTCAGCTCCACCGGAATCGCCGCTTCGATGGGATTGAAGCCATGGTCGCGCAGCAGATCGTTGCTCTCGCGCGCCTTCCGTCCCGGGCCAAGCGACCAGGTGATGTGATAGGTCGACCCGTCGGGCCGGTCGAAGGTGCCGTCGATCTCGACGACCAGGCATTCGAGGCTCCTGCCGTCATCGGCCCGGCCGATCACTCGGGCGTCGTCCGGCTTCTTCGGCAGCGGCGTGTCGGGCCCCGCGCCAACGCGGAGGGTCACATGATCGGCGACGACATTCTCATATTTGGGCGGGAATTGCCGAAGCAGCAGCTCGCGCTCGACTTCCGGCAGCTTCCAGCCGGTTACGGTTCCTGGTTTGGCCATGCACTCCCAACATCCGTCACACTAAACTTGTTTCAGCATCCACGAACTTCGACGCGGGAGTTCGTGAATTCTGACGTTCGTCACGACGACCGTTGCGACAAATGCTCCACCAGCTCGCGGGCGAAATCGATCAACGTGTCGTCGCGCGCGCCCATTATCAGGATTCGGTCACCGGGCCTCGCCTCGGCAACCAGCGCGTCGGCGATCCTTGCGCGGTCGGGGATGTGCTCGGCGCTCGTCCCGACCTGCTCCGCAAGCCAGTCGGATCCGCGTTTCCGCTCGACCGTTCCGCCCTGGTAGACGGGATCGGGTAGATAGAGCCGGTCGCCCGGCGCCATGCCGTTGGTGAAGGCTTCGGCAAGCTCTTCGCCCATCTTCGCGAGAGGTCCGAAGCCGTGCGGCTGGAACATGATCAGCAGCCGGCCCGGGTGCGCGCGCAGAGTCGCCAGCGAGGCGGCGATCTTGTCCGGATTGTGGGCGAAGTCGTCGATCACCGTGACTCCGCCCGCTTCGCCGACGGTCTCGAGACGCCGGCGCAGCCCTTCGAACCGAGCGAGCGCCCCTGCTGCATCCTGCACCGGCACTCCGAGCGCGCGCGCCGCCGCGATCGCCGCCAGCGCGTTCGACGCATTGTGCCGCCCGGGAACGGCGAGCTCGACCTGGTGGCGCTCGCCCTCGGCCTGGACCGCAAAGCTCAGCCCGTTGGGTTTCAGCTGCAGGTCCTTGCCCATGAAGTCGGCGCCCGGCGCATCGAAGCCGTAGCCGATCACCTTGTCCTCCGGCACCGTCGACGACAGTGCTCGCACCTCTGGATCGTCGAGGTTCAGCACCGCCTTGCGCGAGGCGTTGAGGAAATGCGCGAACAGCTGTCTCAGCTCGTCCATTTCCTTGTGGTCGAGGCTGATGTTGGTCAGCACCGCGATCTCGGGCCGGTAGAGCGCGATCGAGCCGTCGCTTTCGTCGACCTCGCTGACGAACAGCTCGGGGTCACCGACCAGAGCGCTGGCGAACGGCGCAGACGGAGTCACGAAATTTTTCATCACCGCGCCGTTCATCACCGTCGGCTGTCGGTGGCAGGCGTGGAGGATCCAGCCGATCATGCCGGTGACCGTCGATTTCCCGCTGGTCCCGCCCACGGCGACGCTGCGCTGCGCCGAGTTGAGCAGCTTGGCGAGGAACTCGGGACGCCTGAGGTGGGGAAGTCCGAGCTCCTTCGCGCGGACGACATCCGGGACGGTTTCCTCGACCGCTGCCGAGGTGACGAGCGTCATCCCCGGCTGAAGCCCCGATCCGTCTTGCGGGAACAATTGGATTCCGAGCGAGCGCAGATAGTCGAATTTGTGCGGAGTGCGTCCCGCGTCGAGCGAGCGGTCGGAGCCCGCGACCTTCGCCCCCGACGCGCGCACGATCGACGCGAGCGGGAGCATCCCGCTGCCGCCGATGCCACTGAAGAAAATTGGAGAATCGATCATCCGCGCCGCCCTATTCATCGCGGCTCGAAACATCCAGCGGCCACGTTCCTAACTTCTGCTAATTACCGAAGGATAATCACCTAAAGTCAAGAGCTTAGCACCGAGGTAACCAAGCTCCTGAACCGCTCCGAAATGACCTTGATCATAGAGCAGAGCCCTGCCTCGGACAGGGCAGAGGGCTTTACGCCTCGGAACCAGGAGTGACGGATATGAGCAAGTTTCTGAAGCTGATCAAGAACAACAAGGGCGCCACCGCCATCGAATATGGCCTCATCGCGGCTCTCATCGCCGTTGCGGCGATCGGTGCGATGCAGGGCATCGGCAACAAGCTGAACTCGACGTTCAACAACGTCTCGAACTCGCTGCACTAAAGCCGGACTTCGCGAGCTTGGGTCCAGAGGAGGGACGGCGGCGCCTAACGGCGCCGCCGTTTTTCTTTTACGCACCACCGATCAGGGCAAGCGCAAGGCCGTGGCTTCTTGTGCACCGCCGTGCAATGGTGCCTGCAGGAGGGTCGTCCAGTGCTCCAATCCGTCCTGCTCGTAGCTGTAACCGCCCTCCTCACTTGGTTCGTTGCAGGTCGCATCAGGGCGACGCCCGCGCTCGCGCGGTTGTCGGCGCAGCAACAAGAGGCGAGCCGAGCGAAGGACATCGGCGATCAGCTGGACGGCGCTCGTGAGCGGGCAAGTTCGGCCGAGGTAGAGCGCAACAAGGTGGCGCTGGCGAAAGCCGTGAAGGCTGCGCTGTGGGTGACCGACGCCAGGCTGAACGTCGCCGTACCTGAACTCCTCAAAATGGCTCAGCTTTGGGCAGGAAAATCGAAGGTTCGAGGCAAGAATTGGAAGCCGCCGGAGGGTGTCACGCGGATCGAGGGAATGGACGATCCGGAATCGCCGTGGGCGGCCTGGAACTTCAACGGGCACGACTGGCGGATCGAAGCTCAGAGCCGTCCTTCCATCCTGCCGGACGAAATCGAAGGGGAGCTGGAGAACTGCAAGGTTCTGCTCGACCACGATGTTGTGCTCGACATGACGATCAGCAGCAAAGATCGCCAGGTGATGTGGATCGACGCATTGACCGTCGGCCCATGGGTATCTGACCTGCTCAAATTCGCTGGTGCACGTACGTCGGACGCGAAGGCCCGCTCAAGTGCGCGTTCTGCACGTGAAAACCAAGAACGCGCGGACAACATTCACTGGTCATAATCCGAAGGTTCGCATGTCCGCGCAGTTCGGGGGCTCACCCGGACAGCGAGGACCGAGGTCTCTCAGCTGCCCGGGATCGGCCCCGACGCTAGGACAGACGGCGGAAGCCGAAGCTGCCGCCGGCCTGTTGTTAGATGGTCTGAAGGTTCAGCGCGCAGGGGCTGCGCTCGGGAGTCTGGCCGACATCATAGCTGAGACGCTGGCCGATTACCGGAGCGACATTCTTGTCCCACATGATCGCGCTGGTTTCGAAGCGAAGGTCGTTGCCGCCTGCTTCCTGCTTGATTTCGCCGTGGCCCTTGACGGTGTCGAATGACTTGACCGTTCCAAAATATTTCATGGTGAGTTCCTTCGTTGGCAGGAGCCGGAGTGGCCGCTGCCGCTAGGAGACGAGAAAGAAGGGCGGAGGAGCGACTTAGCGCCAAGGACCGTCGATTGCGACTGGTAGCTGCAAAGTAGATACGCGAACAAGGCCTGAAATGCAATGCCAGCAAGAAATAAAATTGCTGCGAATGAAAATATATATTCGCACTCGATTATAGAAATAACAATAATGTTTCCCATGTTAACTATGATAAATATTTGGACGGCTGCAAGGAAGGAACGGGAAATGGCGAAGGGCCAGAAGCGATCGAACAAGGAAACGCGTAAACCCAGGGCTGCACAGCCCAAGACGGTCCACGGAGGGAAGGTCAACGCCCCGATCGTCACCCTCAAGGACCCGCGATGAGCGCGTACGACCGTCCGGATCCCGACGAGACGGAGCTCGGCCGCTACGGGATCAAGCGCATCCCCGCCGACGTGTTCCTGTGGCAGGGCTATCGTTACACGCAGGCGCGCGACGCGCTCGCGGCGGCGAAGCGCGCTGAGAAGCCATGAGCCGGGTGGTGCTGCTCGCCTTGAGCGAGGCAGACGTGCTGGCGCATTGCGCGAAGGCGGAGGTCGGCGTGTCGACGATCGAGCGGCTGCTCGGCGGCGGAGTCCGCCTGGTTTGCTCGAGCAGCCGCGGCGCTGCGACCATCCGCCAGAAGCTCCATCGCCACCTGATCGAGGGAGTTGTCACCCGCGAACGGCATCGCCCGGCCAAGCCACTGTGGTGAGCCGGTTTAGCCGCGGCTGTCGTAGTCAACTACAGCTCGGCCCGGATCTCCCGCTGACCGAACGCGCCTGCTCGCGAACCAAAGTGAAATAGATGGCAACTAAGTTCTATGAGACTATTTTGTGAACAAAAGGCCTTTTGTTTCGTTCATCTTGCATCCATTCGAGTAATTCTAATGGATATTTCGGTTTAGGATATTTCTTCTAAGCTGCCAAATGTTTGGAGAGCACGATGACCCACTTTACGAAGCTCGCAGCCGGCCTGACTGGATTGGCGGCGATCGCCGCGGTCTCGTCTCCCGCTGCTGCACAGATCAACACCTACGGCCAGGTCGCGCCCTATGGCACGCCTAGCAATGGCGGCGGCATCGTCGGCGCAATCGTCGATGCGGTCACCGGCTACGGCCAGTATCCGCAGGGCAATTACGGCTACGAGCAGACGAGCCAGCGCGGCGCCGTCGAAATGTGCGCCCGCAGCGCCGAGCAGCGCCTCAACAGCGACCGTCGCTACAGCGGTTACGGTTATGGCTACGGTCAGGGCGGCTACAACAACGGCTATGCCCAGAACGGCTATGCCCAGAACGGCTATCGCAACGGCGCAATGTTCCGCGTGGTCGGAATCACCAATGTCGAGCGCCGCATGAACGGCGCGTTGAGGGTCCGCGGCATCGCTTCGTCGGACACCGGCCGTGGCAACGCCGGCTGGAACCAGCAGCATGCGGGTGATCCGCGCTACGCCGACAACAACGGCTACGCCTACGGCAACGATCGCTATCACAACGCCGGGATGGACTATCGCTTCAGCTGCAAGATCAACTCGCGCGGTGCGGTGACCGACCTGAACCTCGATCGCGGCACGCGCAGCTTGCGCGGCTAATCGGCAAGCCTTCGGGCGACCGATAAAGGAATGGGCCGGTCCGCGAGGGCCGGCCCGCATTTCCCGCGGCAGGAGACCTTGAGATGTTCACCTTCCCAGTCATTCTCGGATGTATCGCAGCGCTGCTGCTGCTCGCGGGATTCGTGAGCGCGGGAAAGCTGCTTTCGGGCCCGGCAGCCCAGCGCCGCGACCGAAGCCTCGCGACCAGCCCGGCCGCGGAGCGTTCGTCCATGCTTCTGATAGGAAGCCTGGTCCTGAGCCTCGTCGCCGCTGGATTTGCAGTCGTTTGGCACTTCGTTCCGTAGGCAAGAACAGGCCAAGTGATTGAATTAGTTAGTTGCGGGCGGATGAATGCCGCAACTTAGCCGACGGCTCATTGTTGTCTGCATGCGAGAAGGTCTCACTGGGCCGAGGGCCCAACCTTCATCTTACCGACGATGCGCGACAAGCGTGCCCGTCGATCCCACCAAGGACCAGCTCATGAAGAAGTTCATTCTTATCGCAGGCGCTGCGACGTTCGCCGTTGCCGCCCCGGCTGCCGCTCACCCCGGCAACGGGCACGGAGCGGCCAACCACGCGCTAACGACCCATGGCAAGGCGCAAGCTCATTCGGGCCAGGTCCATGGCATGACGGCCAACGGGCACGGACGGCTTTATGCGTTCAACGCACGCGGCCAATGTCCGCCGGGACTTGCGAAGCGCGACAACGGGTGCCTGCCCCCGGGCCAGGCGAAGAAGCTCTACAACGTCGGCCAGCGCTACAATCGCAATTTCGGAAGCGCCTGGACGTACAATGAGATTCCGCAGTCGCTGCGGTCGCAGTACAGCTTGGACCAGACCGATCGTTATTATTACCGCAACGGCTACGTCTACCAGGTCGACCCAAGGACGATGATCGTCGAGCAGGTCGTCAGCGCGTTGCTGCGCTAACCGCGTCTGATCGATTTGACGGGGGCGGCGTCGGCTTATGGTCGCGCCGCCCCTTCGCGTTGACTGATGAAGGGCGCGTGTGAGGCATGAGTAAGATCAAAACCACATTTCTCGCCATGTTGGCGGCAGCTTGCTTCAGCGTGGCCGCGGGCGCGACGCAGCCGCAACCGCTGCCGGACGAGCCGGTCGCGCTTCCGCCGGCGGTCGAGCAGGGCGTCGACATGGTTTACATCGACCCGGAGATCGCGGGGAACATCCGCTGGCGCAACACCAAGCTCGATGACGTGACCTTCGCGCGCTACGCCGGCGCTCCGCTGGACCTCATTCAGGCGATCAACCCGCTTTATGCCGACCTGCGTCGTGGTCTGGTCGAGTACCAGAGGAAGTGGGCGATCCTTCCGCAATTCACGATGCCGGACGGCCCCGCTTTGACGATCGGATCCGAAGGGGAGCGGGTGACGCTGCTTCGTGAGCGGCTCGGCCTTCCGGTCGGCAGCCGCTTCGACGAGCCGCTGGCTGCGCGCGTCCTCGATTACCAGAAGGTCCATGGCCTCGCTCCCGACGGCATCGCCGGCGACGACGTCATCGCTTCGCTGAACCTCGGCGCCGAGCATTATGAGCATGTCGTGATGATCAACATGGAGCGCGCGCGCCGGCTGCCCGCGCCGGGCGAGCTCAAGCGGCACATCATCGTCGATGCCGGGTCGGCGATGGTCATGATGTACGACCATGACAAATTGGTGGGATCGATGCGCGCGGCGGTCGGCGCGAAGGATACGCAGACGCCGATGATGGCGGCGCTCATCCGCTACGCCAACGTGAACCCGTACTGGAACATTCCCGGATCGCTCCAGAGGAAGCTGATCGCTCCGCGAGTACTCGAGCAGGGGCTCAAGTACCTCACCGACCGTCACGACGAGGTGTTCGCCGACGCGAGCCCCAATTCGCCGCTGATCGATCCCGCGACGATCGACTGGCAGGCGGTGAAAGACGGGACGCTGACGTTGCGAATGCGGCAGGGGCCCGGGGGCGGCAACTCGATGGGCAAGATCAAGTTCATGATGCCCAACAAGTTCGGCATCTATCTCCACGACACGCCCGACAAGTCCGTGTTCGCCGTGGATCAAAGGTGGATCAGCAACGGATGCATCCGGCTGCAGGACGCGCCGCGGCTTGCCGCATGGCTGTTCGGGGCGATGCCGAAGGGCCGCGATCCCGACGTCGAGGAGCGCGTCGAATTGGCCGAGCCGGTGCCGGTCTTCGTCACCTATTTCACGGTCGAGGCCACCGCGGACGGGATCATGTTCCGCGCCGATCCCTACGGCCGCGACCCGGCCGTGCTGGCGCGCTATTTCGCCGAAGAGAGCCGGCTGGCAGCTGCCCGGCAGCATTGAATGGTCGAGATGGAGACTGGATCGCCATTAGGTGACGTTTCAAGTTCCGGCGGCTTTCGACCCAAAGCAGACATTTCGATCGGCGTTCGTTAACTGACTGAATGCAACGCGTCGCGGAGAACGAATCGCTGGCCGCTATCTTCTGGCGTTTCCTGCGCTTCGGCTTCCTCGCCTGGGGCGGGCCGGTCGCCCAGATTGCAATGATCAAGCGTGAGCTGGTCGAGGAGGAGCGCTGGGTCGAGCCGTCGCGGTTCAATCGCCTCCTAGCCATCTACCAAGTTCTGCCAGGTCCCGAAGCGCACGAACTTTGCGTCCACTTCGGCATGATGAAACGCGGGCGGCTTGGAGGGTTGCTCGCCGGGCTCGGGTTCATGATCCCCGGCCTGATCCTCGTCTTAGGCGTCGCCTGGGTTTACCAGCACCTCGACCTCAAGCAGCCGCTGCTCGCGGCCCTGTTTGCCGGAATCCAGATCGGCGTGATCGCGCTCATCTTCCGAGCAGTCCATCGCATCGCGGACCACACGCTCGCTGATCCATGGCTCTGGGCAATCTGCGTCGCGAGTGCATCCTGCGCTACGCTTGACGTGAGCTTCTGGGTAACCCTGCCGGCTGCAGGGCTCACCTATGCCGCGCTCGCCGACCGCCGCTACGCGGTCGCCGCGCTGGTGCTCGCAGCAGCTGTGCCGCTGGCGCTTTGGATCAGTCACATTCCCGTGCTCGTCGGCTCCAAATTGCCCACAGGCACGGCGGCGCAAGTCCAGCCAGGAAGCGTTGCCGCGATCGCCCTGTTCCTCTCGGGATTGAAGGCGGGACTGATGACCTTTGGCGGCGCTTACACTGCGATCCCGTTTGTCCGCGGTGATGCGGTCGGCCGCGGATGGCTGAGCGAAGGGCAGTTCCTGGACAGCCTGGCGCTGTCCGGCATTATCCCCGCTCCATTGATCATCTTTGCGACTTTCGTGGGGTATATCGCGGGCGGCTTGCCCGGAGCGCTCTCGATGACGGCTGGAATTTTCCTGCCCGCCTTCGCCTTCGCTTTGCTGTTCTACGAGCGCCTCGAACGCGTGGTCGAGGATGATCGCTTACACCGCTTCCTCGAAGGCGTCGCAGCGGGCGTCGTCGGCCTCATTGCCGTCACTGCCGTGCAGCTAGCCTGGAACGTCGGCCGCTCGGTCCCCTCTCTCGCGATCGGAAGCGCCATCTTCGCCGTCGGGCTCGCAATACTCTATTTGTGGAAATCGAAGCTCAACGTGCCGGCAGTCGTGCTCGGATCGGCGCTTGCAGGGGCGGCTCTGTTTGGGCTGGGCCAAGCCTAATGCCAGCTTCCACCCATTGCCGACACAAGCGCTGACGCTTCATAAGCGCGCGCATGCGCATTGCGGTCGTCGCTCCGAGCTGTCCGTTGAAACAGGAAGCGGCCGATCGCGTCCTGGCCATCGTCGCCGAGCGGGGCGATTGCGAGCTCCTGATTCACCCGCAGTGCTTCCTGTCGGACGGGCATTTCGCCGGGCCGGACGACGCGCGCCTTACGGCGCTGCGCGAGGTCATGGCCGACGCGTCGGTCGACGCCGTGTGGCTCGCCCGCGGCGGCTACGGATCCAACCGCATCGCCGAGGCGGCGCTCGCCGACCTTCCCGACGCGGCGCGCGGCAAGACGTATGTCGGCTACAGCGACGCCGGCTTCCTGCTCGCCGGGCTGCATAAGGAGGGCATCGGCGTCGCCTGGGGTCCGATGCCGCAGGACGTTTTGAGGGCCGGCGGCGAGGCAGCCATCGCTCGCGCGCTCGACTGGCTCGTCAGCCGGGATCCCTCCGCGCTCGAACCGGCCCTGCAGCCGCCGGCCATGGCGTTCAACCTGACCGTGCTCTCCAACCTCCTCGGAACCCCGCTGGAGCCCGACTTCACCGGCGTCGACCTGATGATCGAGGAGGTCAGCGAGCAGCTTTACCGCATCGATCGAACCATGTTCCATGTGACCGCGAGTCCCAACGTCCGCCGCGCCGCCCGGATTCGCTTGGGACGGGTCAGCGACGTCCTCGCCAACGACCCGGAATTCGGACGCGACGAAGCGGCGATCGTCGAAGAATGGTGCGCCCGTTCAGGCATCGCGTAC
>Ga0070684_100004613_pt1 | contig 10508 bp, 9 predicted proteins | sample KBSC723LmetaG_FD_65653 | JGI IMG/M metagenome (GOLD analysis project Ga0070684, IMG submission 65653) | Corn rhizosphere microbial communities from Kellogg Biological Station, Michigan, USA - KBS C7.2-3L metaG | ecosystem: Host-associated > Plants > Roots > Rhizosphere ...
GCCGCGCGGCGCAGCGTCCACGGGCGTGCGCCGATTCGCCGGTCCTCCCAGACCGCGAGCGGCCACAGGACCGGGAGCGCCCAAAAGCAGCGGAAGAAGGCGCCCGTGGTCGGGGAGACGTGCGAGGTGCGAAAGAGGATTCCCGAGAAGGCGATCGTGACCGCGCCGAGGAGGACGCCGAGCGCGGGCCGTTGGGTGAGCGCTCGGCGCACCCCGAGAGCCTAGACTCCGGCTATGGCCCAGACGCTCGGCGGCAGCTGCCTGTGTGGAGGCGTTCGCTTCGAGGTCGACCTCCCGTTCACGCGCGCGATCCACTGCCACTGCTCGCGCTGCCGGAAGCACTCCGGGGCGTTCGGATTGACGGTCGGGCACATCCCACGCGACCAGTTCCGCCTGCTCCAGGGCGAGGAGCTGATCCGCGTCTACGACCCCGGCGGTGCGCTCAAGGCCTTCTGCTCCGTCTGCGGTTCGAGCCTCTTCGGGGGCCAATGGCCCGAAGGGGAGCGCATCTCGATCCGCCTCGGCGCGCTCGACGGCGATCCGGAGGTCAGGCCGTCGCGCCACTCGTTCGTCGACTCGCGGGCTCCCTGGGACGAGCTACCGGACGACGGCCTCCCGCGCTACCCCGACGCACCGCCTCCGAACGCCTAGATCAGCCCGAGCGCGAGGCCGATCAAAACCCAAGCCACGAGCAGGGCCAGCAGGACCCACAGCAGAAACGCGGTCTCGCTCACAGGGAGCCACTTGATCTGCACCTCCTGGAGGAAGAACCAAGTACGTCTCTTGCGGCCTGACGCCTCGTCGTGCTCGATGACCTCGCCGCGCACTGCCTGAGCAGGGTCTTCCGTGGGGTTGCCTTCGGCGTCCACGTACGCCGTGGTGGGCACGGGCCTGTGCTCCTGATCTCGCTTTCCAGCCATTGACTGCGGCCCGCCGCATCTTACCGCGGCCTCCCGCCGCCGAACTCAGCGGCCGGAGTGGAAGATGAGGGCGGAGAACGTCTTCGCGCAGATGGCCAGGTCGACGGTGAGGTTTCGGTGCCGCAGGTACCAGAGGTCGTACGAGAGCCGGTCGGCGGCGCTCTCGGAGTCGGAGGCGTAGTCGCAGCGGAGCTGCGCCCAACCCGTGACACCGGGCTTGATCAGGAGGCGGCGAGCGAGGAAGGGAACCGTTTGCTCCAGCATGCGAACGAATTCCGGCCGCTCCGGGCGCGGGCCGACGATCGACATCTCGCCCTTGAGCACGTTCCACAGCTGCGGGAGCTCGTCGAGGTGGGTCTGACGGAGAAAGCGGCCGACGCGGGTAACGCGAGGGTCGTTCTCCTCCGCGAAGACGGGCCTGCCGGGCTCCTCTGCGTTCTCGTCCATCGTGCGGAACTTGTACATCGTGAAGAGCCTGCCGCCCTCCCCCACGCGGGTCTGCCGGTAAATGATGCTGCCGGGCGTTCGGCGCACGAGCACGGCGATGAACGGGACGAGGGGGGCGGCGAGAACTATCCCGAAACAGGCAACCGCGACGTCGAGCGCGCGTTTTGTAAACCGGCTGTACGTCCGTTGATGGAGGTGCAGGATGCTCATGAACCAGCCGGGCGTCAGGTGGCGAAGCGGAACCCAGCCGAACATGTGCTCGAAGAAGTGCGTTACGCCGACGACCTTGAAGCCGCTCGACGCGACGTCGAGTAATGACTCCAGCGCCCGACCGGCCGAGCCGTCACCCTCGGCGAGGACGATCAGATCGGGACGGTGAGCCTCGACGATGCTGGACAGGTCGGCCACCTCCCCGAGCACGCGAACGCCGCGGTCGCCCTCCTGCCACGGCTCGTCGTCGACGATGCCCAGAACGGTGAACGGGACGTTCGGCGCCTCCTCGGCGGTCTGCGCGACGTCGGCGGCCCAGCTGCTCGTGCCGACCACGAGGACGCGCCGTTTTGCGGCGAACTGGTGTCGCCACACCGCCTCCCAGATGGTTGTGAGGCAGAAGACCGACACTGCCATCAGCAAGAGCGCCGACACCGGAAGGCTCGAATGCGGCAGGGGAACCCAGAGCGTGACGGCCGAGACGACGACCAGCCCGGTAATTGTCCCGACGCTCGCCGGAACTGCGGGCCCCAGCGTGAAGGGCACGGCCCGGAACGCGCTTCGCAAGGTGAAGAGCCACACCGTCGTGAGAAGCGACGCCATGAGCGCGGCCACCGCCGGGGAGGAGATCCGTTCGGCGGTCACCACGAAGACAGGGACCCAGATCGTGACCGCTCGGCCGAGCTCGGCCACCCACTTGACATCCAGTGGCGCGTTCAGCGCCGAGATCGACGACGGTCGAAACGGGGGTCGGACAGCAAGTCCCCCAGAGTTCTGCGCACGAGCGCCCAACGACTTCTTCCCCCTCTCTCTCCCCTAGACCCGGATATACCCAAGGCTGGACGCGGTGAGCCCCCTTGCCCTCGAGCGCGCAGAGTTCCATCCTTGTTGTGTGCGGCACATCGCCCTCCTCGGATCCCCCGGCGCCGGCAAGTCTTGGCTGGCTCGGGAGCTGGCGAATTCCCTCGACATCCCCGTCATCCATCTCGACCGGCTGTACTGGAAGCCGGGCTGGGTCGCCACGCCCGATCCCGAATGGGACGCGCTCCAGCGCCGGGAGGTCGAGCGCGAGTCCTGGGTCGCCGACGGCCTGCAGGAAGGCAGGATTTCCCCTGACGTCTGGCTCGATGCGGCGGACACGATCGTCTTCCTGGACTTCCCGCCTCTCTCGTGCATGTGGCGGGTCGTGAAGCGGAGACTCGACGGCGCCCCGGGCCCCGAGATGCCGGCGGACTGCCGGCCCGCGCCGTTCTACCGGGCGTTCCCGAAGCTCCTGCGCTTCCTCTGGCTGTATCGGACGACCGTCCGGCCCCAGGTCCTCGCCGACCTCGCTCGACGCAAGCAGCAGCAGGACGTCGAAGTGCTTCGGACGGAAGACGACGTGCGCCGATTCCTGGCCCGAGCGACGGCTCAGCCGGAGGCGCTTGGGGAATCTCTATTCATGTGAGCGCGACGATCGCTCCAGCCCGGGTTTCGTTCGAGACGGTCTCGACGGAGGGCGGGTTCGCGGCCCTCGGCGACTCGTGGGACGAGCTCGTGCGCGCGATGCCTCGCCCGAGCCCGCACCTCCTCCACGCCTGGCTGCTCGCGTGGTGGCGGCACTATGGCGACGAGGGCGAGCTCGCCGTGCACGTCGCCTACCGCGAAGACAAGCTCGTTGCCGCGCTCCCTCTCTGCGTCCGACGCACTCACGGTCTCCGCGTCCTCAACTTCCTCGGTGCGGAGCAGGCCTCGCTCGCCGACATGCTGCTGGCGCGAGATACAGGCGCAGACGTGGCCGCTCAGCTGGCCGAGCGTGGGGCTGCCACCGATCACGACTTCGCCGATTTCCACGGACTGCCCGCCTCGAGTCCCTTCGCCTCTGTTCTCGGGCCCTCACGCCTGAGGCTGATCCTGCGCGCGGAAGCTCCCGTCCTCGAACTCGACGGCGTTGACTGGGAGACGTACTACAAGACCCGACTCTCGTCGAACCAGCGTGCTCTTCGCCGTCGACGCACTCGGCAGCTCGCCAAGCTCGGGGCCCTGGAAACGACCATCGCACGAACTCCTGAAGAGCTCGCGCCGGCGCTCGAGGACGCGTTCGAGCTCCACGCGCGCCGCTGGCAAGGCCGACCCGACGGCTCCGACTTCGGAACCACGATCGGCAAGGACTTCCAACGCGAAGGGACGGCTGCGCTGGCCGAGCTCGACATCCCACGGATCGTGACGCTCAAGCTCGATGGACGTCCGATCGCCTTTGCCTACTACTTCATGCTCGAAAGGACGATGTTCTGCCACCGGCTCGCCTTCGATCCCGAGCTAGGGCGCCTCTCTCCTGGGGTCGTGAACCGGTACGAAGCCCTGGAGAACGCGTTTGCCGAAGGGGCGACGCGAGTCGAGTTCTTCGGAGGCAAGGAGCGGTACAAGATGGAGCTCACGGACAAGACGGAGCCGCTCCACGAAGGACTGGGATTGCCGGGAAGCCTGGCGGGCAGGGCGGTTGTGGCGTCGCTCCTGACGGGGATCCGTCTCCGCAGGTTCGCCAAGCGCTACCCGGCGATTCGCCGCTTCTACTACGAAGGGGTCGCACCAGCGCGAAGACTGTTCCACGTCGGCAACCGATCGTGAGCACCGCGTTCTACCTGGCGAAGGCAGGTGGCACGCGCGCGCGCTCGGCGGCATGGCTCATGCGCACGCGCGGCCGCCTCGACACGAGCGGGCTTCGGATCCTCTTCTACCACCGCGTCTCCGACGAGCGCGACGAGCTGGCCGTAGCGCCGAAGGCGTTCACCGAACAGATGGACTACCTAGCCTCCGAGGCGTACCGCGTCGTCGACGTCCTGACGGCGATCGATCTCCTCGACTCGGGCGAGCCGCTCGCCCGTACGGTCGCTCTCAGCTTCGACGACGGCTACCTCGACGTCGCCGATCACGCGCTTCCGATCCTCTCCGAGCGCGGCTTTCGGGCAACCGTATTCGTCTCGCCTGCTGTGACGGACGGCAGGACGTCCTTCACGTGGTACGGCGAGCAGCCCGCACTCCTCACCTGGGAGGACATCCTCGAGCTCGACCGCGATGGGACGCTCCGCTTCGAGGCGCACACGCTGACGCATCCCAACCTGCCCGCGCTCGGTGCGAACGCCGCTCGGGAGGAGATCGCGGGTTCGAAAGCAGAGCTCGAGAATCGCCTCGGCCGCGTGGTGCGGGCCTTCTCCTATCCATCCGGGCTCTTCGGCAAGCGCGAACAGCGGTTTGCCGCACAGGCGGGCTTCCACGTCGCCGTCTCCTGCGAGCCCGGCGTCAACGACCGTCGAACCGACCGTTTCGCCCTTCGCCGCCGGCAGGTCGACGCCCGGGACAGCCTGCTCGACTTCAGGGCCAAGCTCGGGGGAGGCCACGATTCCTCACCGCCGCTCCGCGCCCTCTACAGGCGACTTCGCTACAGCGCCGGTTAGCGCGAGCTGCTCGTCGTAGAGATCAACATGAGCCCGCCGGAACGCAGCAAGATCGAACAGCGCCTCAGCGCGCGAGCGACCGGCAACCCCGAACCTGCGTCGGAGTTCGCGATCCTCGACCATCCGGGTGAGGGCGGCCGCGAGCGCCTCATGGTCACCGCTCGGCACGAGGATCCCGGTCTCTCCGTCTACGACGAGCTCGTCCAGTCCGCCGACACGCGACGCAACTACGGGCAACCCCGCTGCCATCGCCTCCAGCACCGCGACCGGCAGCCCCTCCGACCGGCTGGAGAGCACGAAGACGTCCGAGTCGGCCAGGAGCTCCGGTACGTCGGCGCGTTCGCCTGCCAGTCGAACGCTGTCCTCGCGCCCGGCCCTTCCGATCTCGGCCTCGATCACCGCGCGGTCCGGCCCGTCGCCCACGATCAGCGCTTCGAAGGAGCTCTCGGGAAGCTCGGCGCAAGCACGGATCAGGGTCAGAAAGTCCTTTGGAGCCTTGAGCCGGCCCACGGAGATCAGCCTCGGAGTGGGCCGGTCGTGGCGCGAGCGCGGCGCCGCCCCCACGTCCACGGCATTGCGGATCACGACAGCTCGGTCAGCTTTGCACGTGCCGGCTGCGAGCCCGTCCGCGAGCTCGCGCTCGGACACGCAGATGATCACGGTCGTCAGGGGCGCCATCAATCGGTCGGCGACTCGATAGAGCCGGGACGCGAGCCCCGAATAGGCGGAGAACGCCCATCCGTGAACCGTGAAGATGCGGATCGGCACCCGCGTCGTCGTCGCAGCGAGCCGGCCGAGGATTCCTGCCTTCGAGCTGCTCGCGTGCAGGATCTGGGGTCGCTCGCGGCGGATGAGCGCCATGAGCTCGAGGAGGCCCGCGAGGTCTCGCAACGGATTGATCGACCGCCTGACGTGCCGAAGCGGGACGAAGGCCACTCCCGCCCGCGCGGCCGCCTCGCGAAGAGGTCCCTCCCCGTGGGCGGCAAGCACGACGTCGTAGCGCTCGGCCAGCCCCGGCAGGAGCGCGGCCACGTAGGACTGCGCGCCGCCGACCTCGGCCAGGGTGATCACCAGCAGCACTCGTGGACGCTCTGTCGCGCCCGGCATGGCGCGGAAGCGTACAGAAGGGCTTCGAGCCGGTGAGCGCCGCGCACCCGGCCGCGATTCGCGGGCCTTCTGCGTTCGCCGCGCGGAGCGCAGGCCGCCTCGTCGGAGCCGCCGGGCTGCTCCTGGTCGCAGTCGCGACCGGAGTCGCTCTCTCGAGGCATCCGCTCCCGCTGACGCTCGTCCTCGCCTTCGGGGTCGGACTTCTCGGAACGCTCGCGCTCGTCCTCGCCCGCTACGACGTCGCCGTCGGGCTCGGGATCTTCCTCCTGGCTGCGGTTCGCATCGAGCCCGCTCCAGCCGATCTGATCCTGTTCGTGGTGATCGCGGTCGCGTTCGTGACCGGCCGGTTCTACATCCGCCGCGTCCCGCTGATCGTCACCGTCCTGCTGAGCGTGTTCCTGGCGCTGAACATGCTCGCCTCGGTCGAACTGATCGACGTCGGGCGCGCAGTGACGTTCTTCGCGATCACGCTCTACCTCGTCATCTTCGCGCTCTGGCTGACCGGGTACGTGCAGTCCCCGACTGCCGCCCGGGTCGTCCTGCAGGCCTACATCGTGGCCGCGGTGCTCTCGGCGGGCCTCGCCGTGCTGGCGCTCTTCGTCGCCTTCCCCGGCCACAACCTTCTCGTGTTCGGCCCGCGTGCAAAGGGCCTCTTCAAGGACCCCAACGTGCTTGGTCCGTTCCTGATCCCGCCAGCTTTGATGCTGCTCGAGGAGACGGTCTCTCCGCGCCTGCTGCGCGCACGCCTTCCCACGAAACTCGTAGCGCTCTCGATCATAACGATCGGGATCCTGTTCGCCTTCTCACGCGCCGCCTGGCTGAACTTCGTCATCGGCGCGTTCGTGATGTTCGTCGTGTTGTCCCTGCGGCGCGGCGGCGGACGGCGAGCGCTGACCTTCGTCGTGGTCGGCATCTCCGCCGCGTCAGTGCTGTTCGCTGCGCTTGCGCTCACGTCGTCCTTCACGTTCCTGAGCGAGCGAGCGCGCCTGCAGGCGTACGACACACAACGGTTCGGGGCCCAGGAGTCGGGCATCGAGTTGGCCGTCAGGTACCCACTCGGAATCGGGCCCGGCCAGTTCGAGAAGGTCTCGCCGATCTCCGCGCACAGCACCTACGTCCGCGCGCTCTCCGAAGAGGGCGTCCTCGGCCTGCTCGTCCTGCTGGCGCTCCTGCTCCTGACACTCATGTTCGCGAGCCGCAACGCGATCCTCGGACGCGATACGTACGGCATCGGCTCGGCCGCCTTACTCGCGGCCTGGTGCGGGCTTCTTGCGAACAGCGTGTTCATCGACACCCTCCACTGGCGACATTTCTGGCTGCTCGCCGCGCTCATCTGGGCCGGCGCCGCACGGACGGTCCAGGGGTCACCCGGCCAGACGGGGTCACCGGCTAGCTCTCGAAATAGGAGATCGGCGAGCTTCGGCCGCCGATGACCACCAGGCCGAGAGCAGGAGCACGAAGCCGTTGCAGAAGCTCACGCATGTCGATCGCGGTCTCCGAGGTCAGGCGATCCGGTCGACAGACCACGATCACTCCGTCGACCCGTTGCGCGAGCACCTGGCTGTCGACGAGCCCGAGGAGCGGCGGACCGTCGAGGAGCACGTAGTCGTACTCGGACTCCTTGATGTCGTCGAAGAAGCCGTCGAGGGCGCCTCCGGCGAGGAGTTGCGCCGGGTCGGGCGGCCTCTGCCCGCTGGCGAGCACATGCAGTCGGCCTCCGTTCTCCCGCGAGCCCTGGCGTGCGCCGACTGTGACGGCGCTTTCACCCTTGCGCCCGCCGGCGAGCACCTCGGCGAGCCCAGGGGTTTGCGCGACGTCGAAGAGCTCGTGGAGCCGCGGCCACCGCATGTCCGCGGAGACGAGCCACGTCCTCTGACCTGCCTGGGCGAGAACGAGGCCGAGCGCCGCGGTGACCTCGGTCTTGCCTTCCCCGTGCAGGGCGCTGGTCACGAGGACGGTTCGCTGGCTGTCCGGCGGAAGCTGAATCCGGAGCGAGGCCTGGAGCGTCTGGTAGGCCTCGTACTCGATCGCGCTCAGCGTGTTCGGCGAGTGGCCGAACCGCCGGCGCACGAACGGGACCTCGACCATGACGGGCAGGTCGAGCAGCCGGCTCAGCTCCCGCGACCCGCTCACGCGCGGCCTGAGCTGAGCCCGGGCGAGGACCACCAACGCTGCGATGAAGAGGCTCGCGAAGAGCCCGAAGACTGCGTTGCGGATCGGGCGAGGCGAGCTGGGCGAGCTGGGCGCTTCCGCTCGTTCACCGAGCTCGAGCGCCGACCCGCTGTTTGCACTGAGGGCGAGGTCGGTCAGCCGCTGCTTGACCGCCGCGATCTGGGGGCCGATCTCAGCCTGGTTCAGGGTCGTGAGCGACGCCTGGAGGTCGGTGAGCTGCTTCGTCAACACGTTGCGCGTTTGCTTCACCTGCTGCTGCTGGTCGCGCCGCTCCCGGGCCAGGAACGTGGTCGCGACGACGTTGGCGATCGCGGCAGCGCCACGTGCTGTGTCGTCGGTGCCGACGATGCTGATGACGTTCGCGTCCTGATCGACGGTCGCCTGCACCTTGTCGCGCAGCGAATGAACCGTCTCTCCGGTGAGCCCCTTGGCCGCGGCCACGAGCAGCGGCCGGTACGTGAGCGAGGCCTTCACCGTCGCGAGGTCGCGCTGGGTCGACTGGGCATCCGAGGCCGTCACCGACGAAGGTGTCGTATTGAGGACGAGCTTCGAGGTTGCCTGGTACGTCTTGGGCAGGAGCAGGGAGATCACGAACACCGCCGCGGTGAACAACACGACGATCGCCGCGATCAGCCGGCGGCTGCGCTTGAACGCGTCGAGATAGCGCCCAACCTCCACCGGATCGTCCGGCGGGAGCCCCGGCGCGGTGTATCGTCCAACGCCTTCGTCCCAGACTCTCGGGTCCGTCATGGCTCCTGACGATAGCGCTCGACCGACCGCGCGGCACTCTTTCTCGGCCCCGCGCTTGCGCTGGTCTCGGGGAGCGAAAGCGGCATTGATGGCGCTCGTTTGGCTTGTAACTGCGGCAGTGGTGACCTTCGCGATCGTCCAGCAGAATGGCCGCAAGGAACCCTCACATGCTCGCGCGACGGCCTCGCTCCTCTCCTCGGCCGCGGCCGGTTCGCCCTCGATCACGCTGCTCGGCCCGCACGCCAAAGTCGAACGTCCGACGACGCTGAAGGCGAGCGCCACGGCCCGCTCGGGAAGGATCGCAGCCGTGACCTTTCTGCTGGACGGTGCCCCGCTTGGCTCGGACACGATCGCGCCGTACACGTTCACGCTGAACCCCGGGCTCGTCAGGCCAGGTCGGCACACACTGACCGTGGGCGCGGTCGACAACCACGGCCGGCGGTCGTCGACCCGCCCGGTCGCGATCACGACAGGGCGATTCCGGACAGAGGCTCTGACGACGTCTCCAGGCGACGGCCTGGAGCGCGCACTCGCAGCACTGCGCCGCGGACACGTCACCGTTCGCTTCGCGCCAGGGCGCTACCGCGTGAACGACGTGAGGATCGGAGACGGCGCCCGTCTCATCGGCTCGGGGCCGCGAACCGTCATCGCCGCTCCTGCTACGTCTTATTTCGCCGCACTCGTCGCCCGAGGCCGCAACATCGCGATCTCGAACCTGACCGTAGACGGAGGCGGCCCGGGGCCAGGCCGAGGAATTGCCGTCGCAGTCTTCGACGGCTCCCGCAACGTGCGGCTGAGTCGGCTCCGTCTGACCCATGTACGTCAGGACGGCGTCAATGTTTGGGGCGCCTACTCGAACGTCTCCGTACAGGACTCGGTGATCGAAGGCGACGGGAGCGCTCAGGTCGGAGTCTTCTCGCTCGGATCGGACCGTTCTCGTGACACGAGCGTCATCCGCACGCGCATCCGCGGCTTCAGGTCGCACGGGATCCTGCTCGCACAGCGTGAGTACGGGCGCCCCGCGGCCGCGCTCCACGGCCTCGCGCTCGACAACGTCGTGAACGACATCCGCGACCCGGCCCGAGACCGCTGCTACTACGCGCCAAACACGACGCCGAAGTGCGGGACGAACGAGGGTGGCATCTGGACCGGCGGCGTCGAGGCCGCGATCATCGGCAACACGGTCGTGCGTGCACGCTGGGACGGCATCGAGACCGTGGGCTCGTCGACGAGGACGACAGTCGTCGGGAACACGGTCCGCGATACGCGCACGGGGATCTACCTCGAGCACTCGACGAAGGACTCTCTCTTCTCGAGGAACCTCGTGGCCGACACCCGGACCGGGATCAATGTCGAGTGGTGGCACGAGGGGCAAGGCTCGACCCGTAACACGTTCTCGTCGAACCGAATCGTGTCGGCGACGAAGGGCGGCGTGTTCGTCGACGTCGGGGACGACGGAAACCAGATC
>Ga0070684_100004614_pt1 | contig 10507 bp, 9 predicted proteins | sample KBSC723LmetaG_FD_65653 | JGI IMG/M metagenome (GOLD analysis project Ga0070684, IMG submission 65653) | Corn rhizosphere microbial communities from Kellogg Biological Station, Michigan, USA - KBS C7.2-3L metaG | ecosystem: Host-associated > Plants > Roots > Rhizosphere ...
ACTCGAGGTACTTGCGCGTGATGAACGCGATCGGGATGTTCACGATGTCGATCTCGTGCGTCTTGCAGAGGTGCAGCAGGAGATCGAGCGGCCCTTCGAACTCGGGCAGCGTGACACGGTACGCGGCGTTGTTGCCCCCGTCGGCGCTCATGCCGCCCCCAATCCGATGAGGCGCAGCCACCCGCCGATCAGGCGGTAGACGGGCGCCATGACGACACCGAGGCCGGGCAGCCCCATCGACGGCGACAAAAACAGCACCAGCAGGACCAGCATCCCGTACTTGCGATTCAGCTCTGCGATCCGCTGCATCGACGGCGGCAACAGGCCCGCGAGCACCGTCGCGCCGTCCAGCGGCCCCAGCGGAATCAGATTGAAGAAGAGCAACACGAAGTTGAGGACCACGATGTAACCGATCAGCGCGTGCTGCAGCGTCGCCGACAGCACCCCCGCGCGGGTCAACATGACAATCACGATCGAGCTCACCACCGCAAGCACGAGATTCATGAACGGCCCGGCCGCCGCGACCAGCATGCTGCCGGTCCGCGTCGAGAACCGTCGCGTGTAGTTGGCCGGATTGGTCTGCACGGGCTTTCCCCAGGCGAACAGCGGCAACCCGGCGACCATCGCGCCCAGCAGCGGGACCGCCAGCGTCCCCACGACGTCGATGTGCGCGATCGGCGACAGCGTCAGCCGCCCTTGCAGGCGCGGGATGCGATCGCCCAGGCGGTCCGCGACGAACGCATGCCCGAACTCGTGAACCGACACCGAGACTACGAAGGCGATCACGTAGAAGAGCGCGGCGCGAACCTGGTCCGCAGAGATGTCCACCGCTGCGGAGATTACCGGATTGGCCGGCGGTTTCGCGGAGAAAGAGGGCTCGGGCATAGCCCTCGGAATTCGGGCCTCAGGCGCGACGGTTAGAAGAAGGCTGGGCTCGCGCCTCCCGTGGTTGGCCGAAGGTCCGTTCGTTTACTTCAATCGCGGCCGGCGCGGGGGCATTGTACCCACCCGTGCCGCCGCAACCGCTGCCGATCGACGAATGCCTGCCCGCGATCGCGGACGCGGTCGCCGCGCGCGGCGCAGCCGTCGTCGAGGCGCCCCCGGGCGCGGGCAAGACCACCCGCGTCCCCCGGGCGCTGCTGGACCGCGGCGCGCCGCCCGGCGAGATCTGGGTGCTGGAACCGCGGCGGCTGCCCGCGCGGCTGGCGGCGACGCGCGTCGCGACCGAGATGGGTGAGCGGGTCGGCGAGACGATCGGCTACTCCGTCCGCTTCGACGAGGTGGGCGGCCCGAACACGCGCGTTCGCTTCATGACCGAGGGGCTGTTCATCCGGCGGATGGTGGCGGCGCCGCGGCTGCCCGGCGTCGGCGCGGTCGTGCTGGACGAGCTGCACGAGCGGCACGTCGCGACCGACCTCGCGCTCGCGTGGCTGCGCCACCTGCGCGCGGGTGACCGGCCGGACCTGGCCGTCGTCGCGATGTCGGCGACGCTGGAGGCCGATCCGATCGCGGAGTTCCTGGGCGGCGACGTCGTCCGCAGCGAGGGACGCATGTTCGACGTCGCGATCGACTACCTGCCCACGCCCGACGATCGGCCGCTGGCCCCGCAGGTCGCGGGCGCGGTGCGCCGCGTGCTGCGCGACGACAAGGACGGCGACATCCTCGTGTTCCTCCCGGGCGCAGGCGAGATCAAGCGCGCGCAGGCGGCGCTGGCCGACGTGCCCGGGATCGGCGCGTTCGCGGTGCTGCCGCTGCATGGCGAGATGCCGCTGGAAGATCAGACGCGCGCCGTACGCCCCGGCGATCGCCGCAAGATCATCCTCTCGACGAACGTCGCCGAGTCCTCGGTGACGATCGAGGGTGTCACCGCGGTGATCGATTCGGGTCTGGCGCGCATCGCCGCGCACTCGCCGTGGACCGGCTTGCCGACGCTGGCGGTGGCGAAGATCAGCCAGGCCTCGGCGACCCAGCGCGCCGGTCGCGCGGGCCGGACCCGGCCGGGACGGGCGCTGCGACTCTTCACGCGGCACGACTTCGAGCAGCGCGCGCGAGAGACCGAGCCCGAAATTGCGCGCGCCGACCTTACGGAGGTCGCGCTGGTGCTGGCCACCCTGGGCGTGGGCGACGCCGACGCGCTCGCGTGGCTGGACCCGCCGCCTGCGACCGCGTGGGGCGCGGCGCGCGAGCTGCTCGCGCGGCTGGGCGCGGTGAGCACCGACGGCCGACTGACCGACGTCGGGCGGCGCATGTCTCGCCTGCCCGTTCACCCGCGGCTGGCGCGCCTCGTCGTCGAGGGCGACAGCCGCGGCGTCGGCGCGGCGGCGAGCCTGGCGGCGGCGCTGATCGCCGAGCGCGACATCCGCCAGAGCGCGCGGGCGTCGTTCGGTGGCGGCCCGGGCGCGCCGTCAGATCGCGGCGCGGACGTGCTGGACCTGGTCGATCTGTTCCAGCAGGCGGCCGCGGCGCGCTTCCGTCCCGACGTGCTGCGACGGCTAGAGCTGGATCGCCGCGCGACCGAGGAGGTCGACCGCGCGCGCCGGCAGCTGGTCGGCGGCGACGTGCGCACCGGCGACGCAGCGAAGGACGAAGCGCTGCGGCTCGCGATCCTGTCGGCGTTCCCCGACCGGGTCGCCCGCCGCCGCGAGCCGCGCGGCCGCACCGTGGTGTTCGCGGCGGGCGGATCCGCGGAGCTGGGCTACGAGGCGAACGGCGAATGGCTGGTCGCCGCCGACGCCGAGGCGCGCGGCCACGCGCGCGCGGGCAAGGCGGCCCGCGGCGTCGTCGAGGTCCGCCTCGGTTCGGCGATCGAGCCCGAATGGCTGCTGGAGCTCTTCGCCGACAGCGTCGAGGAGGTCGACCGCCGCGCGTTCGATCCGAAGACCGACCGTGTCGAGCGAACGACCGGGCTCCGCTACGGCGCGCTGATGCTGGACGAGACGGTGGCGCCCGCGCCGCTCGACGAGGAGACCGCGCGCCTGCTCGCAGACGCCGTGCTGGCGCGCGGCCTCGAGCGCCTGCCCGGCGGCGACGCGCTGCCGCCCCTGCTGCATCGGCTCGCGTTCGCGCGCCGCCAGATGCCCGACGCGTTTCCGCCAACCGGCGACGGCGACGATCTGACCAGTCTGGTGCGCACCGCCTGCATCGGCCTCGGCAGCTTCGCCGCGCTCGGCGATCCAGCGACGCTCGTCCTGTCCGCGCTGCCGCCGGGCGCACAGCAAGCGCTGCGCAACGCCGCGCCCGAGCGCATCACGCTCGCCAGCGGACGCAGCGTGCCCGTCAACTACGACGCCGGCGATACGCCGTGGATCGAATCGCGCCTGCAGGACTTCTTCGGGACGCGCGCCGTGCCCGCGCTGGGTCCCGCGCGCGTCGCGCTGACCGTGCACCTGCTGGCGCCGAACGGACGCGCGGTGCAAGTGACGCGCGACCTCGAGAACTTCTGGACGCAACACTACCCAGACCTGCGCCGGCAGCTGAGCCGCCGCTATCCGAAGCACGCCTGGCCGGAGGACGGCGCCACCGCCAAGCCGCCGCCCCTGCCACCCCCGCGGCAGCAGAGGAGATGAATCAGCGCGTGCGAACTATACTGACGGCGCCATGTTGCCGCTGATCCCCAACCGCCCTGCCCACGAAGCGAGGCGCACGCAGCTGGCCGAGCGCCTCGGCAATCGCCCGGCCCTCATCGCCGCGGGCGTTCCGCGTCCGCGCAACTACGCGGCGAACCTTTATCCGTATCGCGCGAGCAGCCACTTCCTCTACCTGTTCGGGCTGCCGCTGCGCGGCGCAGTCGCGGTCTACGACGGCGGGACCTTCACGCTGTACCTGCCCGACAACGAGCCCGACCAGGCGCTGTGGGAAGGCGAGCCGCCCTCCCCCGACGAGATCGCCGAGGCGACCGGCTGCGCGGTGCGCCCGCTCGCGCGCCTGCCCGCGAGCGTCCGTGGCCGCGCCGTCGCGACGCTGCCCGCGCCGGACGTCGAGACCTGCCTCGAACAGACCCGCCTCCTCGGCCGCGAGATTCGCCGCGGCGTCATCGACGTGCTCGACGCGCCGCTCGCCGACGCGATCATCCACCTGCGCCTGCACCACGACGACGCCGCGCGCGCCGAGCTGCGCCTCGCGGCGACGGGCACCGCCGCCGCCCACGCCGCGGGAATGCGCGCGACGCGTCCCGGCCTGATGGCGGCGGAGGTGCGCGCCGCGATGGAGGCGGCGCTGATGGCGCGGGGGATGGGCTGCGCGTATCCGTCGATCGTCACGCCGCACGGCGAGATCCTCCACAGCGAGCGCTACGATCTGCAGCTCTCCGACGGCGATCTCCTGCTGGCCGACGTGGGCGCCGAGACCCCCGGCGGCTGGGCGGGCGACGTGACGCGAACCTGGCCCGCGTCCGGGCGTTACTCGACCACCCAGCGCGAGATCTACGAAGTGGTGCTGTCCGCGCAGAAGCAAGCGATCACGGCGGTCACGCCGGGCGGCCGGTACAAGAACGTCCACGTGCTCGCCTGTCAGGCACTCGCCGCCGGATTGGTCGACCTCGGCATCCTGCGCGGGAACCCGATCGAGCTGGCGGCCGACGGCGTCGTCGCGCTGCTGTTCCCGCACGGCGTCGGACACCTGCTGGGCCTCGACGTTCACGACATGGAGGACCTCGGCGACCGCGCTGGCTACGCGCCCGGGCGCGAGCGCGCGAAGGCGTTCGGGCTGCGATCGCTGCGCCTCGACCGCGACCTCGAACCGGGGATGGCCGTGACGATCGAGCCCGGCTTCTACGTCGCGCCGGCGATCCTCGCCGACCCGACGCTGACGCGCGTCGCGGGCGATCGCCTGGATCGCAAGCGCCTCGCATCGTTCGCTGACGTCCGCGGCATCCGCATCGAGGACGACGTGCTGGTCACCGAGTCCGGTCGCGAGGTGCTCACCGAAGCGATTCCGAAGACGATCGCCGCGGTCGAGGCGGCGATGGCCGCCTGAGCCGGACGGTGCCGCCTACCGGGGCGGGCCATCGGAGACCGGCGGCCAGGCCGTCGGCGGCGGCGAGCTGGGGGCGGTCGAGGTCGGTCCCGGTCCGGGCGGGACCGGCGGCGCCGCCGATGGCGCGGCCGGCGCGGTACCGAGGTTCTGCGCAGGCGGCGCACCGGCCGGCGGTGCTGCGGACTCTCCGGTGCCGGGTTGCGCGCCGGCGGGCGGCGGCGCCTGGTTTGCGCCGGCAACGTCGGCTGCGCTCGGGCCCGCCTGAAACTCGGGCCGCCGCACGGGCGATCCGGCGGGTGGCGCCGTCTCGGCGGTCGTCCCCGGCGTGGTCGCGGCCTCCGGAACGCCCGCGCGCTCCGGGCGCGACGCGCGCGCCGGCGGTTCGGCCCGCTCGGGGCCGGCAGACCGCTCCGGCCGTACGGTGTCCCCGGGCGCCACCGCGTCCGCGGACGAGGGCGGCGGCACTGTTGTCTCGATCGACTGCTGCCCCGATCCCCTGGGGGGCGCGCCCATCGGCTCGGGGACCGGCGACGGCTCCCGCTCAGGGTTATCCGAGACCATTGGCGGGTCGACGCCGTAGATGCCGCCCGCTTCGGGCTGCGTCTGGGGCGGCGCGGGTGGCGGGGGGACCGGCGGCGCCGATGTGGGCTCCGTCGTCGGCGTGGTCGTCGTTTCGGTCGGTGAAGTCTCGGTCGTCGAAGTGAACGGTGATGTCGCAGCCGACGCTGTCGGCGGCGTCGTGGCCGGCGGCGGCGCTGTGGTCGGCGGCGTCGTGCTCGTCGGTGCTGCCGTCGTCGTCCCCGTGGTCCCTCCCGCCGCCTGCGCCCCGGGCGCCGCGGGCGGCGAGACCGTCGCGGCCGAAGCGCCCGGCTGCGGAGCCTCGGACGGAGGCGCAGCTGGATTGAACCCCGGCGGCGGCGTCGTCCCGACCGTCTCTCCCGGCGGCGGCGACTGCCCGGGCGGCCCCGGCAGCACCCCCTCGGGCGTGAGCGTCGGCGCGACCGGCGCGACCGGCATGTTCTTGACCGGCGGCGTCGCGGCTTCCAGCGACGGGGGTCCCGCCGGCCGCACGGGCGCGCCCACCGGCGCGGGCGGTGGCACCGGCGCCACCGGCTGGGCCTGTTCCAAGGACGTCGGCCCCGTCACCGGCGCCAGCGGAGGCGTGACCGGCGGCGCCGGCGGCGCGGGCGGCGGCGGCGCCAACTCGTTGAGCGTCGGCTGCGGCGTCGATGGCACCAACGTCGCGGGCCCTGTGGGCTGCGGCGCGCTGGCCGCCGGCGTCGCTGTGGGCGCCTGTGAGACAACCTGCGACTGCGGCATGGGTTTCGATCCCGCGGGCCACCGCGACGTCGCGTTGTCCTCCGCCGACTTCCGCGTCGTCGACGTCGCGTTGTCCTCCGCCGACTTCCGCGTCGTCGTTGATGAATCGCTAACCGGCCAGCGCGACGTCGCGTTGTCGTTCACCGGCTTGTGCGGCGTCGTCGTTGATGAATCGCCGCTCGGCCAGCGCGAGGTTGCGTTCTTGTCCTCCGACTTGCGCGTCGTCGTTGACGAATCGCCGCTCACGGGCCACCGCGATGTCTCGTTGTCGGCGCCTCCCGCGGCTTCGGATTTCGGTTTCTGTTTCACTGGCTTGGGCGCCTCGGCGGCCGCGCGCGCACGCGCGGACTGCGCCGCCGCGCTGTTCGGATCGAACCGCGGCGGCTCCGTTTGCTTTCTGACGTAATCCGCGGACGGCGTCGACGGCATCGAATCCACTGGACCGGTAATGTTCGGCAGTGGTGAGATCAATTCGTTGCTGTCGGCGAGAGCAGGACTCGCGCCCACGACAAACAGGACGCCGACGAAAATCCGGGACCGGAGACACCTACGGGAACCAGAACCGCAACTAGACATCGTTGGATCTGAACGTAGAACCTCGCAAGCAAGGCGAGCAGGCCTTGCGACCCGGCGGATGCGTTCGCAGATTTTGTAGGAGGCCGGCGAAGTGCAGAAATCTTCATCGACGCTGCCCAGCCTGATCGACGATCTCAGGGCTGAGATGAGGCGATCTCCACGCAGAGCACATCTGCACGAGCTGGCCCGCCACCGCATCGACGCGCCTCACGAGATCATTGATTGGGCGAAACGCGACCGGCGGTGGTCGTACACGCTTGCCGAGATCATGAACGAACCAATCGGCATGCCGCGCGAATTGGCGGCCAGATTGTTGGTCGCGATTGTTGACGAGCTCGAACAAGAGCGCGAAGCGTTTGGCGACGAGCTGGACGGAACCGCGGAAATCGGCCGCGTCGCGCACGCGGATTGACCACGAAATATAGGGCAAACATGGAATCCGTCAGATTCCTGTTTCCGAAGGGTCAACCGCGTGGGTCGCGGATTTTTTTCGCAGAAAATTCTTTGCTCAGCAGCACAACCGGGCCGTATATGTTGATTCATGAAACTGATCGGGCGGAAGACAGTTAAGGGTGACAAGGTGTCGGCGCCGAAAATGAAGACGGCGTCGAAGTCGGCGGTTGCGGTGACCGCGGAGCCGACGCACGAGGAGATCGCGGCGCGCGCGTACGAGCTGTACCTCGCGCGTGGCAGCCTCGACGGCTACAGCGAGGAAGACTGGCTGTTGGCCGAAGCCGAGCTTCGCCGCAAGTAGCGCGCGACTCGGAGGAGTCCCGGGCGCGGTCGACGAGATCGGCCGCGCGCGACAGGATCGATGAACATCGATCTCCAACCGGGCAACGGGTCAGCGATCGATCACATCGCCCCGCGCGATTGATCGGCGCGAGGCGCGCGAACCGCTAGACGCGGCTGAGGACGAGACAGGCGTTCGTGCCGCCGAACCCGAAGCTGTTCGAGATCGCGTGCTGCACGCGAACCTCGCGCGCCGTGTTCGGCACGTAGTCGAGGTCGCACTCGGGGTCGGGCGTCGTGTAATTGATCGTCGGCGGAATCACGCCGCGCGACACGACCAGCGCACAGATCGCGGTCTCGACGCCGCCGGCCGCGCCCAGCATGTGGCCCGTCATCGACTTCGTCGAGCTCATCATCACTTTGCGAGCGACGTCGCCGAAGACCTTCTTCACCGCCATCGTCTCCGCGATGTCGCCCTGCTTCGTGGATGTTCCGTGCGCGTTGATGTAACCGATGTCCGCCGGCGTGAGCTTCGCGTCCTTGAGCGCGAGCTTCATGCAGCGCTGGGCGCCCTCGCCTTCCGGCGCCGGTGACGTGATGTGGTGCGCGTCGGCGTTCAACGCGTAGCCACGCACCTCGGCATAGATCTTCGCGCCGCGCGCCTTCGCGTGCTCCATCTCCTCCAGCACGACGACGCCCGCGCCCTCGGCGATCACGAAACCGTCGCGATCGCTGTCGAAGGGGCGCGACGCCTGCTGCGGGGCCGCGTTGCGCGTCGACAGCGCGCGCATGCTGTTGAAGCCGCCCACGCCCAGAGGCGTGACGGTCGATTCCGTTCCGCCGCAGATCATCGCGTCGGCGTCGCCGCGCTCGATGACCCGCGCCGCGTCGCCGATCGCGTGCGCGCCGGTGGAGCACGCCGAGACCTGGGACAGATTCGGACCCTTGGCCCCGACCCGGATCGAGATCTGACCGGGCGTGAGGTTGACGATGATCATCGGCACGAAGAACGGCGAGATCCCGTGCCGGGGGCCCTTCTCCCACAACGTCTTGCAGGTGGCCTCGATCGTGGCCACGCCGCCCAGGCCCGCGCCGACGAAACAACCGACGCGCTCGGCGAACTCGCCTTTGATCTCGAGGCCCGAATCCGCCACCGCCATCAGCCCGGCGGCGACGCCGTACTGGATGAACAGGTCGATGGTCTTGGCCTCACGCGAGGTCATCCAGCGCGTGATGTCGAAGTTCTTCACCTCGCCGGCAAAATGCGTCGCGAAGTTCGTGTGGTCGAAGTGCGTGATGGGACCGATGCCCGACTTTCCGGCGAGCAGTCCCTGCCACGTCTCTTCTGTGCCAACGGCAAGCGGCGTGACGAGCCCGATGCCGGTGACGACGACCCTTCGTGCCATGCGCGGTGTGTTCCTTGGTTCTGGGGCCGCTTACTTCGCGTGGCCCTTGATGTAGTTGATGGCGTCCCCGACGGTCTTGATTTTCTCGGTGTCCTCGTCCGGGATCTCGATCTTGAACTGCTCTTCGAGCGCGAGCACCAGCTCGACGACCGCCAGCGAGTCCGCCTTCAGGTCCTCGGAGAACGAAGCCTCCAGCTTGACCTTGTCAGGGGCCACCTCGAGCTGCTCGATGATGATCTTTTTGACCTTCTCTTCGATTTCGTCGGCCATGGGATTGGGTCCTTTATCCAGTTGTTACAGTTTGGCGGCGCGTACCTTACATGAAAAGTCCACCGTTGACGCGCAAGACTTGCCCCGTCACGTACCCGGCGGCGGGCCCCGCCAGATAGACCACGGCGGCGGCGACGTCCTCGGGTTTTCCGACGCGGCCGAGCGGAATCGTCTTGAGCAGCTCGGCGCGCCGCGCTTCGGGAAGCTCGGTCGCGGTCATGTCGGTGTCGATGTAGCCCGGCGAAACGGCGTTCACGGTGATGCCCCGCGACGCGTACTCGCGCGCGAGCGTCTTCGTCAGACCGATGACCCCGGCCTTGGCGGCGACGTACGGGCCCTGCCCCGCCGAGCCTGTCTCGCCGGTGATCGACGTGATGTTGATGATGCGGCCGGCCTCACGCACCTTGAGCAGCGGGCGCAGCGCGGCCCGGCAGCAGTAGAAGGTACCGTTCAGATTCACGTCCAGGGCACGCTTCCAGTCGGCGTCCTTCGAACCGAGCACCAGCGTGTTCACCGCGATGCCCGCGTTGTTGACCAGGATGTGCAGCGCGCCTTCGGCCGCGACGATCTCCTTGAACGCGGCGTCGACCGCCGCCGAGTCGGACACGTCGAAGCGCTTCGGCACGGCGGTGCCGCCCGCGGCAACGACGGCGGCCGCGGCCTCGGCGGCGGCGGTCTCGTTGCTCGTGTAGTTCAGCACGACCTTGGCGCCGCGCTGACCCAGCGCGACCCCGATGGCGCGACCGATGCCGCGCGACCCGCCCGTCACGAGCGCAACCTTTCCCTCTAGCTCACGCATTTGTCAGTGCCTCGATGCTACCGGGATCCCCGGCGGCGTGCACCGCGATGTCGGGGGCGATCCGCCGGACCAGCCCCCCGAGCACGTTGCCCGCGCCCACCTCGACGACAGCGTTCACGCCGAGGCCGGCCAGGCACTGCACCGACTCCTCCCAGCGCACAGGCGCGGTCACCTGGCGCGCGAGCAGATCCTTCACGCGGGCCGCGTCTTGATTCGGTTTCGCCTCGACGTTGCTCACCACCGGCACCGCCGGCGTCTTGACCTCGACGCGCGCCAGCTCCGACGCGAGTCGATCGGCCGCCGGCTGCATCAGCGCGCAATGGAAAGGCGCACTGACCGCGAGCAGCTTCACCAGCTTCGCGCCCCGCGCTTTCGCAGCGGCTGCCGCGCGATCGACCGCGTCCTTGTGTCCCGCGATCACGACCTGGCC
>Ga0070684_100004616_pt1 | contig 10503 bp, 7 predicted proteins | sample KBSC723LmetaG_FD_65653 | JGI IMG/M metagenome (GOLD analysis project Ga0070684, IMG submission 65653) | Corn rhizosphere microbial communities from Kellogg Biological Station, Michigan, USA - KBS C7.2-3L metaG | ecosystem: Host-associated > Plants > Roots > Rhizosphere ...
GTTCACCGCGCGCGAGCTCCCGCGCTTCGCGCGCGACAGCGTGTGGGCGAGCACGATCCCGGCCGCGGCGCTCCGTCTCGCGTCGGCGGACACGGTGCCGTGGGAGGGGGACGGCGTGCACACGGGATTCCCGCACCGCTTCGCCGACGAGGGACGCCCCGGCCAGTACTGGGGCTGGTTCGCCGCGACGCCGATGCTCGACGCGGCGACGCTCGCCTATGCGCAGACGATGGTGACGTCGCTCGGACTCGGCCGCGACGAGGCGCCCGACTTCCTGAACGTGTCGCTCTCCCAGACGGACCGCATCGGACACGGGTACGGTCCGCTGAGTCGAGAGCAGCTCGACAACCTGCTCCGTCTGGATCGGGAGCTCGGTGAGTTCTTCGCGTTTCTCGATCGCAGCGTCGGCGCGGGGCGCTGGGTGGTCGGGCTGTCCGCCGATCATGGCTCGCTCGTCGCGCCGGAGACGCCGTGGCCGGGCGACTTCGCGGGGCGGCGCGGCACGGCGGAGGAGAAGTCGCAGCTGCGCGTGATCCACGACGCCGCGGCGCACGCCGAGGACGATCCGGCGACCCCTGAACGGACCGCGGCCGCGCTGCGTCGACTCCCCTTCGTGGCCGACGCGTACACGCACGTGCAGCTCGAGCGGCCGGCGAGCGGAGCTCCCGCCGACTCCTTCGCCGTGCTCGCGCGGCGGTCGCTCTTCCCCGGTCGCTACGCAGGGGACTTCAGTGCGTACGGCGTGGAGTATCGGCTCGTGGAAGGTTGGCTGGGGAGCGTGCGCGGCACCGGCCACGGCACGCCGTACTGGTACGACCGGCACGTGCCGCTGCTCTTCATGGGGCCGGGGTTCGCGGCGGGGCGCGATACCACGCGCGCGGCGACGGTGGACTTCGCGCCCACGCTCGCGCGCACGATCGGCGTGCGGACGCCAGCGCAGCTCGATGGACGCCCGCTGATCGGCGGCGGAGACTGACCCGGGACCGGGCGCGCGTCGGGATCCGCGCGCCCGGACTGGCCCCGCCCCGCCGCCGAGGCTAGCGGCGTGCCCAGCTTACTAGTCTCATAGTTGACACGGCGGCCTGGCCGCTGTAGTATCTTCGGCGACGCTACTATTCCATTAGTTAGTGGAGTCGCCATGCCGGAGCTGATCCTCGCTGATCGCGAGATGGACGTCATGACGGTGCTCTGGGACCTTGGCTCCGGGACGGTGGCCGAGGTGCGGGAGCGGCTGCATGACGCACTCGCCTACACGACGGTGCTCACCGTGCTGCGCACCCTGGAGAAGAAGGGCGCGGTGGGACACGTCGTCACGGGGCAGGCGCATCGCTACGTCCCACTCATCGCGCGCGCCGCGGCACGCCGATCAGCGCTGGACCGGCTGCTCGACAAGCTGTTCCAGGGCGCGCCGGAGCAGCTGCTGACCCACCTCGTCGAGGAGCACGACTTCTCCGCCGACGACCTGCGTCGGCTGCGCGCGCAGATCGACGAGCTGGAGGAGCGCGCGGGACAGGAGGGGAGCGCGAAAGGCGACGAACGCTCGAGCGCCCCTCGCCGTGGAGGCGCCAGCGCGGCACGGCGTCGTCGCCCGCGATGATCGCGGCGTGGGTGGTGTTCGTGCTCGTGACGAGCCGCGTGTTGACGACGGGCGCACGGTTCGCGCACGGGCTCGCTGCCGCCGCGCGGCGGCCGACGCGGTTCGTCTGGCTCGGCGCGATGATCCTTTCGGCCGCGTGGCCACTCGTCGCGGTCGCGCTGGCGGGCGTCGCTCGCACCTTCCCGGATCTCGCCGGGCGGTGGGGCACGGCCGAGCCGCGCTACGTCGCGTTGATCGTGTCGGCCCTGCCGGACAGCGGCGTGGCGCGCTGGCTCGAGACGGCGCTGCTCGCCGCCTGGGCGGCGGCGAGCGCGATCCTTTTCGGCCGGCTCGCGATGAACACGATGGTCGCGCACCGCTGGCGCCGGGCGCTCCCGCTCGCGGTGGTCGACGGCGTGCTGGTGCGGATGTCGGCCGACGCGGGGCCGGCCCTCGCCGGACTGCTGCACATGGAAGTCGTGCTGCCGACGTGGGTGCAGGAGCTGGACGCGCCGACGCAACGGCTGGTCGTCGGGCACGAGCTGGCGCACCGCGACGCGCGCGATCCGTGGCTGCTCTGGAGCGCGGCGGTGCTCACGGCGCTGGTGCCGTGGAATCCCCTGCTCTGGTGGCAGGCCGGTCGGCTGCGGCTGGCGATCGAATCGGACTGCGACGCGCGCGTCCTCCGACGCGGCGTGCGTCGCTCGCAGTACGCTCGGCTGCTGCTGGACATCGCCGAGCGGATGGTGGTGGTGCCGCGGCTCGCGCCAGCGCTGGTGAGCGGCGCGACGCATCTCGAGCACCGGATCGCGGCGATGGCGCACGGCGCGACGCGGGTGTCGCCATGGCGTCGCGTCCTGTATGCGCTCGCTATCGCGGCGTCGGTGTCGTTCGCGCTGGTGCTTCGTGCACCCGAGCTGCCGCGGGCGCTGACGCCGGAGCGCAGCGACGTGTTCGCACCCTCGCCGGCGACGTTCGTGCCGCTCCGCTACGACGCGCGCGGACGTCCTGCTCCCGCGCCCGGAACCAGCATCGAACGCGCCGTGCGCATTCTCGTCGAACCCCGTCGCGAAGTCCGGTAATCGAACCCCATTCGCGCTCCAGGCGAGCGCTCGGAGGTCGCGTGTCCGCACGTCGCGTGTTGATGGTGTGCGCCGTCGTCGTGATGTCGGCGTCGTCCGCGCTGGCACAGGGGAGCGCTCCGCCGGCCATGCCGGCTACGCCGGCGGGCGACGTGCTGCGCGCCTGGCTCGACGCGTACAACTCGGCCGACTCGACGCGACTCCGTGCGTACGCACAGCGGTACGAGCCGGATGTGTCGGTGGCGGGACTCATGATGTTTCGCGGGCAGACCGGCGGCTACGACGTGCGCACGATCGAGCGCAGTACGCCGACGCATCTCGAGGCGACGCTCCGGATGCGGAAGGATCCCGTGACGGTGTACTTCGTGGTCGACGTGCTCCACGACGCGCCGCTGCGCGTGCGCACTGCGGGGACGGTGATCGGTTCAGGGCCGGCACCGGAGCTCGCTCGCATCGATGCGGCGCAGCGGGCCGAGGCGATCGACAGCCTCGCGGCGAAGCTGGTGCGCAGCTACGTGTTCCTCGACGTCGCCCAGCGGATCTCCGACTCGCTGCGTGCGCGGCGGGCGCGCGGCGTGTACGACGACGACGTGAACGAGATCGCCTTCGCGACGCACCTGCAGACGGAGCTGATCGAGCTCGGCCACGACAAGCACCTCGGCGTGGGATACGTGCCATTCGTGTTGCCGCCCGGTCCCTCGCCGACGCCGCCGCCCGGTGGGCCGGCGCCAGCGCGAGGCCCTGCTCCGCGGCCCGCGCCAGCGCCGGCACCCGGGCCGATGATGCCGCCGGGCGGGCCGTGCGCGTTCGAGCGCTCGGCAGTGCTCGACGACGGAGTTGGCTACGTGAAGTTCAACGCCTTCATGCATCCCGACATGTGCGCGAACGCCGCGACAGAGGCGATGACGAAGATCGCGAACGCCAGGGCACTGATCATCGACCTGCGCGAGAACCGCGGAGGGACGCCGCAGATGGTGGCGTACGTCGCGTCGTATCTCGTCTCCGAACGTACGCACCTCAACGACGCGTTCGAGCGGCGCACGGGAGAGACGGAACAGTTCTGGACGCGGGACGACGTGCCGGGCCCGCGGTTCGGCGGGAGGAAGCCGATCTACGTGCTGACGTCGGCGCGAACGTTCTCGGGCGCGGAAGAGTTCGCGTACGACCTGCAGAGCCTGAAGCGCGCGACGATCGTCGGCGAGACGACGGCAGGGGGCGCCCACATGACGGCGAGCGGCCGGATCGGGGATCACCTGCTGATCAGCGTGCCGGTGCGGCGCGCCATCAACCCGATCACGCACACGAACTGGGAAGGGGTGGGCGTGCAGCCGGACGTGAAGGTGCCGTCCGAGCAAGCGCTGGAGACGGCGCGGCGGCTGATCGGGGAGCGGGGGCGCTGAACGTGCGCCCCGCTCCTCCGGCACTACTTCACGACGCCGAACGACCGGCTGTCGATGCCGATGTTCCCTTTGCCGTCGCTCGCGTAGACGTAGAGCTTCCACACCCCCGCCGTGCCGGGCGCCGTGACGGTGAAGGTGCCGGGTGACGTCTGGGTGTACGTCGCGTTGCTCAACGTCGTGCTGGTGTTGATGTACTTCGAGTTCAGCTTGAGCGAGTAGGTGATCGGATCGTTGTCCGGATCGACGACGCTCGCCGTCACGGTGAAGGTCGTGCCGACCTTGATGTTCGCCGTCTTGCTCAGCGTGATCGACTGGATCTGCGGCGGCGTGTTCTCGGTACTCGGCCCCGCGTACATCTGCTTCACCGAGTAGTACGAGAGGCGCCGCGCGTTGGGATTCTTGAGGTTGAACCAGATCCCGCCGAAGTCCTCCTTGTCCCCGTAGATGAAGAGCGTGCCGCCGAGCGCGACGCCGGTGTGCCCGGTGATGCACCCCCACGCCGCCGGGTAGGCGTCGCGCTTCTCCAGATCGCTCGGCTCCGTGGGGACACCGTTGGCGTCGTTGGGGACCTCCCATTCACCCTGCGGCCCCCACTCGGTGATGATGTACGGCCTGGTGAACGCGCCGGCGATCCAGTCGTTCTTCACCGAGCACACCGCGCCATACGCGTTCACGGCGAGGAGATCGAGGTTCGGCGCGTACGTCTTGTAGTAGCTCCACGCGCCCGTCCACGCGTCGGTGGAGGTCACCGGGTGGTTCGGGTCGAGGGCGTGGATCTCGGCGGCCACCTGGTTCACGAACTGCGCGTACGCCACACGGTTCGCCTCGAGCGCCGCGCCGGAGTAGTGATCCTGGAGGAAGAGGATCACCTCGTTGCCGACGTCCCACATCAGCACGCCGGGGTGATCCTTGTACGTGCTCACCCAGCGTTTGATCTCGCGCAGCGCGCGGTCCTTGTACGGCTGGTCGGTTCCGTAGGCGATCTGCTGCTGGAGCCAGAACCCCATCACCACTCTCACGTTCTTCGCCGCGGCGGCGTCGAGCAGCGTCTGCGTGGTCGTCCCCGTGCCCCACGTGCGGATGGAGTTGACGCCGAGCGACTGCACGTCGGCCATGTAGGTGTTGACCGTGCTGCTGGAGATGTCCGGTCCCCAGGCGGCGCCCTTCACGATGTAGGGCGCGCCGTTCACGGTGAGCTGCCAGTTGCCCTGCGTGCCGGTGACCTTGACGACGCTGGCGGTGGTGGCCGCCGCGGCGGCGCGGGCGGCGGTGGGCGGAGGGCTCAGCGTGGTGACGCTGCGGTCGGAGCATGCGGTGACGGCGGCGAGCGCGAGCAACGCGAGTCGAGTCTTCACGGAACCTCCTGGTTGCGGATCCATGAATCGCGGCCGCCTCACGCAGCCGCGAGCGGGGCAAAGAGAGTACGACGATCAGGGAGTCGACGCCAGCGACGACCCTTCCCGCATGCTCCAGTCTCCTTAGCAGGACCTCCAACCAAGACCCGGGGTCCATTGTCGAATCGAGGTTCCCTCTCCTCAGGATCCAGATGCGCCAAACCGTCGTTGCCCTGGCACTCACGATCGCGGTCGCGTCCCCGCTCGCCGCGCAGAGCACGCCCGACTTCAGCGAGGTCCTCCGGATCCTCCGCGAGGGGATGGTCCGCGAGCGCGCGCCTGCCGCCGCATTCGCGGTGGTGCGCGATGGGAAGATCATCTGGGAGGAGGCGATCGGCTGGGCGGACAGCGCCGGCAATCGGCGCGCGACCCCTGACTCGCCATTCCTCCTCGCGTCGCTCAACAAGACGTTCGAGACGACGCTCGCCGCAGTGCTCCAGACCCAGCACCGGCTCGACCTCGACCGGCCCGTCAACGAGTACCTGCGCACGACGGCGATCTCGAGCCCGGTGTGGGACGCCAGTCAGGTCACCGTCCGGCAGCTGTACACGCACATGGGCGGTCTCTCGACGTTCAACATCGGCTGCGACGCGGACCGGCCGCGTGATCAGTGCCACATGCCGAACGCCGACGAGATGATCCGCGAGTACGGCATCGTCGTCGGCAAGCCTGGCGAGCATTTCGATTACTCCAACCTCGGCTTCATCGTCGCCAGCGAAGCGGTCGCACGCGCCGCGCATCAGCCGCTCCGATCTCTCGTCCGCAACGAGGTCCTCCGGCCCCTCGGCATGAAGCACTCGTCCATCGGCCTCGATTCGGCGATGGCACGGGACGTCGTCGTGCCATTCGTCTATGGCCAGGGGCTCGTTCTCCCGACACCGACAGCGGAAGGCGCGACGGACTACCTGAGCTACAGTGGATGGGCCAGTGCACACGACCTCGCGCTGTTCGCCGCCTTTCACCTGAAGGCGCATCGGCCCGACCAGCGTGCCGTCCTCGCCGACGGCACCATCGACTCGATGCAGACGGTCACTGTCCCGACGGGATCGGGGACGCAGCGCTATGGACTCGGCTGGTGGATCGACGATCGGTTCGGCTATCGTACGGTGCTGGCGCAGGGCGGCACCTCGGGCGCGCAGGCGTGGCTTCGAATGATCCCGTCGGAGCGTGTCGCGGCGGTCGTCCTCGTGAATAAGGGTGTCGCGTTCGCCGGTTCGGCCACCGACGCTGCGCTCGCTGCCGTGCTGCCGAAGTATGCGGACGCGATGAAGGCACGCACGATTGCCACAGCTACCTCGCCGAGCGCGGCGACCTCGTCGATGCCTCGGCCTCTCCATTCGACGATGGTGGGCGTGTGGGCGGGGGTCGTGCACTCCGCCGGTGGTGACGTGCCCGTGCAGCTCACGATCGCAACGAGCGGCGCCGTGCAGGCGCGCATCGGCGCGCGGAGCGATTCCGGGTCCGCGCGCACTTCCGCTCAGCATCCCGACGGTTTCGTCGTGCGGATCCCGGGCGATCTCGAGGCGGCGAATCCGGCCGGTATGAGCCGGGAGACGCGGATGTACCTCGACCGGCGCGGAGCGGGATTCGGCGGCGTGATCACCACGCGCCCACCAAGCGCCAGCGGACTGGATGGGTCGGTCAGCTACTGGGTAGAGCTATCACGGCAGCCTTAGCCGGTGCGCGGGCGGCTCGTCTGCGACAGATTGTCGCGGCCACCGCTCAACCTGGCTTGCGCGCATCGAGTCGCTTCATCGTGGCGACGGCACGCCTGCCCCCATTGACCCAGTGCCGCTCGAGCCTCTCCTTCGCCGCCTGCGGATCCGCCGCCGCAATGGCCGCGATGATCTGCTGATGCTCTCGGATCGATGGGCTGTACGCCGCGTCGGAGTACGTTGCGTAGGCCCATTCATACCGCTGCACGTGAGGGCGCACCGAGTCGTACAGGCTGCGAAGCCATGGGCCGGCGCAACGGTCCATGAACGACAGGTGAAAGGCGCTCATCAACTCGCCCACGAGATCCATGTCTCTGGGCCGCGCCTCCGCGGCACGTTCGAGCTCCCCGTTCAGTCGCTCGAGGTCGACGACGAGCGCCGAGCGCTGCGTGGCGCTCATCGATCCGATCGCCTGGATCGCGACGCCTTCCAGCGCACCGATCACCGCCCAGAGCTCCTGCAACGCCGCCGTCGTCAACGGCGCCACCTGGAAGCTCGTGCGTCGTCCCGGGCCGAGCGCGACGACGTAGCCCTCGCGCACGAGTCGAGCGAGCGCTTCACGCACGGGCGTCCGACTCACCGCGAACCGTGACGCGAGGTCGACCTCGACGAGCCGCAGATCGGGCGCGAGCCGGCCGCGGATGATCTGCTCCCTCAGCGTGGTGTAGATGCGGTCGGGGAGCTCGCCGTAGATGGCCGCCGCGGTGGCTCGCTTCGGTGCGCGGGTGGCGTCCGGTCGGGAGGGGGTCGACACGGACTGGAATGTGGTGTGGAAGGCGACTGTGTGCAATGCGCGTGTCGCTTCCCCTTGACAGGAGCGCTGCAACTGTACACAGTTGCCCACCCTCAACGGCGGATCCCTCATGATCCATCCCCGGCTCGGCCCGCTCGTGGCCCTCGGCGTCATCCTCGCCCCGGTGACGGCGCCGCATGCCGCGCCGACCCAGGCGCGCCAGTCCCGGGACGCGCTCGTCGCCCAGGCGCCCCCTCCCAACCGCGACGAGCTCCCGACGAAGCTGATCGGACTGTGGGAAGCGCGCCGACACTTCGGTCCTCAGGTCCGCGGAAAGCTCGTCATCGACAGCACCGCTTTGGGATGGCGCGCGGCAATCGCCGGTCGGATGACGGACACACGCGTCGCGGGCGACTCGGTGTCGTTCACGCTCCCCGACAGCTCGGCATCGTTCACCGGCCGCTTCGAGCGGACGCGCGAGCAGATCGCCGGCCAGTGGATCCAGAACCGCACCGCCTCACCGCTCGTGCTCTCGGCGTGCGGACACGGGTGCTACGGCGCCGAGGTGATGCCGCTCGACGACGAATACACCTTCTACCTCAAGGTGGCGCGGCGGCCGGACGGGTCGCTCGGGGCATTCCTGCGCAACCCGGAGCGCAACCTCGGACGGTTCATCCGGGTGGACCACATCGAGGGTGACAGCACCGACGTGAGGATGTTGGACAGGAAGGGCGAGGTCGTGCTGCACGGCGTGCTGCGTGACGACGTCATCACGGTCTACATCCCCAACCGCGGCGGCTCGTACGATTTCCACCGCGTGCCCGAAGGCGCGTTCACCTACTTCTACCCGCGCGGTCACCCGACCGCGCCGTACCGCTACGTCGCGCCGCGCGCGCAGGACGACGGATGGCCGGTGGGACGGGTGAAGGACGTCGGGATGTCGGAGCGGAAGATCTCTGATTTCGTCCAGACACTGATCGACAATCGGGTCGACTCACTCGGCGTGCTGTACCCGCATGGCCTGCTCATCGCGCGGCATGGGAAGCTGGTGATCGAGGAGTACTTCCACGGCGAGCACGGGGAGAAGCCGCACAACACCCGGTCGGCGGCGAAGAGCGTGCTGTCGGTGATGATCGGAGCGGCGGCGCTCGAGGGGGTGAAGATCTCGCCCGAGACGCGCGTCTACGAGGTGATGCGTCCCGGCGCGAAGGATCTCGACCCGCGCAAACGCGCCATGACGCTCGGGAATCTGCTCGACATGGCCTCGGGGCTCGACTGCGACGACAACGGGGAGGAGCGGCCGGGCAACGAGGACAATGTCACCGACCAGGAGGCCAACCCGGATTGGTATCGGATGATCCTGGATCTGAAGATGATCCGCAATCCGGGCGACACCGCGGTCTACTGCAGCATCAATCCGCACCTCGCGGGCGGCGTGCTGTCACGCGTGGCCCGTCGCCCACTGCCGACGCTGATGTGGGATCTGATCGGCGAGCCGATGCAGATGCGCAACTATTACATGGGGCTCTCACCACTCGGCGACGGCTACATGGGCGGAGGGATGGCGTTCCGACCGAGGGACTTCATGAAGCTCGGCCAGCTCTACCTCGACGGCGGCGTGTGGCACGGCAAGCGGATCGTCAGTGCCGATTGGGTGAAGAGCACCACGGTGCCGCGCTACGCGATGTCGCGGGGAATGAAGTACGGGGACCTCTGGTGGATGATCGAGTATCCATACCAGGGAAAGACCGTGCAGGCCTTCTTCGCCTCCGGCAACGGAGGCAATGAGGTGATGGTGATCCCGGCGCTCGACCTGGTCATCGCGGTCTACGGCGCGAACTACAACGAGGCCGCGGGCTGGTCGATGGTGAGGGAGCTGATTCCGCGCTACATCCTGCCCGCGATAGAGCGGTAGCTACGCCACGCGCGGCGTCCTTTCACCGCCCGCGTGGCTAGACCTGCTCGTAGACGATCCGCGTGAAGAAGTCCGGTCCGATGATGCCGCGGCCGTACGTGGCGTCGAACGACGCGGTGGGCTTCGCGGCGACGACCGCGGCAAGCGGTTGCCCTTTCTTCTTCAGCGCCGCCACGCGGTCGCGCACCGTGACGAGCATGTCGCGCCAGCGTTCCAGAGCAGCCCGGTCTCCGACGGGGCCGTGGCCCGGAACGATCACCGTCGTGCGCGTGGCCTTGGCGAGATTGCGATCGGTGGCGCGGATCATCCCGTCGATGCTGCCGCCGGTAGAGGCGTCGACGAACGGATAGATCCCGTTCCACCACGTGTCGGCCACGTGAAGGACGTCCGCGTCGGTGAAATGCACCGAGACGTCGGAGTCGGTGTGTGCCGGTGGATAGTGCTTCAACTGAACGAGCGACCCGTTCAGCCGAAGCTCGTGGTCGTCGGCAAATACGGTCGCCGGGATCGCGCCCGCGGGTGCAGCAGGGAATGTGAAATCCCAGTCCTTCACGCGCGTGGTCGTGGCCAGATGAGCGCGCGTTCTCTCCTGCGCGACGATGGCGGCACCGTGGGCGTGATGCCACTCGTTCGCGTCGGTATGGTCGAAATGCCAGTGCGTGTTGACGAGATGGCGGATGGGTGTCTT
>Ga0070684_100004621_pt1 | contig 10499 bp, 5 predicted proteins | sample KBSC723LmetaG_FD_65653 | JGI IMG/M metagenome (GOLD analysis project Ga0070684, IMG submission 65653) | Corn rhizosphere microbial communities from Kellogg Biological Station, Michigan, USA - KBS C7.2-3L metaG | ecosystem: Host-associated > Plants > Roots > Rhizosphere ...
CGGGTACAGGACGGCGCGTTCGGGGCTTCCGAGCGCTTTTCCGTCTCGCCGGGGCACGAGGACCAGGGGTATTTCCACATGCCGGGAGGGCAGAGCGGCCATCCGCTGTCGCCTTACTACCGGGCCGGTTTCCTCGAATGGGCTCAGGGACTGCCCCTTCCATTCCTTCCCGGCACGGCTGAGCATATGCTCGTTTTGCAGCCGAGCCAGTCTCCTTAGCATGAACACGCGCTTTACCGGCACCGATCGCTACATCGCAACCGTCGATCTCATGATGGCGGTCAACGCGGCTATTACACTGGCGCGACCCCTGCTCATCAAGGGCGAGCCCGGCACGGGGAAAACGCAGCTCGCACAGGAGATCGCGCGCTCACTCGGCTGTCCTCTGTACGAGTGGCACATCAAGTCGACGAGCAAGGCGCAGCAGGGCCTTTACGAGTATGACGCGGTCTCGCGCCTGCGCGACTCGCAGCTCGGTGACGAGCGGGTGCACGACATCCGCAATTACATAGTGAAGGGACGGCTCTGGGAAGCATTCGATTCGGACGTGCGACCGGTGCTGCTGATCGACGAGATCGACAAGGCGGATATCGAGTTCCCGAACGACCTGTTGCGCGAGCTCGATCGCATGGAGTTCTTTGTCTACGAGACGCGCGAGCTGGTGAAGGCGCGGCATCGCCCGATCATTCTCATCACCAGCAACAACGAGAAGGAGCTGCCGGATGCCTTCCTGCGGCGCTGCTTCTTCCATTACATCCGTTTCCCGGACGAGAGCACGATGCGGGCCATCGTCGACGTGCATTTCCCGGGACTGAAGCAGGAGTTGCTGTCTGAAGCGCTATCGGCATTCTTCGAAGTACGCGAGACGCCCGGTCTGAAAAAGAAACCCTCCACCTCCGAGCTGCTCGATTGGATCAAGCTGCTCGTGGCGGAGGACATCGATCCGGCGGTGTTGCGCGGTGGCGATGCGAAGAAAACCATTCCCGTCCTGCATGGCGCGCTACTGAAGAACGAGCAGGACGTGCACCTTTTCGAGCAGCTGGTGTTCCTCAACCGCCGCTCGCGTTAGGACAGCCTCCTTAAGACCGTATGCTGGTGAGCTTCTTCTTCGAGTTACGCCAGAGCGGTGTGCCGGTCACCATCACGGAGTTCCTCGCTCTGCTGGAAGCTTTGCGCGAGCGGGTCGCCTGGGTTTCGGCGCAGGATTTTTACTACCTCGCGCGCATCTGCCTGGTGAAGGACGAGCGGCACTATGACCGCTTCGATCGCGTGTTTGCGGAGACTTTCGAGGGCGCGGAGAAACTGTTTGCACAGCTGCTGGAGCAGGTGCCGGCGCAATGGCTGAAGTCTCACGCGGAGCGCATCCTTTCGGATGAGGAAAAACGCAAGGTCGAAGCGCTTGGCGGGTGGGAAAAGCTCCTCGAGACTCTGCGTGAGCGACTGCGGGAGCAGAAAGAGCGCCACCAGGGCGGCAACAAGTGGATCGGAACGGGGGGTACCTCGCCGTTCGGAGCCTACGGCTACAACCCCGAAGGCATACGCATCGGCCAGCCCGGCTCGCGCAATCGGCGCGCCGTGAAAGTATGGGACCAGCGCGAGTACCGCAATTTCGACGACACGGTCGAGATCGGGACCCGCAACATGAAAATGGCTTTGCGCAAACTGCGAAAATTCGCGCGCGAGGGTGCTCCCGACCAACTCGATCTCGATGGCACGATCGATGCCACCGCCCGCAACGCCGGGCTGTTGGATCTCAAGCTCGTGGCCGAGCGTCGCAACGCCGTGAAGGTGTTGCTATTTCTCGATGTGGGCGGCTCGATGGATGACCACGTGCGCATCTGCGAAGAGCTGTTTTCCGCTGCGCGGGGCGAGTTCAAGCACCTCGTTCACTTTTACTTCCACAACTTTTTGTATGAGCACGTGTGGCAGGACAATCGCCGCCGGGCTGCGGCCTTGACGCCTACGACCCAGGTGTTGCGAACCTATACGCGTGACTACCGCGTTATTCTCGTGGGCGACGCCACTATGAGTCCGTACGAGATCCTGCAGCCGGGGGGCAGCATCGATCACTGGAACAAGGAGGCCGGTTCAGTTTGGATACAGCGTCTGTGTGCCACTTTCCCTCGCCTGGTGTGGCTGAATCCGGAACCCGTAGAGCGTTGGGAATACACATCATCCGTGCGGATTACGCGTGAGCTGATCGGCGATCGTATGTTTCCTGTGACCCTGGCTGGATTGGATCGCGCAATCTCCGAGCTGCGCCGGCCTCTTACGCGAGCTGCGCACTTGCCTCATCCTCCGGCACCCGAGTCTCCCGAGGTGCCGCAATACTGATGGACGGACCCGCGGAACCGCAGCGCCGGCGCCCCGTTCGTCAGACGGTTGGACTCGTCCTGACTGGCGGCGGCTCACGCTCGGCTTATCAGGTCGGCGTGTTGCTGGCTCTCACCGAATTGCTGCCGCGATCCCGCAATCCGTTTCAGGTCATCGTCGGTACCTCCGCCGGTGCTATTGCCGCTGCGGTGTTGGCGGCCGAGGCGCACCAGTGGCGTCGCGCCGTTCTCGGGCTCGAGCGGGTCTGGTCCAACTTCCATTCGGACCAGGTTTTTCACGTCGATCCGGTGCACATGCTGCGAGCTGGCCTGCATTGGGTGCTGGCGTTGGTTTCCGGCGGCGTGATGTTATCGCCGCCGAAGTCGATGCTCGACAACTCGCCGCTGCGTGAGTTGCTCAGTGTGCACGTCGACTGTGCAGGCATTCGCCGTAGCATTGCGCGTGGCCACCTGCACGCGTTTGCGCTTTGCTCTACGAGCTACACCACGGGCCATTCTGTTGCCTTCTACGAGGGCGTCGACTCGATCAAGGACTGGTCCCGGGTCCAGAGGCTGGGGCGCCGCACGGAGGTGACGCTGGACCACCTGGTAGCGAGTGCGGCGATTCCGATGTTGTTTCCGCCGGTTCGCCTGGGCGATGAGTATTTCGGTGACGGCGCGATGCGCCAGCTCAATCCCTTGAGCCCGGCGATCCATCTCGGCGCGGACCGCCTTCTGGTGATCGGTGTGCGTGCACGCCGCGGTGCTGGCGTGAACGTCAACCGTACGCAAATTTCGATGCCGTCCCCGGGCGAGATCTTTGGCTACATGCTCGATACCCTGTTCACCGACCAGGTTTACGGGGATCTCGAGCAACTGGAGCACATGAACCAACTGGCCGCGGCCTCACCTCCGGGCACTCGCGATATTCAGCACGTCGATACCCTGATGTTGGCCCCCAGCGTTGATCCCCGTGAGATCGCGGGGCGGCACACCGGCGACATTCCTAGGGGCTTGCGTGCGCTGCTACGCGTAATCGGCGGGCGCGACTCCTCCGGCTACCAGCTCGCGAGTTATCTGACATTCGAGACAGGATATACGCGCGCGTTGATTGAGCTCGGCTATCGGGACGCGATGGAGGCGCGCGCAACAATCATGGCGTTCATGAGCGGGGAAAAGCTGCCTCCGGTGCTGACATCCCCCGGCGTCGCTCAGGCAACCTGATCTTTCAAGTTATCGACTGTCCGACCGCGGTGAGTTGGAGTGGTGTACGCGCCCTAAGGATCGCTGCGGCGGCGCGGCTGCAGGTACAGGGTGTTTACCGTGTCCTCCGGGCGAAATCGCGGGCGGCGCACATCGAGCAACCCTCGGCACTCGAGCGAGTCGGCATTGCGCTCGAGCATCGCGATCATTTCCGCCTGGCCGGCTGCGGCGGCGGTTCCAGCCCAGCCGATCCAGCCGTTGCGCTCCTTCTTCGCGTGGTAGAGCGCGGCATCGGCGACCTGGAGCAACTGCTCCCAGGACACCCTATTGGGTGCTTCGTGGATGAAGGGGAAGCGAGCAAAGCCAATCGAGCAGCTGGTACGCACGCTCCTGCCGTCCGAGCAGTGGAACACGCGCTTGGCCACTGACGAGCGGATGCGCTCGGCGACCTGCTCCGCTGCGTTCATATCCGCATCGAGATAGACGATGACGAACTCGTCGCCTCCCCAACGGACCAGAATATCCGAGGCACGGCAGCAACGGCGCAGAATGTCCGCAACGGCTATCAACACCTGATCGCCTGCTTCGTGACCGTGGAGATCATTGATGGGCTTCAGATGGTCCAGATCAATCACGAACAACGCCGCTGTTGGAGGCACTGCGGCGGACTCTGTCGTGGGCGTGACCAGAGTGGCGACGGCCTCGTACAGGTAGCGCCGGTTACCAAGGCCCGTGAGCGGATCGGTAACGGACGCTTCGCGAAGACGCTGATTTGCACGCTTGAGATCGTCGTTGCGGCGAGCAAGCTCCGCGGTGCGTTCTTCCACTTCGCGCTGCAGTCGTTGCGCATAGAGAGCCTCGCGGCGGAGCTTTTTCTGCTGACTCTGCCAAACCGCGAAAATCAGTAGACCGAACGCGAGCACGTAGGCTGTTCGGGCCCAGGATGTAGCCCAGAGTGGAGGCTCGACAGTCACCGGTATCGCAAGACCGGCGTCGTTCCAGATCCCATCACTGTTGGCCGCACGCACCCGGAAATTATATTGGCCGCCGCCAAGATTAGTGTACGTAACGCTCCGCTTGGAGCCAGCGTCGACCCAATCCTTGTCGAAACCCTCGAGCTTGTAGCGGTAGTGATTGTGAGCGGGTGACGTGAAGTCCAGTGCAGCGAACTCGAATGTTACGACGGAGTCACGGTAGCTCAGCTCGAGACGGGAGATTCGCTCAGGCACCAGACCTGAGCGCGCAGGCTCGTTGAACTTCAAGAAGGCCGTGAGCACCACAGGCGGCGGACGCCCATTGAACTCCAGACGGTCGGGAAAGAAAGCGTTGTAGCCACCGGGGCCTCCGAAGAACAACTCGCCCTCGCGGCTGCGATAGTGCGCCCCGAAGTTGAACTCGTCAGCTTGCAGGCCGTGTAGCCGGCCGAAGTTGCGTACCTCGCCTGTAGCCGGATCGAAGCGGGCGAGCCCCCGATTGGTACTCAGCCACAGCCGGGCGCCTGCGCCAACCTCGATCCCATAAATCGTCGAGTTCGGCAGCCCCTGCGCTTCGGAGTAATTTCGAAAGCGGATCCGCTCTGGTGTCAGCGCCGAGCCTAACACCTCGTCCAAGCCGGCACCGCGCGTGCCTACCCAGACCTGCCCACGACCATCCACGCGGATCGCGTATACGGTGTCCGCACTCAACCCGCGAGTGCCCTGTGCATCGTGCCCAAAGCGTATGACTCGGCCATTGGAAGGGTTGAGCAAGCATAGCCCTCCACCGTCGGTGCCGACCCAGATCAGGCCAGTCTTATCCTCAGCGAGCGCAGTCGCACGGCCGCTCGAGAGCGTCGAGGGATTCCCGGGATCACTTGCATAACGCGTGAAGCGATCCGTAGGGCGCTCCAAGCGAGCAAGACCGCCGCCAAAGGTGCCTACCCACAACCTTCCGCGCGAATCCTCCAGCAACGACATAACCCCTGAAGCGGGCAGTGAAGTCGGGTCGCCGGGGTCATAGTTGTACACGCGGAAGCGCCCGGTGCTTCGGTCCAGGCGTGCGAGACCGCCGCCCATCGTACCTGCCCAGACCGTGTTGTCGTGATCGACGAGCAGCGACATGACGCGATCATCGGGCAAGCTTGCGGAGTCGCCGTCCCGATGCCGGTAGTGGGCCACGCTGCCACTACGCGCGTTGATTGCACTCAGTCCGCCGCCGAATGTCGCAATCCAGAGAGTGCCATCGGCATCGGTCGCAAAGGCGGAGGGATTGGCATCACCGAATTGGCCTGCGGGTTCGCGCGGGTGGTGGCCGAACGCCCAGGACCGGGAGTTCCAATGTGCGGCGCCACCGGTTTTGGTTCCGACCCACAACCCACTGCTGTCCTCATACAGTGAGATCACTGAGTCATCGGGCAACGAGCCGGGGTCCGCGGGATCGTGCCGATAGGTCGCAAAGTCATCACCTTGCCTTTGGTAAAGCGCCAGACCGTTGGCTGTGCCGATCCACAACCTCTGTGAACGATCCATCAGCAGCGCCTGCACGCGCTCGCTCGGCAGCGCATGAGGATCCCCGGCGCGACTGCTATACACGGTCACGTGTCCGGCACTCGATATCCGCACGAGCCCGTCGTTGGTTCCAGCCCAAAGCTCCCCGCGGTTGTCTGTCAAGAGCGCGGTGACCTCCAGGTCTGGAGGAGCGCCCGCGGGGAGCCACTGGCGCAGCGGCTGTCGCTCGACTCGACTCGTCGCCCTATCGAGGCGATCTAGTCCAGCTTGGGTTCCCAGCCAGATATTTCCCCTGGCGTCCTGCGTGATCGCTGAGACGGAGTCGCTGCTGAGCGTCGTCGAGTCATTTGCGTCGCTGCGAAATCGGCGCGATGTCCCGTGTGTCCGGTCAACGATCACCAGGCCGTGTTCGCGTGTTGCGATGCAAAGGCGTCCGTCACGGTCGATAAATAGTCGCCTTACCCGCTCATTCGCCGCGACCGCGGATTCGCCAGCCGCGGCGCCCAAACGCACGAGTGCCCCTGTGTTGGGGTTGCGCCCGACGACTCCCCCGCCCGCCGTTCCGATCCACAACGTCCCGGTCTGATCCCGTGCCAACGTAGAAACCCAATTGTCAGGCAAGCTGCCGGACTGCGCGCGATCATGCACGTAGCGCTGGATTTCATAGCCATCGTAGCGATCGAGTCCGTCCTCGGTTCCGAGCCACAGGAATCCCTGCGAGTCCTCGAGCATCGCCATCACCGCACCTTGTGAGAGCCCATCTTCGGCAGTGAGGCGCGTGAACTGCATGGGCGGCGAGCTCTGTACAGGGAGCGATGCGCAGGCGAGCAGAAGCAGCGCTGCTCGGATCAAAAGGCGGTGGCAGCGCCGAGTCTTACAACACCGGCCGCTCGATTCATGCCCGGCGCGCATGCGGCTCCTCTGGCTCGAGAAGGCTCTGGCGGCCGCGAAAGAAGCGGACGAACTCATCCGCGACCAGGGCTGGCGCATAGACAAAGCCCTGCGCGCTGCGGCAACCATGTTGCGTGAGGGCGCGGGCCTGCGCTTGCGTCTCAACGCCCTCGGCGACCAGATCCTTGCCGAGAGCCACTCCCAACGCGATGATGGCCCTGACAATCGCATCGCCCGTGCCGGATTCGATCTCGCTCACAAAGGCTCGATCGATCTTCAACACGTCAATCGGCAGCAATTGCAGAAGCGCGAGCGAAGAATATCCGGTGCCGAAGTCATCGATGGCAATGCGCACGCCGTGCCTGCGGATCTGCTCGAGGGTGCGCGACAGCTGAGCGGGTTGTTCCGCGAACATGGACTCGGTGACCTCGAGCTCGAGCAGGTGGCCGTCGATCCCTGACACCGCCAGATATCTGGACAGATGCTCGAGAAATGAATCGTCTTGCAGCTGTCGCAGTGACATGTTGACTGCAATGTGATCCAGATGTACGTCCGCCCGGCGCCACTCCAGCAGTCGACGGCAGGACTCCTCCAGGACCCACTGGCCGATGGGTACGATCAGCCCGCTAGCTTCCGCAGTAGGTATGAACTCAGCGGGCGGGATGAGTCCCTCGCGCGGATGCAGCCAACGCAACAGCGCCTCGGCGCCAATCACCCTTCCAGTGGCGAGCTCCACCTTAGGCTGGAAGTGCAGTTGCAGCTCGCGAGTGCCGATTGCTCCACGCAATTCGTGCTCCAGCCAGATCCTGCGTCGCGCGTGCTCATTCATCACCTCTTCGAAGAAGGTGATGCGATTCGCGGAGCCAGCCTTTGCCCGGCGCATGGCGGTCTCGGCGCTGCGGATGAGGCCTTCAGGCGTCATCCCGTCCGTGGGCGCTATGGCGATGCCGATCGAGACTGACACGGAATACGAGAGGCCATCGGCGAGGAAAGGCTTCTGGAAGAGCGAAATGATTCTCTCGGCCGCTATGCCTGCGTTCGCCGGCTCATCGAGCTCCGGCAGGAGCAGGACCAGCTCATTACCGGTAACCCGCGCCAGAGTTTCGTTTTCCCGGGCCGCGGAGCGAATTCGACTCGCGGCAACGCGCAACAGCTGATCCCCTGCCCGATGACCCAGGGTTGTGTTGATGTTTTCGAAGCCGTCAAAACCGATGAGCACGACCGCCAGCGTGCGCCCGGCTGTGCTCTTCGCCAGAGCGTGACCCAGGCGCTCGATCAACAGCTCACGATTGGCAAGACCCGTCGGCGTGTCAAAGTGCCGCGCGCGCGCGAGCTCCTGTCTGCGACGCCAGTGCGACACGGCGACCGACACTCGATCCGAGAAGGCGAGACATTGGGAGTGGGTGTCGGCATCGACCTGAGGCAGATCCAGCAGCAACAGAGCGCCCACCAGGTGTCTTTCATCGCCGATTGGATAAGCGCGCACGGCACGAAAGCCGCCCCGCGCCAGATCGGGCAGAGCCTCCTTCAGCTCGGACAAATCAGTGTCCCCTTCGAGCTCCAGCAAGGCGCGGACGGCTTGGACCGAGACATCGCATGGCGAGGAGGTGGGCGGACTTGCCCCGACCGCCAGGTAGAGCGTGCCAGCTTCCTCCTCAGGGCTCGCCGTAAAGACAACCGCGGCGCCACGAGCATCGACCTGAACTGCAATTCGTGGGAGCAGCCACAGGACAGTCGCCTGCAAGGACCTTGCAACCAGTATTTTTCGATCGAGCTCCGTAAGAAGCTCGAGCAGACAGCGGCGGCGCTCGAGCCGGGCCCCCGTAGTGGTGATGAATGTCGAGAGCTGCTCCAATTCCGCGGCGTCTTTGCCAGTGTCTGCGGCAAGCTTGCCGCCAGATGCGGTCCAGTCTGCCAATAAACGCTCGAGCGGCAGGAAGTTGCGCCGGATGAGGGCGATGCCGATGAGCGCAGCGAGCAGCACTGCGGCAGCGGTTACCGGCACCGTACGTGAGCGCGATCTATTCAGAGGCGCGAGAATGTTGGCCTTCAGTTGACTGGCCTCGACCGACCACTCGTCAACGCCGTATCGAGCCAGCAAGAGCGGCCAGCGCGCAGTCAGGCGACTTTGTGAGCCTGCGTCTGCATTGGGTGAACCCAGCTCATCGTCACGAGGTCGGCAGACGCGAAACGAGGCGCGCGCACCGTTGACACAGAGTTGCATTCCGTCAGGCAGCTTCCCAGTGCTGCCCCACAGATAGGCCGGGCGTATCCAACCGACGATGAACAGCCGATCCGCACCCCGTGCCTGGCGCACGAGCACCGGCCGGATGTTCGAACCGTCATAGGCGAGCTCAATCGTCGAATCGCGCAGGGAGTTGCTGCGGATAGTCTGTTCCGCCATAGCGGCCAGTTCCTGCGCCCGTGTTTGTTCGTCGCCCCGGCTATCCTCGCCATCCGTCGCATCGGCACGTACGATGCGTACGGCAGCGAGAGGAGATTCGGGGTCCATCTGCGGATGGAGCTGGTCCGGACCGAGGACAGGCGCGGTAGCTAACCTTTCGAGGACCTGATCTGCTTGTGTCAGGCGCGCAAAAACCCCGAGCCCGTAGAGTCTCGCGACCCCAAGGAGTCTCGCGTGCGCGTCGGTCTCCAGGTCTTGTCTGAGCAAACCGTACGTAACCACGACACCCAGCAGAAACGTGACGAGCACGGTCACGACGTACACTGCGAGCGTGCGGCGAGCCACGCTTGCGCGTGTACGCCAGTTCGGCCAGAAACGCCGCATCATTCATTTCACCAAGCGCCACAGTCCTTAGTGGCTTTCAGGTAACGAAATTGCGATTCTGTTGTTCGGAAATCGGCATCACACATCCCGCGCAATCGCCTTCGCGAATCTTATCTGCTCATCAACTACAACACTGTGAGCCAGGTTTCGGCCGTGATCTTTTGAACTTGAGACCCAGTCTCGACAGACCTGACGGAACTGCGACATGACTTGGCATCGGGCACTGTCACGTACCCCGCATGGGGCGGTGACGGACCGGTGACGATGCGCGCTTGGTCGGCGCCGGGAAGCGCGCAATTTCACAGAATCTGCACAGGAGTCTCCGGGCTGTTGCAACGATCTGTTGCGCGATTTAACCGGTGTTATGCGATTCAGTTCAAAGTCCAGGTGTTTCTCTGTGACGAGTGGCCCCCCGTGGGTTAAATGTCGCCGATCTCGCACAGGTGACTCGACCGGGGAATGATGGTAATGAGGATTCGCGACATAACGCTGACCGTCCTGGCGGTGGGCTCGCTGTACGGACTCGCATACGGCCTGAGGAGTGGCGCCACAACGGGCTACATCGTCGAGGGCCGCAACGAGGTCTCCGCAGCCCAGGCAGTGCGCGATGTCGGCGGGCGTGTCGTCCTCGACTTGCCGATCATCCACGGTGTGGCGGCGGTACTGTCGACCGCCCAGGTCGCAGCTCTGCGCAAGACTGCGCACATTGACCTGTTCGTTGACGCGCCGGTCCAGACCGCGACCATTACGGCAAGCAGCGCCACCGGCAGCAATGTGATCGACAAATACGCGTACAAGATGATCGGGGCGGACAAACTC
>Ga0070684_100004623_pt1 | contig 10498 bp, 9 predicted proteins | sample KBSC723LmetaG_FD_65653 | JGI IMG/M metagenome (GOLD analysis project Ga0070684, IMG submission 65653) | Corn rhizosphere microbial communities from Kellogg Biological Station, Michigan, USA - KBS C7.2-3L metaG | ecosystem: Host-associated > Plants > Roots > Rhizosphere ...
AACCGCGAGGCGCCAACCTCACTCGGGAACCCTGGGAGGGTTCCCGAACCCTCCCGCGATGGTACGCGGCGAGCAGAGCTCGCCGACTCCCCACGCGTTACGCGCATCAACGGCGCGGTCGGCATGATGGTGTTTTTGGGCGCGTGCGCGATGCTGTTCGCGGCGTTGCTGTTCGCGTACGCGGTCGTGCGCAGCCAGGCGTCGGCCTGGCCGCCGCCGGGGACACCGCCGTTCCCGCGCGGCGCCGCCGCGGTGAACGGCCTCTTGCTGATCGCGTCCGGCTTCGCGCTGCGGCGCGCGCGGACCCGCGGTCCCCGCTGGGCGGCGGGCGCGCTCGGCCTGGGCGCGATGTTCCTGTTCATGCAGGTGTCGTTGTGGGGACGGCTGGTCGCGAGCCACCTTGGACCCGGCACGGGCGCGCTGGGCGACGCTTTCTTCGCGCTGTCAGGGTTTCACGCGCTGCACGTGCTGGGCGGTCTGGTCGCGATCGCGCTGCTGCTGCGCGGGCGCGCCCCCGCCGACACGCGCCTGCGCCGCCTGCGGCTCGCGACGATGTACATGGATTTCGTCGCGGTGGTCTGGCTGATCGTCTTCGTCGCGGTGTGCCTGGTATGAGCACGCGCGCCGCCACGCCGCTGTTGCTCGTCGCGCTCGCCGCCGCGGCGCCGGCCTGCCGGCGCGCGCCGGGCGCTCCCCCACCCTTCACGGCGCCGGTCACGCTCGGCGGTCGCAATGTCTCGGCTGCGGCGCTGGAGCACGGGCGCGACGTCTACACGCACTTCTGCCGCCCGTGTCACGGCGACGCTGGCGACGGCAAAGGTCCTGCGGCCGCCGGCCTGCGCCCGCCGCCGCGCGATCTGCGCCTGGGCGTCTACAAGTTCGCGGCGGTGGCCGGCGGCCAGTTGCCGCGCGACGACGACTTCGTGCGCACGCTGCGCCACGGACTGCACGGCACCGCGATGCTGTCGTGGGACGTCCCCGACGCCGAGCTGGACGATCTCATCCAGTACGCGAAGGCGTTCTCGCCGCGCTGGCGCAGCGAACAGGCGGGCGAGGCGATCGTGGCGACGCCCGATCCGTGGCTGGACCGCGAGGCCGACGGCGTCGATCGCGGCCGGCGCGTCTACCACGGGCTCGCGCAGTGCGCGACCGCCTGCCACCCCGCCTACGCGACCAAGCAGGAGATCTATGACGCCACGAAAGAGCTGACGAAGATGGAGCTGCGCGAGATGCGCGGCGATCTCTACTTCCCGGTCGCGAAGGACAGCGACTACGGCGTGAAGATCCTCCCGCCCGACTTCACCTTCAACGAGCTGCGCGGCGGGGACACGCTGGAAGACATCTACCGCGCGATCGCGTCGGGCATCGGCGGCACCGCCATGCCCACCTGGAAGAACGTTCTGCCCGATCCCGATCTGTGGGCGATGGCCCACTACGTCCGCTCGCTGGTCGCCATCCGCGGAACTCCCGAGGCGGCAGCGCTCCAGCGCCGCCTGCTCGACCAACCTCCGTGGTCACCGCCGCCGCTGCCGGACGCCGGCGCCGACGGGGGCGACGCGGGCGCGCACTAGCGCCTGAACAGCAGACCCTCGCGCCCGAGCATCCAGACCAGACCATCCGCGCCGCCGATCGCGGTGATCTCCGCGAGGCCGGGCGTCCGTTCCACTGTCCAGGTTTCGCCCTTGCCGTGCGTGACGTGGCCGTAGCCGGCGGCCCAGATCTCGCCCGACGGACTGGCCCAGACGGCCTGGAGCGGCTGGGGCGCCTCCTTGATGTTCTCGAACTTCCCGCTGGCGACCCGCGACAGCCACCTCGAGCCCGCCACCAGCCATAAACCGTCGCTGCCGATCGCGACGCTCGTTCCGTAAAAGCCCTTGCCGTCGGTGCCGGCCGCGTCGGGCGGGATGATCATCTTGGCGCCGTCCCATCGATGCAAACGGTCGCCGGCCCATAGCGTGCGCTCCGTCCCCCACAGGTGCCGCGGCTCGAAGTCCAGGTCGAACGTCTCGATCGCGTGGCCGTTCCAGTGCAGCAGCTGGATGCCGGCGCCCACCCACACGTCCTCGGGCGCGCGCGCGAACAGCGCGAACATGTCCCGCTTCGGAGGCTTCGATGCGACGCTCGTCCAGCGCTTGCCGTCGAAGTGCAGCAGCTCCCCGGACGTCAGCACCCAGACGTCGATGGACGGTCGGGCGGCGAGCGCGGCGACGGCGATCGGGTAGTTGCTCGACGACCCGGGCAGGCGCCACGAGCGCCAGTCGTGACCGTCGAAGTGCAGCAGCGTCGACGGCGCGCCGACCGCCCACACGTCGTCGGCGGCCCGCGCCGCCACCGCGCGCAGCGATAACGGCTCGTCGCCTTGTGACCAGCGCTGGCCGTCGAAGTGCGCGAGCGCGCCGTTCGCGGCGATCGCCCAGACATCCTCGGGGCCGGCCGCCCAGAAGTCGCGCACGCCGCCGATCGCTGCCGCGTTGCCCCGCGGATCCTTCAGCTGGCCGCCATCGCCGCCGCCCCACTCGCGCGCGAGCTTCCAGCCGCTGGCGAAGCCGTGTCGACCCACGATCGGCGCTGGCTTCTGCTTCGGATTCTTCGTCAGATAGCGCCCGTTCCAGTGGACGACGTCGCCGCCATCCGCCCAGACGTTGTCCGGCGCTGCACCCCACACCCGTCCGAGCGGACCGCAGCCTTCGTCCTCGTCGAAGCGCCAGGCCGTGCCGTCGTGGTGGCCGACGAAGCAGAGGTTGATCAGCTCCTCGCCGACGAGCGACGTCTTGGTCATCCCGCCGACGATCCAGGCGTCGCCGTTCGGCAGCACGAGCAGATCGGACAGCAACTCCTCGTTGTCGATCTTCGGAAGCGCGACGGATTTCCACGCGCCGCCCGACAGCCGCAGCAGCGTCCGGTTCTTGCCGATCGCCCAGGCGTCGCCCGGGCCGCGGCCGCCGATGGCGACCAGCTCGTCGGTCGTGCCCGACGAGACACGCGACCAACGCTCGCCGTCGAAATGAATGATGGTGCCGAGGTCGCCGACCGCCCAGACGTCGCGCGGACCGGAGCCCCAGAGGCGACTCAACTTCGCGCCGATGGGCCGCCGGTAGCCCCAGCACCAGGAATCGTCGCCCGTCCCGCAGATGCCGGCGGTCCAGGTCGCCGGCGCCGCGGCGTCGGCGGGCCGAGACGGCGGCGCGTGCCGCCCGCAACCTGCGGCGAGCGACACCAGCAGGACGCCCAGCCTCATGCCCTCGCGCCGCCGCAGGCGATTCATCGGGCGATCGCCTCGCCGCGCTTGATCGCGAGCGGCGGCCGGTTGATGCGCAACGCCTTCCCCTTGACCACGCAGGTCGCGTGGGCGGGATCGACGTCGCGGACGTGCCCCAGGCTCAGCTCCTGTCCGCGCTCGACGGTGCTGGTCGCGATCAGCCGCTTCTGGTGCACGCCGTCGTCGCTGTCGCTGTAGACGACGGTCAGTGGCGTCCCGTCGCTGTCGCCCTTCAGCCTGTCGCCCAGCGGGATCCGGGCGCGCGCCGTGCCGCCCGCGCGGACCACCTCGACGCCCGCCAGCGGCTCGGGCGATCCGAAGCCGGCGAACACGGCCCCGTCGGAGATGCGAATGCCCCACTGCTTCGAGGGATCCGGCGGCAGCGGGCTGTCACAGAGCATCTCCGTCGACGTCGAACCCGCGGCAGCGAGCCACAGCTCGATGTGGTCTTCCTTCACCCACGTCTTGCCTTCGCGGGTCCAGCGGTCGTCGGTGATCTCGACGAACAGCACGCCCTCCTTCGATACGGCCGCGCGCATCGACGCGTCCGCCGCGCTTCCCTTGCCGCCGTGGACGGCGAAACCATGCTTGTCACCGTCGACGAACGCGCCGCAGTTCCCGAGGCCGATCGACCGCCATCCGTCCTGAACGAACGTCGCAGGCAGCTGGACGCGCGGTACGATCAGCGCGTTGAAAACCTTGGACGAGGGGGCTTCCTCGCGGCTCGGGCTCGCGTCCCGCTTCTCCGCCTCTTCCCGCTTGCGACGTCCTTCGCAGTCCGGGATCGACCAAGCCTCGTTCCCCTCGAACGTGTCGTGGTTCCAGTCGCCGGACCTCGAGGTTGCGTCCGTGTCGATTGTCCAGAAGGACCCGTCGCTGAGGCTGACGATGCGCAGCGGATCGAGGCCCACCGTCACGCTGTTGTCCCAGCGCCAGGCCGAGCCGCCCTCCTGGGCATGCGTGAACGTCCGTGCTTCCTTGTCGACGATGACGTTGTCCTCGCCCACGCCCGCGGCGCCGTACCCGTTGTTGCAGGAGTGCGACAGGAGCGCGTGCGACCGGATCTTCCCCTTGGCGTGAACGACCAGGTAGTACTCGTACGGGCGGCAGTCATCGGGCGTGCCCTCGTCACCGCTCTCCGTAACACCCTCGGCGTCGCCGTCCTCTTCGCCGTCTTCCTTGTCGTTTGCGGAGGCCGGCTCGTCGGGCGCAGCCGCCGCTTGCCCCTTCAGCGGTGAAGGCTCCTTGTCGAGCACCTCGGAACCGAACGTCTCGGGCTCTGCCTGGGGTGGAACCAGGCAGCTCGCGACCCCGCCCTCGCCCGCGTCGATCGTCGCGACGACCATCGAGCGGCCCTTGCGATCCGTGCCGGCGTCTTCGATCCCGCTGACGCAGCAGTCGCGCTTGCGGCAGATCTTCCGATCGATCGCCTTCGCGAGCGCGAGATCCTCCGCCTCTTCCGTGGGCCGCGGTGCGCTGACCTCGTCCTCGGACTTCTCACCCGCGATCGCCGGGCGCGACGCCGCCTTCTCCCCCGGCGCGGCCTTTCCGCACGAGACCGCGAGCAACGCCGACACGACCGCCGCCCCGACAGCTGCGCGCACGCCGACCGCCATGCGCGAACGGTATCACGCCGTCGGCGCGGGACTTACGGCGCGACTTGCTGCTTCGCGAAGTCGAGGAGCGGCGTGCTCGAGACCGCGACCGAGATCGACGACGGCACCTTGACCGCCTTCCATTCGACCGAATAGGTCACGCTGCCCGACGCCGCGATCACCGCGTAGGGGCCCTGCTCCTCGAACTCGAGGAAGCCGGCGCCCGGGTAGACGTCGATCTCGCCCTCGCCCGTCGGCTGCGCGTTCGCCGGAACGTCGGCGAACCGCTTGAGGAACATGTTCCCGTTCAGCACGTACGCCTCCCAGCTGCCGCTGCCGTCGGCGTACAGCTTGTCGCCGTTCGGGCTGGTGGCGGTCTTCGGCGCGTCGTCGAACCAGACCGTCTTCGGCGTCCCGCTCTGCTGCGTGATCGTCAGCGGTCCGGCCGTGACCGACGACCCGAGCGGGAAGAAGACGAGCCCGCCGCGCGGCACGCGGCTCACCTCCCACGGCGCGGCCTTCTGCGCCTTCGTCGCGTGGATCGTGTAGACGATCTTGATCCAGCCGGTCGCCGCGTCCGCCGAGTAGTCCTTGCTCATGCTGACGCCGATCGACGTGTCCGTCGGTCCGTCCAGCACGACGTGCGTTCCATTGATGCCGCCGCTGTACATGGCGCTGTCGATCATCACCGGCGGCGGCCACGTCTGCGGCGTCCAGGCGCTGCGCGGGCTGGTCCAGAACACCGACCCGTACGTCGTCGGATCGTTCGCGGCCGGGACGGGGACGATCAGATCGGTGCCGCCGAGCGATAGCGTCGCGACGCGCCCGCCCGCCGCGGCGTCGATCTCCAGCACGACGTCCCCCCACGCGAATCGGTAGCGGTTGCCGTTCTTCGTGGGCGTCACGGGGCTCGCCACGGCGCCGCCCGCGCCCGTGCTGCCGCCGCCGCCGGTCGCGCCCGCACCACCGGCGCCGCCGCGGCCCGCCGCGCCGCTACCGGCCGCGCCGCCGGTCCCGCTGCCGCCGCGTCCGGCGTTGCCCGCGCTACCGGCGCTGCCCGAAACGCCACCGCGTCCGCCGGTCGCGCCGCCGGTGCCGGCTTGCCCGGTCGTGCCCGAGGATCCGCTGCTGCCACCCGAGCCGGTAGAGACCGAACCCGCGGTGCCGCTGCCGCCGATCCCCGCGGCGTCACCGCCGGTGCCGGCGCTGGACGTGCCGCCCGTGCCGGCGCTCGAGGTCCCGCCCGACGATCCGGCGCTACCGGCGCTGCCGGAGCTGCCCGCGCTGCCCGCGTTCATACCGCCCTGGCCCTGGCTGCCGTTGCCGGCCGTGCCCGTCCCGTTCGATCCTGGGCTGGACGAACACGCGGCCGCGAACAGACCAACAGCGAGAAACTTGAAGGAATTCTTCATGGGTATGCGAGCGCCCTTGAAGAGTCCCGCGCCCCGGGAAAGTGATCACACGCCGCGTGCCGAACCGCTGGCTCAGCCGCGGCGCAGGATGCGGCGAACGGCGATCGCGACCGCGAAGAAGACCGCGGGCGGCACGAGCAGGAACAGTCCGACCAGGCGCAGCGTCGACTGCGGCGACTGCTGGATGCAGTTCGGGCACAGCGCCCACGCGCGCGACGCGCCGAGGAGGACGATCGCCATCACCGCGAGCCGCACCGCCGACCTCACGTGACGCTCACCCGATAAACGGTTTCCAGCATCAGGACGACCGCGGCGCCGGCGCCCAGCGCGATCGCGGCCATCGTCAGTCGCGCCGACCACCAGTTCTCTCGCGCGCGCATCAGGAAGAAGAGCACCAGACCGACCTTCGCCATCAGCAAGCCCGCGAGCGTCGTGATGCGCGCGGCGCGCTCCATGTCCATGCCGGCCACGACGATCAGCTCGAGCGACGTCAGGGCGACCAACGCCGCGAACGTCACCCCGAGGGCGAGCCCGCTCGGCCGCGCCGGCGCCGCTGCGTCACTCATCGCGCCGGCCACAGATAGATGAAGGAGAAGATCGGCATCCAGGCCGCGTCCACGAAGTGCCAATATAGCGCCATGGTTTCGACCGCTTGCGCGCCGTGCTTCGCGCGCAACATGAACGCGACGCCGACCACGCCCGCGAGCACGTGCAGGCCGTGGAAGCCGGTGACGACGTAGAACGTCGACGCGAACAGGTCCGACGACAGCCCCATCGGCGCCGCGGACGCCAGCAGGTGGACGTATTCGATCGCGGCGCCCGCGAGGAACCCTGCGCCGAGCGCCAAGGTGGCGAGCAACCAGCCTCGACGCGCCCGGACAGAGGCCGCGCGCGTCGCCAGCGTCATGGTCAGGCTCGAGAGCAGCAGCGCGAACGTCATCGCCGCCGCCGGCCCCAGCTCCAGGCGCGCCCGCGCGTCCGGCCAGACGTCGGCGCGCACACGAAGGAATCCATACGCGATGAGCACGCCCGCGAAGCCCATCGCGTCGGTGGCCAGGAAGGTCCACATCCCCGTCGTCCCAACGCCACCCTCGCGACGCTCGCCGCGCGCGCCGGGTTCGGTGGTCGCACTGATGGCACCCTGGCTCACCAGGTATCGATACCACAGGTAACCGCGTGTACCCGATTGCGCGAAAGGGGCCGCGCGCGCTAGATCAAGTGAGCCTTCATGACGCCCAAGATCCCCGTCACCGTCCTCGCCGGGGCCATGGGTGCGGGGAAGACGACGCTGATCAACCGCATCGTCGCGGAGAGCGGTCAGCGTATCCTCGTCATCCAGAACGAGATCGGCGAGGTGATCGCCGAGGGCGCGCCCATCGTCTCCACCGACGAAGAGATCTTCGAGATGGACGACGGCCTCGTGTGCGGCACGGTGCGCCTCGATCTGATCCGCGCGCTGGTCAGCGTGACGCGCCGGCGCCAGCAGTACGAGCGCGTGCTGATCGAGGCCACCGGCCCCGCCGATCCCGGGCCGATCGTGCGCACCTTCCTGATGGACCAGGAGATCCAGCGCAGCTTCCGCCTGGACGGCCTGGCGATGCTGGTCGACGGCCGGTTGCTGTCGCTGTACACGCAGGGGAAGACCGGGTCGCACGAGCAGATCGCGTTCGCCAACGTGCTGATCGTGAACAAGACGGACATGGTGTCGCCCGGCGAGGTCGCCGAGATGGAGCGCTGGCTGCGCGGCGTCAACAGCACCGCGCGCGTGCGCAGCACCAGCTACGGCAAGCTGCCGCTCGACCAGCTGCTGAATATCGGCCGCCACGCGATCGATCGCGCGCTCGGCCGCGGCACCCGCCCGTCCGACGCCCGTCTGCCCGCGCAGCAGCGCCCCAGCGCCGCGCGCATCGCGGCCGCCGTGAGCGGGACGCTGCCGACCGCGCAGGCCAAGGGGTGGCGCGTCGACGTCGGCGAGTACCCGCGCGCGATCGCGTGGGGCAGCGGCGGCGAGCTGGCCGTCGCGACCGCGGCCGGTGACGTGGAGGTGCGGCGCGCCGCCGACGGCCATCCGATCATGCGCCGCACCGTGCACGAGGGCGCTATCAACGCCCTCGCCTGGCAGCCCGGACAGTCGCGGATGGCCACCGCGGGCGAGGACGGCGCGGTGCGCGTCCTTCAGGTGGGCGCCGACGAGCCGCTGGTGGTCGTGCGCCCGTCGCGGCGGACGATCGACGTCATCGGCTGGAGCCCGAAGGGCGATCGGCTGGCGGTCGCGAAGGCGGACGCGGGGGTCCTGTTCAGCGCCGACGGCAAGCAGATCCGCCGCATCCCCGCCGTCGACAGCACGATCACCGGGCTCAGCTGGTCGCCCGACGGCGGCGCCATCGCCGTATCGTGCTACGGCGGCGTGCACGTCATCGATCCGAACACGGGCGCGCGCCTGCGCCACCTGCAGGGCAAGGGTTCGATGCTCAGCCTGGCCTGGAGTCCCGACGGCCGGCTGGTGGCGTCGGGCTGCCAGGACAACAACCTGCACTTCTGGCGCTTCCCGCAGGGCAAGGGCGCGGTGCTGCCGGGCACGCCGCTGAAGCCGCGCGCGCTCAGCTGGAGCAGCGACAGCCAGCTCCTCGCCACCACCGACGGGCCGGACGTGATGGTCTGGAACTTCGCCGGCGAGGTCGGGATGCCGCCACCGCCGGTGCGGCTGGTCGGTCCGCCCAGCCTGACCACGGCGCTCGCGTTCGGTCCTGGAGGCAACCTGCTGGCGACCGGTTACCGCGACGGCATGGTCCACATCTGGAAGCCGCGCGAGCACGACCAGAGCGTCGGCGTCCAGCCGCTGGACGGGCAGATCGAATCGCTGGCCTGGGGACCGGCGACGCCGGACGGACCCGTGCTGCTCGCGGCGTCGACGGCTGCCGGCTCGGTCGCCGTCTGGGTGATCGACCAGCGCGTGAACGCCCGCCCGCCCGCCACGACCACGGCCGAGACGGTGCGCCGCGACGCGGGCAACGTCCCGACGCTGTACCTGCACAAGCTGCGCTAGCGAGGTAGAAAGGCGCGCGATGCCCGCCTCGCCCTCGCCGACGGAGAAGCGCCTTCCGATCACCGCGCGCCTGATCCAGAAGCCTTGGGTCTGGGCGGTGGTGATGGGCGTGCTGTTCGGCGTTCCGATCTACCGGTCGATGACGCGCCGCCTGACGGCGTCGCCGGTGGTGCTGGGCGGCCTGCCGCGGTTCACGCTGACGGATCAGCGCGGGCAGCCGTTCGGCAGCCGCGAGCTCGCCGGAAAGATCTGGGTCGCCGACTTCATCTTCACGTCGTGCCAGGGCGTCTGCCCGCTGCTGAGCGAGCGGATGGCAGAGGTCGGCAAGCGCGCGCGTCACCTCGGGCCCGACTTTCACCTGGTCTCGATCTCCGTCGATCCCGAGCGCGACACGCCGGCGCGGCTCGCGGAGTACGCCGCGCGCTACGGCGCCAACCCTATCGCGTGGTCGTTCCTGACCGGGCCCGAGCAGGCGATCCAGGCGACGGTCGTCGACGGTTTCAAGGTCGGCGCCGGAAAGGAACGCGCGCCCGGCGCGGCCGCCGACGGCGGCGGGCCCGGCTTCTGGGAGATCTTTCACGGCGAGAAACTCGTGCTCGTCGACCGGCAGATGCGCATCCGTGGCTACTTCGACGCGACCGCCGAGGGAATCGACAAGCTGATGGAGGCGGTCGGTCGCGTCGCCAACGGCGCGTGAGCGCCGGCGACGTCGCTTGACGCGTCCGGTGGCGCCTGTTAGCACGTCGGCCATGTGGAAATTTCTCCGAGCCGCACTGCCGCTCGCGATGGTCGCGCTGACGGCCTGCCCGAAACAGTCGACGACTGAGCCGGCTCCCGCGGCCCCCGCCGCGACCGCCCCCGCCGCACCGGCGGCGTCGAAGGGCGCGACGGGCAGCGGGACGATCACCGGCACCGTGAAGCTGACCGGCACGCCGCCCGAGATGGCGATGACGAAGCGGCAGGCCGACCCGTACTGCGCGAAGACGCCGATGAAGGAGGAAGAGGTCGTCGTCGGCGCCGGTGGCGCCCTCAAGAACGTCGTCGTCCGCGTCACCAAGGGCGTGACCGGCCACTACGAGCCGCCCGCCACGAGCGCGGTCGTCGACCAGAGCGCGTGCATGTACCGCCCGCGCGTGCAGGGGATCGTCCTCGGGCAGCCGCTGCAGATCAAGAACAGCGACCAGAC
>Ga0070684_100004624_pt1 | contig 10497 bp, 7 predicted proteins | sample KBSC723LmetaG_FD_65653 | JGI IMG/M metagenome (GOLD analysis project Ga0070684, IMG submission 65653) | Corn rhizosphere microbial communities from Kellogg Biological Station, Michigan, USA - KBS C7.2-3L metaG | ecosystem: Host-associated > Plants > Roots > Rhizosphere ...
ATGCCGTCCTGCCAGCTGTTGCCGTCGCCAACCCAAACAACCCAGCCCTGGTCGTTCACCTGGAACGCTTTGCCGTCGCCGCACTGCGACTGTACCGATGCCGGCAAGTTGCTGCAGCTCTTGTAGAACTGGCGTCCCCAGATGTTGCCGTACTGGTTCTTGGGGAACGACGATCCGGCTGGTGTGGAATTGTCGGCTGTGAAGAAGAACAAGCTGCCGGTGCCCTGGCCTGTTCCGCCTGCGCCGAAGAAGTCAGGCTCGAACAGTTGTGTGATGAACGTCTTGGTGCGATCCCACGTGCCGCGCATCGTCCAGCTGAAGTTGCGGCGGTTCAAGACCGGGAGATTCGCCGCCGCTTCCCACGTGGTGCTCGAGAGCGTGCCGGCGTTCTGCCACTGCGTGCTGAAGCCGAGCACCGCGGGCGTCGGCACTGGCAGAATCTGATTGTTTGTCTTCGAGTTGACGTGCGTGAGCTCGATACCGAGGCGATCGAACAGGGTGAAGTCCGATCCTACCTCGACCTCGCGCGTGGTTTCTGGCTTGAGCAGTGGATTTCCAGCCTGACCGAGCGAGCATCCGGTCGCGACGCAGGTGTAGGTCTCGTACTGGGAAGTGAACGCCGGTGAGTTGCCGGCGGTACCATCCGACGCCCGGAGACGGAAGTCACTGATGTGCGGGACCTTCCAGAAGGGCTCCTCCGAAACACGCCAGACACCGGACACGCGGCCGAACGGCGCCCAACGGTTGCCGGCGCCGAACAGCGAGCTTCCATCGTATCGGTACGTCGCGTCGACGATGTAGCGGTTCTTGTACTCGGCGTTTCCGCCGACGAAATAGCCTTCTCGCTTGATCGTCTGGCCGCTCGATGTCGCCGTGATGTTCGTGCTGGCGTTAGAGAGCGTGAATATGTCTTTCACGATGAACTGTGCGCCGTTGGCCTGGTCAACGCTCTGCACGTCTTGCTCGTACGTGGCGCGGGTCTGAAGCTTGGCGTTGAAATCATTCGTGAACTGGTGCCGGAACGTGCCGCCGATCGCGCCGTTCATCGCTTCTTCGCGGCGGTTGCCGATGCCGGCGTTGCCAAGGTTCGTGTTGACGGAGAGCGTCGTCGACCGATAACCCTTCGCAAAGAAATCGCGATCGATGCGGGTACGGTTGTCGTAGGCGATGGTACCGTCGAACGTGGCCCAGTCGACCGGGAAATACGTCGTCGTCATGCTCCCGAGGAAGCGATCGGAGACGCGGTAGTTGATCTCGTTTTCCGGATTGTAGAAGTAGCCCGACTGCCCGTTCGTGGTCGGACGCGAGACGGGTCCGAACACAGTGAGCAGAGGGCGGCCCAGACTGTCGCGAGCACTGACGTCGGTGCCGGTGGTTGCGCCGCGCAGCAACGCGCCGAAATTGCCGGAGTGAAGGTCCGTCGTGCCACGATCATACAGAGTGCTGATCGACACGGTCGCGGTGCTCTTGACGTCGTAGTCGAGGTTCACGCGAGCGCGGCGCTGCTGCTGACCGGTGAGCTCCTTGATGGCGCCCTGGTCGTCGGAATAGGACCCGCTGGCGTAGAACCGGACACCGCCCACTCGGCCGGTCGCGTCGAGCGAGTGCAGCGCGACAACGCCTGGCGAAGAAATCTGCGACATGATGTTGTAGCGCTGTCCCGGCCACTGATTGGCCTGGAACACGTTCAACAAATCCGCGCCGCTCGGCTGCCCGTACTGGAGTCCGAAGCCGGTGCGAAGCGTGTCTGTCGCGACGCTGTTGATGCGCAGTACTTCAGACATCCAATTGACGGTTCGCGAGCATGGCGCGACCGGGCCAGCGCCGGAGACGCAGAACCGCGTTCCGGTCTCGTCGAGCTGGAGTGAGTGATTGACCGGCGCGCCGTAGGAGAAGCTATTCAGGTCGCTGACGCCGTATTCCGTGCGGGCCGTGAACTTGACACCTTCCTGGTTGGCGCCGCGCTTCGTCTTGATGACGATGACGCCGTTGGCCGCGGTTGCGCCGTAGATCGAGGCGCCGGCGGCGCCTTTGACGACTTCGACCGACTCGATGTCGAGACCGCCCAACTCATCGTAGCTGCCGACGTTCAACACCACGCCGTCGACAACGAAGAGCGGACCTTGGCTGCGACCCTGCGCGTTGATCGAGTGCGGGCCGCGGAGCATGATCTCTGGCGTCGAGCCTGGCGAGCCGCCGATCTGTCCGATACGAACGCCGGCAACCTTACCGGCGAGCGCCTGGACCGGGTCGAGCGCCGGCACCGGCATGTCTTCGGCAGTCAGTCGGCCGATCGCGTATGGCACTTTCGCGCGTTCCGTTCCGGCACCGACGACGCCAGTGACGACGACTTCATTGAGGCGGTTGATGTCCTGCTTCAATGTGAAGTCTTGAGTCTGGCTTCCCGCCGTGAGGCGGATTGGCCGCAATCCAGGCTGATAGCCGATCGCGCGTACGCGCAGGTTGAGCTGTTGTCCGCTTACCCGGGCCGCGGGAACCGTGATCGTGTAGACCCCTTGCGCGTTTGTCGGCACGGAGATCGTGAGATCATTGATGTACACGTTCGCCTGTTCGACAGGCTGCCCGAACTCGCTCGTGATCTTACCGGTGATCACAGCTGTCTGCGCTTGAGCTGCTGCCGGTAATGCGAGCAATACGCTCGTCATTGCCGCGGCAATCGCCCGGGCACGATGCATCGTGGTCATGGTGGTCATCTCGCTCCCTAGATGAGAAAAGGGTGTTGCACTGCGCCTACACGACTTGCACAACAGGACAAAACCACAAACCGCCGAATGGCCTAGTGGACATTCCAGCGATGCACACATGCTTCGGCACGTCGGTTATGAAACTGACCCGGAAGGCAAAAACCCTACTGGGACCAATAACTCTGCTTGAATGACAAAAGGTCACATCATCGTTCCCGAGCGGCAGAGCGATGGGACCAAGTGACGCATATGGCCCGGTCGAGCAGGGCAGAACGTACGGGTGGGTACATGGGGGCGCAAGACCCGACATAAAGCCAGTTGGCACCAACGCGGCCGCGGATTGGGACGCCGCCTTATCTATAGGAATGCAAAGTCGCACAGCACCGGCAGGCCGCTCATATGATGTCGCCGTCGTCACCGCCAAGGGAGCCCGCCGGTGGAAGCTGGGCCATCCTTGGATCTATCGCAGCGACGTGAGTCGGCGGCCAGATGGGCCTGCAGGCGCAGTGCGCGTCGAGGATCATCGCGGCAAACGAATTGGCACTGCGCTCTGGAGTCCGGCGTCCGAGATCTCTCTGCGCATGGTGGATCACGATGCGAGCGTTGCCCTCGACGCCGAGTGGTGGCGCCATCGCATCGGCACAGCGATTCAGCGACGCGAATCGATCGCCAATCTCACCACAGCGTTTCGCCTGATTCACGGCGAAGGCGATGGATGCCCCTCGCTCATTTGCGATCGATACGATCGATGGCTCGTGGTGCAACTCATGAGCGCCGGCCTCGAAGTATTTCGGGACGTCATCGTCGACGTGCTCGAGGAGCTCGTTCATCCCGCGGGGATTCTCGCGCGGAACGACGTTCCGCTGCGCGCGAAGGAGCATCTGTCGGTGAGCGTCGAGCTTCTGCGCGGCTCGGTACCTGACGAGGTCGAGGTGAACGAGCATGGCATCCGCGTGCTCGCCGCACCATGGCGAGGGCAAAAGACCGGCGCGTTTCTCGATCAGCGCGAGAATCGCGTCTTGATCGGTGAGCTCGCCCGCGGCCGCGCCCTCGACTGCTTCAGCTACCACGGCTCGTTCGCGCTTCACCTCGCGCGACGCGCCGACTCCGTCGTCGCACTCGACGTCTCCGCCGAGGCGTTGCGACGCGCCGGTGAGAATTGTGTGCGCAACGAGATCACGAACGTCGAGCTAGTCGAGGCCGACGCGTTCGACTACCTCCGCGAACAACATCGAGCGTTCGGTGAATGCTTCGAGACGATCGTGCTGGATCCGCCAGCGTTCGCCAAGAGCCGGGCGTCGCTTCCCGCGGCGATTCGCGGTTACAAGGAGATCAATCTTCGCGCGCTGCGTCTGCTCACGCCGGGAGGATTGTTGTTCACCGCGAGCTGCAGCTTTCATCTGACGAAGCCGCTCTTTCTCGAGATGCTACAGAGTGCCGCAGCCGACTCGGGGCGTCGTGTTGCGCTCCGCGCAATGACGGGTCAACCGATCGATCATCCAGAAGTCATCACGATTCCTGAGACCGGCTACCTCAAGGGCGCATTGCTCGAGGTGCTCGATTGAAGGTTCGAGCCTTCATCGCTGGCATCGCGGGCAGAAGTACGTCGAACGGCCAGCCTGGGTGATGCGAGCGATCGGCGTTCGACACCGGCGGCACGGCTTGCCTTCTCGATCATAGACGGCCAAGCGACTGACCGATGAATCCGTGTAGCGAGCGCCCGTCGCACGATCGATGACGCGACGGATTGCCGTCAGTAGCGCGGTAATTTGTTTTTGCGTCAGTGTGCGCGCCGGCGCGGCCGGAGAGACGCGGGCGTGCCACAACGCCTCGGCAGCATAGATGTTACCGAGTCCGGCGATCAAGCGTTGGTCGAGCAATGCGGGTTTGATCGGACCGCGCCTGGTCGACAGTGTGCGATGAAGCGATTCCGGCGTGAGCGACGGGTCCGCCGGCTCCGGTCCAAGACCAAGCTCGAGCGGCGCGCCCGCCGGATGAAGATCGATCGTGCTGAGCGCACGCGGATCGTCGAGCACAACGCGCGTTCCATCGGTGAAGCTCAGTACGGCGCGCGCAAATCGCGGCAGCTCCTCGCCGATTCGATCGATGTGCCAATCGCCGGTCATACGGAAATGCGCATGTAGAGTTCGGCCATCATCCAGTAGGATCAGCTGGTGTTTGCCGCGCCGATGGACCGTACGCACAGTCGCGCCCGACAACGACCGAAGGCGTGGTTTCGTGACGCGTCGCCGAAGCGAAGGATGAAGCACCTCCACGTTGGAGATCGTCTTGCCAACGGTGGCCGTTCGGAGCCGCCGCGCGGCGCTTTCGACTTCGGGTAGCTCTGGCACAAAGAAATGTTCAAGGGAATTTCGAGAAAACTTCGAAGGGAGCGCGGTTGACCGATCCTTCCCTGCCCAACCAACTTGCACGCGTGGCCCAATCGACTCAATCCGCCGCGCGCCGCCGTCAAGTCGCACGCGATGCGCGTTCGCCGGCGGTACGTCGGACGTTGGCGATCGTGCTCGTTCTCAACGCGCTCGTTGCGGCGAGCAAGATCTTTGTCGGCTTGCACACTGGGTCGCTGGCGGTGCTCGGTGCCGCGCTCGAATCCGGGCTCGACATGTTCAACAACGTAATTGGCATGTCCGTCGTCGCCGTGGCGGGCCGCGGACCCGACGAAGATCATCCATACGGCCACGACAAATTCGAGACACTCGGCGCACTCGGCATCGTCGGTTTCCTGTCGATCTCGTGCTTCGAGTTGCTGCGCGAAGGCGTCACCTCGCTCATCTCCGGCAGCGCGCCGCACCACATCGACACGACGGAAGTCGGCATCATCGCGGCGACGCTCGTCGTCAACATGTTCGTCGTATGGTACGAGCGACGCCGCGGACGCGAGCTTGGAAGTGCGTTCTTGTTGGCGGACGCAGCCCACACCGCCGGCGACATTTTGGTGACCGTGATGGCGCTCGCGTCGCTCGCACTCGCGCGGATCGGAATCGGCCGCCTGGACGCGGTCCTCGCGATCGGCGTCGCGCTGATCATTGCCTGGAGCGGCGCGCAAATCCTGCGCGCATCGATCCCGATTCTCGTCGACGAGCGCGCCATCGACGCGCGCCAACTGCGCGGCGTCGTCCTTGGCGTTCCCGAGATTCACGACGTGCGCAGCGTACGTTCGCGATCCACCGCATCGGGGCAGTTGTTCGCCGAGGTGACGGTCGCTGTCGCGGGCACGATCTCGGTCAACCAGGCGCACCAACTCGCCGACGCCGTCGAAGCTGCGATCGAGCGCGAGTTCGGAACATCGCAGGTCACGGTGCACGTCGAGCCGGCATGAGCACTTGCATATATCTCCTTGACACCTAGCTTACGCGCATCTTCCACCCAGAAGTGGCATGGCCCAGCGACTGACGCGCTCTCTCAAGCACGAGTACGAGCTCTTCGTCGAACAGGAAATCGAGAACTACAAGGAATCGGTGCCGCGGAGCGTATTGCTCGGCATCGGTGACGAAGCAGTGACGTCGCTATCGGCGGCTCCGCAGTTCGCATTGACCGAGCTTCTGCTCTGCGAAGAAGTCGACCGTCTGATTTTTCGTCGACTGCGCTTGCCGTCCTACGACACATGGCGCCGGCGCCGCGTCAAGCTGATCGACGAGCTTCGGCGTCCCGAACATTGGGGCCTGCGCTCCGACGACGTTCTCGTTCGCGCCCTTCCGACGTCCACCGATGGGCGCGTGCTCGTTGCGGGCGCGGCTGACGAAGTTTCCGCGTTGTATCTCGCCGCCAATGGCTGCGACGTCACGACGCTCACCGCGGAGTCGGGCGCGCTCGAGCGCGTGATGCAAGCGGCGATTGGCGCGGGGCTGGCAGGGCGAGTCCATGCACAAATCGGCGACCTCTCATCGTGGACGCCCGAGGTTCCGCTCAACGCCGTGATCGTGAATCCGTCAGTGCTCGACGGCCTGTCGGCCAGTGAGCGAACGCGAGTGATCCAGGTTCTTCAGAGCGCGACCATGGACGGCGGAATTCATCTCGTTCAGACGATCGTTTCGTCGAACAAGGCGATTGGGGCGCTATCTCTGGAAGAGTTGCGGAGCCGGTATCGCGGATGGACGGTCACCGTCGAGCGTTCGGACGGACGGTCGAAGACATTCTTGGCGCGCAAGGGAGCGGCCTGAGCTCGCCGTTGCGGATTGACCCTTTGTGTCATTCTGTAGCGTATCGGAATGAAACGAACCAGTCGCAGCGGCTGGTCGTTTTCTTTTCTAAGCTATTGTTCTTGAATCTCTTAGCGGCTTCTTCCGTTGTTGGCACCGACGGTGCTAATGCACGGCACCGTGGCCGGGCCCGTTGCGGCGAACCGTTCTCGTCGCCGGGTTGATTGCCGGCCAGACTTCACCGCCAACTAGACCCACTACTTATATGAAGGGAAATACGCCAAACGGACCAGAGCAGGAGCCGATCGGGATCGTGATCTCGCGCGGGTCCAGGCAGGAGGACGTGCCGTGCGTCTTCGCATACGTCTGGGGCCCGGCCCCCGAACCGAGCGACGAGGTGCGCGAAAGCAAGGTCGCGTGAGCCGGACGAGCTCTCGAAGCAACGAAGGCGCCCCTAACGGGCGCCTTTTTCTTGCTCGGAGCTTTCCTGGGCTCGGTACGCGCCTTGCCCAACTCGCAAGGGTGAGCGACAACACGACTTGGGAGCAAGAACGCGCGACGCTGCTCGGACGACGGATCTCCGACCTCGGCTTGACGATCCGCGGATCGCGGGTGGAACGGCTGATCGAGACGCTCTACGCTGAGCTCGCGGCCAAGTCCATCGCCTATCGCCCGACCGTGTATCTCAGCGATCAGTGGGGATGTCCCGACGGGACGCCGCTGATCGGAGTTCCCTTCTATTTGGTCGATGAGCGGCTCGAGCGCATCGAGGCCGAGATGTCGGCGGGTGTCGAGGACGACGTCGAAGCAATGCGCTATTTGCGCCACGAGTGCGGACATGCGATCAACTACGCGTTCTGTCTCTACGAACGACCGGAATGGCGAAGCACCTTCGGCCCATTCTCTCGGCCGTATCGGGAGCGATACCGTACCGATCCGTTCTCGCGAGAGTACGTGCGGCACATTCTCGGCTGGTATGCGCAGAAGCATCCAGACGAAGATTTCGCCGAGAGTTTTGCCGTGTGGTTGACACCGGGTCTCGATTGGCGACACGAGTATGCGGGCTGGCCGGCATTGGCGAAGCTCGAGTACGTCGATCGAGTGATGAGAGAAATTGGATCACTCATGCCCGAGGCGCCGACTCCGACGTATGAGGATCTGCCGGTAGAGGCGATGCACTACACCATCGCCGACCACTATGCCGAGAGCGACGACCGGGTTCCGATCGAGGACGCGCGGCAGTTCGACAACGATCTCCGACGGATCTTTGTGTCGGTCGATGACGCTCCGCGGGGCGAGCCGGCGAAGTGGTTCATGCAACGTCACTATCGTGAGATCGTGTCGCGCATCTCGTACTGGACGGGTGAAGGTCCGAGTGTGGTGCGCTCGTTGATCGATCATCTCGCGCTACGCGCGACCGATCTCGATCTGCGCGTGGCCGGACTCGAAGCAGCGACATTGATCGAGCTGACGGCGTTCGGCACCGCGGTTGTCATGAACCACCGCTATACTCACACACTCGGCCGGACGTCGCGTGGCGCGCGCGCCGTCGCCGGCCAGGTATGAAGGTCGTCGTCCTGCACAACGCCGACGCTCTCGAGCCGCCGGTGGATCCGATCATCGAACAACTGTCGGGCGCTCTCCGTACGATCGGTCACGATGTGGAGGCGGTCGTAGTAGATCGCGAGATCGACGCGGTCGTCAGCGACTTGCGGGACCGGGCGCCGGAGCTCGTGTTCAACATCACCGAGTCATTTCGTGGCAAGAGCGCGCTCGACTCGAACGTCGCGGCGCTATTGAATCTCGTCGATTGTCGCTACACGGGGTCGAGTCCGGCGGGGCTGATGCTGGCCGGGGACAAGAGTCTCACGAAAAAAGTTCTGCGATTTCACGGCGTTCAGACGCCGGAGTTCGCGACGCTCTATCGCGGTGCTGTGGATTGGGCGGGTGACCTCACGTTCCCTGTCATCGTGAAGCCACCGCAGGAAGATGCATCGCTGGGTATCACCTCCGCGTCGGTGGTTCACGAGATCAAGGATTTGTTCGCGCGCATCGACGAGCTCCAGGCCGAGTATCAGACGCCGGTGCTCGTGGAACAGTTCGTAGAGGGCCGTGAGTTCTATGTCGGGGTGTTGGGGAATGCGTCTCCGGAGCCGCTGCCAATCATCGAGATGGACTTCTCGGGATTTCCGGCCGATCGTCCGCGCATCGCGAGCTGGAACGCCAAGTGGGGCGAGGATGGCGAAGGCTCCGGCGCAGAGTACGCCGGTTCGCGATCGATCTTTCCGAGCAATGTGGACGAGGAATTGGTTGGTCGCATGCAGCGCGTCGCGATCGAAGCGTTCAATGCCCTGCGGCTGCGCGATTATGCGCGGATCGACCTGCGCGTCTCGGATGCGGGCGAGATCTATGTGATCGAGGTGAACCCGAACTGCTACTTGGAGCGCGAGAGTGAGTTCGCTCGAGCCGCGAAGAAGCATGGCTTGGAGTATGAGGCGCTGATCGGGCGGATCGTGGATTTGGCGACGGCGCGTTACGCTCGCTGAGGTTCCACTCAGGAATCCAAATGGCTCTCGTGGTCAGTTCTCCTTGTGTATCCGTTCAATCCGCTCGGTCCGTTTTCACGATCGCTATGGCTTGCCCGGGCGGCCCCGCGAAAGATCAGTGTGGCGCTTGGGTCTCGTGCGGTACATGAGCCATAACGATGAGATACGGACACAAACGGATTGAACGGACAACGAACGGAAACGGATTCATCTTGCACTCCGCCGATTCAGGTTTTTGGATGCGGAGCAGCCCATTCATTTCGCGGCTAGCGATCTCGCTGGCGCCGATGCTTGAGACGGTTCTCGCAGATAACACGATAGAATTTTGGCTCGCGCCCGAAGTGGAGCAGGAGTCCCAGTTCCAGATTAGTCGCGTGGAGGTAGCTGAAGAGTTGCAGGGTACCGTCGGGACGCAGGCGTTCGGTCGATTTGATCTCGACTACGAGCTTTCCGTCGACAACCATGTCGAGCGATTGGCCAGCGAGTGGCTCGCCCCGGAAGTACACCATTACCGAGACTTCACGCTGGGCACGATGGCCCTTGGCTACCAAGTCACGCTCGAGGGCAAGTGCATAGATGTACTCTCGGTAGCCAAATCCCAGCTCGCGGTGAACATCGAAAAAGCATCCGATGACCGAGCGAGTGAGGTCGGCTTCGAGCAGTTGGTCGCCGCCTTTGTCTTTGCTGTTCATCCGTTAGTGTCCGTTCCTTCCGTCCATTCCGTATCATCAATTCGTTACGGCCAGCATCGCGCGGCCGCACTCGAGCGCCACGCCACGATCTCGCGAACAGCCGCTCGGGCGAGCCATGACAATTCTTGGGAACGGATTTGACCGATAGAACGGACACAAACGGACAAGCCTTTGGCGAATCACGTCGGGCAGTCTCCTGCGGATTCCGGGTCAGAATAGTGGTCTCCGCAAAAAAAGAGGCCGACGTTTCCGTCGGCCTCTTTTCCATGCTATTAACCGCGAGAACTACTGGCGCTTCTTGGCGGCCTTGCGACCAGCCTTTTTCCGACCGCCCTTCTTCGCGGCCTTCTTTCCACCCTTACGGGCACCTTTCTTTGCGGCCATGGTGATCTCT
>Ga0070684_100004625_pt1 | contig 10496 bp, 8 predicted proteins | sample KBSC723LmetaG_FD_65653 | JGI IMG/M metagenome (GOLD analysis project Ga0070684, IMG submission 65653) | Corn rhizosphere microbial communities from Kellogg Biological Station, Michigan, USA - KBS C7.2-3L metaG | ecosystem: Host-associated > Plants > Roots > Rhizosphere ...
GCCTCGAGCTCCTTCATGCGGCGAACCTGCTTCTTCACCGTTTGATAGTTCGTAAGGAGACCGCCGAGCCAGCGCTCGGTGATGAAGAGCGCGCCGCAACGCTCGGCTTCAGCGCGAACGATGGACGCGAGCTGCGGCTTCGTGCACACGAACAGCACGTTTTCGCCGCGGAGGATCACGTCGCGGGCGAGCTTCTGCGCGATGCCGATCTGCCGAAGGGTCTTCTGCAGATCGATGATGTGAATGCCGTTGCGCTCAGCGAAAATGAACTGGCGCATCTTCGGATTCCAACGACGGGTCTGATGCCCGAAGTGGACGCCGGCCGCGAGGAGAGCCTCGAGCGTCGGCGTGCTGCTGGTCTGCTGCTGTTCAGCCATTGGTGATTCGAACCTCGGTTTGGTTTGTTAACGTCGGGCCTTGTCAGCGTCCGATTCGACTGAGAATTCCCAGCACCCGAATCGCGACTCGAAGACCTTGAGGATTTTCAGGTCACGCGTCGCAGGTCGCGGGTCGCAGTAGCTGCCTGAGACCCGCGACCTGCGACCAAAGACCTGAGGTTAACGCTTCGAGAACTGGAAGCGCTTGCGTGCCTTCGGACGGCCCGGCTTCTTACGCTCGACGGCACGTGCGTCGCGCGTGAGGAGACCGAGGTCGCGAAGCTTCCTGCGATGTCCTTCGTCGATCTTGACCAGGGCGCGCGCGACCGCGAGGCGGAGCGCACCAGCCTGGCCGGTGTTGCCACCGCCATCAACGTTTGCCTTCACGTCATAGCGGCCAAGGGTATCCGTCGCCACGAACGCCTGCTGAATCGCGGTGACATGAGACGGACGCGGGAAATAGTCGCCAAGCGTGCGGCCGTTGACGTCCCACTTGCCCGAGCCCGGCTTGAGGAAAACGCGGCACACGGCCTCTTTGCGGCGGCCGATCGCGTGGATGTTCTGAGTATCAGCCATGGTTACTTCCCGCCCTTGTCGAAGGTGAGGACCGTTGGAGTCTGCGCGGTGTGCGGATGCTCTGCCGTCGCGTACACGCGAAGCTTGCGGCGAAGCACCTGTCGACCGAGCGCGGTCTTGGGAAGCATTCCATGCACTGCCTTCTCGATGACGCGCTCAGGATGCTTCGCGATCATCGTCGAGAACGGCGTGAACTTCTCGTGACCCATGTAGCCGGTGTGCGAGAAGTACTCCTTTTGTTCAGCCTTACGGCCGGTGACCTTCACCTTGGACGCATTGATCACGATGACGTTGTCACCGGTGTCCATGTGCGGCGTGAAGATCGGCTTGTGCTTGCCGCGAATGATCTTCGCGACTTCAGCGGCGAGACGCCCGAGGACCATGCCTTCGGCGTCTACGATGTACCAACGCTGCTCGATATCGCGCGGCGTGGCGGAGAACGTTTTCATTGCTGGAGCCATACAGAGAGGTACCGCGCCTCACCGGTGCGGAACGCAACCCGGGTCTCGGCAGCCATCGAAGGCATTTTTTGACAGACTCGCAAAATAGGTAAGGGCTTATGTCGTGTCAACTTACGGCAATCGGCCTCGCGGTCTGTTCACCTCTCCTCGCCGCAAACGGCATCACCGCACAAGCGCGTTCTTGGAAATTGGCCCCGGCGACGCCGTGAACCCGCCCGCCTGCGGCGAGGACGTCAGCGCCGAGAAGTAGCCGGTGACATTGTTCTCCGGCGGCCCCCGATACCCGGTGACGTAAAACACGCCCATGTATTTCACGTGATAGCACCCGGAGCAGATCTTGTTCGTCGATTGACCGTACGTGTCCCAAATCGCGACGTCGACCTGCACGGCCGGCGAGCACGACACGTCGTTACCGGACTTCGCGCAACCCGGCATGGCATCGAGGCCCTTCTTCGTGTCGCCCTTCTTTTCACCGGGCATACCCTGCAGCCAATCGCCGACTGTCACGTACGGGTGCGAGGAAAAGTTCGTCTCTGTCGCGAGCGCGGAGCAGTCCTCGGAAATTGCTCGGGTGTAGAGCGCACCGCTCGGGTTCCACGGACTCCCTGCCGTCCCATCGGAGTACTCCGCCGCTGGGAGGTCGACGGCGCGCATCTGGTGCGGCGCGCCTTCCCCCGTTCCCGGCTGGTTCAATATCAGCTCATTCGCCGCTGTCGCCGTTGCCAGTTGGGCCACATCCGCCTGGGTGAGGTCATGCGTGATCGTGTACCCGCCGCCGAGTTGATCCAGCAGGCTCTGATAGGGCACAGCCCACGGACGAACACACCCAAGTCGAGGCGCCGAGCCGTGAACCGCGACCGCTGTTGCGGTGAGCGTCTTCGTTGTGAAGCCGGCGGCGCGGCCGAACAGATACTGCGCCGGATAGCGCGTCGTGACTTGCACCGCGTACACGCTGTCGTCGGTCCAGTTACGAGCGTAGAAAGTCGATCCGTGCCACGTCCCCGCAACAGCGTCGCTGACGGCGAGCGTGTTCGTCGAATCCCCGACGCGATTGCGATGATTGAACGCCATCGCTGAATCGCGGGCAACCACGCCGTCACGGTTTCCCAGCCCGACCGCGCCGGCGAGCGCCGCCGCGTCAGCCGACGTCTGCAGCTGATTGCGATACTCGTACATGAGGCCCATGTCGATCGCGAGCCCGGCGCTCATCAAGAAGACCATCATGAAGAACGCGGACATGATGAGCACGAATCCACGCCTGTTCGAAAGCTGTGGAGTCCAACGATTGTGGCGACGTCGCATACACAAAACTCTGGAGAGAAGCAGGTGCCGGCAGAGTATGTACGCAACGTTGCAACGTCAATTGTTAGTATGTTCTAAAACTAGAAGATTCTGAAGCACTTGTGTGCGCGCCAAAGGATATCGTTGCGGGAACGCCGCAACACGTTGTAGAGATGCAGCGCAATTCGCGCGTTCATGCAATTTTCATGTTCAAAATCCGCTCGGAATCGTGTGGGAACACAGGCGAACCGGCGTCTCACCGCACGAGCGGTCTCAACGGCATAGATTTGAATAGTTGTGGGTCCATGAATCGTTCGGCGGCGATGAGAATTGTCTAAACCAATCTCATGGCCGGCGGCGAACGCTGACGAATGACAGATCTGCTCTCTGACGTACTCCGTGCCGTTCGATTGAGCGGCGCCTACTTCTATCTCGTCGAGGCCGGCGGCCGATGGTCGGTTTCGACGTGCGCGGCGCGCGAGCTCGTCCCGCGCGTGCTGCCGGACGCCGAGCATCTCATCTCGTACCACATTCTGGTTCGCGGGACGTGCTGGGGCGGACTCGAAGGCGAGGCGCAGGTTCGCCTCCAGCCGGGGGATGTCATTCTCTTTCCGCACGGCGATCCGTACCTCATGTCGAGCGACGAGGGATACCGCGCTGAGGCGGCGCCCTACGCGACGGCGCCGAAACGATATCCCGGAACGGTGTACCTCGGTCCTGATGATCGCCGAGATACGGCGTTCGTGTGCGGCTTCCTCGGCTGCGACGCGCGGCCATTCAATCCCCTGCTTGCTGCTCTTCCACACCGACTGCACATCGGCGGCGGTGCGGGCGGATGGTTATCCGAGTTCCCACGGCAAGCGGTCGCGGAATCTCAGAATGCCCGCGCCGGAAGCGAGACGATGCTCACCCGAATGGCGGAGCTCATGTTCGTCGACGTGCTTCGACACTACCTCGAGAAAATGCCCGAGCGACAAAATGGGTGGCTCGCGGGTTTGCGCGACGAAATCGTCGGACCGGCACTCGGCCTATTGCATCAGCACCCGGAACGAGCATGGACGCTGGCCGATCTGTCGCGAGAAGTGGCAACGTCGCGGACCGTGCTCGCCTCGCGGTTTTCCGAGATCGTCGGGGTTTCGCCGATGTCGTATCTGACGCGCTGGCGCCTGCAGCTCGCGTCGGAGCAGTTGGCCGGCGGGTCGGCCAAAGTCGCGGCGATCGGCGTGCAGGTCGGCTACGAATCCGAAGCCGCGTTCAGTCGGGCGTTCAAGCGCGAGACGGGGATGTCGCCGGGAGCGTGGCGACGCGCGCGATCGGGATAGCCCGGAAGCAAAATCCCGTCCGAGGGAGGTCGGACGGAATCTGCTAGGAGGAGGAGAACCATGCGTCAGCGAGCGAACCCGCATCAGCTGCTTTGAAGACGAGCGCACAACGCCTCGGTTACAACGGCAAGCGACAGCTGATGCCTTCCGATGCAAGCATGCAACAGAATGTTGCACGCCAATGAAATCGGGCGCCCTTCTCTATATGAATGCGCCGGCGCCGATCGCTCCGGCCGTCACTTGGATGGCTCGCTGCATTCACGGTGTTAACTCGGGCGCTTGGACTCCAACGCGCTCGCGATGTTATCGGCGCGAAGCCAGAGATCGTCCGCGCCGCCACTAAGCCATTTCTCGCCGAGCGATTTGAAGGCGCGGACCTCGTCGCGGTGAAGACGTTGAGAGATCGCGCGAAGCGCGTCGGCGCGGTCGCTTGCGGTGGAAACTTGTTCGTCGTCCGTAGGCGCGTCAGTGCGCGCCACCGGCGTCGATGCGGCGAGCACTTTTGCCAGGTGGCGAGCGATCTCGCTGCCAAAGATCTGCGCGTCGTGGAGCGCTCCAAGCTCGTCCTGGAGCTTCGATAGGTCGTCGACAAGCGCGTCGGCGTCGTCGATCGTTCCGCCGAGTGGTTCGACGATGTAGCGGAGGCGCTTTACAGCGATCCGAGCATCGTGCGCCTCGGCGCGATCGCCCACCGATGCGACTTTCGAGAGGCAGTTCGAGGCAGCGATTGCGTGATCGCGAATGAGCGTCGCGAGCGCGAACGCCATCGGATCCGCTGGCTCATCGAGATTCACGATGAAATGCGAAAGGCCGTGGGCCAACTGCGACGCGGTGCGCTCCAGACGCTTGTTGACCGTTTCACGAAGCTCTAAATCCGCCTCGGCCTTCTGTGCTCTGAGATCATCGAGAAGCCACTCCGCGGCTTTGCCGTACCTACCGCGCTGCGATTTCGCGAAGCGGTCGAGCCAATTGATGTGCACCTCGCAGTCGCGGCTTGTCCGGGTCGCGCCAGCGATGCGTTTTAAGCGGCGTTGTACCTTTGGGCTCACGGTGGCAGCGAGCTCGTCGTTGAACGCCCGGATCCAACTGCGGAGCCGACGAAGGGCGACGCGAAAGCCGTGAATGGCGTCGCGGTCTTCATCGATGCCCAGATTCTCAGATTTTTCGCGAACCTTCGCGAGGAGCTCGCGTGCGACGACGCGGATGACGCGCTGCTTGGAATCGAGTAAGGCGGTCGGCGCGATGCTCATGATGGAGAAGACTATGTGAAATCGGGCGCCGCGGCTCGAGAACGAGGCGGTTGTTACAGGCTCTGCAACGAACGGTGATACGCGGCTGTTACTGGGCCGGGACATCGCCAGTGTGGCGACCTAACGCACCGGTCATACCGTATGGCACTCGCAATGGAGAGATAGCCACATGCAGCCCAGTCCGACGGTTCTTCTCCTGGTGCACGACGCCAATGAGCGCGAAGTATTGACGCGCCGGCTCACGGACGTCGCGGCAATTCCCATTACGGTTCACGCCGACACCGCGATCGATGCACTCGAGGCATACCGGCCGGTCGCGGCCGTGCTCGATCAAGCACACGCCGCCACAGCACCTGACTCGTTCCTCGAAGCAACGTGCGCCAATCACGTTCGGTTGTTGACGCTCTCCTATCCACAGTTCGCCGATGGACTGGACGAAGAGACACCGCGCCGAGCAGTCGAGCCGCCCGCCTATTGGACTGCGGCGGCGCGCGCCGACTGAGCGCGTGTAGCGATTCCGTGTCGGCCCCACTGGATAAGTAGCAGTTTGTCCACATATGCTCGTTACCGCGGTGAAACTGCACGACGCCGTGGTCATAACAAGCGAATAAGAGATCCTTTCCCGACTCGGCGGCGCGACGATCACGATCTTAGCGGCGGTTGTTGCACTGTGGACCGGTGGGTCGATCAACGCGGCGGCACGCGGAGCATTGCTCACGCTCGTGTTGTCGCATGTTCTCGTACAGTTCGTGAAGCGAACGGTTGGTCCGCCGCGTCGATGTCGATCGCGTTCGCGTACGCAATGGTGTTCCCGCCGCTCGCGGCCGTGCTGATCCCGATGGCAGTTGTTGGTTGGGGCTATCGCGAGTGTTTCTCGGTGTTCACTACCCGGGTGACGTCTTCACCGGGCAGCTGCTCGCGGTGCTTGTCGGCGTGATTGTCATGCGGTAAACCGCGGGCTCATGGCTTCCGGTCGGTCAACGTTGCTGTACTCGCGCGATAGGGTTGGAAGCCCCTGCCCCAATCGACGCCGATCACCTCGACGCTGACATCGGTTCCGTCGACGTGGACGACGACGTAGTGGAATGGATTGCCGCCCGGATCGATTGACGGCTTCGCGATGTGCTGCACCGTTACCGCGTCCGACATGTTCGATTTGAAGTAGTCGCGGAGATCAGGCTCCCCCGAGTAGGCGTACAATGGCGCACCGCCGCCGCCGCTCACGATCTGGTCCATGCGGTGCTCGCGGTCCATGTCGTCCTTGTAGCGCTCGACCCAATGCTCAAAGAGATGTTCATGTCCAGTGAGCAGCAGTCGCACGTGGTGCTTGCGGAACAAGGGCATCCAGCGGGTTCGAATCGTCGCGGCTTGGTACTCGGTGTTCGCACCGCCGTGCGGCCCGGACGAGAACGCCGGATGATGATAAAAGAAAACAATATTGGGATAGCGCGCACGGTCGAGAGCTTCCAGCTGGGACTTCACCCACTTGAACTGGACGGTGTCGTCCGGAATATTCGAATCGAAGGCGACGAAGAACGTGTTGCCATACCCGAACGCGTAGGTCGGATACCCGGCAAGTCGCCGCGGTGACCCTTCAGGCGGAATCAGCCGAGAGTTCGTCGCGAAGTAGTTCTTGAGCCCAGCAATGCGGCGGGGATTCTTCAAATCAATTGAGCCGCCGGTGTCGTGGTTGCCGACGGCAAGGTAGTACGGCACTCCGCCTTCCTGCGTCAGGCGATTGATCAGCGGGATGTAGCTGACACTCAACTGCTTCGCGATACTGCCGTCCAGCACCGCGTCGCCACTCTGAAGAACGAACCTGATTGGGTCGGAGGTTGGTGCAGACCGCTTCATCGTCGCAAGCATCGATTCCACGACGAGCTGATGCTCGGCCTGCAGCATCTCACCATCATGGCGGCCGCGCGTGTCGCCATAGGCGATAAATGAGAATTTGGTAATCGACGCGCTCGCGGCCTCGGATGGCAGCGGTGTGCGCGGCGGCAACGATGGAACGATGGAATCGCTCGCGGACGTCTGGGCGCTGGACGCGGCGGCAATGAAAAGCGCGACGAGCGCGGCGGACATCGAGTGGGTTTTCATCCTCGTCCTCTTGGAGTCGAGCGCGAACGTTATGGCGAGACGCGCCGGTTCACAAACGCACCCCGGAAACCGCCGAATTATGGCAATCGTGACCGATATCGCGTGACCGCGGCGATTTGTCGCTCCATATTCTCCGCATGAAAACACTCGCGTTTACCTTGCTCGCGATCTCCGTTGCTGTGGAAGCGCAGCAGCCCGTTCGCCGTGCGGTCACGGACCCGGGCGTCATCGCGACTGGCCAGCGGGTGAATCCCGCCGGCGTGCAGAGCGTCTTCGACGGCAAGGTTGCGGGAGTCCGATTCGGAAAAACTTCCGACGAGCTATGGGTCGCCGTTCCCGGAAACGTGTACCGGGTCGACTGGCGGGCGAGCACTGTTCGCGCCCGAGCGCGAGTCGACGGACGTCCAGGCGTCTATGCACTCGGAATCGATCCGAGGACGAGTCGAGTGTTCGCGTCGTCGGTCGGGCGGCTTCCGGCGCGCGCGGGTGCGACCGGGCGCCGGCCCGCCGTCGCGCAGGTAAACCTCTTCGAGGGCGACGCGAGGGGTGACTCCGCGCAAGCCGTGCACAACTCCGGCGGGCTCGGCGACTTCATGGCCGGCGCGATTGCAGTGGGCGCGGAAGCGGGGGCGAACGCGAAACGCCTCGCCGTCGCGACTCTTCCCGCGAATGACAGTCTCGCGGTGCTCGATGCTGAAACGGGCGCATTGATTCGAAAGATCGCACTCGGCGTCGAACCAATCGGGGTCGTCATCTCCTCCGACTCACGCACGGCGTACGTGTCGGTCCTCGGCGGCGCGAAACCGAAACGGGGGGAACTCTCGGCGATGCAGTGTTGCGACGCACGATCCGAGGCGGTGCGCGTCGATCAGAAAGGAATCGCGCTGCCCGGCAGCGTATCGAAGATCGATCTCGTGACGGGAGCAGTCGTGCGCGACATCGCGGTCGGTCGACACCCGACGTCGATCGTGTGGAACGAATCAGCCGGCCGCCTCTATGTGGCTGAAGGAAACTCCGATTCGATTTCTGTAATAGATACGAAGAGGGATAACGTCGTATCGCGGTTCGCAATCGCTCCGTTCGCGTCGAGACAGATCGGACTGGCGCCGACTGCGCTGGCGCTCGCGCCCGACGGCCGGACGCTTTACGTCGCGCTCGGTGGAGCAAACGCGGTCGCGGTGTACGACGTCGCCGGAGACGCAAAGCTTCGCGGCTTGATTCCGACATCGTGGTATCCGTCGACGCTCGATGTCAGCGGGGACGGAAGGTTTCTTGCGATCGGATCGTTGTATGGTGTCGGCTCTGGCGAAGGGACACTCGCCGGCCAGCGTTCACGATACGTGTTCGCCGTCCGCGGATCCGTTCACGTGCTGCCGGTTCCAACAGACGCGCAACTCGTCGCCTTCACGACGGCGGTCGCGGAGAACAATCGTCTGAGGCTCGCGTCAGCCGGGGTGTCGAGAGCGCCGCGAGCGGTCGCTCGCGCGAAAGCAGTTCCCGACGAGCCGGGCGATTCGTCGCTCATCAAACACGTCGTGTTCATCGTCAAAGAGAACCGGACCTACGACCAAGTGCTCGGCGACCTCGATCGCGGCAACGGCGACAGCTCGCTGACGATGTACGGCAAGGCGGTGACGCCGAATACGCACGCGTTGTCGCAGCAATTCGTGACGATCGATCACTTCTTTGCATCGGGGGGAAACTCGGCCGACGGACATCAGTGGCTGACGCAGGCGAACGAAACCGAGTATCCGATGTGGCCACTGTATTTCGGCCGGAGCTATCCATCCGAAGGCGAAGACGCGCTGACGTATTCGTCCGGCGGATTTCTGTGGGAAGGAGCAACGTCGAAGGGCAAGACGGTGCAGATCTTCGGCGAGTATGCGCCGTCACCAAAATTCTCGTCCGACTCCGTGCGTCGGCGAATGCTCGCGCAGTACTTCGAGCGACCGAAGGACTACGAGTTCCACCGGTGGATGCTCTCGGCGCGATTCCAGACGCGCTCCGACATCCCGTCGCTCGATCGAGCGCTCGTTCGGGAATATCCGGGATGGACGGAAGAAGTCCCCGACGTGGTAAAGGCCGGCGACATTCTCTGGCATCTCGGAGAGTGGGAGTCGAAGAAAGAAATGCCGGACCTGACGATGATCATTCTTCCGAACGATCACACGCAGGGAACGTCGCCGGGCTGGTGCACGCCGGCGGCATGCGTCGCGGACAACGATTTTGCGCTCGGGAAGATCGTCGAAGGATTGACTCATTCGAGTTTTTGGAAGGACATGGCGATCCTCGTCGTCGAGGACGACGCGCAGAACGGCGTGGATCACATCGACGGGCATCGAACGGTCGCGCTGGCGATTTCACCGTACATCAAGCGCGGCACCGTCGACTCGACGTTCTACGCGCAGCCGAGCATGGTGAAGACCGTCGAATTGATGTTGGGGATTCCTTCGATGTCCATTTTTGACCTCGTCGCGACGGACATGCGCGCGAGCTTCATCGATGCAGGCGCGAAACCCGATTTCACACCGTACACGGCGATCGAACCTCAGCAATCACTCAAAGACGTGAACACGAGAATCGGATCGATCGACGGAAAGTTCGCCTCGCAACGACGCGATGCCGCGCGGGCATCACAGCGCATGAGCTTCGACGGTCCGGACGAAGCGCCGACGGAGTTGCTGAATCGAATTCTGTGGCGTGAGGCGAAGGGGTGGGACGCGAAGTATCCGGCGGTGAAGCGATCGCTCTTCTTCCCGTTGTCGATCGACATCGCAGACGAGGATCGCGAGAAGCGCGAACCGGGTAGAAAGAAAAGAGACTAGGTCTTCGGCCTCTCGCGACGAAGAGAGGAACACCGCCAGAGCAAAACGGGCACGTCGTCGTGACTGTCGTCAGTTTCATGACGCTCCCTGAAATGCCGCGCTTGGATAGCGAACGCTTGCTGTCCCGAGATTCGATTACGCCGATCGAACCGCCCTTCTCGCCGCGGGGGTTCCATCCAGAATATCGCGATAGGACTCCTCCAACCGATCGAGCTCGCGCTCCCAGTCCAGCTCGAGAGCCGTCGTGCGAGCGTTGGCTGCCAGACGTCTCCGTAGATTCACGTTCAGCGTCGTTGCGACGATC
>Ga0070684_100004630_pt1 | contig 10493 bp, 8 predicted proteins | sample KBSC723LmetaG_FD_65653 | JGI IMG/M metagenome (GOLD analysis project Ga0070684, IMG submission 65653) | Corn rhizosphere microbial communities from Kellogg Biological Station, Michigan, USA - KBS C7.2-3L metaG | ecosystem: Host-associated > Plants > Roots > Rhizosphere ...
GGCCTGGGATCGGCGATCAACAACGCCGTGTCGCGGGTCGGCACGCCGCTCCTTGGCGCGGTCCTGTTCATCATCGTGTCGGCGACGTTCTACTCCAGCCTCGGGTCGCAGGTGCCAGGCCTGAACACCGACGACGCGGCTGTCCGGACGACGTTCCCGCCGCTCAACCAGCCGACCGAGCAGGTCCCGCCCGACCAGGCCGAGGCGGCCCGAAACGCGTCCGTTGACGCATTCCACGTGGCGTCGATCGCGGCAATCATCCTGCTGCTCGGCGGCGCCGCGGCCAACCAGTTCGGGCTGCGCGGCGCGGGGGCAGGTGCCGAAGCCCGGGCGGAGCAGGGAGCGCCCGCCGACCCGTCCGCGGAACCCGCCGCTGGGGCGGGCTGAGAGCCCTCTTCAGGCACCGTCTGGTGCGGAGAATCCCGGTTCCCGGCCCTCGATCCGGCGTGTATGCTCGTGAACGCGGTCGAGCAGGCGAGCCCTGCCCGGCCCGAGCGCGTCGGGACGCCGCGGCCCCCAGGCGCGGCGAAAACCTAGGGAGGAAGTCGTATGACGGGTCCCGGTCCCAGCGATCCAGCCGGCCAGGCGCCCCCGCCGCCGGATGCCGCGGCGCCCCAGGCACAGGGCCAGTCTCCCGAATGGGCCACGAAGGCCCAGGAGTGGCGGCCGGCGACGGTCGAAGCGGGTCCTGCCGCCGGCATCGCCTACGCCGACCTCACGACACGCATCGTCGCCTACATCATCGACGTGGTGATCCTCGTCATCGTCGGCTTCGTCGTGAACCTCGTCCTCCTCACGACCTTCATCGCCGCGATCGTCACGACGGGCAGCGCGCTCTTCCTCTTGCTGAGCGTCGTCGTCCTCGTCGTCGACGTGCTGTTGGCGGGCATCTACTTCATCTACACGTGGACGAACCTGAAGGCCTCGCCCGGCCAGCGGATCCTCGGAATGCTGACGGTCAGCGAGTCCGACGGGTCGGTGCTCACGTTCAACCAGGCGCTCGCCCGGTTCGTGATCATGTTCGCGCCCGGCTACGTCGGGTCCCTCGCGTCATCGGTCGTCGGCGGGATCCTCGGGCTGATCCTGTCGCTCGCCGGCCTCGCCTGGACGATCTTCCTGGTCTACACGACGGCCAACGATCCCAAGCGCCAGGGCTTCCACGACCACTACGCGCACTCCGTGGTGATCAAGCCGGCGGCCTGAGCTCCACCCGAACCTCGCGATCGAGGCCGCGCCCCCCAACGGGCGCGGCCTTTCGATTCCGGGGCGGAGCCCGGATCGCTCATTGGCGTTCATCGGATGCACCTTCGCGGGTCGGCCGTTCGATGAATGAACCTATCGAACGGCCCTGCGCCGCCATGGGCAGCTTCCGTGCATCCAGCGCACCGATTCGACCGCGAGGTGCATCCAATGACGCAAGTCCGGCACGAATCCGGACCGAAGCGGGCGGTCGGTGTTGCTGAGGTTCATCTGACGCACGCAGCATGCGTCGGCGCGATCATTCCCGCATGAGCGACATGACCAGGTCACCGCGGGACTGGGACGGCCGGTCCTACGACGCAGTGGCCGAGCCGCAGGCGCGGTGGGGAGCGGCCGTCCTGCAGCGCCTCGAGCTGCGCGGCGATGAGCGCGTCCTCGACGCCGGCTGCGGCAGCGGCCGGGTCACGGAGCTCCTCGCCGAGCGCCTACCGGCGGGCCACGTCGTTGCCCTCGACGGCTCGCCGGCGATGCTCGACGAGGCCCGTCGCCGCCTCGAACGGTTCGGCGACCGGGTCACGATCATTCAGGCGGACCTCCGCGAGCCACTCCCGATGGATGAGCCGGTCGACGCGATCTTCTCGACCGCGACGTTCCACTGGATCCACGACCACGCCGCACTCTACGACCACCTCGCCGCGGTCATCCGGCCCGGCGGCCAGCTCGTCGCCCAGTACGGCGGCGGCGCCAACACCGCGGCGGTGCGGAGGGTGCTCGCGACAATCGGCGATGGCTGGACCGGCGACACGTTCTTCGCCTGGCCCGACGAGACACGGCGCTGGCTCGCGGCGGCCGGCTTCGTCGAGCCCCAGGTCTGGCTCCATGAGGAGCCGACGCGGTTCGAGCCGGGCGAGCCGTTCAAGGCGTTCCTGCGAACCGTGATCCTCGGGGCGCACCTCGCCCGGCTGGCGGAGGACGAGCGCGAGCCGTTCGTCGACGAGGTCGCGTCCCGGCTGCCGAAGGCCGAGATCGACTACGTGAGGCTGAACGTCACCGCTCGACGCGGAACGCCTCGCCGTGGCCCGGGATGACGACGTCGGCGACCTCGAGGACCCGCGCCCGGTGGAGGTCGAGGATTGCCTGGTCCGGCGCATATGGATCGATGACGGGCGTCCTGTCGGCTTTCCACCAGAGATGGGTCATCGCGTACGTCCCATCCTCGGCGCTGACCACGAGCGAGGCGTCCTCCTCCGTGTGGCCCGGCGTCAGCCAGAGTTGCGCGTTCGGCGTCATCTGCCAGCCGTCGCCGCCGTTGTCGAGCCACAGGTCGTCCTTGTAGCGGGCCCAGAAGTCGACGATCTCGGCATTCGGGAAGAGCGCGGCATTGACGGTGTGGTCGGGATGATGGTGGCTGAAGAAGACATGGCTGATGGACTCGGGGTCGACGCCCAGCGTCGCCAGCGGATCGAGGATCAGCGACCGCCGGGCGACGAACCCGGGGTCGGTGATGATCGAGAATTCGCCGTCGCGGACGAGCGTGATGCTGCTGCCGACTCGGGTGCCCTCGTCGCGGATGTATCCGGCGTGGAGCAGGTGAACAGTGGCCATGCGCGGATCGTAGCCGTGTCGGGCGTCCGCCGAGAGACCGTCGTTCCACGGGTCGGGCGGGGCCGGCGCGACGCGGCGCCGTATGCCACCGTGTCGGCATGGAGACCGCCGACCTCGTCCTGACCGGGGGCCACGTCCATACGGTCGATCCTGCGCTGCCGCGGGCCGAGGGGGTCGCGGTCGCCGGCGAGCGGATCGTCGCCGTCGGGTCCGCCCTCGACGTTGCCGACTGGATCGGGCCGCGGACGCGCGTCGTCGACCTCGCCGGCCGGCTGCTGCTTCCGGGCTTCCAGGATGCCCACGTGCACCCAACGACCGGTGGGATGGACCTGCTCGAGTGCGATGTCCGGGAGCACCTCGGGCGCCGGGAGACGCTCGCCGCAATCGCGGCCTACGCGGCGGCCCACCCCGAGAAGGCGTGGATCATCGGCAGCGGCTGGTATATGGGCGACTTCGAGAACGGCACGCCGCGCCGCGAGGACCTCGACGCGATCATGGCGGACCGGCCGGCGTTTCTCCCGAACCGCGATGGCCACTCGAGCTGGGTCAACAGCCGGGCGCTCGAGCTCGCCGGCATCGACGCAACGACGCCGGATCCGCCCGACGGCCGGATCGAGCGAGATCCGGACGGGACGCCGACCGGCACGCTCCACGAGGGCGCCGCCGCCCTCGTCGAGCGCCTGATCCCCAGCCATACCGACACAGATTGGGATGAGGCGTTCCTCGCCGGCCAGGCGTACCTCCACCGGTTCGGGATCACCGCGTGGCAGGACGCGATCGTCACGCCGACGACGCTCGCGATCTACCGCCGGGCCGCCGACAGCGGGCGATTGACCGCACGCGTGGAGGCCGCCCTGTGGTGGGAGCGGGACCGTGGCGGCGAGCAGGTCGACGAGTTCCTTGCCGTCTCGCGCTCGCTGCCGCCGGGCCTGCTCCGGGCCAACAGCGTGAAGCTGATGCTCGACGGCGTCGCGGAGACGTTCACGGCCTCGATGGTCGACCCGTTCCTCGACGCGAGCGGCGAACCGACGACGAACCGGGGCATCGACTTCATCGATCCCGACGAGCTCCGTGGCCACGTCACCCGGCTCGACGCGGCAGGGCTCCAGCCGCATTTCCATGCGTTGGGCGATCGCGCCGTTCGCAACGCCCTCGACGCGGTGGAGGCCGCACGCGCGGCGAACGGCATGACCGACACCCGACCGCACCTCGCCCACATCCAGGTCGTCCACCCCGACGACCTGCCGCGGTTCGCCGCGCTTGGCGCCGTCGCCAACGCCCAGCCGCTGTGGGCCTGCCACGACCCGCAGATGGACGTCCTCACGATCCCCTTCCTGGGTACGGAGCGAGCCACGTGGCAATACCCGTTCGCGTCGCTGCTGCGGTCCGGCGCCCGCCTCGCGATGGGCTCCGACTGGTCGGTGTCGACGCCCGACCCGCTCGTCGAGATCGAGGTCGCGGTGAACCGCCTGCTGCGGCACCCGCTGATCGACGACCCGGCGCCGTTCCTGCCGGCCGAGCGGATCACGCTCGAGCAGGCGATCCACGGCTTCACGCTGGGCTCGGCATACGTCAACCACCTCGACGACGACACCGGCTCGATCACCGTCGGCAAGCTGGCCGACCTCGCGGTCGTCGACCGCGACCTCTTCGCGCCCGACGCCGGCCCGATCGGCGACGCCCGCGTCCTCGCGACGTTCGTCGGGGGGGCCGCCGTGTTCGAGGATCCGGCCCTCGGCTGAGGGGGCGACGCGGGCGCAGGGCCGCCCGCGAATCCGCGTACCACGGCTCGCGCAAATGACGTAGGCACATTCATGACGCGTGTTAGTGGGGATCGCGCGGGCGGCGGGGCATGATCCGGGTGTGATCCCGAGCTACGGGATCAGGAAAGGAGAACCTCGACGATGTTCAGCCCCGCGATGATCCTCGCCAACGCAAAGATCAACCAGCTGCACGCGGAAGCCGCCGCGCAGCGCCTGGCGAAGAAGAGCCGGAACGCCCGCGGCGAAAGCCGCGGCACCGGCCTCACGGTTGCGCTGAGCAACCTCCGGTCCTTCTTTACCGGTCCTGCCGAGGCCGGCCTCGGACTTCCGACGCTCACCGACTACCCGTACCGGAGCTAATTCCCAGCTCCCTGCTCCTCCCTCCCACGGACGCGCCCGCCGAACGGCGGGCGTTTCCGTTTTCCGGACGTCAGAGCGGGAGGTCGCTCGGGTTATCGACGTCGCGGAGCGTGTCGCCCGCCGGGTCGAGGCCGCGCCACTCGATCTCCTCGATGCGGCGCGTGCGGAGGAGCCCGAACAGCGCCCGAAGGCTGCGTTCGTCCTCGCCGAGCAGGCGGCGCGCGGCCTGGGTCGCCGCGCCGTTCCTGATCGCGGCCGGCAGCGGGCGGTCCACGCCGTGGCGGACGAGGATCGCCGCGTCGGTCGAGCCCTCCGTCGCGAGCAGCACGCGGACCATCGCGACGAGCACGTCGACCGACAGCGTCGGCATGTCGCCGCCGGCAACGACGACGATCGGCTGTTGGGCCGTCTCGAGGCCGGTGAGCAGCCCGACGAGCGGGCCGCCGTGCGGTTCCGGATCGACGGCGCGACGGATCGGCACGTCGCCGTGATCCGGAAGCGAACGCTCGTCGCCCGGCGCGACGACGACGATCACCTCGGAGCTGACCGAGGCGACAGCGTCGACCGCGCGACCGAGGAGGCTCCGACCCTCGAGCACGGCCTCGAGCTTGTCCGAGCCGAATCGCCTCGACGCGCCGCCGGCGAGGACGATGCCGCTGACGTGATCGGGCCGCCAGGCGCCGCTGTCGTCCTCGGTCACGGCGAGGCTTCGAGCGCCGCCCGCGGCCCGGGCACGTGCCCGTCCGGGGTCCGGCGCAGCACGCCGCGCCGGGCGAGGTCCTCGAGGAGCGCCATCACGTATTTGCGGCTCGTCCCGGTCGCGTCCCGCAGGGCGGCCGGCGTGAGCGGCGCGGCCGCGGCGAGGGTCAGCGCCTGGCGCTGGAGCGTGCGGTAGGCGGACGCGGCGTAGGCGAGGTCGTCCTCGAGGACGACGATCCGGCCGTGCGACTCGAGTTCCCGGACAGCGGCGGGCGGGCAGCCGGCGCGACGTGCGGCGTCGCCGAGCGGCGGCGGCGCTGGGTCGTCGAGCAGCCGCTCGAGGCGGTCCATCGCCGCGAGGATCTCGGGCGAGGGGCCGCGCTCCACCCGGCCCGGGTCGCGGAGGCGATCGCCGCTCGTCGCGAGCTGGCCGTCGGCCACGAGGCGCTCGATCGCGCCGCTCACGAAGTTGGCGGCGGCGGCCGGGTCGAGCGTCACGTGGTGCCGCAGTTCTCGGGCGACATCCGTCCGCAACGCCGCACGGGAACGCTCGCCGTCGCGTTCCGCCACCACCGCCGCCACGAGCCGGTCGCTCAGCCATGTCGCGAGGTCCGCGGCGAGCGCGGAGGGCTCCGTCGCCGCGCCGTGGAGCTCCAGGCGGGCAGCCGCCCACGCGTCGCTCAGCGCCGGGGCGATCGCCAGCGCCACGAGCCGGTCCGGGCTCGCGCGCCGGCGCGAGGCGCCACGCGGCGGGTCGGCGTCGATCACCCGGCCGCCGGCGAGCGTGCCGCCCGGGGAGGGCCGGCGGAGGACGAACCGGTCGCCTGGCGCGATCGCGATCGGCTCCGCGAGGCGGAGGACCGCGACGAGCTCGCCGTCCGGCAGTGCGGCGGAGTCGCGGCCGCTTCGTCCGACGATCGCCTCGACGCGGGCCGTGCCGGCGTGGACCAGCACCCTGGCGCCGTCGCGCGGCAGGGTCTCCGGCCGCCTCGGCGCGGAGGTCGACAGCGAGGTCGCCGGGCGGAGGGCGACGAGGACCCGATCCGAGGCGCTGACCGCCCGGTCCCCCGTCAGCATCATGCCCCGGGCGATCGACGCCGCCTCGATGCCGGCGAGGTTGATCGCCGTCCGGCCGCCCTCGGCGCGAGTGACGTCGTGGCCGTGGACCTGGAGGCCACGCACCCGAACGACGTTTGCGCCGGGCACCAGACGCAACCGCGTCTCGAGGTCGATCGCGCCGCCGCGCAGGCTGCCGGTCACGACGGTGCCGCGGCCGCGCACGCTGAACGAGCGGTCGACCGCGAGCCGCGGCCCGCGAGCCCTGACGGGGGCCGCCACGACCGCGTCGCGAACCCCGACGAGCGCCGCCCGGATGTCGTCGAGCCCCACCCCGGTGACGCCGGACGCGACGATGACTGGCGCGCCGCGAAGCGAGGTCCGGGAGAGGAGCCCCCGGACCGCCGCGACGACCTCGGCTGGGCGATCGGCGTCCACCGTGTCGGCCTTTGTCACGACAGCAAGCCCGACGTCGACGCCGAGCGCGTCGAGGAGCTCGAGATGCTCGAGGGTCTGGGCCCGCGGCCCGTCGTCGGCGGCAACGACGAGCATCACCGCGTCGATCTCGCCCGCCCCGACGAGCATGTTGCCGATCAGCCGATCGTGGCCGGGCACGTCGACGAGGTCGATCTCGGACCCGTCGTCGAGCGCGAGGTGGGCGTAGCCGACATCGATCGTCATCCCCCGCCGCCGCTCCTCGGGCAACCGGTCCGCGTCGATCCCGGTCAGCGCCCGGAGCAGCGTCGTCTTGCCGTGATCGATGTGCCCGGCAGTCCCGACGACGACGGTCATGACCGGAGCGCGTCGAGGATCGCCCGGGTCAGGTCGGCGTCCCGGCTCGGGTCGACGGTCCGCAGGTCGAGGATGGCTCGACCCTGCTCGATTCGCCCGACGACCGCCGGCTCCCCGACGCGGAGCCCGTCGACGATCTGCTGGGCCCGGCCCGGGATCGCGAGTCCGTACGACGGCAGCGTCTCGCCCGGCAGCGAGCCGCCACCGACGGTCGCCAGCGTCGCGACGACCCCTGCGCGCCCGCCAAGTTCGGCTTCGATCCGGCGGGCGCGGGCCTCCAGCTCATCGAGCGGGGCCGCGATCATCCGCCAGACGGGGATCTCGGATTCGGCCCGGCCGCCGCGGTACAGGCCCAGCGTCGCGGCGACTGCGGCGAGCGTGACCTTGTCCGGTCGCATCGCCCGGGCGAGCGGGTCGCGCCGGATCCGCGCGACGAGGTCGGCCCGGCCGACGACGAACCCGGCCTGCGGCCCGCCGACGAGCTTGTCGCCGCTGAACGTGACGATGTCCGAGCCGGCCGCGAGCCGCTCCGAAGGCATCGGCTCGTGGCTGAGGCCGTAGCGCTCCGTCGGCAGCAAGGCGCCCGAGCCCAGGTCGTCCATGACGATCGCGCCGTGGCGATGGGCCACCGCCGCCAGCTCCGCCGCGTCGGGCGTCTCGGTGAAGCCATCCTGGCGGAAGTTCGACGGATGGACGCGCAGGACGGCCCGCGCCCTGCCGCTCGCGAGGACCTCCTCGAAGTCCGCGACCCGCGTCCGGTTCGTCGTGCCGACCTCGATCAGCCTCGCGCCGGCCCGTCGGACGATCTCCGGGATCCGCACCCCGCCGCCGATCTCGACGAGCTCCCCCCGCGACACGGCCACGCCGCGCCCGCGCCCGGCGAGGCCGACGGCCAGACCGACCGCCGCGGCGTTGTTGTTCGTCACGAGCGCGTCCTCGGCGCCGGTCAGCGCGACGAGGTGCTCTTCGGCCTGGCGGAATCGCGCGCCGCGCCGGCCGGTCCGGCGGTCGAGCTCGAGGAGCAGGTACGCGCCGGCGGCCTCCGCGGCGGCCTCGATCGCCGCCCGCGGCCACGGCGCGCGCCCCAGGTTCGTGTGGACGATCACGCCGGTCGCGTTGATCACGGTCTCGAGGCGCATCGCGCCCAGCGCCGCGAGCCGGGCAGCGACGCCTTTGGCCAGATCGTCGACGCTCCGCGGCCCGCCGCCCGCGCCGAGCCGCTGCCGCTCGTCCGCGACGATGAACCGCGCAGCCGCCGTCAGCGCTTCGGGATCGACGCTCCCGTCGAGCTCCTGCCGAACGACGGCCAGCACCGCCTCGACGCTGGGTGGCCGGGGTCTCGTATCGGTCGCCATCGTCCTCCCATCCCTGCGCGATCGGACGCCGGCAGGGTCGGCGCCATTGTGCGCACGAATGACCCGGACCGCCCCGGTCGCAATCGATAGGTGATTGAAACGTCGCTGATATTCCATCGCTGCAATCGAATGCATACACTCGATTGCATCCACGAGGGGAGGCTCCACCGGAAGGGAGGCTGCCCGTGTCCACTCGCTCCCAGACCCGGCCTCGCCATGCCCAAAAAGGCCGGCGAACGGCGCTCGGAGGCATGCTCCGGCTCCAGACGGCGCTCGTGGCCGTCTGTCTTTCGGCCGGCATCCTGCCCGCGGCCACCGCACCGGTCGCGGCCGCCGACCCACTTGACATCCCGCCCGCGGTCGACCCCGGGACGCCGGTCTTCAAGGGCTCGGCCAACCCCGTCCCGGACGCACCCGTCGCGTTCGACCCCACGAAGAACATGCTCGGCAGCATCTACGACGCCGACGTGGCGGCGGGCGGCGACTCGTTCTGGCTGGATCGAGTCCTCGAGCGCCCGTTCAAGGACACGTCGGCCGGCGAGCGGACGCTCCTGACCCGCGGCCGCGCGCTCTACATGTACACCCACAACCCGTCGGTCCTCGGCTTCGCGGGCCAGGGGACGGGCGCGAACGGCGGTGGCGGGTATGCCTATCGCCAGCCGCCGACGACCGGCACCGTCGCGCTGTACACGATCGGAATCTCGGGCGCGACGCTCGCCGAGACGACGGCCCAGCGGCTCCAGTACCCCAGCTACTTCACGTCGCTCTACACGGGCGGCGGGCTGTCGGTCCGGGAGCGGAAGTACATCACCTACAACGACACCGCGGTCACGGACCTCACCGTCACGAACACCGGCGCAGCGGCGACGACGCGGACGATCACGGCCCAGTCACCGATCGCCCCGACGGCCGCCGCCGACGGCTTGGAGCTGAGCGGCGACGTCACGATCCGCTACGGCCTCACGACATTCCACGCCCGGTTCAGCGGTGACGGTTTCGCCGCAGCCGGCAACGCGCTGACCCGGAGCATCTCGCTCGACCCGGGCCAGTCGATCCGGTTCAAGGTCCAGCTCGGGGCGATCGCCGGCGAGCTGCCCGACTCGGCCACCGAGTACGCGCGCTACCGCGACGCCGACCCGGACACGGCCTTCCACGCCCAGATCCGCGAGTACAACGCGTTCTGGACGAATACCGTGCCCTGGGTCGACCTGCCCGACAAGAACGTCGAGAAGATCTCCTGGTACCGGACCTGGGAGAACCGGTTCAACACGTTCGACGGCAACATCCCCGGCAACGACTACCAGTTCCCGGTCGACCTCGAGGGCGCCCTCGGCTACAACAACCAGATCTCGCTGACCGTCCCGATGCGCCTCCAGGATCTCCAGTTCTGGCGCGATCCGCTCTACTCGTACGGGCCGTGGCTGTCGCAGGGCGAGGAGTCGGGCTGCCAGTCGTTCCATGACAACCCGGGCAACACCGGCAACTGGAACAACACGTACGAGCAGTGGACCGCGCTCCAGGCGTGGGAGAGCTACAAGGTCCACGGTGGCCCCATCGAGGTCCTCCAGAACCTCGCCCGCTACTCGGAGTGCGACGTCAAGGAGACGCTCGCGAAGTTCGACACTGACGGCGACCACCTGATCGAGTACACGTCGGGCACGCT
>Ga0070684_100004632_pt1 | contig 10492 bp, 12 predicted proteins | sample KBSC723LmetaG_FD_65653 | JGI IMG/M metagenome (GOLD analysis project Ga0070684, IMG submission 65653) | Corn rhizosphere microbial communities from Kellogg Biological Station, Michigan, USA - KBS C7.2-3L metaG | ecosystem: Host-associated > Plants > Roots > Rhizosphere ...
CGGCGCTCGAACCGACCATCGCGATCCGATCGCCGGTGATCGCGACGGCATCGGCCCACGGGCGCGCCGGGTCGCCGGTCCAGACGCGCGCGTTCACGACGGCAAGAGATGGAGGGGAGGCAGGCATCGTCCGGAATGTCTAAGCGGGTAGCGCCGGCGGTGGCAACTCGTCCGTTCGACGCTCGGATGTCACCGCTCGGCCCTCTCGGCCGCGGCTCGCCCCTCAATCGTCGCGGCTCGCCCGCGCCTCGCGCAGACTGATCACCGTGACCGACTCTTCGAAGGTTCTCACCGCGCGCCTCGGTTTGTCGCTGACGCTGGCCGCCTGTCTCTCGTCGAGCCTTTCCGGTCCACAGCTATCAGGGACTGGCCCTCCGGTTCTGTTCATTGGGAACAGCCTGACGTATGTGAACGACCTGCCGGGCATCGTTCAGTCGCTCGCCGATTCCGCGGGCGGGCCCGCGCTCGCCGTCGAGACGGTCGCCTTTCCCGATTACGCTTTGATCGACCACTGGAACGAGGGCGTGGCCGCGGGACACGCGCGCGGCGAGATCGCGAAGGGCGGATGGAAGTTCGTCGTGCTCCAGCAGGGGCCGTCGTCGGTGGAAGTGAATCGCGACACGCTGCGTCTCGCCACGAAGCTCTTCGCTCAGGAGATGTCGAAGGTCGGGGCGACACCGGCACTTCTCTCGGCGTGGCCGACGATCGATCGACGGCAAGACTTCCCGCGGGCGATCGAGTCATACACGCTGGCGGCGAGCGACGTCAACGGCGTACTGCTGCCTGTTGCGGCCGCGTGGGTGGCCGCGTGGCAGCGCGACTCGACGCTCGCCTTGTACTCTGATGGACTGCACCCGTCCGTTGTCGGCTCGTACCTCTCGGCGCTCGTCATCTACGCCGCGCTTCAGCACCACACGCCGGTGGGCTTGCCGTCGCGTATCCATTTGCGATCCGGCGCCACGATGTTCGTCGACCCAAAGGTCGCCGCCGTCCTTCAGGCGGCGGCAGCGGAAGCGACCGGATGGTAAGTTTGCGCGAGAATTCGCGCGATGATGCCTAATCCTTTCTCACTCCCCAGCCGACGGACCGTACGCGCGGCCGCGATGCTGTTTTTCGCTTGGCTCGCGTTCTACTTGCTGCAAGCCGTGATCTCGATGGCATTGCCGCCGCGCAGCGCCCTCGGGCCGCGTGATTGGCTGGCGATCGACGTGACCATCGCCGCGCTCTGGACCGGTTTGAGCGCCGTCATCGCGCGCTGGCACGCGCGAGTTCGGTCATTCTCGCCGAGCCTGTTCGTCACGGTGCTGGCGCACCTTCCCTTGTTCGTTGTCGCGGCGGTGGCGGACGCATGGCTGGCACGCGTCGTCATTCACGCACTGAATCCGTCGACGACGGTGGTCCCGTTCTGGGCGACGGTGTCCTTCTACGCCGACTTCGATCTCGTCAGCTACGCAGCCGTCGTCGCGATCAGCGAGGCGCTGACGATGCGGCGAGCGGCCGCCGCCCGGGAAAAACGCGAGCGTCGGCTCGACGCCGCGATGCGTCGAGCGCGCCTCGATATTCTCGAAACGCAGCTCGGCCCGCACTTCTTGTTCAACGCGCTTGGGACAGTCGCCGAGCTCGCGCACGAATCGCCGGCGAGCGCGACCTATATGCTTCGGCAACTCGCGGCCAGTATTCGCGCGACACTCGCCACGCGGCGCGGTGAAGTCACCCTCGGCGAGGAACTGATTGCCGTCGAGCCCTATCTCGACATTCAACGCCTGCGGTTCGCCGATTGGCTTCGTCTGGACTATCGGATCGACGATCGGTGCGTGGACTGCCTGCTCCCGCGTTTCGTGCTGCAACCGCTGATCGAGAACGCGATTCGCCACGGGCTCCGCGGGCGCGAGCGGCCGGGGACGATCGAAATCGCCGCATCGATCGATGATGGATCGCTCGTGATTCGCGTCAGCGACGACGGCGTTGGGCTGGGTCGGGCACAGACGAACGGCCACGGGATCGGCCTCGCCAACGTGCGCGAACGGTTGCGGATTTTGTATGGCGGAGACGAACGCCTGCGTCTGAGTGACAGCGCCCCCGGAACCGTGGCGGAGATTCGTGTTCCGCTTCGCCGTCGCGGTGACGCGACTCTGCTCGACGTCGAGTCCGAGCGCGAAGCGGACGACGGCTCGCTCGAGACGCGGACGCCATCGGGCTCGCGGCCTCGACGTATCGCCGCGCGCGCGGCGATCATCGTCGGCGCATGGCTCGTGTGCGCGGCGATCTGGGTTCAGCAGAGTTACTTCTATCTGCTGGTGCGTCATCGATTGGACACCGCGTCGTGGTCGGATGTCATTCGATTCGATGTTTCCAACGCGGCGCTCTGGATCCTGCTCACCCCCGTCGTGTTATCGGTCGTCCCGCGAGTGCATGACCGTTTCACCGGTGTCACCCGACGCGTCGCGGCGCACGTGGTGCTCGCCATCTTCGCGACGCTGCTTCATGTGGAGCTTCTGCGGCGCATCACGGCGCCGGGCGCCTCACTCTTCTCGTCGACCTACCGAACCAACTTCGTCGTCGATCTCGCCGTGTACCTGGTGCTCGCGGCGATCGCGTTACGGACGTCTCTGGAGAGTTGGGTGCGCGCGCGGGACGCCAGCAGCGAGGAGTTGGCGCGGCAGTTGTCGGCACTGGAGGCGCGCGCGACAACGCTTCAGGCGGTGCCGTCGGCGCTCCTCGCCGCCATCGACCGCATCGCGGACGGCGTCGGCCGCGACGCGGCGTTGACCGAAACCCGACTCGCCAGGCTCGGCGATTATTTGCGCGCCGCTCTCGAGACGACCGACGACGAGGGCACGACTCCCGAGCGGCGGCGGCGGCTGGAGCACGCAACGGCGGAGCTGAGCGCCACCGGCGTTTCATTGGCCGCGGCCGGATGACTCCGATCACCGCGATCGTAGCCGACGATGAAGCCGTAGCCCGACGGCGGCTGGTTCGAATGCTCGAGGAGAGCGGCCGCGCCTCGGTCGTCGCCGCGTGCGCCGGCGGGCGGGAGGCGGTCGAGCGCGTCCTGGCGCTCAAGCCGGACCTTCTCTTCCTCGACGTACAGATGCCCGACCTCGACGGCTTCCAGGTGGTCGAGGCCATCACCGGCGGCGGGCGGGCGTCTCCGGCGATCGTCTTCGTGACGGCCTACGATCAGTACGCGTTGCGCGCGTTCGACGTGCACGCGGTGGACTACCTGCTCAAGCCGTTCGACATCGCGCGCTTCGAGGACGCGCTCGACCGCGCGATCGGTCGCGCGACGAGCCGTCAACCGGGCAACGAACAAGACGATCGGCTGCGCGCGCTGCTCGCCGAGTATTTGTCGAGGCCGCGATCGCCGCGGGTCGAGTATCTCGATCGCGTCGCCGTCAAACACGACGGCACGCTTCGAATTATCCGAACGACCGACGTCGATTGGTGGGAGGCCGACGGCAATTACGTTCGTCTGCACACCGCCGCGTCAAGCTTCCTCGTTCGTTCGACGATGGCGTCAATCGAAGCTCAACTCGATCCGCGTCTGTTTATTCGCGTGCACCGGCGATATGTGGTGAACGTCGATCGGATCGTCGAGGTCCAGCCCTGGTTCGCGGGGGATGCGGTGGCGGTCCTGCGCAACGGCGCCAAGGTGCGAGTCTCGCGGACGTATCGTGAGCGATTGCACGCGCGGCTCGGCGCTGGAGGCGCTGCGACATAAGCAGCGCTGTCGAGAAGCGCTGTTCATGCCTTAGGTTTCGCGCGTGATCGCCACGAACATCTGGTTCTGGATCGCGTTCATCGCCTTCGTGCTGGCGATGCTCGCGCTCGACCTCGGCGTCTTTCACCGGGCGCCGCACGAAGTACCGCCGCGCGAAGCCGGCATTTGGACGGCGGTGTGGGTCGGGTTGGCCCTGGTGTTCGCCGCCGGGCTCTACTTGTTGATCGGCCGGCAGGTGGCGCTGACATTCCTGACCGGATATGTCATCGAGCAGTCGCTGAGCGCCGACAACATCTTCGTCATGGTGCTGATCTTCGAGTACTTCCGGGTACCGAAATCCTGCCAGCACCGGGTGTTGTTTTACGGGATCCTCGGCGCGCTCGTCATGCGCGGCCTGTTCATCGCGGCGGGAACCGCGCTCATCTCGCAGTTCCACTGGGTCCTCTACCTGTTCGGCGCCGCGCTCGTCATCACCGGCGCGCGGATGGCGTTCAAGAAGGACGATGAATTCGACGGCGAGCGGAGCAAGGTCGTTCAGATGGTGCGCCGCGTCGTTCCGCTGACGACGGACTATCACGGTAAGCACTTCTTCATCATCGAGGCGGGCCGGCGCGTAGCGACGCCGCTGCTGCTCGTCCTGATCCTCGTCGAGTTCACCGACCTGATCTTCGCGATCGACTCGATCCCGGCGATCTTCGGCGTGACGACGGATCCGTTCATCGTGTTCACGTCGAACATCTTCGCGGTGATGGGGCTCCGCTCGCTCTACTTCCTTCTCGCCGCGGTCGTCGACCGCTTCCATCTCCTCAAGTATGGACTGGCGCTCATCCTCAGCTTCGTCGGATTCAAGATGCTGACCGAGAAGTTCATCTCGATCGACATCGCGATGTCGCTGACGATCATCCTTTCCGTGCTCGCGCTATCGATCCTGGCGTCGATGATATGGCCCCAGCGAGACCGGAGCGGCGTGAAAGGACGCTAGCCCCGCCGCTCGATCGCGTCGCGCACGTCGAGCAGGATCTCGAAGTAGAGCTGCTCGCGGCGATAGGCGAAGTCGAGCGTCGCCATCTGCCCGTCATCCTGCGTTTGCTTGGCCCGGTCGAATGCCTCGCGGTACATCTCGTCGAGGTTGGCCAGGATACGTTCGCGTGAGCGTGACATGCTGAGTTTCTCGAGGGCTGAGAGGATCAATCGCGGCGGAGATTCATCGGCACGCCGCTCGGGGTCGCCTTCGATCTGCTCGAGCAGATACCGGCGTGCCCGTTCCATGAGGAATCGTCGTGAGCTCGGGGTGTTGTCCATTGAAGCGACCGTGAACTTAGTGGCGCTCACAGGCGTGGGCAACGACTCGGCGACTCGGCGGTGGGCGACTCGGCGTTAGGCGACTCGGCGTTGGCGATTGGCCGCTTCTCACTCACTAAGATTTATTCGCCGAGTCGCCGAGTCGCCGAGTCGCCGAGTCGCCGAGTCACAGCCGATGAAACACCGCGTCTTCGACGACGCGGCCGTCGCGCAGATGTTCAACGACGATTCGCTCGAGCAGCGCGGGCGTGACGCCGGCGTACCAGACCCCTTCGGGATACACGACGACGATCGGGCCGCCCGTGCAGACGCCTAGGCAGGGGGTTTCGCCCCGCTTCACCCGCCGGGGGCCGAACAGCAGCCCTTCCCGCTGGAGCAACGCGGGGAGCAGGCGGTAAAGTTCCCGCCCCGCCTGGTCGGGTGAGCAAAAGCCGCCCACGCACACGAGGACGTGGCGCGAATAAGGGTCCATCCAGGGCGCAAACGGTGCGGCAGGCATGGGTAGACGATAAGCTAGAGCGAGGGATTCCGAGACCCAGGCGACGCGCGCATGCTCGAGACGACTCGAATTGGTACCCTGACGACGCTGCGAATGGCCGGCCCCCAGACGGCTGGACGACCCGTGTTGTTGCTGCATGGATACTTCGCCGACGCGACGGTTTTTACAGACTGGCTGCCCTTCCTCGCGGCGCGCGGCTTCGCGCCGGTCGCGCTCAATCTGCGCGGACGGTCGGGCAGCCGGCCGGGAACCGAGATCGGCGGCGTTTCGATCGACGACTACGTCGAAGACGCGGCGCTCGCGGCGCGGGCACTCGGCCGCCCGCTGGTCGTCGGACACTCGATGGGCGGGTTGCTCGCGCAGCGGCTGGCCGCGCTCGATCTCGTCGAGGCGGCGGCGCTGATCACCCCCGCGCCTCCGCGCGGTATCACGGTGATGACGTGGGAGCTCGCTGTTAGACAACTGAAATACCTTCCGGCGATCCTCGCGTCGCGCCCCGTCCAGCCGTCGCGCGAGGATGTCCGCGCTCTCGTCATGAATCGCGTGCCGCCGCAAGAGCAGGACGAGGCGATCGACCGCCTCGTCGCCGACAGCGGACGAGCGGGGCGTGAACTTTCGATCACCGGCGTCCCGGTCGATGCATCGCGCGTGCACTGCCCATTGCTCGTCATCGGCGCGTCGGACGACAAGTTCATCCCGGCGAAGACGGTGGCGCGCATCGCGACGCGCTACGGCGTTCCCGTCCGCGTGATGGCCGGTCACGGACACATGATCGTGATGGAGCCTGGGTGGCAGGAGCTCGCCGGCCTCGTCGCCGACTGGTTCGCCGGAATACCGGCCGACGCGGCGAACCATCCCGTGGCCCCATGACTATGTTTCGCGTCAGACCCACACACGAGGACGCCGCGCCGGTCGGCCTCGTTTCGCGGAGGAATGACCGCCGTGCCGCAGCTCGATCCCGCCATCGCCGCCAAAGGCTACGCGCATCCCGACGCTCTCGTGAGCACGACGTGGCTCGCCGAGCATCTGGATGATCCCTCGTTGCGGATTCTGGAGAGCGACGAGGACGTGCTCCTGTATGACACCGGACATATCCCGGGCGCGTTCAAGATCGATTGGCACGACGATCTGAACGACGCGCTCGTCCGCGACTACCTGTCGGCCGAACAGTTTCAAGAGCTACTGCGATCGCTCGGCGTCGATGATTCCACGACGGTGGTGTTTTACGGCGACAAGAACAACTGGTGGGCGGCGTACGCCTTCTGGGTATTCCATCTGTTCGGTTTCACCAACGCCAAGTTGCTGGACGGCGGCCGGATCAAGTGGGAGCAGGAGGGACGACCGCTGACCACCGATCGTCCGGCAGCGCCTCGCCGGTCGAACTATGTCGCCAAGGGACGCGATGACGCCGAGATTCGCGCCTTCATGAACGACGTTCGCGCGCATCTCGGGAAAGGCAAATTGGTGGATGTGCGTTCGCCCGACGAATACACCGGCAAGAAGCTCCACATGCCGGAGTACCCGCAGGAGGGTGCGCTGCGCGGCGGCCACATTCCGACGGCGAGGAGCATCCCTTGGGCGCGCGCGGCGAACCCGGACGGCACGTTCAAGCCGGCCGGCGAACTGCGCGCCATCTATGAACAGGAGCAGGGACTATCGCCGAGCGATGATGTCATCGCGTACTGCCGGATCGGCGAGCGATCGAGTCACACGTGGTTCGTGCTCCGCTACCTTTTGGGCTACGATCATGTCCGTAATTACGACGGCAGCTGGACAGAGTGGGGGAACGCCGTCCGCGCGCCAATCGAAAGATGAGGAATCGCTAATGGGTGCTTCGACGCAGGAGTTCGCGGTTCCTCCGGGACCGAGCGGTCCGGTCATTACGCGCAGCGCCATCTCATGGCGAGGCGACCGGTCGTTCGACGCGGGCCCTGCCGGGCGCCAGCACGTGATCGACGGCGCGGCGAAAGAGGCGCCCGGTCCCGTCGAGACGCTGCTCAGCGCGATTGCCGCGTGCTCGAGTCTCGACGTCATCGACATCCTGGCGAAGCGCAAGACGCCGGTCGAGAAGCTGAGCGTAAACGTGACCGCCGAACGACGCCCCGAATTTCCGCGTCGTATCATGCGACTCGAAGTCGAATTTCTCGTCGACGGACCCGGCGTCGAACGGGAGCACACCGAACGCGCGATTCAGCTGTCGTTCGAGCGGTACTGTTCCGTGGCGTCATCGCTCGCGCCGGACATCGTGATAGAAACCCGGCTCACGCTGAACGGTGAGAGCAACGGCACGACGCGACAGAAAGTCTGGCGACCGACGATCTGAAACCGACAGGTCTCAGGTCTCAGGTCCCAGGTCTGAGGTCTCAGGCTCAAACGGCGGGGCTGCTCCGCGGTTGTACCTGAGACTTGGAACCAGAGACCTGAGACCTCCGCGAGCGACCTACTCGGGACAGAATCCCGCGTCCGCCAGCGAGTCCAGGACGCGCGCGCGCACGTGCCAGGGAGCCACATCTCCTTCTGTACCGACCGATCGCATGGCGTCGCGATAGTCGATCTGAAAGCGCTCGAAGCCGCGGCAATGCGCGCACTCGTCGACGTGCAGCCGGAGAGCGTCCGATTCGTCGCTGCACAGTTGATCGTCGAGATGATCCCAAACCTGGCGAATCACCTCGATACACGCGGCCGGAACGGCCTCTGCAATGGTTTCAGGCATTTAGTCGCTGCTCGACCGCCGCCGACCGGACATTGAATCCGGCATCCTTGGCGTAGTCGAGCAATTGCTCCTGCATCAAACGTCGACCTCTGAACAACCGGGACCGCACCGTACCAATCGGCACGCCGAGCAACTCGGCGGCCGCTTCATACGATTGATCCTCCACGTCAACAATAATCACCGTGGAGCGGAATGGTTCCGGGATTCTGGTCAGGGCGTCGTTGATGGCGGGGCCGAGGTCCAAACGGGCAAAGACATCCTCGATCCCCTCGCGCACGGCGGTCGCGTAGACCACCCCGGCGGCGGCGGCATCCGCGTCGGTCGTTTCAAGCTCGACCGTGGGACGTGCGCGTTCGCGCGAGCGCAGGAACACGTTGCGACAAATGGTGAAAAGCCAGCGCCGGCAGTCGCTGCCCGGCAGGTACGTATGCCACGATCGGAAGGCACGCAGGTAGGTGTCCTGGACCACGTCGTCGGCGTCGGTTTCGTCTCGGGTCAGCGAAAGGGCAAAGCGATAAACGTCATCGATCCACGGGAGGGCTTCCCGTTCGAACGCCACATCTCGGTCCCGCGATACAGAATGAGTAGATGACACGCTAGTGAGTAGTTGACGCGTAAAGTATATACGCGCAGTTGGCGGAAAGCGAGGGGGGCTTGATGGGTTGGCCTTCCTCGACGTATTAACTCGCTAGACACTTTCTCACCCAACCACCCCGTCGCCGAGTCACTTAAGTTCGTCAATCGTGACTTAAGTGAGTGGCGGAGCCTGCCGTATCTGTGACTGACCACCGCCAAGACGAACTCCGCCGCCACCAGGACCGGATGGCGACCGTCGGCGCCACGCTCGCCGGCGTCGCGCATGAGCTGAACAACCCGCTCGCCGCTATCGTCGGCTTCTCTCAGCTCCTGCTAAAAAAATCCTGGCCCGAAGACGATCGCGTTGCGCTCGAGGCGATTCAGCACGAAGCGAGTCGATCGGCCGCGATCGTCAAAGACCTCCTGGCGTTGGTTCGCAAACGCGGCGTGACCGGTCACGTGCCGACGGACCTCAACGACATCGTTTCGTACATCATGCGCACGCGGCGCTACACGCTCGAGACCGCGGGGATCGCGTGCGAGCTCGAGCTGGATCCACATCTGCCCTGCGTCGTCGGCGAGCGCACCCAACTCGAGCAGGTCGTTTTGAATTTGTTGAACAACGCCGAGCAGGCGATGCGCGCGAGCGTCGACGCACCCGAACGCTTGCGGCGCCGCAGCGGAGGTCGCAACAAAGGGATGGTCGGTAAGATCAGCATTCGAACCCGCTCGATGGGAGACCAGGTCGTGCTCGAAGTCGAGGACGACGGGCCGGGGATCCCCGACGATATGCAGAATGAGATTTGGAATCCGTTCTATACGTCGCGCGCGGGCAGTGAAGGGACCGGGCTTGGCCTGGTGATCGTGCGCGACATCGTCTCCGATCACGGCGGCGCCGTGGAGCTCGACGCGAGCGTCGCCGGCATGACGCGCTTTTCCGTCCGGCTCCCCGCATGCGCGGACGTTGCGCCCGAGACCGAGACGCAAGCGTCGCGACCGCTCGATGTGCTGGTGGTGAACGTCGAAGCGTCCGAGATGTCATTCGTCGAGCGCTTCCTGTCGGCGCGCGGACATGCCGTGACCAATGCAAAGACCACCGATGCCGCGCTCCAGCTGGCGTCGCGAGTTACGTTCGACGCCGTCATCTGTGACGGGAGGCTGACCGGTGGAGACGGAGCATCGGTGACCGCGTCCTTGCGCGCGTTGCCCGGTTGCGCGCGCGCGCGTTTCGTCGGCCGTCCGAACGACATCGAAGAACTTCGACGACTGGTCGAGCGCGATTGAGCCGTCCATCCACCCGCGCGTCGGTAATCGCGGCATTTGCCGCGGTCTATGTCGTCTGGGGTTCGACGTACCTGGCGATCCGCTACGCGGTGCAGACGATGCCGCCGCTACTCATGGCGGGAGCGCGCTTTTCCGTGTCGGGAGTGATGCTCTACGCCTGGGCGCGCGCACGCGGCGCGCCGCGGCCGACCGCCGTCGAATGGCGTGTCGCGGTGGTCACCGGCGTCCTCATGCTCTGTCTCGGCAACGGCTCCGTGGGATGGGCCGAACAACGCATTCCGTCGGCGCTCGCCGCGTTGATCGTCGCCGTCGTGCCGCTGTGGATGGTGGTATTCGATTGGATGCTGCCCGGCGGTGAACGACCCACGCTTTCCGTGATCGCCGGCGTCGTCGTCGG
>Ga0070684_100004637_pt1 | contig 10486 bp, 9 predicted proteins | sample KBSC723LmetaG_FD_65653 | JGI IMG/M metagenome (GOLD analysis project Ga0070684, IMG submission 65653) | Corn rhizosphere microbial communities from Kellogg Biological Station, Michigan, USA - KBS C7.2-3L metaG | ecosystem: Host-associated > Plants > Roots > Rhizosphere ...
CTCTATGTCGTTGGCGGCGGCGAGCCGGGTTACATCGCGGCCGACCCGAAGGACCTCGACGTGTTCTTCGGCGGCACCAACAACGGCGGGTTCCTCACGCGGTTCAACCGACGAACGGGCCAGCTGCGCGAGGTGAATCCGTATCCGCGCATGTTCCAGGGCGAACCGTCGAGCGATGTGAAGGAGCGCTGGCAGTGGACCTACCCGGTCATCTTCTCGCCAGTGAACCCGACGGTGCTGTACACGTCGTCGCAGCACGTGTGGAAGACGACGAACGGCGGGCAGACCTGGACAAGGATCTCGGGCGACCTCACCCGGCACGACCCGAAGACAATGGGGCCGTCGGGCGGCCCGATCACGCACGACATGAACAGCCCCGAGATCTACGCGACGGTCTTCGCGTTAGGCCCGGGGAAGAAGAACGTGAACGTGATCTGGGCCGGCTCGGATGATGGCCTGATTCACGTCACGCGGAATGGCGGGCAGACGTGGACGAACGTCACACCGAAGGACATGCCAGAACTGGGACGCGTGAGCCAGATCGACGCGTCGTCGTTCGACGATGGCACCGCGTACGTCGCGGTGAAGCGTCCGCTCCTCAACGACGTCACGCCGTACGTCTTCCGCACGCACGACTTCGGGAAGACGTGGACGATGGTGGTGAATGGCATGCGGCCTAACGACTACGTCCACGCCGTGCGTGAGGATCCAGCGCGCAAGGGCCTGCTCTACGCGGGCACGCAGCACGGGATGTACATCTCGTACGACGATGGCGACAGCTGGCAGAGCTTCTCGCTCAACCTGAGCGACATGCCGGTCTCCGACGTCATGATCGACGGGAGCTCGATCGCGATCGCGACGCATGGGCGGAGCTTTTACGTCCTCGACAACATCGAGGCGATCCGGCAGTACACGCCGGCGATCGCGTCGGGGAGCGAGCCATACCTGTTCGCGCCCGCGAGCGCGATTCGCCCCGGCACCAGCGTGGCGATCCGCTACTGGCTCAAGCAGGCGCCGAAGACTTTGAACGTCGACATTCTCGACGCGACGGGAAAGGTCATTCGCACGTACAAGGGTGCGCCCCCGTCGGATTCCGCGAAGCGCGGCCAGCAACCGGCAGCGGCGAGCGACGATGACGATGACAATCCACGAAACCGGCAGCCGACCGCGCCGATGGTCGCGGGACTCAGCTCGATGACGTGGGATCTCCGCATCGCGCCGGCCACGAGGTTCCCGGGGATGATCCTTTGGGGTGCGACGACGAACGGCCCCCTCGCGATGCCGGGCACGTACCGCGTGCGCCTGACGGTGGATGGCAAGACCCTCACGCAGCCTGTGACGGTCAAGAGGAACCCGCTGATCACCGACGTCACGCTGGCGGAGCTCAAGGAGCAGTTCGACCTGGCCGTCCGGATCCGTGACAAGCTCAGCGAGGCAAACCAGGCGGTGATCAACATACGCGATCTGAAGAAGCAGGCCGCCGATCGCCTAACGAAGTCGCAGGACCCCGCGCTCAAGACCGCGGCGGACGCGTTCTCGAAACACGTGAGCGACGTGGAGGAGGCGATCTATCAGGTGAGGAATCAGAGCGGTCAGGATCCGCTCAACTTCCCGATCAAGATCAACAACCGGCTCGGTACGCTGCTCCAAACGGTGAGCACGGGCGACGGGAAGCCAATCGGCGCGGCACTCCCGATCTTCAACGACCTGTCGGGGGAGCTGAAGGTGGAGACGGATCGGCTCGCGAAGGTACTGGCGGACGACCTGACGAAGCTCAATGCGGAGCTGAAGCGGCTTGGGCTACCCGAGGTTACACTCGCCAAAGCCACAGTGTCGTAGGAGGGGACTGGGGACATCGGGACTGGGGACTCGGCCGGGATGCTATTAGCGCCGAGGAGCGTTCCTCTGCAGTAATAGCCTCCCGGCCGAGTCCCCAGTCCCCAGTCCCTAGTCCCTAGTCCCGACCGCCTTATCGCGTCCATACGGATCCCCCGCCAGCGATTCCGTATGCAGAGCGCAGAGCCATTCTCCGTTGCGTCGCACCCAGACCGACGAGTCGTTGGCATCGATCGGCAGCGTCTTGCCATCGACGACAATACGTTCGTTCACCTTGTATGCGACGATCGCGACGTCGTCACTGACGAATCGCACCTGCGCGTTCCTGTCGTCGAAGCTGTACTGTTTGAGCTCCCACTTTCCGTCGGCCATGAGCTGTTCCATCTTCGCACCATCGATGGCCGAGACTCCCTGGGCGCCGACGACGATGCATCCATCGTCGGTCATCTGACCGGCGGTACGCCCGTCCTTGGTCTTCATCGTGTCCCAGAAGCGCTTCTCGAGCGCGAGCAACTCCCGTTCCCGTTCCTGGGTTGGCATATCTCTTCCTCGTTCGAATGAGCGGCGTGGAACGGGTGGAAGAATCAAGCCAAAACAGGCACAGGTTACAGGTAATTGGCACTGATAACCAATCCCAGTAACCAATTTACCTGTGTCTTTTCTCTATCGAGCGGAGAGCTCCTGGAAGAGAATCCGAAGGAATCGTTCTCTATTGTTAGGCCAGTCCTTGTCGTACTCCGCCGTGATCTTCGACGCGAGCACCTGATCCACTGTGTGCTTCGCCGCGATCTCCTTGCGCATGCGGTCACGCATGACGACCAACATGTCGTGATACGCCTTGACCCGTGCACGATCGCTGAGCGGGCCGTGGCCGGGAATGATCTTCGTCTCCGCGTTCGTCACCGTAACCAGACGTTCAGTGGCCGAGATGATGCCATTGATCGTGCCACCGCTCGAGCGATCCACGAACGGGAATCCGGCGCTCACGAAGACGTCCCCGGTGTGCACGACGTTCGCCTTCGTGAACATCACCATCGCGTCACCGTCGGTGTGCGCCGGTGCGACGTGGAAGACCACGACCGAGTCGCCGTTCAGGTGGAACGACACCGTGTCCGTGAACGTGATGACCGGCAGCGCCCCGCGCGGTGAGGCCGGCTGCTTTAGCTTGAACGCCTCGATGAACTGGTCGGTCGACATGCGCTTCCGCACGTTCTCTTGCGCGAAAATCAGCGCGCCGGCCTGGCCCATGTTCTCGTTGCCGCCCGTGTGATCGAAGTGCCAGTGCGTGTTCATCACGAACCGAACGGGCTGGGGCGTGATCGCCTTGATCGCGGCAAGAATCTTTGGCGTCAGTGGCGCGAACTGGTCGTCGACGACAAAGGCCGCGTCGTCGCCAACCATGAGGCCGATGTTGCCGCCGGAACCCACGAGCATGTGGACGTTCCCGGCCACCTTCGTGCTCGTGACCTGGACGGTGTCGAAATTCTGGTTCTGGCCCTCGAGGCGTGAAGACGCCTGGGAGAGCACGACCGTTGCCGTCAGTGCGGCATTCCACCCGCGACGGAACCACGAACGGGACATGGGAGCCTCGAGTGTAGGGCGGTTTCGGACGGTACGATGCTAACCAGGACTCGCGCTGCGTCCAGGGGTGCCCGATTCCCTATTTCCGATTCCTGATTCCCGATGCTAGCTTGGCCCTTGTGTCTCATCCCGCCGCGATGTCCCAGGCCGAACCGGTCGCACCGGGTTCTTCGTCGCCCAAGCCACGTGACGAGGAACTGGACTTCTTCGGCCTAACGCATCCCGGGCTCGTCCGGCAGGGGAACCAGGACCACTACCTGGTCTCGACGCTGCACAAGACGGCGCGAGTTCGGGCGACGAGCCTTCCGAACCCCGAGCTGTTCGAGCTCCCCAGCCAGCGCATCGCGTCGTTCGGCATGGTCGCGGACGGCGTCGGGGGGCACTACGGCGGTGAAACGGCGAGCCGCACAGCCATCGAATCGATTGCGGAGTACGTGAAGGAGACGATGAACGCGTTCTACTCCGCCGACGAGAACGACGAGAATTCGTTCTTCTCGGCGCTGCAGGACGCGGCGGCGACGTGCCACCAGAGCGTAATCGACCGGGCGGAAGCGAGCGGCGAACCCAGGGCCGCGACGACCCTCACGCTGTTCGTCGCCGTTTGGCCGTCGCTGTACATCCTCCACGTTGGTGACAGTCGGTTGTATCTCTTCCGAAAGGGCGAGCTGCACAAACTCACGCGCGACCAGACGATGGCGCAGGATCTGGTCGACATGGGCGCGATGCCGAAAGACATCGCCGCACAGAGCCCGCTCGCGCACGTGCTCACGAGCGCGATGGGTGCCTCCGAGACGTCGCCGGATGTGACGCGCGTCGAGCTACGATGGGGCGATGCCCTGCTGCTCTGTACGGACGGGCTCACGAAGCACGTCTCCGACGACCGGATCGCCGAACGCATGCGCGCAAGGACGTCGGCGGAGCAGGTAGTGCGGGCGCTCGTCGACGACGCGCTGGCCGGCGGCGGGACGGACAACGTCACGGTGCTGGTGGTCGCGGGCGTACGGCGAGAGTAGCCAGCGTCGAGCCAGTCGCAAGGCCCGACGTCACCGGGGCAGGTGTTACTAACCGGTCTTGAGAGCGGTGTTCTGCGTCATGATGCTCTTGAACGCGACCATGAATCGGTTCATCTCGGCCGCGGTGCCGATGGACACACGGAGGTGTTCGTTGAGCGGCGGGAAAGGGCGGCCCACCAGCACGCCTTTCTTCTTGAACTCGTCGATCACCGGCACGACCGGCCGCTTCAGGTTCACCATGAAGAAGTTCGTGTCTGACGGAACAGACTCGTAGCCTAACGCGGCCAGGTCCTTGATCGTCTTCTGGCGAAGCTCGATCGTCACCTGCTTGACCCGCGCCTGCGACTCCGTGTCGCGCAAGGCCGCGACGCCGCCGTACTTCACGACTGCGCTGATGCTCCCCACGCTGTACGGACGCATCTGTTGGATCAGCGACCTGGGCGCGAGCGCGTAGCCGAGCCGCATGCCGGCCAGCGCGGCGATCTTCGAGAACGTCCGAGCGACGATGACCTGACGGCCTTCGACCACGTACGGCACCGACGTCGCGTACGACGGATCATCCACGAAGTGGTGGTACGCTTCGTCGATGAGGACGGGGATGTCCTCGGGAATCCCGTCGAGCAGCTGACGCACCTCGTCCTTCGTCACGAGCCGGCCGGTCGGGTTGTTCGGGTTGCACAGGTAAACCAGGCCGACATCGCGTGCATTCCTTCGAGCCGCGAGAATCGTCGTGGGAATGTCCTGCCGGAAGTCGGGCAGGAGGGGGACCTTGATGATGTCCGCTTTGAGCGCGGTCGCGTGCGCGTAGAAGATGTTGTAGGAGGGGTCCGCCCCGAGGAGCACGCGGTCGTTCTGCAGGAAGGTCGTGCCGCACACGTCGAGAATCTCTCCGGAGCCCGCGGCGAGCAGCACGTTCTCGGTCTTCACGCCGTGGTGCGTCGCGATCTCGTCGACGATGCCGCCATCCGGATAGCCGTAGCGGTTCGCGTACTTCATCGCCCGCGTCATGGCCTTCATCACCGAATCGGGCGGACCGTACGGGTTCTCGTTGTTCGCGAGCTTGGCGAATCCGTCGTACTCCTCTTCCGGGCCGCTGAGGGGGAAGGGAATGGCTCCCGCCACACCGCGGCTTCGCGCCCAGAGCTCGCGCTGTGGTGCCAGTCCGATGGCGCCTAACGCTGTGGCGACTCCTCCAACGAACCCGCGGCGGGATACGCGACTCGCGGCCATCGGCACCTCCGAACCGAAGTGAGCCCTGCTCGGCCAGTCTGGTCCTTCTTATTCTCGTCATGGCCACGGTGGGACGCAACCGGAACCACGAACGCTGAACACGCAGGCGGCGTTCGTAGTTCACTCCACCTTCTACGGAATGGCCAACCCGTACTTCGCATTGATCGCGTTGACGGCCGCCGACGCGAGCAGGCTCTGGCCGGCTGCGCTCGGGTGCACGCCGTCGAGACTCATGTAGGGGCCGAACGGCTGGTTCGAGAACAGCAGATCGGTCACCCTGAACGACGGCTTGGGCAGGGCATAGACCGGATCGAGATTGAAGTACGCCCAGTCGTTCGCCGTTGCCATCGCCTGTACATGGGCGTTCATCTGCGCGATACGCGCGTTGATCGCGTTGATGTCGCTCGCCGTCAACACATAGTCGGCCGCACCGGGCACGTTGGCGCACGTGGCGGTCGTGGGGGCCTTCGACACGAGCGTCAGCAGATAGCCGGGAACGAACAGCTGGTTCGTGCTGAAGTAGCAGCTCAGGCTCACCGTGATCCCGAGCCCGAGTAGCGCGGGCCACTGATTGAAGAACTCCCTCGATGACCGGATGCTCGGGAAGCTCGCTGCGTTGGTGGGCAGCCCGACGAGCACCGCACGCGCGCCCGTCGACCTCACAGCTGCGAGCACTTGATCGTAGTCGCTGACCCAGTTGTCGTACGGCGTCATCGCCTCGATCCGGCCGGTGCTCGCCGGCAACACCTCGTTCGCCGTGAGCTCGACCGAAACGAACGTTGGATTCTGGTCGACCATGGCGGTCACCTGGGTCTTACCTGGCGGGAGCACCCGGCTATACAGCGTCCCGACGCGCGTGCTCAACGCCATCTTGCTTTCCACCGTGGCGGTGAGCGCGTCGTGAACGTCGGCGCCCGAGATAGCGACGCTGTTCGCGGGCAACGTGACGCCGGTGCGCAGCGGCGAGCACGTGTTCATCACGGTTGTCACGAGGTTATTGCCGAACGCGCCGACGAGAACCAGATCGGATGCGAGCGGGGGCAGAAGCGGAGGCCCGCACCCGGGATCCTGAACGAGCGGCAACGAGAACGGCATGCCGACTCGTCGTGCGACCTCGGCCGGCCAGGCTGCCCGCTGCCCGGCCGCGAAGATCCCCGCGGACTGCACGCCCATGCTGTTGCTCGTTCCGAGGGCGACGAACCGCGCGAACAGCTCCGGTATCGTAACAGAGGCGTTGGCGCTCGCGGGTCCGCGTTCGACCGTGCGGGGAGCGACGGGGTCGGCACACGCGACGAACGCCAACGACGTGCCGAGAACGACGAGGGAAGGGATCCTGCTCATGGAATGACTGCTCCTGCAGCTGCTGCCGCCGATGCTGCAGCGACGGCCGTCCCTTGTCCAGTCCATCGAGCGTCCGATATACTCGGCAATAATCGTTAGGAGACGAGGCCACCCATCGTCCACTCGCATCCCGCCCCGGCGGCCATTCGAAGCTCGCGGGTCGTCACTCCCCACGGGATGACACCGGGGACGGTGTACATCGAGGGTGGTCGCATCATGCACGTCGGCCGGCTCGACGAAACCCGGCCTGGCCCGGCCGTCGTCGACGCGGGCGACCTCATCATCCTTCCCGGCCTCGTCGACACGCACGTCCATGTGAACGAGCCGGGTCGGACGGACTGGGAAGGGTTCGAGACCGCCACGCGCGCAGCGGCGGCCGGCGGGGTCACGACGCTGCTCGACATGCCGCTCAACTCGATACCCGCCACCACCAGCGTCTCCGCGCTCGCAGCCAAGGCGCGTGCGGCGGCGGGACGAACGTGGGTCGACGTCGGATTCATCGGCGGCGTCGTTCCCGGTAACGTGTCGGCGTTAGGCGAGCTCGCCCGGTCCGGGGTCCGGGCGTTCAAGTGCTTCCTCGTGCCGTCCGGCGTGCCCGAGTTCCAACACGTGACTGAAACCGATCTCCGCGACGCGATGGCGGTACTCGCCGAGCTCGGGCTTCCGCTGATGGTGCACGCCGAGCTCCCCGACGTCGTCGAGGCCGCGACGCTCGAGGCAACCGCGCGTGATCCCGTGAAGTATGCGACATACCTGGCATCGCGACCGGCTGCGGCGGAGCACGAAGCCGTGGCGCTCGTGATCGAGCTCGCCGAGGTCACCGGCGCTCGTGTTCACATCGTGCATGTGTCGAGCGCGCAGACGACGCGCATGGTGACGTCGGCCCGTGCGCGCGGCGTGCGCATCACGGCGGAGACGTGCCCGCACTACCTGTGGTTCGACGCCGACCGGATTCCCGACGGCGCGACCGAGTACAAGTGCGCGCCGCCGATTCGACGCCGCGACGATCGCGCCGGCCTCTGGTCGGCCCTCTCATCAGGCGATCTCCCGATGGTCGTCTCCGACCATTCGCCGTGTCCGCCGATCCTCAAGCGGCGCGATGTCGGTGACTTCTTCGTGGCGTGGGGCGGGATCGCCTCGCTCCAACTCGGGAGCGCGGTGGTCTGGACGGCCATGCGCGATCGTGAACTGCCGATCGAGCGGCTCGTGGAGTGGATGAGCATGGCGCCGGCAACGCTCGCCGGCCTCGAGACGAGGAAAGGAGCCATTGCACCAGGCTACGATGCCGATCTCGTCCTCTTCGACCCCGATGGTGATCTCGACGTCCGCGCGGACATGCTCCTGCACAGACACCCCATGACGCCGTACCTTGGTGCATCGCTTCGCGGGACGGTGGAAGCGACGTACGTCCGCGGCGTGCGGGCGTACGATCGGCGTACGGGACCCGCGGAAACACCACCGGGAGAATTGCTCCTTCCATCGCGTCCATGACCGAGCGATCTGCGCAGTTCACGGATCTGATCGATCTCGCCGCCGAACGGGCCGGCGCCTTGGTGGTCCTCGCGAACGATGAGTTCTTCGCGCCGAAGGAGGCCTTGCTCAGGCCGACACCGGCCGAATGGCGTGAGGGCGTGTACACGGAGCGCGGAAAGTGGATGGATGGATGGGAGACGCGCCGCCGCCGCACACCGGGCCACGACTGGTGCATCGTTAGGCTCGGGATCCCCGGCATCGTCCGCGGCGTCGTCGTCGACACGAGCTTCTTCCGTGGCAACTACCCCGAGTCGTGTTCAATCGACGCGGCATGTGTCGGTGGACTGAGCGACCCGGAAACGATCGCGAGCACGGCTGGCTGGACGGAGATTCTGCCGCGATCTCCTCTCGAGGGCGACTCGCGGAACCTGTTTCCCGTGCAGGCCACGACGCCATTCACGCATCTTCGCCTCAACATCTTCCCGGACGGCGGTGTCGCCCGCCTTCGCGTGCACGGCGAAGGCTACTTCGATCCCGCTCGTCACCATCCCGGCTCCGAGGTCGACCTCGCCGCGGCGGAGAACGGCGGTCAGGCCCTCCTCGTCAGCGACATGTTCTTCGGAAACCGGCACCATCTCATCATGCCCGGCCGATCGACCCACATGGGAGACGGCTGGGAGACTCGTCGCCGGCGCGGCCCGGGCCACGACTGGTCGATCGTGAAGCTCGCCACGCGCGGAACGCTGCACCGCATCGAGATCGACACGGATCACTACAAGGGCAACGCGCCGGGCCGGTGCATGGTGGAAGCCTGTGACGCGCGATCGGTGCCGAACGCGGACATCCAGTCGCTCGCGAGCCGTGTTGGGGCGTGGCACCAGCTTCTCCGCGAGGTGCCGCTCCAGCCCCACAGTCGGCACCGGTTTACCGATCTCACGGCGCAGGGCCCCGCGACCCACGTCAGGCTGAACATCTATCCCGACGGCGGCGTCGCGCGGATGCGCGTCTACGGGATGCCGGAGCTCGAGTGACGGTCGCGGTGCGATGACGGATGATGTCGCCACCTTCGACGCGTTGCCGGACTACGACGCAGCGCCGCTGCTCGAGACGTGCTGCGGATCCCGCGCCTGGATCCGGGAGATGCTCGCGCATCGCCCGTTCAGGTCGTTGATGCGAATCCTCGACGAGGCGGATGAGGTCTGGTGGTCGCTCGCGCCGGACGACTGGCGCGAGGCATTCGACCACCATCCGCGCATCGGCGAACAGTCGGCGGCGGCACCGCAGGGTGCCGTCGCGCGCGCGTGGTCAGCCGACGAGCAGCGCGGCATCGCGCAGTCGAGCGAGGGGACTCGTCAGGCTTTCGCGGACGGGAACCGGGAGTATGAGCGGAAGTTCGGGCACATCTACCTCGTGTGCGCGGCCGGCAAATCGGCGGAGGAGGTGTTGGCCTTGTTGCGGTCGCGACTCTCGAACGATCCCGCGACCGAGCTTCAGGTTGCGGCAGGCGAGCAAGCGAAGATCACTCGGCTCCGCCTCGAGAAGCTGTTCGGTTCGTCTTCAACGCCATCCCGAGCATGATCTCCACTCACGTGCTGGATACCTCGCGCGGTCGCCCGGCGGCGAACGTCACCGTCATTCTGGAGCGGCTCGCGGCAGAGGGAATCGCGTCAACGCTCGAGATGACGCGCGCGAAAACCGACGCGGATGGTCGTGTCAGTGAGCTCCTTCCCAATGGCGCCGCGCTCGGGGTTGGACGCTATCGGCTCACGTTCGACACGGGCTCGTACTTCGCGTCAGCCGGAGTCGAGCCGTTTTATCCGGCGGTGGTGGTGACGTTCATTGTGAGGGATACAAGCCAGCATTATCACATTCCGCTGCTCTTGAGTCAGTATGGGTATTCGACTTATCGAGGGTCATAGGCGGCTGGCGACTGGCGGCCGGCGACAGGCGGCCGGCGGCGAAAGAACGCGTGTCATCCCGAGCGAAGCGAGGGATCGCGATCGTCCCGAAAG
>Ga0070684_100004640_pt1 | contig 10484 bp, 6 predicted proteins | sample KBSC723LmetaG_FD_65653 | JGI IMG/M metagenome (GOLD analysis project Ga0070684, IMG submission 65653) | Corn rhizosphere microbial communities from Kellogg Biological Station, Michigan, USA - KBS C7.2-3L metaG | ecosystem: Host-associated > Plants > Roots > Rhizosphere ...
CCGGCGAGGCCGGCGTCGGGTGGGCCGTCCATCAGCATCGGAAACAGCGAGCCGAACGGCGCCATCGCACCCTGGATGTTGGCCATCACGACGGCCAGCGCGAACACCGCCAGCAGCGGGACGGCGGTGGCGGCCGAGACGAGGGCGGCCCGGCTGCCCGTCCGCAGCCCATCGCTGCGTAGCGTCGCCCGCCACAGCAGGACCGCCAGCACAACGAGCAGGATCAGCAGCACTGCGGCGATCCCGCCCTTGACCAGATGGAACCGGAACCAGTAGTCGACCACGCGCTGCAGAGCCGGCGGATAGTGCCGGTCGCCCGAGCGCCAGTATTCGACCACGCTCGTGCGGAACGCCGCGCCAAGACGGTCCTGATCGGCCAGATCCGCGGACCCGCCGCCCGCCAACCTCGGCGGGGCAACGACGAAGGCGACGACCAGGCCCGCCACGACAGCGACGAGCGCGGCCAGAGTCCGGCCAGGGACCCCGACGGGTCGCGATGGGGCCGTGTGAGTACGCAACGAAAGACTCCTCGATCTGATCGAACGGGTGGACGCCGGCACCGACCCGCCGGACGAGCGTGCGGAACATCAGACGCGGCCACGCTAGGCCAGCTCGGCCGGCGCAAACCAGGACCCTGGCGCTAGTCTTCCGGTAGAGCCAGCCATACCGGCAACCGTCCCGCAACCCGGCAGCGCCGCGGCACACGAGCAATGGCGGCGCCGGAATGCCACGCCGTCCACGCCGGGCGGCACCGCCGACACGGCCGCACTGGACGTCGCCGCGACATGAGGAATTTCGCGTGTATGTGTTGTCACCGGGCGGGCGGGCGATCGGATGACAGGACCTGGTCGCATGGTCGTCGACCATGGAATTCGACAAACCGTCGTTCCCATGGAGGACCCCATGCTTCGCGCCGCGATCTCGAGCCTCGCGCTCGCGCTGGGAACGGCCACCGGCGCCGCCGCGCTCAACGTGCCGGCTCTGACGGCCGAGGTGAAGCCGCTCACGACCCCGCCGCCGAACAGCTTTGCCGGCTCGAGGTGGGGCGTCGACGGTTCGATCACGACGCCGGCGTTGCTCAACAAGACAATCGGCGCATCCGACGTGCACAAGCAGAAGACGTCAACCGGCGTCCCGATCACCGGTACCGGCGTCGGGGTCGCGCTGATCGACTCCGGGGTTGCCCCGGTCCAGGGCTTGAACGACGCGACCCGGGTCGTCAACGGACCCGATCTGTCGTTCGAGTCGCAGGATCCGGCGACCCGCTACAAGGACACCTTCGGGCACGGCACCCACATGGGCAGCATCATCGCGGCGAACGACACCTCGGTCCCCCTGGACGACCCGAAGTCGAACGCCGGTGTCGCGCCGGGCGCCAAGCTGATCAGCCTCAAGGTCGCGACCAGCGAGGGCGCAACGGACGTCTCCCAGGTGATCGCCGGCATCGACTGGGTGGTCGCCCACCGCAACGACCCCGGCCTCAACATCCGGGTCCTCAACCTCTCGTTCGGCACCCACTCGGTGCAGAGCGAGCAGGTCGATCCGCTCTCACACGCGGTTGAGTCGGCCTGGCTCAACGGGATCGTCGTGGTCGTTTCGGTCGGCAATGACGGCGCGGCTGCCACGTCGGTCACCATGCCGGCGCTCAACCCGTACATCATCGCGGTCGGCGCGGCCGACACCCAAGCCACCGACGCCTACGGCGACGACACGGTGGCGTCGTTCAGCAGCGCCGGCAGCCACAACCGGCACGCCGACCTCCTCGCCCCGGGCACCTCGATCATCGGGCTACGGGACCCCGGCTCGTACATCGACACGAACTACCCGAGCGGGCTCGTTCCCGGCGACTCCACCGGCCGGCTCTTCCGTGGCAGCGGCAGCTCGCAGGCCGCCGCCGTGACCTCCGGTGCCATCGCACTGCTCCTGCAGAAGCGCCCGACGTTGAGCCCGGACCAGGTCAAGGCCCTGCTCATGGCGACCGCCAACCCGCTGCCCAAGGTCACCGGCTACGCCAAGGGCGCTGGTGAGCTCAACATCAAGGGCGCGGTGGGTGCGGCGTTGCCCAGCACCTACACCCAGGTGTGGCCTCGCTCGACCGGCACCGGCTCGCTGGAGAAGTCGCGCGGTACCGCGCACGTTACCGATCCAGACGCCGGCACCGACCTGGTCGGCGAGACCGACATCATGGGCCAGCCGTGGAACGCAGCCGCCTGGGCAGCCAAGGCGTCGGCCGGGACGGCCTGGACCGGAGGGACGTGGAACAGCGCGATCTGGACCGGCAGCGCGTTCGGCGCCGGCACGACCAGCTGGACCGGCGTGAGCTGGACCGGCAACAGCTGGACCGGACGCAGCTGGACCGGGCGCAGCTGGACCGGCGCGGTCTGGGACGGTCGCAGCTGGACCGGCCGAAGCTGGTCAGGCGGGAGCTGGTGCAGCCGAAGCTGGAATTGAACTCGTCGCGTGGCCGGTGATCATGATGCGGTGGCTGGCACGCTTCGGTCCACCGTGCAACGGGACCGTGCGGCCTCCGGACGACCCGCGAATCAGCAGTGGTACTCAGTACCATACGGGCTCGACGGCATCGCCTGCTTGCCCGTGCCGTCGCCAACGAATCCCAAGTCCTGATGCCGTTATCCTGACGTGGTGACGGATCAGCCCCTGTCGCTTCGGCAACGCAAGCAGCGCCGGACCCGCGAAGCCATTATCGACGCTGCGCTGACCCTCTTTGCCGAACGCGGCTTCGATGGCGTCACCGTCAGCGACATCGCAGCTCACGCCGAAGTCGGCCGCACGACGTTCTTCCGCTACTTCGCCGACAAGCAGGAACTGCTGTTCGCCGACGACGACGAGTTGATGCACGTGTTGACACATGCCCTCGATGACGCCGCGCGCGAGCAGGCGCCGATCGGCGACAATATCGAGGTGGCAATCGGGGTGGCTCGGCAGGGTCTGCTCGCCATGACCGACCTCCTCGCGCGGCGCGGGCCTTGGTTGACACAGCGCGAAGTGCTTGTCCGGGCCAATCCCGCGTTGGCGGCCCGCGCGTTGGTCAAGGAGCGCCAGTATTTCTCGACGGCCGTCGCACTGCTGCTCGAACACGAGGCGAGCAGCGAGACCGCCACCCTCGCCGTTGGCATCGCCGCCGGGTGCTACCAGAGCGCACAGGCCACCGCCGCACGCAACGAAGCCGAGCTCTCCGGTGCCGTTGATGCCGCCTTCCACCGCATTGCCGATCTCGACAGGCGCGCGCTGCGCAGGCATCTCGCACCGACCAAACGCCGATCGAAGACCGCCGCGCCGAGCCGTTGACGTGCCGGCCATCAACGGCCGACCACGGTAGGGCGCTCGCGGCGGACCGCGTGACCGTGAGCGCGAGGTCGGGCGGGTATCCCCATCGCACAACCACTGGCCGCAGCGCCAGCGTCACGATCGTTGTCGCAGCGCCAGGCAACAGTGTCTGGGCCAGCGTCATGGGCTGTGCCAGGTCTACCGCAATGAACGCCGACCCACGCACGATCCAAGGATGCGCTACCCGTGGATGTAGTCCCGCACCGTGATCAGCTGGCTCACCGTCGACGGCGGGCTGGTGTTGCCGGCGGCGTCTCGTACAGTCGCCTCGACGTCGACATAAGTCCGGTACACCCCGGTGAAGTCCTGCTGGAACGGGCCGATCCGGTAGCTGGTCGCCCCGGGCGCCAGGGTCACCGTCTGCCAGCCGCCGGCCGAGCCGCCCTCGGGAACCAGGCGGTAGCGGATGGTCACCACCAGGGCCGCGGCGGAGTCGACCGCATCCTGCACGGTCACCGAGATGCTCGACGTGATCGAGGACCCCGGATCGCCGTCGGTCGGCGTGGTGCCGTCGGCGGTGGTGTAGATGCCGGTCGGCGACGCACTCGGCCCGGCGGCGATCTGCGGCACGGTCGCGTCCGGCGGCGGTGCGCTGGTGCCCGGGGCGGAAGGACCGGGGGTCCGGGTTCCGGCGGCGCTCCGGGACGGACTGGCCGACGGCTGGACCGACGTGGACGCGGATGGCGCGGCCGAAGCCGAGGCCGAGGGTGACGCACCGGCGGAGTCCGCCGGGGAAGGCTCGGACGACGCGGGCGAGCCGGCGGCGGCCGACTCCCCGCCACAGCCCGGCGAGCCGCCTCGTGGCCTCACCGGCGTGCCGTTCACCGTCAACGCGCCGTCGGCGAGGAGCGGACCGGAAGGCGCCATCGCAAACCGGCTCCGCCCCGAGCTGATCGCCTTGCCGGCGGCCGACTCCTGGACCGCCACCAGCGGGCGGAACGCCGCCGACCGGGTCGCGGTGTCGGTCACCACCAGTCCCCGCTGGATCCGCAGTGTGCCGGTCGGCACCAGGGGCCGCCCGCTGGTGGACAAGGCGCCGACCGTCACCGCCGAACCGGCGCAGAGCTGGGTGATCGCGCCGCCGCGGTAGGTGAGCCGCGCACCGGAGCGGTCGGCCACCTCGACCGAGTCGCCCTCCCCGAGATACAGGTCGTCGCCGGCCCGCAGGCGGACCTCCGCGCCACCCACGATCGCGGTGGCATGGCCGCGCCCGACGTGCAGCAGCGCCTGGTCGTTGGCCATTTCCGACCACGCCACCGCCGGCAACAGGTTGGCCCCGGTCAGGCCTAGCCCCAGCAGCAGTACCAGCAACAGCAACCAGCGCAGCTTGCCCTCGAAGCGGCGGTCGATCCGGTCGGCCGCGTCACCTTTCGGCGGGGGAGGACCCGGCGGTCCGGCCAACGGCGGATAGGACGCCGGTGGGTGCACGCCGAACGTCGGCGCCCGTCCGGGCAGCAGACCGGCGGCCTCGGCCCGCAGCCGGCTGGCCGACGCGCCGAGCAGCAGCGCCAGGCCACTCACCGCCGGCAGCATCAGCAGGTGTACGGCGGAGCGCGCGTACCCCATCTCCACCGGCCCGTCATGCCAGCCGGGCCCGAGCAGCGCGCCCCGGCCGACCTCGTCACCGGAGTGCAGGACCACCGAGCCGGACATGATCAGCTGGGCGGTGTCGGTGCCGAACAGCGTGACGGCGGTGCCGGGCGAGAGCCAGACCGAGCGGGCCGTGCGGGCCAGGCCGAGACGGTCTTCTGTGGACAGTCCGGCCAACGCCGGCGCCTGGGCGAGGAGCGCTTCGATCTCCCCCTGGCTCTGTGCCGGGTGCGACCCGAGCCGGACGCCGTCCGCCACCGCGTGCGCGGGCAGCGCGAGCAGCTTGGTGCCGGTGGCGTGCCAGGCCAGCACCGGCGGCGTGCCCGTCAAGGCCGAACCGAGCCCGACGATGCCGCCGGCACCGACCCGTTCACGCACCGAGCCGGACGGGTCGCCCGGAGCCCGTCCCTCCAGCGCCCCTTCCACGACGGTGTACACCTGGGGCAGCGCGGCGCCGGCGAAGATGACCTGCTGGCCCGGCCGGGGATGCACCCACGTGGCGACCGAGGAGAGCCGAGCCAGCGTGTCCGGCGGCAGCTCGCGGAGGCTGGACGAGCCGAGCACGGCCAGCCGGCGGGGCTGGTCGCGTTCGGCGTTGCGTTCCCGCAGCCGTTCGCGCAGCTTCCGGCTGCGCCGCCGCAGCCATCCGCCCAGGGCGTACACCAGCGGCGCGGCCAGAGCGGCGGCGACGACGAACAACAGGACGCGGGCGACCCAGCCCTGCCGCCAGAGACCGATGGTCAGCCCGGCGAGCCGGTCGGCCCAGACCCGGTAGGCGATGTTCGCGGCGATCACCAGCCACCCGACCGAGAGCATCCCGTACAGCGCGACCAGCCGGCCCTCGCGGTCCAGCGTGCGGAAGCGGGGCGGCCGGCGCAGCAGCCGCGCGGTCACCCAGGCGATGCCGCGGGCCCGGAGGTTGGGTATCTCCAGCCAGTCCATCAGCAGGTAGTAGCCGTCGAGAGCGAGGAACGGGTTGAGGTTGAACAGTGCGTTGACGTACCAGGCAAAGGAGAGCTTGAAGCACCACGGTGCGAGCGCCGGGTCGAGCAGCCCGACGATCGCCGAGGTGCCGGCCAGCACGAGCCCGGTGGCCGGACCGGCCGCGGTCGTTCGTAACCGCGCCCGGCGGCCGGCCATCCACACGTCGCTGGTGTCCACGAAGACGCTCGGTATCCCGAAGTACACAAGGAAACCACCGACCGTGACCCGCCGGCCGGCCCGTTTTGTGGCCAGCCCGTGGCCGAGCTCGTGACACGCCAAGGCCACGACGTTCAGGCCGAGCAGGACGGCGGCGCCGGTGAAGTACGAATGGCCGGTGAGGAAGACCGACTGCTCACCGGCCCACCACTGCCAGCCGAACGCGCCCAAGCCGGCGACCGCGATCACGGCCAACAGCACAGCGACCGGGCGGGTGAACAGCAGCCGCCCGCCGGCTCGGTACACGAAACTGACCAATGGGTCGATGTTGGCCACCACAACCCGCCGGCCCTGCACGAACGCGAACAGCCCCCGGCCGAGGCGGACCGGCCACGGCTCGCGGCGCAGCCGCTGCAGCGGCAGGAACGCGTCGACCGGCAACTCTTCCAGCATCCGGTTGCCGGCAAGGTCGGCCACGACCCGGCGCACCTGGTCCGGTGCGAGCCGGCCGCTGATCCGGACGAACTCGGCCACCAACCGGGCCATGGTCCGCGTCCCGTCCATCAGCCGGGTCAGCTCGACCTCTTCCCGGCTGAGCCGGACATAGCAGACCGGCCCGCGGCGGCCGTCCGGCGAGCGCAGCATCACGTATTCCGCGCCGCGGACGCTGCTCAGCCAGGCCTCTTCGATGCCGGCCCGGCGCTTCGGCCGGGCCTTGGCCGGGTTGACCCGCTCGGCGACGGCCGCCCACACGCCCGGGTCGGCCGGCCCAAGCGGACGTCCGGCCGCCCGTCCGGCGAGTGCCTCCCAGACGCTGAATCGTGCCCCGACGATCGCCACCGGCCGACCTCCCTTGAGCTGCCGGTTCGACAGCTTACTGGGTACGAGCGAGCCGGCAAACGTCTGAGGTAAGCGCTTGCCTATCCGGAAGTGTCCGCTTTGACGTGTTCCCGGGCACCACCGCTTGACAGCCGCTGCGTCGCACGTTGTCAATCTGCGGGAGCCGGCTCGGTGGGCCGCGGCGTGAAGAAGCGGATGATGTCGTCGGCTGCGGTGGGGGACAGCATCATCGCTTGGACTCGTGCGGACATCTCGGCGATCGGGTGGGTTCTGGTGAACATCGCCTCCTCGTACGTCCGGATCGCCGAGTCGGGATCGGCGGGGTTGGTGGCGAGTTCGGCGGCGAGTTCGGCGGCGTCGAGCATGGCTTGGTTGGCGCCCTCGCCGACCGGCGGCATGAGGTGCGCGGCATCGCCGACAAGGGTGATGCCCGGCTGGTGAATCCAGCGTGTACCGGTGGGCATAGCTTCGATCGTGCGCGCGGCCGGCGGGTTGTCGCCGGCTTCGATGAGTGCGGTGAGGCGGGGGTCCCAGCCGTCGAACATGTCCAGCAGCGCGCGCTTGCTGCGGTAGGTGTCCAAGTGGCGATCGTCCGCGCGCAGGGAGATCCCGACTCGGATGCTGCCGTCGCCGAGGCGTTGCGCTGCCAGGATCTGGTTCACGCCGATGCACCAGAGGTTTCCGGGGCCGACCAGCTGGGCGAGATCCGGGTGGCGCCGGTCGGCATCGCTGATGCTGAGCTCTACCAAGGTGGCCACGGAATACAGTGGCGCGTCGGTCAGCAGCGACCGGACGACCGAGCGTGCGCCGTCCGCGCCGATGAGGATGTCGCAGTCGGCGCTGTGGCCGCCATCGAACATGAGCGCGAAGCCTGCGTCGGGTCGGGGCGTCGCCGTGACGAGCCGGTGCTGCCACGCGACCGCGTCGCGAGGGAGCGAATCGAGCAGAAGATCACGCAGTGCGCTGCGGTCGATCTCGGGGCGTCCGGAGAATGCGCCGGGTCGTGGCTTGTGGTGCACAAGGGTCCGTCCGGCCGGGTCGAGGATGCGATGTTCCTCGCCCTCCGGCCGCGCTTCGGACCGGAACCGGCCGGCGAGACCGGCATCGGCGAGGGCTCGTTGCCCGGACTCCGGGTGCAGGTCGAGCGATCCGCCCTGTGATCGCGTGGATCGGTTTGCCTCGCGTTCGTACACCACCGCGTCGATGCCGTGCCGGTGAAGGATTCGCGCCAGCGTCAGGCCGCCGAGGCCACCACCGGCGATCGCGATTCGCATCATCATCTCCACTACCGTACGATGTATCTTATGGATACGCCGTACGGTAGCCCATCGCTGCCCGTCTGGGAACGGCCCGAGCCTCAGCCGCGGGCAGCGCCGGTGCCGCTGAGCCGCGCGAAGATCGCTGCCACGGCGATCCGGATCGCTGACGCCCAGGGCCTCGAGGGGCTGTCGGTGCGCAAGATCGCCAAAGAGCTCGGGGTCGGTCCGATGCGGCTCTACGACTACGTGATCAACAGATCCGAACTGCTCGATCTGATGGTCGACACCGTGTATGCCCAGATCGCCGAGGGTGACCAGCAGCCCGATTGGCGCGCCACGGTGCTGGCCATCGTCCACCGGACGCGGGATGCCGCTCTTGATCATGAATGGTTCGTCGACCTGCTCGGCGGAAGGCCGCACCTGGGACCGCACGCGCTCGCCGTCGGCGAATCGACCGCGGCGGCACTCAGCCAGGCCCCCGGCGTGCGCGACCTCGATGACCTGCAGCGGGCTGTTGGCGCCCTCAACGCGTTCATCGTCGGAGCACTGCGCAGGGAGATCACCGAGCGCCGCACCGCCCGTTCCACCGGCACCGACGAGTCGACCTGGCAGGCGAGCCTCGGCCCCTACCTGACACGCATGCTCGAAACCGGCCAGTACCCGACCATCGCCAGACTCGTCATCGACGGCGCCCACCTCAACGCCGAGGAAACGTTCGCCCACAATCTGACCACCGTGTTGGACGGCATCACCGGCCCCGGGGCGGCTTGAGGTGGTTGGTGGAGACACGCCCTGGCCGACCGGGAGCGGGCAGCTTCACGCAACCACGCGGCGAAGCTCGGGGTCGGCGCGAAGCTCTTCGAGGACCGCCGCCGGCCGGACGGCACCGGCTGGGTCACGCTCGCGGACCCGGAAGGCAATGAGTTCTGCGTGGAACGCAGCGCCGCCGAACGAGCCGCCACATAGCACCGTTGGGGGCGGTCCGCGCCGGACCCTCCCCAACGGCCATGCACAAACGCACGTCCGACGTCCGGAATGCCGGCACCCACACGGCCCGGCATCCGCCGCGAGCGGCTGGATGCGAACCCCGGGCGCGTCACGGTGCCGAACCGCGGTCCGGGGAGGTGACGATGGAATGATGACCTCCTCGCCCCACCCGCCAGACGTCAGTGGCCGACCAGATCCGAGCGGCGGGACTGCCGCGCTCGGCGCAGAGTCGGCCCCGGCCCGCGGGTACCTGCTGGACAACGCGCGCGCCGAGGCGGGCGAGCGATTCGCTTGGCTGGCCGACCTGTTCGACGGTGGGACGCGCGGGCACTTCGATCGACTGGGGGTCCGGGCCGGCTCGCGCTGCTGGGAGGTAGGGGCCGGTGGCCCCAGTATCCCGGAGGCCCTCGCGGCGGCCGTCGGTCCGAGCGGGCACGTGCTGGCCACGGACATCGACCCGTCGTGGCTGAAGGCAGGCGGCGGGTACGAGGTGCGCCGCCACGACGTCGCCGCTGATCCGCCTCCCGAGCCGGGAACGTTCGATCTGGTGCACGCCCGGCTCGTGCTGGTCCATGTCCCCGACCGGGTCCGGGCGTTGGCCACGATGGTGGCGGCGCTGCGGCCCGGCGGCTGGCTGCTGGTCGAGGACGCCGATACCGCTCTGCAGCCACTGGCCTGCCTGGACGACAGCGGCCCGGCGCAACGGCGGGCCAACCGGCTGCGCGACGCGGTCCGGGACCTGCTCACGCGCCGCGGCGCGGACCTGCGCTACGGCCGGACACTCCCGCGGGCATTGCGTGCGGCCGGCCTGGTCGATGTCGCCGCGGTGGGCTCGTTCCCGGTGGGCGGGCTGGCCTGCGACCGGCTGGAGGCAGCGACCATCCGGCACGTGCGCGGCGAACTGCTCGCGGCCGGGTTGGCCGACGCCGCCGAGATTGATGCGCACCTGGCCGCCATCAACGCCGGCGAACTCGACCTGACACTCGCGCCGCTGATCTCGGCCTGGGGACGCCGTCCGGCCGAGCCCCCACCTAGTGGTCGGTGAGGCTGCGGACGAGGTGGTTGATCAGCTGCGCGGCCCGTTCCGGGTCGTCGGCGATGTCACCGAGGGAGTCGTAGGTGGGGAAGGAGGTCAAGGCGAGCGCGGCGGCCAGCGTGTCATGGGATGTGAATCTGGCCTGCTGTGTCGTCTCGTCAGCGAGGCGTTGCAGGAGGCGTCGCAGTTGTTCTTCGCGCCATTGTTCCCGCTGGCGCAGCGTGGCGGCTACCTCGTGATCGACGCCGGCGAGCCCGAACACCGGGCGGAGGATGTGGCGCTCG
>Ga0070684_100004642_pt1 | contig 10481 bp, 8 predicted proteins | sample KBSC723LmetaG_FD_65653 | JGI IMG/M metagenome (GOLD analysis project Ga0070684, IMG submission 65653) | Corn rhizosphere microbial communities from Kellogg Biological Station, Michigan, USA - KBS C7.2-3L metaG | ecosystem: Host-associated > Plants > Roots > Rhizosphere ...
GTCCTGGATTAAGGTTGGCATCCCTTCAGGGATGACCCCTCCTGATTTGAATCGCTCATAAGGAAAGCCCAAGTCTTCATGCCCGAATCTTATGCTTTGACCCGCCTGCTCAATCACCTCTTCGGCGGAATCGTCACCTCGATCATGCATACGCTCGGTATTCATCCCACTAATCCCGGTGCGCCCATCAGCAATACCTTTACGGTAGAACTGCTTGTTGTCCTCGGCCTTATCGCATTCTTCGCCATCGTGCGGATGTCGCTCTCGCCTGACAAGCCCGGAGCCGCCCAGCACGTCGCCGAATTGATCTCTGAATTCACCGGCAATCTGGGCGAACAGGTCATCGGTCACGACGCCCCGAAGTTCCAGTCCTACGTCACCTGCATTTTCCTCTTCGTGCTGATCAACAACCTGATAGGTTTGATCCCTGGCGTGCCCGCGCCGACCACGTCGCCTTTCGTCCCGCTCGGCCTCGCCCTGCCCACTTTCCTCTATTACAACTACCAGGGGTTCCGCGCCCATGGCATCGGCTATCTGAAACACTTCGCCGGACCAATCTGGTGGATGGCATGGTTGCTCATCCCCATCGAGCTCGTTTCGCACTTCGCACGCATCATGTCGCTCACCATCCGTCTCTACGCGAACATGTATGCCAGCGATATGCTCACGCTCGGATTCTTCTCGCTGATACCCGTTGGCGTACCAGCTGTCTTCCTTGGACTGCACGTCTTCGTCTCGTGCATCCAGGCATTCATCTTCATGCTGCTCTCGATGATCTATTTATCGCTGGCAGTCTCGCACGAGTCGCACTAAGCTTCTCGCGCAGAACTCGGCACGGCCGCACAGCCATCCCGAGAAGAACAGAAATTCCGCCGGAGAATTGCTCCCGCTCCGGATCAACGGCAGGCCGCAAGCGTGAGGGGACCAGCACGGTGAGTCTCAACCACCCACTGGCGGCCAAATCTTAGGGATGCAGGAGAACTATGCGGAAGTTTCAATACGTATTCATGGCGCTTGCAGCACTCTGCTTCGCCGTTCCCGCGTTTGCGCAGGGCGGGGAGTCAGCAGCTATCAGCCTGGTGCCGATCGGCGCCGGCATCGGCATGGCCATTGCAGCTGGCCTTTGCGGTCTTGGTCAGGGCAAGGCCACTGCTTCGGCTTGCGAAGCTCTGGCTCGTAACCCCGGCGCTCGCGGCGGACTGATGATCTTCCTGATCCTCGGCCTCGCCCTGATCGAGTCCCTCACCCTCTTCACCCTGGTCATCATCCTCCTCAGAGTGAAGTAAGAACTCAGGCAAATCAAAGCGGGTCCGTCATCCCGACGGATCCGCTTTCTATTTTCCAGCGAACTCGCTTCTGCGGCGCTTCACCTTCGTCTCCGTACCGCGCAGCATTGCAATCGCCTGCTGATAGCGGATCCCTGCCGGAACCGACACGAACTGGCTCTCATCCTCCGCCGTATCGAACACCTTGGTCTTAAAGACCACTCTTGCGCTCATCTTCATGTCGAAGTGCACAACGCGCCATTGATGATCGCCAACATCGGCCTGCTCAATAACCACCGTGCCGCCCTTGTACAGCCGCCCAAGAATGCCCCAGCCGAAATCGACGTCCTGTCGCAACCGGCCGTCGAGCCTGGTGACCCGCTCTTGAGCAGGATCAATCCACAACTCTCCTGTCATCTGCGTCAGTACCTGCGTCTCCATATCCGGCGGATCGAATTTTGGATTCGGCTTGAATCTGAACTTCTCCACCGATCCCGAGGAAACCTGACCCGCCCCGGCATACTCATAGACAAACGCATTGGGCAAAGAACGCAGCACCTTCAGCGCTCGCGCTGTATCGCTGTCCTGCGATTGCTTGCGATGCCTCTGCTTTCCGGGGTCGCTGAGTAACTGGTCCAGTCTGCCCTGCTCCCGCGCTTCATCGGCTGTGCTCAGTGGGGCATCATTCACTGCAATTAGTCGCGCCACAGCGCCATCTGCCGTCTCGCAAATAGCCTTCGTCGTCGTCAGTCGCGGACTCGTCTTCCGAAGGTGATAACACATCGGGTGCTGAGAATCACTCGCAGCCCGCAACTCATTCGCCAGCGCTCGCTGCACAAGGCCCGCCTCACCGGTCCATGCTGACGCGCTCTGGCGCAACACACCGATCAGAAGCAATATCAGGATCAGTTTGGCTCGGGGCACTTGCAATAGTTTATCGCTCTTCGCTTTCCTCTTCGGTGGTTACCATAGCTTTCGACGCCGCTCGACGCCGTTGGATTCTTAAACTGAACGGAACCGCCCCGATGCTATAGTCGATAGAGGACTTCAGCCATTCTGGGCATCTACCTCCGGCACTGGCCAAATCCTTTGGAACGACCCGATTGCGAACAAAGGACTCACGTCCGGGTGTTCACAAGATTCTATGATTCTGGAAGGAAACTGATCCATGGCAACCGAAAATGGTTCTGCGCGCATTGGCAAATCTGTTGTGATTCGCGGCGAAGTGAAGGGCGGAGAAGACTTGATCGTTGACGGTCGCGTCGAAGGAACCGTAACCCTCACCGAAAGCCGTCTGACCATCGGACCCAGCGCAAATATAGCCGCCGACCTCTCGGCCCGCGACATCCTTATCCAAGGCAACGTGCAGGGCAATATCGTGGCCAGCGGTCGCGTTGAACTGCGCGCCGGCAGCGTCGTTGAAGGTGACGTTCGCGCCCTCAGACTCGCAATCGAAGACAACGCCGTATTCCGCGGCAAGGTTGACCTCACCCAGGGTGCCAAGGCCCCCGAGGCCGCTCCGGCTAGCGCAAAAGCTTAGCATCAGCGAGCGACTGGCACGCTGCACGACTAATGCGTGACCGCCTCATGAGGGGACAAAGTGATTCGCCGTTGGTTCGATAAGGGAAAAGAAAATGAGCAGTCTGCGGGATCTGCAGCGAACGGTCCGCGCATTCCGCGCCACAGCGGCGGCTGGACAGCCTTGCGCAAACGCCTTCAGGCCGAGCCTGGGCTGCGCATCATCGACTCGGGCTCCACATCGCCCACCAATATCAACTACCTGACCAACCTCGGCCACAGCGTCTTCCTCTGCGACCTGGTGACGGAAGCGTGCACCGGCAACTGGCAGACGGGTACGGATGCCAACGACAAGCCCATCTACAACACCGACGGCTATCTGAAGCACACCCTCGACTTCGCGGGCAAGATGTATGACATCGTCCTGCTGTGGACTTCGCTCGACTACATTCCCGACGCGTTTGTCCCTGCCGTGGTTTCGCACCTGCATGCATCGATGAACCCCGGTGGTCAGGTGCTTGCTTTCTTTCATACGCGCAAGCAGCCTGAGGAATCGGCGTTCTGCCGGTTCCACGTCACCGAAGGTGACACGGTTGAGATGCAGACTGCCCAGCCGTTTCCCATCCAGCGCGTCTTCACCAACCGCAGCATCCAGGATCTCTTCAATCAGTGGTCCGGCTTCCGCCAGTTCCTAGCCAAAGACAGCATCTCGGAAGTCTTGATCACCCGCTAGCTAACCGGAACAACTCTCTCGCATCCAAACCATCTGCATTTCCTTCTTCCCCTGGGACTCTTCACTCCGGAGCGATTATGAATTCCTTGAAAGGCACGCGCGTTACATGGCTCGGACACGCCACTGTCCTTGTCCAGACACCGAAAGGAACCAGCATCCTCATTGACCCCTTCATCCAGAACAATCCGAAGTATCCCAGGGGCTTCGAACTGCCGGAGAAGATCAACTACATCCTGCTGACCCACGGACACGGAGATCACATCTCCGACGCCGTCCCCGTCGCGAAGAAATACAACTCGAATGTGGCCGCAATTTACGAACTCGCCGCATTCATCGGCAGTCAGGGTGTGGACAAGATTACAGGGTTCAATATCGGTGGGACCGTGCAACTCGATGATGTCGCCGTCACCATGGTCGAAGCGAAACACTCCGCGGGCGCCGAGGGTTCAGGTTCAGGCGGTTCGCAGTACGCAGGCGTCGCAGTTGGATTTGTTCTCACAATCGCAAACGGACCGGTGCTCTACCACTCGGGTGACACCACCGTATTCACCGATATGAAGCTCATCAAAGAGCTCTACCATCCGGAACTGGTGATGCTCCCCATCGGAGGCTTCTACACGATGGGACCCAGAGAAGCTGCGCTCGCCGCACAGTTTCTGGAGCCGAAGGCGATCTTGCCCATTCACTTCGGAACGTTCCCGCCGCTCACAGGGACTCCCGACCAATTGGACGAGCACCTCAAGGGTTCAATTGAGGTGATCCGGATCGCGCCGGGCGAATCAGTTCAGTAGGAAAGACGAAATCCAAGAAATCCTCTGACAGGATTGGCCTGGACTCAATCGCCGGAACCTGTCTTCCGCTGCCTGGCCCACCGGCGTCTCACTGCTTCCGAGATGCGCCTCCGCCCTTCAGCAGTCAACTTGCGTTTCTTCCCCGGGTGTAAACCGTTCGATCCGTTTCCGTTTGAACCGTTCGAGCCGTTCTTCAGCAATGTTCGCGCGCGCTGTAACTGAGCGATCTCCCTATCGATTTGTGCAAGTATCTCTGCGACCCCCACGAGGCCTCCCTGGATTTCCATACGCAGTGATAAGGAGACTGCGCTGGACTTAATGTGAAAAGCAGTTTAGGAATGAGTTGCTGATTTGCAAAGATACCGAACTGTTCATCCGTTGACAAACAAAAAATCGGCCGCGACGAGATAATAGTCACGCTAAGTCGGAAAGATTGTTGTTACGAATACTCGTAAGACCAAGTAGTTGACTTACCTGTTTTGGGAAACTCGAATAGCCTTGACTTATAACTCTCCAAAGCAGGAGCAATAGGTCAAGATACTATGGCTCTTATTGTCCTAAAGTAACGTGACCTGAATCTCCAGGGAGATGAGGAGAACCGGCTCACAGCCCGCGTGGAAGCTTCGCCGCCGGCAGATTCTGTTCCTGAGCCGTCGATGGGCTCGCAACCCCGGTCAGGTCCTGACCGCCCATACGAAGCGTGGGAGACTCCGCTGCACGGTAATTCCGAAGGTCGCGAAGAATCTCCTGCTTCTCGCGCGCATACTGGCCTGCGAGCCTGGTCAGCGCATAGGTGATGATGTCGCTGTGATGCAGGTCCTGCATCGACGGGTCACGCCGCATGTTCAGCCACAAGCGATGCACTAGCTGCACGTCATCCGGCCCAAGGGTCGGCGCGTGCGGTCCGATGTAAAAGACATTTACATCGCCATTCTGGCCCACGACATAGAAGTTGAACTGCCGCTTCGGTTCCGGCAATGCTTCCCAGGCCTGCCCCAGATGAAACGCCTGGTCCTCCGCCGTCATCGACGTGGATTGTCCCGAAACAACGGAATCCACTTCCAGCGAGTTGGCGCTCTGCACCAGGGCGGCAAACACATCGCCGGCCGGAACCACCAGCAGCGAAATCTTCTTGCCAAAGCTCTCCGCCACCGAAACAGCCTTCGTAAACAGCATCTGCTCGTGCTCGCTAAAGCTCTGATCTTCGGCGCTCAGATACTCCGGGCCGCCTGCGCCCATCATGCGAACACTCATCACTACAACATCGCGATCTTCGGTCTTGGTCCGCCCCAGCACCCACTTGAGCGCAACAGGATTGGTCGCGTCGCGCATCGTTACCATTACGCCGCTCGGGCGAAGCGCTACCGACTCACGATCGATATTGTCCTGGTGCTCAAGCTGGAAGTGGTCCTTCATCTGGCGAGCAGTCAAGGCATGCTTGCGCAAATTCGCTCGCTCCGAGATTGTAAAGATCACGAAAAACGACGCAGCAAACATCACGCCCGTTACCGTCGCCACCGATTTCGTGAACAGGTTCACGGTAGCCACAGACAACAGGACGAAGAAAACGCAGATCAACCCGAGCGGAATCTCGGTCTTCCCGATCTTGATATTCGGCGGAACTTTCCAGCCGCGCTCGCCGTGATACTTCCAGCGCAGCACCAGCATCGCCAGGCTGTTGAACGTGAATGACCAGATCACGCCGAAGGCATATGCTTCGCCGATCATGATCACGTTTCCGCGCGAAGCGATGATGGTGAACATCTGGAGCGCAAACACGAGGTTCACGATCCGGTAGCTGGTTCCAAATCTCGGATGCGGCTTCCGGAACCAATCCGTCAGCACACCGTCTTCCGCCACGCGCATCAGCACGCCCGTCGACCCGATCATCGAGGTGTTGATCGCGCCCGAAAGAATCAGGAAGCCCACAAAGACGACGAAGATCCGGAAGGCGACTCGCCAGAACATCGGGCCGACCATGTACATCGCCAACCCGGCGATCAGGTTGTTCTGGTAGATCTGGGTTCGCGGCCCATCCGGAATCAGCATCGCTGCCAGCAGAGTCGCGCCACCCGTGAAGATCAGGCTGTAGATCGCGATCACGATTGCCGCGCGCTTCAGGTTCTTCAACTTCGGATGCTGGATCTCGCGATTGACCTGCGCCAGGCTCTCCTCACCGCTCATGGCCAGGATCGAGTGCCCGAAGGCCATGATGATGCCGAACAATCCCATGATCGGCAGTCCCGAATTCTTCAGGAACCCAAGCGCATCAGGGCTGAACTTCAAATTCGCCGGCACTGGTGCAGGAGGCAGGTGAACGCCACGCACCAGGATCGAATAAGCTCCCCATCCAAAGAGAAACACCACCATGATGGAGGTGATCTGCATGACTCGAAGGGCCTTGTCGCTCGACTCCTCGATGCCCTTGACGTTCTCCCACCAGTAGTAGATCGTCACCGCCGCGGCAAACACCGCCGACGTATAGTTCATGTCGAACTGGAAGGGCTGCCCACTGGCATTGATGAGTGCAGGCGGCAGCCAGTGGCTATTCTTCGCCACATGCAGCAACTCGTTCATCAGGCCCGTGATGTACTGCCCGGCCGACACACCCGAAATTGGTCCCGTCAGGATGTAGTCGAACATCAGCGCTGAGACGCTTAGCTTGGCGAACCCGCCACCCAGCGCCTCTTTGACGACCCGGTAGACGCCGCCCCGGGTAAACATCGAACAACTCTCGATGTACACCGCGCGGACGGCGAAGCTGAACAGCATGATTCCGAGGATGAACCAGGGCGCAGCGGCTCCGATCGCCTGCTCGGCAATACCGCCTGCATAAAAAGCCGAGGAACCTAGATCATTGAGAACGATGGCAGCGGCGCGCCAAAAAGAAATGAACGTCAGCATCACCGAGGATGCCACGATGAGCCTGACGCGGTCGGACGGAGGAGCTACGGTCGTTCGAGTGGATGCCATTTACGAATGTGTCGGCAATGCCTTTGTGCCGCCCAAACTACATAGGGCCCACTTCCTCGTGCGCCCTTGGCTGAGTTTAGTGCTGCCTGATACGCCAGTCAACAAAGAAACCCAAACCCTTGTAAATGAGGTGGAAAAACCAGTCAGAACTGCCGGTTCTTCCATCCTCAGCGGAAAGCCCTTCGAATTCCTCAACGACCCTCCATAGAACCCGACCCTCCTCACTCCCGTCGAACTAGAGATCAAAGAAAGCACACGTCCAGAGTGCTGGATTCCTGAGCGGAGTTTAAGCATTCGCGTATAAGGATTCTCTAAAGCCCGATCGACGATCCCGCGTTTGCCCTTTCACTCACTTTCCAATTTGAAACGCCTCTCCGTTCTCTGAGCTCCGAATGCCGTAAACTCCTCTCTGTATGCGCTGGGAATCAATGAAGTTGTGGGGAGCAGCCGTTCTCTCCGCCGCGTTGCTGGAACTCCCGTTCCCGCTCGCCGGTCCCATGCCCCCCTGGCGCAGCATCTTTGCCTGGTTCGGTCTTGTGCCGCTCCTCTGGGCCATCCTCAACCCGGGCACTATCCAGCACCGCCGCCCGTTCCGCCGTGCCTTCCTGCTCGCGTACCTCTGCGGCGTTCTCTGGTACATGGGCAACTGCTACTGGGTCCGCGACACCATGCTCCGCTACGGCGATATGCCCACCGGCGCTCCAACTCTGCTGCTCATCGCTTTCAGTCTCGTGCTAGGCCTCTACTTCGGCCTCTTCGGCCTCGGCCTCATGCTCGTCCGTCAGGCAGCAGGGAAGCCGCGCCTGGCCCTGGCAGCTGCTCCGTTCCTCTGGGTGGCTCTTGAACTTGCTGCTGCGCGCATCACGAGTGTTCCCTGGGACCAGCTCGGCTACTCGCAGGTCGACAACGGCATCGTCAACCAACTAGCTCCCTGGACCGGTGTTTACGGCATTACGTTCCTCCTCGTTGCCGCCAATGCCTTTATCGCGACCGGATACGTGTCGGACCGCCGCCTGAAGCTGTGGGAAATCAAGAGAAAGGATTGGTTCAAGCAAGACCTCATTTCTGCCATCGGATTTCTTCTCATTTTCCTTTCACTCGGAACGGGACTATTGCCCTCCACACTCCCTACCTCTGCCACCGCCGTCCTGATCCAGCCCAACCTCGATGTCGCTGGCGACAACGACTGGAGCGCCCCTGGGCAGTGGGACCAGCACATCGCCGACTTCACCCATCTCGCCTCCGAGTCGGCCGCTGCGGACAGGACCTTCATCGCGGGCATTCCACAAACCAATGCACCCGCTGGGAAGAGTCACCCAACGCACCCCGATCTCATCGTCTGGCCCGAGGCACCCTCCCCCTTCCTCGAAAGCGATCCGCGATTCCAGAAGGCGACGACCTCCATTGCCCAGGCTGAAGAAGCTCCCCTCATCATTGGCGGCATCGGCGCAGACTATTCACAGGATCAACAGCAGTGGCAAGATTTCAACGCCGCCATCGTCATTGCGCAAGACGGCCACCGCGTCGGCAGATACGACAAGATCCACCTCGTTCCCTTCGGCGAATACGTCCCTTTCCAGCAGTACCTCACCTTCGCGCACAAGCTCACCGGCAAAGTCTCCTCGTTCACCCGCGGAGCCGATCGCACCACCTTCCGCCTCAACGGCCATCGCTATGGCGTCTTCATCTGCTACGAAGCAGTCTTTGCGGATGAAGTACGCCACTTCGCTCAGCTCGGCGCAGAAGTCCTCGTCAACATCAGTGACGACGCCTGGTATGGCGATACCAGCGCTCCATGGCAGCACCTCAACATGGTTCGCATGCGCGCTATTGAAAACCGGCGCTGGCTTCTCCGCGCCACCAACAACGGCGTCACGGCCGCCATCGATCCTTACGGCCGAGTGCGCCAAAGCATCCCCCGTCACCAGGTCGACGCCCTCGCAGCCCAATACGGGTTCCGCGACGACGTCACCTTCTACACCGCTCACGGCGACATCTTCGCCTGGCTCTGCGTGTTGGTCAGCATCGCCATCTTGTTCTGGTCTGTCAAAAAGAAGATCCGCCAGTTTGCTGAACGCTCCTCGCGCCCAATGGCTTCCCAGCTCCGCTAATCCGCTGGCTCCGTTCGCTCCGCTATACTTACCTCAGTGCAGTCGGCCCCGCTTTTGCGGTCGCCGCCCGCCAACTCCATCACCAAGTCAGGTCCTGAGCAAAGTGGCATTAACTGATCTCGAATACGCCTACGCTCCAGTGCGCGATCAAGTCCGCGACCTGCGGGAGTATCTTTGACCCTGCCCGCCTGCGCAGGGAACTAGCCGACATTGAAACCAGGCTTGCCGACCCGGCCATGTGGTCCAACCCCGCCGCCTCGCAGCCCTTGATGCGCGACCGCAAGCGGCTCGAAGAGCTCATCGCCCGCGATGAAGAACTTGTTCGCCGCACCAGCGACATCGACGCTTACTTCGAGCTCGCCCGCGAGGGCGAAGATGTTCTCGCCGATCTCGAACGTGATATCAAATCTCTCGCCACCTTCACTGAAGAACTCGAAGCACGCACCATGCTCTCCGGCGAGACCGATCCGCTTAATGCCATCGTCACCGTCCATCCCGGCGCAGGCGGCACAGAAAGCCAGGACTGGGCCGAGATGCTTATGCGCATGTATCTCCGCTGGGCCGAACAGCAGGGCTTCAAAACTGAAATGAACGACTACCAGGACGGAGAAGAAGCCGGCATCAAGTCCGCCACCTTCACCATCACCGGCGAATACGCCTTTGGCCAGCTGGCCGGCGAGAGCGGAGTCCACCGTCTCGTCCGCATCTCGCCCTTTGATTCAGCCAAGCGCCGCCACACCTCGTTCGCCTCCGTCTACGTCTCACCCGAAATTGACGAAACCATCCAGGTCGACATCAAGCAGGAAGACCTGCGCATCGACACTTACCGCTCTGGTGGAAAGGGCGGGCAGCACGTCAATACCACCGACTCCGCGGTGCGCATTACGCACATTGCGACCGGGCTCGTGGCCAATTGCCAGAACGAGCGTTCGCAGCACAAGAACCGGGAACGCGCCATGAGCATGCTGCGCTCCAAGCTTTATGAATTCGAGATGGAGAAGAAGCGGGCGGCTACCAAGAAAATCGAGGATTCGAAACTCGACATTGAATTCGGGTCGCAGATTCGTTCTTATGTCTTGCAGCCTTATCG
>Ga0070684_100004644_pt1 | contig 10480 bp, 7 predicted proteins | sample KBSC723LmetaG_FD_65653 | JGI IMG/M metagenome (GOLD analysis project Ga0070684, IMG submission 65653) | Corn rhizosphere microbial communities from Kellogg Biological Station, Michigan, USA - KBS C7.2-3L metaG | ecosystem: Host-associated > Plants > Roots > Rhizosphere ...
TACGCCGAGGAAAGAGAAAGTTATTTTAATGCGGTATCACCGCCCATCATGCAAACAAGCAATTTCACTTTTAAAAAGGTGGAAGATATGCGCACAGCGTTCGAAGATGAAATGTCAGGCTATTTATATAGTCGTGGATTAAATCCGACCGTTGAAATTCTTAGAAGAAAACTGGCAGCGCTTGACGGGGCAGAAGATTGTTTGGTTTTTAGCAGCGGTGCAGCAGCCATATTTGCAGGCGTACTATCCAACGTAAAGGCGGGCGACCATGTTGTTTCTGTTCGTAATCCGTATACCTGGGCACAAAGAACGTTTGATGTAATTCTACCAAGGTTTGGTGTAACAACAACCTACATCGATGGACGGGAGATCAAAAATTTTGAAAATGCCATACGATCCAATACCACGCTTATTTACCTGGAATCGCCTAATTCATGGGATTACGCATTACAGGATATTAAAGCTGTCGCGGATTTAGCCCGGTCGCGTAATATTCTTACCATGATTGACAACAGTTATTGTACGCCGTTGTATCAAAGACCCATTGATTTGGGAATTGATCTTTGTATGCAAACAGCTACGAAATATATTGGTGGTCATAGCGACGCTTTAGGTGGTGTGCTATCCGGGTCACGTCAAATGATCAAAAAGATTTTTGACAGTGAATTTCTGAATGTTGGAAGTGGTATCCAGCCATTCAATGCCTGGTTGCTAATCCGCGGATTAAGAACTTTACCGGCACGGTTCGAAAGGATCACACGATCGACCATTGAAGTGGTGAATTTTTTAAAGCAACACGATAAGGTTGAAAAACTAATTTTTCCTTTTGATGAATCCTTCCCTCAATATCAATTGGCAAGAACGCAAATGAGAGGCGCTTGTGGATTGATCACATTCACACTGAAAGACGGGACGTGTGAATCTATCACCAAGTTCTGTGAATCACTCAAACACATTTTAATGGCGGTTAGCTGGGGAGGGCATGAATCTTTGATCATTCCAAAATGTTCCGGCATCCATCCAAAAGATTTTAATGCCGGCAACATTGAACACCAATACATGCGTATATATGTTGGATTAGAAGATGCTTCGTATTTGATAGCTGACTTAAATCAGGCGTTAAATCTGGTGTAGCCTCTCCACATTTCATTTATTTTTACAGCTATGAACCTTAAGATTTTCGGGTTATTGTGTGTGTCAACGGGCTGCCTTACTTTAAATGCCCAGGATAAATGGGATTTACAGAGATGTGTTTATTATGCAATAGAAAACAATATTTCTGTTAAGCAGGCCGATATACAGGCAAGAATTTCTTCGTTATCAGTTAAGCTTCAGCAGGCAGGCCTGTATCCTAACCTCAATTTTTCAAGTAGTGCCGGGTACAATTTCGGCCGATCTATTAATCCTGCTACTAACGTATTTCAAAATGACCAGGTACTTTTTAATAATTATCAATTGCAGTCGAATGTTACGTTATTCAACTGGTTTTCGCAGCGGTATGCAGTTGAAGCAAGTAGGTTAGATAAACAGGCTGCGGAAGCAGCAGTTGATAAAGCCAGAGATGATATTGCTTTGAACGTCGCGGTAGCATATTTGCAAACGCTTTTGGCAAACGAACAGATTGAAATTAGTAACGTCCAAATCCAACAAACGCTTTCTCAACTGGACCTTGTTCAAAAAAGAGTTAATAAAGGAGTGTTGCCCGAATTGAACCTAATAGAAGTGCAGGCACAACTGGCCCGCGACAGTGCTTCTTTTATTACATCTAAATCCACTTACCAACAAAACTTAATTCAATTAAAAGCATTATTGAGTCTGGACATGGCTGCGTCATTTGATATTGAGACACCTGATGTCAGTTCAATTCCTGTTGAATCACTTTCAAACCTTCAACCGGCTTATGTTTACCAAATGGCCTTAAAAAATTTGCCCCAGCAAAGAGCAAATCAACTGCGTTACCAGGCCGCTATAAAGAACATTCAGGTAGCCCGGTCATCCATGTATCCAACTTTATCTGCTTTCGCCGGGGTTGGATCTTCTTATTCACCAAGATATCCCGATCAATCAAAGACAGTGGTTACACAATTACCCGGATTTGATACACTCAATTTTGTAGTTGAATCTTCTCCGGGCGTATATCGGCCAGTATTATCACCAAATGTTAAGGCAACAGTGCCCTTTGCCACTTTTAGTAAGCAGGTATTCGATGTCACCCTGGGACAGAGAGTAGGTATAAACCTTTCAGTTCCCATTTTTAATAACAGGCAGTTAAAGACCAATTGGGAAAGATCGAAACTAAATGCTGAGAGCATACAATTGCAAACAAGCCAGGATAATCTAAATCTTCAGGCTGATATTTATAATGCTTTTACGAATGCAGTGAATGCCCAACAACGATACTTAGCCGCGCAGAAGGCTGTGGATGCTTCCCAAAAAGCTTTGGATTTTTCGCAGAAGCGTTATGATGCTGGCTTACTTTCTGTGTTTGAATTAATCACTAACCAAAATAACCTGACCCGTACCAAATTGGACGTGGTGACGGCACAATTTGAATACGTATTCAGAATGAAGCTGCTTGAATTTTATAAAGGCCAGGGCTTAAAACTATAACTGCTCCAAAAAAATATTTATGAATAAGAGTTTAAAATGGATCCTGATCATTATTGGCGTACTCGCAGTGCTATTTGTCGGCGCGAAAATGTTGGGCGGTTCATCCAAGAAGGGCACTAAGATAACGGCTGAAAAGGCGCAAAGTCGTACCATCATAGAAACAGTGAATGCAAGCGGTAAAGTGTATCCGGAAGTGGAAGTCAAAATCAGTCCTGATATTTCAGGTGAAATCACTGAATTAAATGTTCAGGAAGGTGATAGTGTAAAGAAAGGGCAGGTGTTAGCAAGAATTTATGCTGATATATATTCTTCTCAGCGTGACGAAGCGGCAGCAAGAGTAATGCAATCACAGGCAACAGTAGCCAATAGTGAAGCAAGTCTTACAGCATTAAAAGCACAATTGGACCAGGCCAAAGCCACTTATGATCGCAATAAGGACCTTTACGACGAAAAAGTAATTTCAAAAGCCGAATTCGAGCAATACGAAACGCAATACCGGACAGCTCAATCTCAGTATAGTGCCGCCCAACAAAACATCAGAAGTTTAAGAGCTGCAACACAAAGCACCCAAACCAGCCTTGTAGCTGCTAACAAAAATTTAGGTCGTACAACGCTGGTGTCACCCATGAATGGTGTAATTTCTTCGCTAAGCGTTAAGAAAGGCGAAAGAGTGTCTGGCAATAGTTTCACTCTTGGTACAGAGATGATGCGTGTGGCAGAAATGAGCACAATGGAGGTACGGGTTGATGTAGGGGAGAATGATATTGTGAAAGTAAATATTGGCGATTCTGCTGACGTGGAGGTAGAGGCCTACAACAATCGTAAGTTTAAAGGAATGGTTACGCAAATCGCAAGTAGTACAAAAACCAATTCTACAGCCACGTCCGGGGATGTTACTAATTATGAAGTGCGCATTCGTATCGATTCTTCTTCTTACAAAGACCTGCTCACTTCTTCCAAAACCAAAAGATTTCCATTCAGACCAGGGATGAATGCAAGCGCAGATATCAAAACTAAAAGAAAAGATAATGTGGTAAGCATCCCGATAGCGGCTGTTGCAGCAAGAGTAAAAGGAAGTGATAAAAGCGTAGCAGATGAAAAGAAAGAAAAGGAAAAAAGCAAAATTGACAACAACGAGGAAGTGAATATTTCGGGCGATGAAATTGAAGAAGTAGTATTTGTTATTAAACAAGACGGAACAGTCGAAAAAAGAACTGTTACCACCGGGATACAGGACATGAATTTTATTGAAATTACCAGTGGACTAAAAGAAGGTGAACAAATTGTAACGGCTCCTTTCGACGCTGTGAACAAGACCATGAAGAGCGGCGACAAGGTAGTTATAGTTCCAAAAGAAAAGCTGTTTCAAAAATAGCTGCTGAAATAATAAAAGTTGGCGCTTATTGTTTTCGCGATCAATTATGAAAGATAGTTTAAGAATCGGCGTAATCGGGAATGGCAGTTGGGCTACCGCACTTGTAAAAATTCTTACAGATAATCATCATAAGGTTAATTGGTGGATACGTAATTCAAATTCTATTGAATCAATAAAAACCAGGCGGCATAATCCAAATTATTTACCGTCTGCCTATTTTGATGTTTCGCTGCTTAATCTTTTTAATGAGGTGACAGATGTTGTGAAAAGGTCGGATCTTTTATTGCTTGCAGTTCCATCTGCCTACATAGAAAACGCATTAGGAAACTTAAGGAAAGATGAAATTGAAAACAAGAAGATACTTTCAGCAATAAAAGGCCTTGTACCTGGCCAGGATATATTGTTGAATGATTATCTCAATAACGAGTTTTCTGTTTCATTGGAAAATTATTTTGCCGTTTTGGGGCCATGTCATGCAGAAGAAGTAGCCGCAGAAAAACTATCCTATCTCACCTTTTCAGGAGTTGATATAAAAGGCACGAAGTTGGTAGCTTCTTTTTTTCAAACCAACTATATCAATACCATTATCAATACTGATATTATTGGAGTGCAATATGCGGCCGTATTGAAAAACATTTATGCATTGGGTGCAGGAATAGCACATGGTTTGGAGTACGGTGATAATTTTTTAAGCGTTTACATAGCTAACGCAGCCGATGAAATGGCTGGCTTTTTACGTAAGGTAGGGGCTCAGCATATGGTGGTTGGTCAACATGAAAGCACTGATGTTAACGGAAAGCGAAAAGATATTAATTATGCTGCTTCGGTTTATTTGGGAGATTTGTTGGTAACCTGCTATTCGCTTTACAGTCGCAACAGAACCTTCGGAGCCATGATTGGAAAAGGATATACAGTTCAGTCAGCCCAGCTGGAAATGAATATGGTAGCAGAAGGATATTATGCTGCAAAATGCATTTATAATCTAAATAAAAAAATAGGTGCTGACATTCCTATTGCTGAGACAATCTATAATATTTTGTGGGAAAAAATGAATGCTGAAGAAGGTTTTAGAATGATAGAGGATGTGTTGATTTAATTGGACCACTGAATATTTATAGTTTTTCGAAGCACCAATTGAAAAACTAGTAGGCAAATAGCTCACTTGCAATTCCGTCAGCCCTTAGCATTCCTTCATCCGTTAACTGTAAAATTGAATTTTCCATTTTCACCAGGCCCTTGGTTATAAATTTTTGAACGCTTTTTTGAATTCTCTCTTGTTCTTTCGTTCCGAATTGTTCAACTACTTTTTTTAAATCCATGCCTTCTATTGTTCGTAAAGAAATCATGATGTATTCGTTTAATCTTTGCGTGACCGTAAGTGTTTCTGTTTCTCTTTGATTACTGTTTTCAGTAGTTATTTTTATGTATTGATTATTGTTGGCAATATTCCATCTTCTTTGATAGCCATTGTATGAATGTGCTGAAGGCCCCAGGCCCAAATAATTATCTCCTTTCCAGTAAGAAGAGTTATGCCTACTTCTAAAACCAGGTTTTGCAAAATTGGAAACCTCATAATGTTCATATCCATCTTGTCTTAACCATTTCATCAACAATAAAAATTGTCTTGCCTGGGTTTCATTTTGAACATCGGGAGTCTTGTGGGTTTTAATCAATTTGTGAAGTAGAGTTTTTTCTTCAACTGTTAAGGCATAACATGAAAGGTGTGGAATGCATAATTTCAATGCTTGATTTACATTCTGCTTCCACATTTCATCTGAAAGAATTGGTGAGCCATAAATGAGGTCAATAGTAATATTATCGAATACTTTTCTTGCTAGCTCCAGGTTGTTTATAGCTTGCTTGGCATTATGGGCTCTGTTCATCCATTTTAGTTCATTTTCAAAAAACGACTGAACTCCAATGCTTAACCGGTTAATACCTAGCTGTTTCCATGTGTTTAGTTTTTGTGTACTGATATCATCTGGGTTCGCTTCCAGTGTAATCTCGGCACCTGGACCAATTCGATAATGCTTTAACAAAGTGCTGAGCAAAAATTCTATATCTGATTCATCCAGAATACTTGGGGTTCCTCCACCAAAATAAATGGTGTTAATGGTTTCCTGGCCTACATATTCTTTTTCTTCCTTTGCTTCCCTTGCCAATGCCCTCACGAGTTCATCTTTAGTTTTTAAAGAGGTGCTGAAATGAAAATTACAATAAGTACAGGCTTGTTTACAGAATGGAATATGCAAATAAATTCCTGCCAACTTCGTTTAGTGTTTAGTACAACCTATTTTTGAGACGGATAGTCTTAGTGTTGTCCCGTTTTCGATGGCGAAGTTAAAGTTCCTATTAGCAGCAATATCCTTTTTAACAACCTACTACAGCAGTAAGGCACAGTCCTATGCTGTTTATTACAAAACACCAGAGGGAGATACTTCAATTAGCCAAAAGCTTTCGTTACAAAACCTGTTTTTTTCTCAGGGTGAAGCAAGCCTTTATGTTGCTCAAATTCCATCCTTGTTGCAAAACAAAGGATACATTACGTCATCTCTTGATAGCGTCCGTTTTGATTCTTTGTCAGCATCTGCAGTAATTTATTTGGGAGAACAATACAAATGGGCAAAAATTACTACCCGACTACAAGATGCTTCGATTCTGCAATCGATCAGGTGGCCAGAGAATTTGGACGGTCCAATTGATTTCATGGCTTTTCAAAGATGGCAGAAAAAAATTCTGGATTTCCTGGAAGAAAATGGAAGACCATTTGGAAAAGTTTACCTGGACAGCATTGATTTTAACGGCAATGAAGTTAATGCGCTTCTGAAAATTGAACCTGGTCCTTTGTATAAGATTGACAGCATCAGGGTTTATGGGGATGTCAAACTAAATAACGACTTCTTGCAACGTTATTTGGACATTCCTAACGGGAGCATTTATAATAGAAGGAAACTGGAGAGTGTGTCCCAACGTATTTCTGAACTTAGTTTCATTCAGCAGGAACATGTACCGACTGTTGATTACCTGGGAACAGGTTCCGTTTTGAATTTGTATCTCAAAAATAAAAAGAACAGCCAGGCTAATGCTTTAGTTGGTTTTTTGCCCGGTACTGATGCATCCGGCAATCAGAAACTAAGACTTACAATCGATGCCAATATTTTATTGCGTAACTCTTTGGGAAACGGTGAAACCATTGGTTTGGTTTGGCAACAACTTCAGCAAAAATCACCACGTATAAATATTCTCTATGACCAGGCTTATATTTTTCATTCGTCATTCGGTTTCAATTTTTCGTTCGATATGTATAAAAAGGACAGTGCATATCTGAATATTAATATGAACCTGGGCACAAGTTATCGACTGGAAGAAAGAAAATTGGTTAGGCTATTTTTACAAAGAAGGCAAAGTATTGTTAGCAACATCAATGAAGAACAAATAATTCAGACAAAAACATTACCTCAGGAAGCAGATGTAAGTTCAACTAACCTGGGAATTGGTTATGAATTCAACAATACGGATTACCGGTTTAATCCCCGAAAGGGAAATGAATTTTTGCTTTCGAGTACCGCCGGTACCAAAAAAATTAGAAAGAATCTGCAGATTTTAGATTTAAAGGATCCTACAGATCCTGACTTCAACTTTGAACATTTGTATGACACGATAAAACTGAAAGCTTACCAGTTTAGAGTTACGACCACAGCAGGCCATTTTATTCCTTTTGGAAAACAGGGAACAATTATGCTGGGAGTTAATGCTGGAATTTACCAGAGCGCTAACTATTTTCGAAATGAACTATTTCAGATTGGAGGATATAAACTTATGAGAGGTTTTGATGAAGAAAGCCAATTTGTTTCTCAATATGCAATTGGTACTGCTGAATATAGGTATCGCATAGGATTGAATTCCTATTTTTTCGTATTTACTGATGGCGGTTTTGGAAAGCATATACTTGAGGAGAAAAAAGATCATTCTTACCTCGGAACTGGCTTAGGGCTTTCACTGGAAACAAAGGCTGGTATAATTCATCTGGCGGGAGCCATAGGTAAAAGAGATGATACTGAATTCAATTTTCGTGAATTTAAAATCCATATTGGCTTTGCGAGTTATTTCTGATATTTTGGCGGGGGAGAATATTTTTGCATAGAATGAGAAAGAGCCTGGTCTTAGTTTTATTAGTCCTGTCTAGTTCATTTGCGTTTTCGCAGGACAGTTCAATAAAAACAGTAGATACAACTATAATTACTATTCCTGTTGTTCCAAAAAAAACGCCCCCAAAGGCTAAAAAGATTCATAGAGATACTACGTCATTAATTCCTTCTACAGTTCTTTTGGACACAGTGGCCACGTTTGATTCAGTGGTTTCAGGCAAAGATATTCGTCCGGCAATTATTTTTTTCAGGCGGCAAAAAGACAGCTCAATTTTAGCGTTCAATCCTTTTTTTCGGTTCACAAATCCAATGCGTTATTCCATTACTATAAAAAAGTGGCAGGGAAAGGAATCTATTTTTTATTCGATTATAGGGCTGCTTATTTTCTTCGCCTTGATAAAAAATGGATTTAAAAGATATGTTGACGATCTTTTTAAAACCTATTTCCGTACCGGGATCAATCAAAAGCAGGCAAAGGAGCAGTTACTGCAGAACCCGCTGCCTTCTGTTTTATTGAATATTTTTTTTGTTTTAAGCATAGGAATGTTCGTCGCTTTGTTATTACAATATTTCAGACTTGGCCTGGATTTTAATTTTTGGTTGCTGTATCTGTATTGCATTCTGGGATTAATGGGCATTTATCTTGCTAAATTCATTTCACTAAAATTTATCGGATGGATTTTTCAGGTTTCTGAGCCTACCGATTCTTACATTTTCATTGTTTTTACCACCAACAAAATCATTGGTATGGCCTTATTGCCTTTTTTAGTCCTTCTGGCTTTTACGTATGGATTAGTAAATGAGGCAGCAACAAGTTTAGGTATAATGGTCGTCTTTGGATTGGTCGCTTATCGCTTTTTTCTGTCTTATATTTCAATACGAAGGCAAATAAGCATTAGCTTTTTCCACTTTATTGTTTATTTACTTGCTTTCGAAGTAATCCCGCTATTGTTGATTAACAAACTGTTGTTTAGTTTTCTGGGCGAAACATCTTAGTTTTGCGCAACGTTAGCCGAACCACACCATATGGTAAAAAACGGGGGCAAAGCCGGTACACCGGCATTAAATAAAAAAAAGGTCTTAATTACTCAACCGAGGCCAGATAGCGATAAATCGCCATACTTTGAGCTAGGCCGTAAGTTTGATGTTGAGCTTGATTTTCATCCATTTATCAGGCTTGAGGCTATTCCTGCCAAAGAATTTCGTAAACAAAAGATTGACATTCAGAACCATACTGCAGTTATTTTTACCAGCCGCAATGCAATTGATCATTTTTTCCGGGTGTGTGAAGAAATGAAAGTTAGTGTTTCTCAGGACACAAAATATTTTTGCATTACTGAAGCGGTTGCACTTTATCTCCAAAAATTTATTCTTTATCGTAAGCGTAAGGTTTTTTATGGCGCTGATGGCAGTAATAAAAGTTTGTTTGATGTAATCAATAAACATAAAAGCAACGAGAGGTTTCTGTATGTATGCTCTGAAAACCAGCAGGATAGTGAAATCACAGGTTGGCTTAAGAGTAATAATTGTGACTTTTCACTGGCTTTTATGTACCGCACCGCCAGTAACGACATAAAGGAAATATTAAAAAAGGAATATGATGTGATTTGTTTTTTCACTCCAAGTGGCGTCAGAAGTCTTTTTGATAATCTACCAAAGTTTAAACAAAACGGCACTGTCATCGGAGCATTTGGAAATAATACTTCAAAAGCAGTGGAAGAGGCCGGTTTGACATTGACAATTAAAGCCCCGGAACCGCAAGCACCTTCAATGGTTGCAGCGCTTGAAAAATATTTATCCGGTGAAGGCAGGAAGAAATAATCTTATTTTATCTAATTATAGCATCGCTTAAAGCGGTGCTTTTTTATGCCTTAAAGATTTCAAACTCATCTGAAAATGGGCATTACGTCTGCAATAACTTTACTTTATGCATCCTACAAATCGACTTATTAACGAATCAAGCCCGTATTTACTTCAACACGCACATAACCCCGTAAACTGGTTTCCCTGGACTGAAGAGGCATTTGAAAAAGCAATAAAGGAAGATAAACCCGTACTGGTAAGTATTGGATATGCGGCTTGTCATTGGTGTCATGTTATGGAAAGGGAAAGTTTTGAAAATTTGGAGGTGGCTGCGATTATGAATGAACATTTTATAAATATCAAGGTAGATAGGGAAGAACGGCCTGATGTGGACCATATTTATATGGATGCAGTGCAAGCCATAACTGGAAGTGGAGGGTGGCCGCTCAACGTTTTTTTAACTCCTGATAAAAAGCCGTTCTACGGAGGGACTTATTTCCCGCCTCAAAAAGTATTTAATCGACCTTCCTGGAAGGACGTACTG
>Ga0070684_100004645_pt1 | contig 10480 bp, 8 predicted proteins | sample KBSC723LmetaG_FD_65653 | JGI IMG/M metagenome (GOLD analysis project Ga0070684, IMG submission 65653) | Corn rhizosphere microbial communities from Kellogg Biological Station, Michigan, USA - KBS C7.2-3L metaG | ecosystem: Host-associated > Plants > Roots > Rhizosphere ...
TCCACATCGGCCAGGGGAACTCGCGCCGCTGCCAGGCCTCGCCCATCGTCTCGCGGTGACTTTCCCCCAGCGCCTGGTAGCGGCGCTGCTGCTCCTGCGTCGTTGCGGGCCACCCCTGCACAGTCCGCAAAGTTTATCTATCACTCAGACAAATTACTGGTAGTTTCACGCTGCAGAGAGGGAGCTGTGGAAATGGGAGCCCCGATGTGATCAAAGATGCGGATGCAACCGCCGCAGACACCTCGTTGGGCGCGACTTACCAAGCCGGGGGTGTGCTGGGCAACGCCCGCGGCTTCCGCCGCGACCCGCTCGGGCTCTTGATCGCCGCCCACGGCAACGGGACGGCGGTGGCTCGCATCCCCCTGGTCGGGTCGCGGGCGCTGTACTCATTGGCCCACCCCGACGCGGTCCGCCAAGCCCTGATCGAGAACCGCGAGAACTACGTGAAGGGCAAGTCCTGGGCCTGGCTGCGCCGCGCCGTCGGCGTCGGCCTGCTCACCGCCGACGGCGAGGAGAGCCGCTGGCGCCGCGTCTCGATTGGCCCCTCCTTTGGTCGCGCCCAGATCGAGGCGCGCTCGCCGCTGATTGTTGAGGCGGTCGAGGAAACCGCCCGCGGCTGGGAGCAACGGGTCGGCGAGACGATCGACGTCTACCGCGAGATGAGCGACCTGACCCTGCGGATCATCGGCCACGTGCTCTTCAGCGTCGACCTGACCAGCCCGGAGCACGCCGAGTTGCGCCGCGTCTTCCTCGAGGCCCCGGAGACGATCCGCGACCTGATCGGGAGCGTCTCGCAGTTCCTGCCCGCCGCCGTGCCGACCGCGGCGAACCGGGCGATCCGGCGCCAGCGCAGGGTGCTAGACGCCGAGCTGGACCGGATGCTTGACCGCCGCGCCAACGGCGCCCGGGAGGCCGAGGATGATCTCGTGGCGCGGATGCTGCGGCTGCGCGACGGCAGCGAGCCGACCGGCGCCTCCCGTACCTACCGCACCCGCGAGGAGATCCGCGAGGAGATCATCGTCCTGATTGGCGCCGGGCACGAGACCACCGCCAGCCTGCTCGCCTCGACCTGGATCCTGCTGGCGCGAAACCCGGAGGTCGACCGGCGCCTCGGCGAGGAACTCGTCGTGCTGCCGCCCCAGCGGGCCGGTTCGGGCGCGGAGCTCGCCTGCGTCGACCGGGTGCTGGAGGAGACGCTGCGCTTCATGCCGCCGGGTTGGGGGATCTTCCGCGAGGCGGCGGCCGACGACACCGTGATGGGTGTGCCGATCCCGGGCGGATCGTTCGTCGTCATCTCGCCCTACGTGATCGGCCGCGACGAGCGCTGGTTCGATGGTGCCGACCGCTTCGACCCGAACCGCCCGGCGGACGGCTCGACGCCGACGCTGCTGCGTCACCTGGCCTTCGGCGCCGGCCCGCGCGCCTGCATCGGCAAGCTGCTCGCCGATATCGAGAGCCGCATCGCCCTGGCGCTGCTGGCCCGGCGCTTCCGCCTCGAGCTGGTGCCGGAGTACCCGGTCGAGTACATGACCTCGGTGACGCTGCGTCCCCGCGACGGCACCGTGATGCGGGTGGCGACGCGGTGAGCATGCCGGCGCTCGACCCGCGGGCGTTCCCGTCCGAGCAGGCGGAGCTGGCGACGGGGGTGCGGATCGCCTACGTCCGCGTCGGCGTCGGCGGCTACCCGCTGCTGCTGATTCACGGCTACCCGGAGACGAAGCGGATCTGGTGGCGAAACATCGAGCCGCTCGCCGAGCTGGGCTTCGAGGTCATCGTTCCGGACCTGCGTGGCTTCGGAGATTCGGCGCTCGCCCCCGACGGCCACTACGACCTCTCTGCCTTCGCCCACGACCTGCACGCGCTCGTCCACGACGCGCTCGGCCACAAGCGCTGCAGCGCCGTCGCCGGCGACCTCGGGGCGATGGTCGCGATCGACTTCGCGCTGCGCTTCTCCGGGCTGGTCGAGCGCCAGGTGATCTTTGGCGCTCCCCTGCCCGCCCTCGGCGAGCACTATCGGCGGGCGGGGATCCCGCACGACCCACCGCGCGACTCCCGTCCGGAGGCCGATTACTTCCTGCGCCAGGGCCTCGAGGCCGACAAGTTGATCGAGGAGCTGCCCTCCCGCCAGGACCGCCTCGAATACGTGACTTCCTTCTACCGCGACCGTGGTTGGGCCTCCTCGGGAGGGTTCACTCCCGAGGAGGCGCACTTCATGGCCGAGCCGTTCGCCGACCGCGAAAGGCTGCGCACCAGCTGGGTCCCCTATGAGGTGGCGATGGGGGTGCGGCCGCCCTCTGAGCGACCGCACTGGGACGAACCCTGCCCTGTCCCGACCTTGGCCCTTTACGGCGCCGAGGACGGCGTCATCCTGCCCAGCTTCACGAAGAAGGCAAAGGTGGCCTTCCCGGAATGCATCGGTCCCTTCGTGGTGCCGGAGTGCGGCCACTTCCTGCAGTGGGAGCAGGCGGGGATGCTCAACCAGGCGATCGCGCACTTCATAGAATCTAAAAAGTAATTGAAAAAAGTCTTTTAAGAAGATTTCTTACGGGTATAATCGCCGACGATGGCACTCCGCACCCTCGTCGAGGCGGTGGACGCGCTCGATCGCGACGATCAAGGCCTGACCTTCGCCGAGGAAGGGGAGGAGAAGTTCCTCAGCTTCGCCAGTCTCAACCAGCGTTCGCGGGAGCTGGGGGAGAAACTCGCCGGACTCGGGTTTGCCAAGGGCGACCGGGTGGTGATGGTGGTGGCGAGCCAGCACGAGTTCATCCAGCTGTTCCTCGCCGCCGCTCGCGCCGGCGCCGTGCCGGTTCCCCTCTATCCACCCTTCATTCTCAGCCAGGTCGACGCCTACCTCGCCGGCCTCGACCGGGTCCTGCAGCTGACCGGCGCCCGCGCGCTGATCACCAGTGCCCCGATCATGCCGCTGCTGGAGCGGCTTGAGTCGGACGTACGCCGCCTCACCTTCGAGGACGTGGAGGGGGCCGAGGAGGCCGGCGAGCTGCCGGCGGTCGGCCCCGATGACCTCGCCTTCCTGCAGTTCACCTCGGGCAGCACCGCCGCCCCGAAGGGGGTGATGGTGCCACACCGGACCCTGCTGGAGAACGCGACCGCGATCGGCGCCCATCTCGGCATCTCGCCCGAGCGCGACCGCGGCGTCAGCTGGCTGCCGCTTTACCATGACTTCGGGCTGATCGGGTTCACCATCACCCCGATGCTGCGGCAGACCTCGATCTGGTACCTGGCGCCACTCGACTTCGCCCGCGACCCGACCGCCTGGCCGGAGCTGATCCACCGGGTCGGCGGCACCGCCGGCTCGGCGCCCAACTTCGGCTACGAGTTGCTGGCGCGCCGCGCCAGCGACGAGCAGCTGGAGCGTTGGGACCTCTCCTCGTGGCGGATCGCCGCCTGCGGCGCCGAGGCGATCCGGCCGCAGACCCTGGAGCGGTTCGCCACCAAGTTCGAGCCGGCGGGTTTCTCACGCCGCGCCTTCCTGCCTTGCTACGGCCTCGCCGAGGCGACCCTGGCGATCAGCCTCTGGCCAGTCGCGGAGGAGCCGCGGACCGTCGCCGTCGAGGCCGCGGCCCTGCGCGACCGCGGCGCCGTCGTCCCCATCGCCGACGACCCTGACGCGATCGAGTTGATGTCCTGTGGCCCGCCGCTGCCCGGCCACGAGGTGGCGATCCTCGACCCGGACGGGGGCCGGCTGCCGGAGCTGCGAGAGGGCGAGATCGCCTTCCGCGGCCCCAGCGTCACCGACGGCTACTTCGAGGACGCTGCGGCGACGGCCGCCAGCTTCGACCCCGAGGGCTGGTTGCGGACCGGCGACCTCGGCTTCCTCAGGGACGGTGAGGTCTACCCGACCAGCCGCAAGAAGGACCTGATCATTGTCGCCGGCCGCAATTACCACCCGCACGACGTCGAGTGGTGCGCAGGGGAAGAGAGCGGCGTGCGCGGCGGTGGCGCGATCGCCTTCGCGGTCGGCGGCGAGATGGGCGACGTCGCCGTCCTCGTCGTCGAGGCGCGGCCCGGGGTCGACGTCGAGGATCTGCGGCGGCGGCTCGCAGTGCGGGTGCGGGCGCGGCTCGGCCTAGTCCTCAAGGAGGTGGTCGTGGTCGACCGCGGCGAGCTGCCGAAGACGAGCAGCGGCAAGCCGCGCCGCGCCGAGTTGCGCCGGCGCTACGAAGACGGCGAGCTGGCAGCGGTGGACGAGGTCGCCGCCTGATGGCCGGGCCGGCAGCCGGCGGTGGGGAGGGGTCGCGATGAAACCACGCTCGGAGGAGCGCTTGTACCGGCAGTACATGGAGTTCTTCGAGAAGGCGGAGCGCAAGCGCCGCTGGAATGTCTTCGAGGACATCCCCTGGGACGACTGGAAGCCCGAGTACGCCTCGGAGGAGATGGCAATCTCGGCCGAGACCTTCTGCGGGGTGGAGATGTACCTGCCCGACTACACCTCGGAAGGCCTCAACCTCGTCCGCGACTCCTTCGGACAGGCCTGGTTCCACGCTAACTGGGGCTATGAGGAGTCCAAGCACTCCTTCTCACTTCGCGAGTACCTGTTGCGAACGGGCCAGCGCAGCTATGACGAGATGCGCGAGTACGAGCGCAAGATCTTCGAAAAGCGCTGGAGCATGCCCTTCGAGACGCCGCGCGAGATGGCGATATACGGGGCACTGCAGGAGAAGGCGACCTGGATGATCTACCACGCCCAGCTCGGCCGCGCCAAAGAAATCGGCGACCCGGTGCTGGCGGCGATCTACCGCCTCGCCGGGCGCGACGAGGCCGCTCACGCGAGCTTCTACCAGGACACGCTCGCGCTCTGTCTCGAGGAGGACCGGACGGGGACGCTGAGCGACATGGCCCACGTGATCGCCCACTTCAAGATGCCGGCCTACGACCTGATCCCCGAATACGAGCAGCGAATCGAGGTGATGCGCTCGGTCGGGATCGATCGCAACGTCTTCTTCAGGCAGGTGCTGTTTCCGATCCTCAAGCGCCTTGGCGTGACGCGGCGCGAGATCGTCGTCGCCGGCAAGCTGAATCGCGACGCCGAGCTCGCCCGCAAGGAGGCGGAGCGCAAGGAAGGGCTGATGCTGCCGGGCGACGGCGGCGAGGGCGGGGACGATCCGCAGGCGGGGGCCGGAGAGCAGAAAGGCGCCGCCACGACCGACGGTGACGGCGCCAGCGCCGCCCAGGCGGCGGTGGAGCGGATCCGGGAGACCGGTTGACCGCTGTGGGCGCCGAGCGCCCACAGCAACAAGGTGTCGAGCAGGTGGCCGGCGGCGTCTTCCGGCTGGAGCTGCCGATCCCGTTCCCCTCGGCGACCGCCAACGCTTACCTGGTCGTCGACGAGCCGCTGATGCTGGTCGACGTCGGCGCCAATATGCCCGGTGCCGTCGAGGCGCTGGAAGATAGGCTCGGGGCGCTCGGCTACGGGCTGGCCGAGGTCGGGCTGATCCTCCTCACCCATCCGCATGTCGACCACAGCGGCCTCGCCGGCGTCCTTGCCGACCGCACCGGTGCCGAGATCGCGGCGCTGGAGCCGATGGTCCCCTTCGTCGAGGACTACTGGGCGCTGGCCGGCCGGGACGAAGCGTTCTCCCTGGCGGTGTTGGCGCGCTACGGGATGGCGCCGGAGCGGGTCGAGGAGATACAGCCGATCCTCTGGCAGGAACGGCAGTGGTCCTCGCAGGGGACGGTCGGCCGGCGACTCGCCGACGGGGCCACCTTGACGCTTGCCAACCGCACCCTGACCGCCCACTTCCGGCCCGGCCACAGCCCCGTCGACACGGTCTTCTACGACGCCGGCAATGGGCTGTTGTTCGGCGGTGACCACCTGCTGGAGAGGATGTCTTCGAGTCCCGCCCTCTGGCCACCGCTGACGGGGCCGCCGGACCTCGAGTCCCGGCCGCGCCCCCTGCTCGAGTACCGGCGCTCACTGCGGCGGACCCGGGCCCTGGAGGCCGAGCTGACCCTGCCCGGGCACGGCCCCCCGATCGCCAGCCACCGCAAGGTCGTCGACGACCGGCTGTTGCTGCAGGAGCGCCGGGTCGAGCGGCTGACGGAGATGCTCGGCGACGGCCCTGCCGGCGCCGTCGAGCTGGCCGACCGCACCTGGGGCAGGTTCGCCGCGATTCATCCCTTCCGGTCGCTCTGCGAGATCGTCGTCCACATGGACCTCCTGCTTGACGCCGGCTCGGCCCGTGAGGTCCTCAGCGATGGCATCGTCCAGTACGAACGGACTGTCTGAGATGGCGACGGCAGCGGAGATCCAGTCGACCTACGACGCCCCGGGGACCGAGTTTTACCGGCTCTGGCTCGACCGCCGCATGACCTACAGCTGTGCGCTCTGGGGGCCGGGAGACACGCTCGAGACGGCCCAGGAGGCGAAGCTCGGCTTTCTCCACGACCTCGCGCGCGTGACGCCCGAGCACCGCGTGCTCGACATCGGCTGCGGCTGGGGCGCCAGCCTCGAGTACGGGGCCCGCGAGCGCGGCGTGCGGCGCTCGACCGGGATCACGCTCTCGCCGGCGCAGCGCCTAGAGGTCAGACGCCGGCAGATCCCCGGCGTCAGCGCAATGGTTGTCGACTATCGCGAGTTCGCGCCGGCGGAGCTCTTCGACGCGGTGATCTCGATGGGGATGCTCGAGCACATCGCCACCCCCGAGCAGGCTCGGCGCGGCCGCCATGTCGAGATCTTCCGCGGCTATTTCGAGCGGGCCCACAGCTGGACCCGGCCCGGCGCCTGGTTCGCCCTGCAGACGATCCTGATGGGGCGCCTGCCGCGCCGGCGCGGCGACATCGAGGACATGGCGGTGGCAACGCGACGCGTCTTCCCGGGCAGCAAATGCGGGCGCCTCGAGGACGTGGTCCGTGCCGCCGGCGCGACCTGGGAGGTGATGGAGGTCTTCACCCGCCGCGACGACTACGTCCTGACCGCGGCCGCCTGGGTTGAGCGCCTGGAAGCGAACGAGGAGCGGATCCGCGAGGGCTGGGGCGAGGAACTCTACCGGGATTACCTCCACTGCATGGCCTCGACCGTGCGTGCCTTCGAACGCGGCTACGCCTATCCGGCGCAGCTCGCCCTGCGCCGGATAGACGACCGCCCGCCGCCCGGGCGCGCCCGCTGAGGCCGATGGCGGGGTCCCGGCGGAAGGCGAATTTCTCGGCCGAGACGGTCGCCGCCGCGCGCGACTCCGCCTCGACCCGTTATCCGCCGCCGGTGGGAAACCCCGACTACCTGGCAAAGGAGTTCCTCGGCCCACGCTGGCGCCTGGTGCGGGCGATCCCGCCGCTGCACAGCGCCGCGGTTCGTGCCTGGGAGCGCCGGGCGCCGGGCGTCTACCACTACATGAACGCGCGTACCCACCACATCGACGGCGTCGTCCTCGAGGAGGTCAGGGGCGGGGCGGGGCAGGTGGTGATCCTCGGCGCCGGCTACGACACCCGTGCCTACCGTCTGCCGGAGCTACGGGAGGCGGGGGTCTTCGAGGTGGACCTGGAGCCGACCCAGGCACGCAAGCGGGAGGTCATGCGCCGGGCCCTCGGCGAGGTCCCGTCCCACCTCTCCCATGTCGTTGCCGACCTCGAGCACGAAGATCCGTTCGAGGCGCTCGGCCGGGCTGGATTCGATCCTGACCGGCGCTGCTGCTTCGTCTGCGAGGGCCTCGCCTATTACCTTTCCGAGGCCGGCGCCAAGGCGCTCTTTGCCACCGTCGCCCGCCGCGCCGCGGCAGGCTCATCGATCGTCTTCGACTACCTCTACCGGGAGGCGCTCGACGGCGACGGAGGCGGCTACCCGGGTGCCCTGGAGGTGATCCGCTATCTGGAGAAGCGCGGCCAGCCCTACCGCTTCGGCATTCCCGAGGGCGGCCTGGCTGAGTGGCTGGCGCCGCTCGGCTTCACCGTTGTCTCCGACCTCTCTCCGGCGGAGATGCAGGACCGCTACCTCCGCGCTGCCGACGGGGCGCTGGTAGGCACCGCCTATGCGGCCTACGGGATGGGCTGGGCGCGGAGTCGATCGCCGCAGTCGTGCTGAGGCGGTGCCTCGCTCCTCAACTCGATCCAAGTTTCCCGCCCGGTGCGGTCCTTCTAGGCGCTGGCAGCGGCCTCCACACCGAGGTGCCTATAAGGGAGCACGAGCGCCTCTGACTGCTGTGCTGATGCGGCCGACTAACAGACCGGCAAGCCCAACCCACCCCGATCCCCAGGGTAGATCCACACCTCGCTGACGTAGCCAAAAGTGTCGTTATTGAGGCGCACGCCGTAGTAGCGGCGCGAACTGAAGATGTGGGGATTGCGGTCGTCGAGCTTGTTGTTGTCGTCGCCGTTCGTGATTTCTTCGTCGCCTTGTAGCCGGCAGACCGCCGCGTCATATGTGGAGCCGGTTTCCCGTCTCGTCCTGGGGATATTGCAGCCTCGTTCAGAGCAAAAGCCAACCGGCTTCGTAGTGAGAAAGACGTCCTTGTCGTCCTCGCGCATCCTGTGGGGACCGCTGGTCACCTTGTTGTAAACGTGGATGACCTTACCCGGCGTCGCTTCATGCTGGGGATCGGGAGCCGATCGGTTCTCCTCGCCCTTGTTGCCGATATCAGCGATGACAATCCAGGCAACGGTGCCGAGGAGGACAATGACGGCAGCCACTTGGACGGGATCGAACAGCGGGGCGCGCTCGAGTCGCCGCCATGCCAGAGCGATAAGACAGATCGCCACCAGCGCAACCCGCAGCTGTGAAGTGGACATTGCCACTGCCGCAAACACGACCACCGCAATAGCGGCCAGGGCAGCTGCAGTTTTATAGATCTCGTCTCTCGACATTGATCAGTAGACAACCAGTGGATAGGAAGGTCGCCGACAGCGCAGCGCCGAGGAGATTGTTGGCTCGCCCGCCTGTGAGAAGTATAGGAACTGCTCGGTCCTTCTGGTGCAGTGGTCGAGTTGAGTGCTCATCTATGCAGCCCAAAGCTCTGGGTGCATTCGTTTCCTAAGCGGAAGCCTCGACTAGGATTGGCTTGCTCGTGCCCCGGGGGACAGAAGCCTGGCCCGGCGACGCCGCTGCGCATAACATCGAGGAATGCGCAAGTGCGTTATTGCAATGAGGTTGGCAGTTGCGTTTGCCGTAGCCCTCGTGTGTCCGCTGGCGATGACTGGCACCGCGGTCGCGAAGGGTAATGGACACAAGGCGAAAAAATGCACGGGCGCGAAGGTCACGGTGGCGGTCAACGGCAAATCCCGCTGTACCCCGTTGAAGAAGGCGCTGCCGGCGCCAAAGGAAGTCGATCAAAACCTGGCCTCGGTGCAGCAGGCGCTGGGAACCGAACTGAAGGGGCTCCGGGATCGCCACGGGCGGAAGATCCAGTCGGCCCGCGGGGTGCTCGGTGCCAATGGGGTCAAGAAGCTCGAAGGCGCGGTCAAGGCGGGTCTGACGCTTGCCGAGAAGTTGAAAGCGGCGCGGGCGTTCGCCCTGTCTGCGGCTCCGCGGCCGACCGCGACCGCCTCTTCCGTGGGCGGATGCACCCCGCTTCCCTTCATCCACGCACCGAAAAGCGGGCAGTACAAATCGGGCAACCTCAGCGGCAGCGTCGATCTGTCGAACGGGTCGGCGCAGCTCGGCATCGAGGGCGGGCCGAAGGGGTTGCGGCTCGAACTCAGCCTGAGGATCTGCGAAAAAGGCGGGCTGAAGCTGCCGGGCTGCCCCGAAGCCGACGGGCGGCTGGACGGGACCGACGAAGCGCTGATGAGCATGGACCTGAAGGTCTTCCAGGGGAACGAACAGGTCTTTGGGCAGAGCTTCGGCTTCAAAAGCCGGACTGTGATCGCGCCGGTCCAGGTCGATGACAACGCGAAGCTCGAATACTTCGAAATCGACCACAAGTACACCGAGGACTCCTCGAACAACGGCGTCTCACTCCACTTCGCCTACCACGGGCACGCTCGGGTCACCTATCCCGGTGCCAACTACGACCCGCATGGCACCGACGTCGAAGCGCGGGCCTCGGTGTCTGGGGTCAGCAACGGCAACGAGGAGTTGAGCGCCGCCGAGTTCGACCTGGGCTACGAAGCGAAGCCGAAGGCCGACGTGATCTTCGCCAACGAGGTCGAGAAGGTGATCAAGTCGCTGGCAAATGCCGAATCGGGCTGGATGAAGCCCAATGCCTGCGCGAAGATCACCTTCACGCCGGACAGGAATACGCTGAAACCGCTGAAGAAGGCCCAGAAAGGGTCGTTCCAGGCGAAGGTCGAATCGGAAGACGGCGGGACGCCGACCGGGGCCAACTGGACGGTCTTGAAGCAGGCGAACGGCTCGTTCAATCCGACCACCGCCCACCCGAACCCGGCGAGCTTCAACTACACGGTCATCACCGTCGGCAACGAAGTCTTCATCGAAGTCAACCTCAAATCGGTCTCCGCCGCGGGGGTTGCCGAACGGGACTGGATCCAGCCGACCGAAAGCGACGAGATCAACCACATCAAAGGCACC
>Ga0070684_100004646_pt1 | contig 10480 bp, 9 predicted proteins | sample KBSC723LmetaG_FD_65653 | JGI IMG/M metagenome (GOLD analysis project Ga0070684, IMG submission 65653) | Corn rhizosphere microbial communities from Kellogg Biological Station, Michigan, USA - KBS C7.2-3L metaG | ecosystem: Host-associated > Plants > Roots > Rhizosphere ...
ACGCTGGCCCGCACCGGCGAGGAGGCGCACGGCTTGGACCGGCTGTTCCGCACCCCGCAGCCGGCCCGGTACGGGCTCACGGTGACCGCGGTGCCCCGGCCCGGCGCGCTGCCGCCACTCGAACCGGCGCTGCTGGAGGCGGGCGCCTCGTCGTGGCTCACCGGCGACCCCCGGGTCGGCCCGCTCGCCGCGATCGACGGCGACCCGACGACGGCGTGGCTGGCCGACGTCGGCGACACCGCCCCGACGCTGCGGCTCAACTGGCCCGACCAGCGCACCCTCGACCGGATCACGGTGCGCTTCCCGGGCCGCCCGGTCGGCTCCCGCCCGACCCGGCTCGAGTTGCGCACACCGAACGGCGTGCGCGGCGTCGACCTGCGGGCCGACGGCAGCGCGACGTTCGACCCGATCACGACCGCCTCTGTCGAGATCGTGATCATGGGCTTCGACCGGCGGGTGCTCGACAGGCGCACCGGCAGCCAGGCGACGCCCGGGTTCGCCGAGGTGGACCTGCCCGCGCTGGCCGGCCTCCGGCCGAACATCCCGGTCGACGAGCCGCTCGTCGTGCCGTGCGGCAAGGGTCCGGTGGTCGAGCTGGACGGGGTGCGGTTCAAGACCTCGGTGACGGGAACGCTCGCGGACTTCAACAGCCAGCGGCCGCTTCCGGTGACGATCTGCGACCTGTTCGCCGCCGACGCCCTGGACCTGCCGGCCGGCGAGCACCGGCTGCACTCCGAGCCGTCCGACGCCTTCCTGATCCAGGACGCCGTGCTGCGTCCGCAGACCGGCGAGGCGGGCGGGGATCCGGCCGGGCCGCGCCAGCGCGCCACCACCGTCGAGCGCTGGCACGCGACGAGCCGCAGCATCCGGGTCGAGTCCGGCCCGGAGTCGCTGCTGGTGATCGCGGAGAACGCGAACTCCGGCTGGCGGGCCACCCTCGGCGGTCGGACGCTGCGGGCCACCCGGATCGACGGCTGGCAGCAGGCCTGGGTACTGCCGGAGGGTGCCGGCGGGGTGGTGCACCTGGAGTTCACGCCCGACCAGCCCTACCGGCGCGGGCTGGCGATCGGTGCCGGCGCGGCGCTGCTCGTGGTGCTGCTGGCGCTGGTGCCGCCGCTGTGGCGCCCCCGCCGGCCCGTCCTCGCGGCCGTACGAGCGCCCACTGGCGCGGCCGCGCTAGCTCCCGCGGAACCAACGCCATCAAGCAGGGCGACCCGCTACCTGTTCACCGCCGCCGTGGTCGCGCTGGTGGCGGCCCTGTCCGGGGTGCTGTCGGTGGTGCTACTCATCGCCGGTGCGCTGGTGCGGCAGGTGTATCCGCGCGCGCTGGTGTGGATCGTGCTGGGCGGGGCCGGCCTCGCCTCCGTCGTGGCCGTCGCCGGCCGGCTCTCCGGGCACGGCCAGTCCTGGGCCTACGGGCACGTCGCCCAGGCCGCCATGCTGATCGCCGTCTGCTCCGGCGTCGCGGCCGCCGCCGTGACGGTGCCCGGCGCCCCCGATCTCGACGAGCAGACCGGCCAGGACGAGGAACCCGGCCACGGACGCGGCAGCGGTGGCGACGGCGACGACGGACCCGCCGAGCCACCAGTGCACCAGCGCGATCTCGGCCGCGACGCCGAGCCAGACAGCGACAATGGATCGCACGTCGCGGGCCGCCAGACGGGAGAACAGGAGCAATTGCCCGACGGCGAGCAGCGTGCCGGTGAGGGCGAACAGCCACAGCGGAGCGGACTCCCCGCGGTAATCAGCGCCACCGACGAGCGGCAGTAGGTCGGAGCCGAACAGCGCGCCGACGAGCACCACCGGCGCGTCGACGCACACCACGGCGAGCAGGCCGCCGGCCAGGGTCGCGCGCCGCCCGGCGCCGTGCGCGAGCCGCGGCAGCAGGACGATCGCGACGGCCTGCGGCAGCCAATAGGTGATCTTCGCGAACACCGCGCCGACGGCGTACACGCCGGACTCGTGCCCGGACAGCACGGTCCGGGCCAGGATGACGTCGAGGTTGACGAGCGTCACCAGCCCGACGGTGGCGTAGCCGGCATGGCCGACCCGGCGCAGCAGCAAGCCGGACGGACGCGCCGGCCGCGGCCGGCCGACCACCAGGTAGGCGGCCGTGGTCGCGAGCACCACGCCGGTCGCGAGTCCGGCCAGCGCGGCGGCCGGGGTGCGGCCGAGCACCAGCCCGGTGATCGCCCCACCCACCCGAAGGCTCGCGTCCAGGCCCATGACCAGCGCGAGCGCACCGAAGCGCTGCCGGCCCTGCAGCAGACCGTTCAGCGATCCCAGCACCGGGTAGGCGAGCAGCGCGATCGGGAGCATCAGCACGCCGGCCGGCCCGCTCAGGTGCAGCACCGGGGTCAACACCGGCACCGCGAGCAGCACGAGCGCGGCGACGGCGGCGCCGAGCCCGAGCCCGAGCCCGACCGCGCCGCCTCGCTCGCGCCGGCCGCTGCCGGGTCCGAGCGCGGCCACCCGCAGGGCCACCCCGGTCTGCATGCTCAGCGCCGGCACGACGCCCACGACGAGCACCGCCATCAGGGCGCTGAGCTCGCCGAACGCGGACGGCACGAGCAGCCGCGCGGCGATGACGGTGAACACGTAGCTCGACACGTTGGTGCCCAGCGAGGCCGCGGTCACGAGCAGCGCCTGGCGCCGCACGCGCGCCGGCCGCGCGGCAACCGCGGGGACCGCCATTCCGAGCCTCCCCTACCCACCGGTAACGTCGAGACTCTAGCGAGTATCGCCACGAATCGGGAGGGGCAGTGCCAGGTCGACTGCGTACGGGGTGTGGACGGGCACTGCCCGCCCACACCGTCGCAGATGAAGCCGGAACCGAGCGCCGGCTCGATCGACGGGGATTGCTTGCCGGCGCGTGCGCGCTGCTGGCCCTCGTCGTGCTGGCCCCGGTGCTGGCCCCGGGCTACGTGCTGACCTACGACATGGTCTTCACGCCCCGCCAGCCGCTACTGGCCGAGAGCGTCGGCCTGGGGTCGGCGCTGCCCCGCGCCGTCCCCGTCGACGCGGTTGTCGCGCTGTTCACGACCGTCGTTCCGGGCGACCTCCTGCAGAAGGCCCTCCTGCTGCTCTCCGTGTGGCTGGCCGCGTACGGCGCGGCGCGGCTGGTGCCGGCACAGTCGACCGCGCCGAGGCTGGTGGCCGCGACCGCCTACGCCTGGAACGCCTACGTCGCCGAGCGGCTGTTCATCGGCCACTGGGTGGTGCTGCTCGCCTACGGCTGCCTGCCCTGGATCGTCGCGGCCGGCCTGCGGGTGCGCCGCGGCGAACCGGGCGGCTGGCCGGCGCTGATCCTGGCCTGCGCGCCGGCGGCGCTCGTGCCGACCGGTGGTGTGCTGGCTGCCGGAGCAGCGATTGCGGCGGCGGGTCGGCGGCGCCTCGCCGGGACACTGGGTCTCGCGGTCGCGCTCAACGCCCCCTGGTGGCTGCCCGGCCTGCTGCACGGGCTGGCCGGCAACGGCGGGTCCGACCCGGCCGCCGTCGACGCGTTCGCCGCCCGCGCCGAGGGTCCGGGCGGCGCCGTGGTGAGCGTGCTGGGCCTCGGCGGCATCTGGAACGCCGACGTGGTGCCCGGCAGCCGGGGCGGGGCGCTGGTCCCCGTGGTCGCGCTGCTGGTGCTGGCCGCCGGCGCGTACGGCGTCCGGCGGCTCGCCGCGCTCTGGGGGCCCGGCCCGGCGCTGGCGCTCGGCGGGCTGGCCGCCGCCGGCCTGGTGCTCGCGGTGGCCGCCACCGTCCCGGGGCTCGACGCCGCGCTGCGCTGGACTGTCGTCCACCTCCCGGGCGCGGGGCTGCTCCGCGACGGCCAGAAGTGGGCGGCCTGGTGGGCCCTGCTCGCCGCGTTGGGGGCCGGCCTCGGGGCGGAGGCACTCGCCCGGGTGGTTCGCGCGCCGGCCGCGCACGCGGTCGTGGCCGGGTGCGCGCTGCTGCCGCTGGCACTGCTGCCCGACCTCGCCTGGGGCGGGTTCGGCCGGCTGCAGCCGGTGGACTACCCGCGCGACTGGTCCGCGGTACGCGCCGCGCTGGCGAATGACGAAGGCCCCGGAGACGTGCTGGTGCTGCCCTTCCAGCCGTTCCGCCAGTACGGCTGGAACGACGAGCGCACCCAACTCGACCCGGCCCCCCGGTTCCTGCCCCGCTCGACGATCGTCGACGACACGCTGGTGGTCGGCGGCCGGGCGCTGCGCGGCGAGGACCGGCGCGCCGCCGAAATCGGGGCCGCCGTGGACGATCCGGCCCGGCTCGCTGCGCTCGGCGTCGGCTGGGTGCTCGTCGAGCACGGCACGCCGGGCGACGTCGACCCGGCGATGCTCGCCCGGCTCACCACCGTCCACGATGGACGGTGGCTGACGCTGTACCGCGTCCCCGGTCCGATCGAGGACCCACCGACCGGAGCGACAGGCACGACGGCCGCGCGCGCGGCGGTGCTCGGCACCGACGCGGCCGTGCTCATCCTGTTACTCGCGGCGGCCGGAGTGCTGTTGCGACGGAGGTTACTGGCCGGTACATTCAGCTCCGTCGCCGAACGCGGTGCGAACTGACCAGGAGGCCCCAGGTGCGCGTACTTGTCGGCATTGTGATCGCCGTCGTCGTGGGCCTCGCGCTGGGTGGGGCCGCCACCGTCGCCATCGTGCAGACGAACTCGCCCGACAAGTCGGTGGAAAGCTCCTTCGACAGCGGAAACTTCAAGGAGCCCCGCAAGGTCGTCGAGTACGGTCAGCGCTGAGCCGTCGCCGTGCGCGGCGCGGGCTCGGCGTCCGGGTCCCGCTGCGGCAGCACCGCTCGAACCACCTCGTCGAAACTGTCCACGCTGTGCTTCCACTCGAAGGTAGCCACGTGCTCGCGGCTCTCCACACCCATCGCGGTGCGCAGCCGCTCGCAGCACAACAGCAGTTCGGTGGCGGCTACGAACTCGTTCAGGTCGTCGGCGAGCATGCCGGTGCGCCGGTCCAGCACCGACTCCCCCACGCCGCCCGCGGCGCGGTAGGCCACGGTCGGCACGCCGTGTGCGCCAGCCTCCATGACCACGATGCCCCATCCCTCCTTGACCGACGGGCACAGGTGCACCCAGGAACGGGCGAGGATCTCGTGCTTGCGCTGCTCGTCGACCCAGCCGTGCACGGTGACCCGGTCGGCGACGCCGCGCTCGGCCGCGTACGCGAGGAGCGGGTCCTGCCACGGGCCACGGCCCAGGATCTCCAGCCGGAGCGTCGGCCAGCGCTCGGCCAGCCGGGCGACGGCCTCGATCGCGTGCTCGAGTTGCTTGTGCGGCACCAGCCGGCTCACCGCCACCAGCACCGGCTCCGGGTCGCGCCGGGTGATGGTGACCGGAGCGGGGTCCAGGCCGTTGGGCACCACGACGATGCGCTCGTCGTCGATGCCGAGCTCGACCAGCTCGGTGCGGGTGTGTTCGGACACCGTCACGTAGCGGCACTTGCGGTAGACGCGCGGCGCCAGCCACGACTCCAGCCACCAACCGATCCGGCCGAACACCGGCCCGAAGTAGGAGGACCACTGCAGGCGATGAAGGTGGTGCACGAGCACGATCACCGGGCAGCGGGTCACCAGACGGGTCAGGAACGGCATGCCGTTCTGCACGTCGATCACGACGTCCGGCCGCATCGTCAACACGGTGAGCGCGGCCCACACGTAGACCGAGAAGACGCCACCTCGACGGAGGTAGCGCACGCCGTCGATCGTCTCGTCGGTTCGGGCGTTGGGGTGCTTGGGGCACAGCACGGAGACCTCATAGCCGCGCTCGGCCAGGCCGTTCGCGATGCGCTCGACGTACCGCTCGGAGCCGCCGCTGTCGGGGTGCAGCGTGTCGCGCCAGGCGGTCACCAGCAGGCGGGTCACCGGTGACCGCCCGGACCGCGACGCTCGGCCGCTCGGTGCGGCTGTTCCGGGCGTTCCTCGTCGAGCAGACCGACCCCGACCGGTTCTACTCGGCGCTGGCCGCCGACTCGGTGCGCCAGCTCGGCGGGTACGCCGCGCTCGACGGTCGGGTCGTGCTCGACGTCGGCGGCGGACCCGGCTACTTCGCCGACGCGTTCCGCGCGGCCGGCGCCCACTATGTCGGCGTCGACCCGGACACCGGCGAGCTGTCGGCGCGCGGCGAACCGGCAGCCGGCATGGTTCGCGCGAGCGGCATGGCGCTGCCGTTCCCCACCGGCGCACTCGACGTGTGCTACTCGTCCAACGTGCTCGAGCACGTTCCGGACCCGGACCGGATGCTCGACGAGATGGTGCGGGTGACCCGGCCGGGTGGCACCGTGTTCGTTTCGTTCACCCCGTGGCTGTCGCCCTGGGGCGGCCACGAGACGGCCCCCTGGCACTACCTCGGCGGCGAGTACGCCGCCCGCCGGTACCTGCGCCGGACTGGCCGCGAGCCGAAGAACCGATACGGACACAGTCTGTACCCCATCTCGATCGGAGCCGCCCTGCGGTGGGCGCGGGGCACCGGGCAGGCCGACCTCGTCGACTTCCTGCCCCGGTATCACCCGTGGTGGGCCCGCTGGGTGGTGCGGGTCCCGATGGTCCGCGAGGTCGTGTCGTGGAACCTCGCCATGGTGTTGCGCCGGCGCTGAGGTTCCGCGCCGCGCCGAGCCGTCATGCGGAGCGCGCCGCCGCCGGTTCCGGTTTCTGCGTCCGCGATCCCCGGTGCCGGTGCACCGAACCTCCGCTCCGCGAGCCCATCACCGTCAGGAAGATCCCGAGGATGAGCATCACGCCGCCCACGATCCACAGCACGAGCGGCGCGGTGTTCGTCAGCATGTTCAGCTTGTCGGCGTTCTTCTTCGCGTCGTCGACCTGGCGCTGGATGGTCTGCGGCGTCCAGGTGAGCGTGCCCTGCAGCACCGGCAGGCCGCGGCCGTTGGCCGGGTTGACCAGCCACTGTCGGACCTCCTCCGAACCCTTCACGATCTGACCGGTGGCCGGCTCGACCCACACCCGCCGCGCGTTCTGGTACATGCGGTCGGCGGTGACGGCTCCGGTGGTTCCGCCCAGCAGCGCGGCCGGCACGTCGCGGGTGTCGACCTTCGTGGGTTCGATCCGCTGGAGGAAGCGGTACGTCTTCAGCCCGTTGATCGTCTCGTCGCCGTCGTAGACGATCGGCGTCGCCTTGTGCAGCGTCACGTCGAAGAACGTGTAGGTCTTGCGCTCGGTGTTGAACGGGAACTTGTACGCCAGGCCCGCCTGGTTGACGTCGGTGACCACGCTCGTTCCGTCGTCGATCTTCTGTTCCGTGCACTTCTGCTGGCCCTCGGCGGTTCGCCTGTCGACACACACCCACTGCTCGACCGCGTTGATGAGGGTGGACTTCTCGTCTTCCACGACCAGGCCGACGCGCCACAGCGCCACGTCGCCGTTGAGCTTCACCTCGGGGGCGTCGAGCTTGCCGCTGACGACGCGCCGGGCGGTGACGGTGACGTCGGTGCGCACCGGGTTGGCTGCGCCCTGGGCGATCAGGCTCGGGTACAGCACGGTCACGTTGGTGCCCTGGGCAACCGTCTCGGCGTCGGGGTCGAGCGGGGCGACCGCGAGCCGGTTGTACACGACCGTAGGGAGCATGAAACCCAAGGTCACCGCGAAAACGCCCAACGCGATAAGTAAAACGCCGGCGACGCGTCGCATCGGAACTCCTCGGACGTGGGGGGAATCACAGGCGTCGCCGAGGTTACCTGAGAGTAGGTTTCATGGAAAGCGGGGCGCAATAACATTTGAGGGGTACTCTCCTCCGCCGCCCCGGCGATGTCGCACGGCCTATTTCAATAGGGGTCGTAAGGCCCGTTGTGGCCCAGAACCGCCGCCACCCGGCCCAATCGCAGCCGCAGCAACACCTTCATGACGACATTGCGCGAAAACCACGGCAATTGCGCGAGCAACCGCCCGCGGTCGCGCCAGGTGGGCGGCCGCAGCACGAACCGGGCGAGCGAACCGGCCCGGTCCAGGTACGTGTACCGGCGTGACGGCAGCACCCGCGCGAGAATCCCGCAGGTGACCCCGATCGACGAGAAGCTGTCGTGCACCAGGATCTCCCCGCCCGGGGCGAGGAACGCCGACCAGCGCAGGTCGTCGCTGAACGTCCAGTAGTCGTGCTTGCCGTCGATGTACAGCAGGTCGATGCGGTCCGACCAGCCCGGCCGGGCCCTGGTGCTGTACTCGGCAAGCAGGGTCACCGTCTGGCGCACGCCCGCCGCCTCGGTGTTCGCCTCGAACAGGTCGCGGGTGCGCCGGCCACCGAAGAGCCGGCCCTCGACGAACGGGTCGATGGCGGTCACCCGGGCGCCCACCGCCTGTGCGGCCCGCGCCAGCACGACGGTGGAACGGCCCTGGTGGCTGCCGATCTCGACGATCGTCGCGCCCTCGCTGAGCGCCTGCGCCCGGTCCCACAACAGGCGCCCCTGCGCGCGGGTCAGCCAGCCGCGGATGCCGTCGGCGGCGTCCCACGCCTCGTCGAAGCCGGTCACGTCAGGACCATAGCGGAATCTACCCGTGGGTAACTAGATGCCGGCCTCGACGTCGGGGTCCGCTTCGGCCACCCAGGCGGAGAACACCGGCAGACCCGCCCACGGACCGGGTCCGGTCGCGACCGCGACCACGGCGTACGGGTGCGCGAAAAGCAGCCGGGCGATCCGGCGCTTGCCCGTCCTCTCCGTGACAGCGGTGCGGGAAACCATCACGGCCGACACGGCCGCCGCCGCGAAGCCACGGCGGCCGAACCGGGCCATCGCCACCTGCCGGGCCTGCACCGCCGGCCGGGGCTCGCCGAGCATGACCCCGAGTTCGTGGCCGGCCTGGCTCAGGCCCAGCTCGGGCGGCGCCAGGTCGTGGTCGCTGCGCGCCGTCCATGCCGGCAGGTAGACCTCGTGCTTCTCCTGGCGGCCGGACGGCATCCGCTCCTCGTGGAGGATCCACAGTGGAGCCTCGCCGAGCGGCAGGTCGAACAGGGACCGGGTGTCCGGGATCGGCTTGCCCTGGCCCACGGTTGCCGCGATCCGGTGCGCCACGTCGAGCGCGGTGTCCGCCGGCACCTGCGGCGCCGCCGCGACCGAGACGACGCGCAGACCGGCGCCCTCGGCCCGCGCGCCGGCGCCTTTCGCATCGGCGCCTTTCGCATCGGCGCCTTTCGCATCGACGTCGCCCGTTTCGGCGTCGGCCACGTGCACGGCGACGTCGCCGGCGTCGGCGGTCCGCGCGATCGCCGCGTCGTGGCCGCCGGCCACGTCCCGTTTTGCCCGCAGCACCTCGGGGACCCGCCATTCCCGGTGCGGGCCGAGGTTGTCGGCCGTCGCCGTCTCGAACGCGGTGCGCCAGTTGATCCGGGTCGCGAGCGCGGAGGCCAGCACCACCATCGTGGCCCTGTCGATCGTCACCGGGAACCGGTCGATGAGCCCGTCGGTCTGCTCGGCCGCCCAGCGGTCGAGCGTGTCCTGGCGGTCGACGTCACCCGTGGCCACCGGCGCGGGCAGGCCCCGTAGCCACGCGGCCACCCGGTCGGTGCGCCCGGCCGGGCCGCGCCAGGCCGACGCCGCCGCGCGCACCAGCGGGTGCGGGTCCGCGAGAAGGTCGGTCGCGAAGCGGACCGCCTCCTCCGGGTCCATGCCGAGGATCGGGGCGAGGTCGGCCCGCACCGGGCCGGACGCCGTGCGGGCCGCGAGCGCCAGGACCAGCCAGGCGCCCAACGGCGACGCGACGTGGTGCACCGGGCCGATCGTGCCGTGCAGGCGGCGGGCGTAGCCGGCGATCGCTTCGGCGAGGCTCACGTCGCCGTCAACCCGGTCACCCAGATGGCCGCGATCGCCAGCGCGGTGGCCAGCTCGATCAGCATGGCGAGGCCGGCCGCCTTCAGCGCGTGCTTCGTCGACGGCCACGCCTTGCCGAAGTCGCCGAGTCGGAGCCGCTCGGCCAGGAATACACCGAGTACGAATCCGATGACCAGCCCCACGACCGGAATCACGAAGAACCCGACCAGGCCGAGCGCGCCACCGGCGAGCAGGGACAGGTTCGGCACGCCGCCGCGCTTGAGGTTTCGCCCCGGCCAGGCGTACTTCACGACGATGCCGAGCGCGGCGACCATCGTGGCGACTCCGAGGACCACCCACCGGCCGGCGCTCTCGACGTCGCCGAAGACCGCCCAGACCGCGACGGCGGCCCAACACAGCACCAGTCCGGGCACCATCGGGATGATCACGCCGAGGACGCCGACCACCATGGCGATCCCGCACAGAATGGTGATCGTCGAACCCGTTTCGCTGACGTCCACGCCGCGGACGTTACCCCGTCCGGTCCACCGCTACGCCTCGCCGCCCGCTCCCCCGCGATCTTGGTGGCTGGTGGCCCCCATAGGGGCCGATCGAGTTGACTCGAGGGGCCAGGGCCACCAGCCACCAAGATCCGACCCGAGCCGCCAACCGGCGCTCAGGCGCGGACCGGCACACCCGCCGCCGCCAGCACCTTCTTGACG
>Ga0070684_100004647_pt1 | contig 10478 bp, 9 predicted proteins | sample KBSC723LmetaG_FD_65653 | JGI IMG/M metagenome (GOLD analysis project Ga0070684, IMG submission 65653) | Corn rhizosphere microbial communities from Kellogg Biological Station, Michigan, USA - KBS C7.2-3L metaG | ecosystem: Host-associated > Plants > Roots > Rhizosphere ...
GCCCCGCACTCGGTGCAGGGCATGTGCTGGGAAGTGAAGAAGCTCGGCATCTCCGATCGGCGGCGATCCGTATTCGCCGCCAACGCGAGCGACCCTTCCGGACCAGCGGAAAGCCGCCTCGCGGCCTTCCGCTTCCCACAGTCAGGTCTCTACGCGCGTGCAGGAGCCGGAATGACGCCGAGCTGGACAAGCAACCCGAGGGTGTCCCAGGTGCTCCACTCCTCGACGACCTTCCCGCCCGCGAAGCGCGAGATCGTCATGCCCGTCACGGTCACGTCTTTCCCGGTCGGCGCGATCCCGGAGATCTCGCCCGAGTGCGTCCCGCGGGCCGACCAGCGGGTCGCGACCTTGTCCCCATCGGCGAACTGGTCGTCGACGATGAGCCGCACCCCTTCGAACGCCGACCTGTACCTCGCGATGAACTCCTTGAGGCCGTCGGGTCCCCGCGTCGGCTCTTGCTCGGACGGGTCGTGGCCGACGTAGTCGGCCGAGACGAACTCGTCGACCGCGTCGAAATTCCCCGTCCACGACTCCTCGAACAGGCGTTGGATGATGCGCTTGTTGGCGTCGGCCATCGACGCTCCTTTCGCTCGTCTGCGCCGGCGTGCCACGAATCCCGCCGCGAGCGCCCCCGCAACGACTCCGGCAACCGCGAGTGCGATTGCGGGCCCAGCGACGTCGCGACTCCGCCTATCGAACACCGCCTCCGACTCTAACAACGTCGTGTCGCGTGTGACGAGCGGCCCGACGGCGGTCTGATTCACTTGCGCGATGCTCCTCGCCGTCGACGTCGGCAACACGCAGACCGCGCTCGGTCTCTTTCGCGATGGCGAGCTCGCCGACCACTGGCGGCTCGCGACCGAGCGGTCGAGCACGGCGGACGAGCTCGGCGTTCTCCTCTCCGGCCTCCTCGACTTCGAGAGCGTCGACGGGATCTGCCTCGCCTCCACGGTGCCGGTCCTCGTGCGGGAGTGGGAGGAGCTCGCACGCAAATGGGCTCACGCGCCGCTCCTCGTCGTCGGGCCGGGCGTGAAGACCGGGATCGCGATCCGGTACGACGATCCGCGCGAGGTGGGGCCGGACCGCATCGTGAACTCGGTCGCGGCGAAGGAGCGCTACGGGGCTCCCGTCATCGTCGTCGACTTCGGCACGTCGACGAACTTCGACGTCGTCTCGCCCGAGGGGGAGTACGTCGGCGGCGTGCTCGCGCCGGGGATCGAGATCTCCATGGACGCGCTCTTCGCGCGGGCTGCGCGGCTCGTCAAGGTCGACTACGCCGCGCCGGAGGCCGTCATCGGCAAGACGACGGTCGCCGGGCTCCAGTCCGGCCTCGTCTACGGCTTCGCGGGCCAGGTCGACGGGATCGTCGGACGAATCCGCGGCGAGCTGGGCGCACCTGCTCGGGTGATCGCGACGGGCGGCCTCGCCGATCTCGTCGCCCCGCACTCTGAGACGATCGAGCAGATCGACCCCTACCTGACGCTTGCCGGGCTGCGACTCGTCTGGGAGCTGAACGCGTGATCCCCGACCCGCCCGCGATCGGAGTCTTCGTCCTTGCCGCCCTCGCGCTGCTGCTCGTCCCCGGGCCGGCCGTGCTCTACGTGGTAGCGCGATCAGTCGAGCACGGACGCCGCGCCGGCGTCGTCTCGGTGCTCGGCATCCACGTCGGCACGCTCGTGCACATCGCCGCCGCAACTCTTGGCCTCTCGGCGCTCGTGCTGTCCTCGGCGGTCGCATTCACCGCGGTCAAGATCGCGGGCGCGGTGTACCTCATCGCGCTCGGCCTGTGGACGCTCCTCTCGAAGCATCCCGAGACGGAGATCGCGCTCGGCGGTGAGCGGAACCTCCGCCGCGCCTTCGCGCAGGGGATCGTCGTGAACGTGCTCAATCCCAAGACCGCGCTGTTCTTCCTCGCGTTCCTCCCGCAGTTCGTCGATCCCAACGCGGAGCACCCGGCGGTGCAGATCGCCTTCCTGGGCGTGCTCTTCGCCCTCCTCGGGCTCGTCACCGACTCGATCTGGGCGATCGCCGCAGGGACGGCGGGCGGCATGCTCCGGCGATCGCGCCGCTTCGTGCGCACGCAGCGGTACGTCAGCGGAACGGTCTACATCGGCCTCGGCGTGCTGACCGCGTTCGCGGGGGGCGCCGAGGACTAGCCCCCTCCGTAGACGGACACCGGGAGCTCGAGCGTGAGCTCGGCGCCCGAGGGCACCTCTGCCTCGAGCCGCTCCACGATCTCGCGCGCGCCCGGTGCCGCGGCGAGGAGCCGGCGCTCGATCTCCTCGGTCGAGTCGAGCTGGAGCAGCTCCTGCTTGAACTCCTTGGGGAAGCGGCCTCGTCCGAGGTACCAGCCGTAGAACTTCTTGAGGAACCCCGACGCGCGCCGCTCGCCCAGCTCACGCACGGTCTCGCGCACGAACAGCACGAGCTCCGCCGCGACCTCCTCGCGCGAGGGCTCGCCCGTGTCCCCGTCGACGATCTCGCGCAGCGCCCACGGGTTCCCCTGTGCCCCGCGGCCGACCATGACGGCCTCCGCGCCCGTCGTCGCGAGCACCGCCTGAGCTCGGGCCCGCGACGTCACGTCGCCCGATGCGACGACCGGGACGTCGACGAGCGACACGAGCTCCGCGGTCAGCGAATGATCGGCCGTGCCGGTGTACATCTGCTGCGCGGAGCGAGGGTGGAGCGTGAGAGACGCCGCGCCGGCCTCGACGAGCCGTGGGCCGAGCTCGAGTGCGGCGCGCGACCCGTCGCGGAAGCCGCGCCGCAGCTTCACGCTGACGGGGATGTCGACCGCGTCGGCGATCGCTCCCACGATCGCGCATGCGCGCGCCTGATCCTCGAGCAGGTGCGCCCCGGCGCCCGTCTTCGTCACCTTCTTCACCGGGCAGCCGAAGTTGATGTCGACGATGTCGGCCCCGACGGCCTCGACCATGCGCGCCGCGTCCGCCATGGGCCGCGGCTCGGAGCCGAACAGCTGGATCGCGAGCGGGTGCTCGTCCGAGGCGACGCGGAGGTAGCCGAGCGTCTTCTCGTTGCGGTGCTCGATACCTGCGCAGCTCACCATCTCGGAACAGACGAGACCGGCCCCGTAACGTCGTCCCTGGCGACGAAATGCCTGCACGCTGACCCCTGCCATGGGTGCCAGGACGAGGCGCGTCGGGACCTCGACGGGGCCGATTCTCCAGGGTTCGCGGAGCTCGATCACGGCCCTCGGATGGTACTGGCGACCCGTTTGACGGTCGCCGAACGGGGTAGCTACCATTCCGCGCGTTGTCGGGGCCTGGCAGGCCCCCGATTTCGTCTCTGGAGGGCTTTTCGTGAAGGATGTGATCCTCACTCCTGAGGGCTACAAGCAGCTGACAGGCGAGCTCGACGTGCTGCGAACGAGCAGACGACGTGAGATCGCCGAGCGCATCGCAGCTGCGCGCGAGTTCGGCGAGATCGCCGAGAACGCCGAGTACGACGACGCGAAGAACGAGCAGATGATGCTGGAGCACCGCATCTCGCAGCTCGAGGAGCGGCTCGCGAATGCGCAGGTGATCGACAAGAAGCGCGTCGACACGAGCGTCGTGTCGATCGGCGCGGTCGTCCGTCTGCGCGACGTCGACGCGAAAGAGACGACCGAGTACTTCATCGTGGGCTCTGCCGAGGCGAATCCCGCCGAGAACAAGCTCTCGAACGAGTCGCCGGTCGGCAAGGCGATCATGGGCCGCAAGAAGGGCGAGACCGTCGAGGTCGTCACTCCGCGTGGCTCGAAGGTGAAGTTCAAGATCATGGAGATCAAGGCCGCGTAGCGGGCCGCGTTCGCAGGCCGAGAGCCTCGAACACGATCGGCGACAGACAACTCCCGCTCCTGAGACGGGTGGCGGCATCGCGTCGAAGGGCGTCTAGACTCGGCGCGCCATGACGGCCGCCAAGCGCTTCCCCGACCGTGACGCGATCGCGGACGTGCGCTCGTCCACGGACGGACTCGAGGCCGGCGGCGAGCTCGACGAGACGCGGAGGCTGGCGGGTCGCGTGATGGCCCGAAGGGAGATGGGGAAGCTCGCCTTCCTCGATCTCGTCGACCGCTCCGGTCGGGTCCAGCTCATGTGCGACACCGGGCGCGTCGGGGAGATCGACGTCCGTCTCGGGGACGTCGTCGGCGTCGCGGGAAGGCCCGCGAGGTCGCGTCGCGGGGAGCCCTCGCTCATGGTCGACGAGCTCACCGTGCTGGCGCGCAACACGAGCCCGCTCCCCGACACGTTCCACGGCCTCACGGATCAGGAGACGCGCTACCGCAAGCGCTACCTCGACCTGCTCATGAACGAGGAGTCGCGCGAGCTCTTCCTCCTGCGTGCTCGTGTGGTCACGGCGATCCGCCGCTTCCTCGACGAGGACGGATTCGTCGAGGTCGAGACACCCGTCCTGCAGCCGCGATACGGCGGCGCGTTCGCACACCCGTTCGTCACGCATTCGAACGAGCTCGAGACCGATCTCTATCTGAGGATCGCCACAGAGCTCTATCTCAAGCGACTCATCGTCGGAGGTCTCGAGCGCGTCTACGAGATAGGCAAGGACTTCCGCAACGAGAGTGTCTCGTACAAGCACCAGCCCGAGTTCACGATGCTCGAATGGTACGAGGCCTACGCGGACTTCCAGGACACGATGGACCGGATCGAGACGATGCTCGAGCGCGTGGCGCTGGAAGCTCTCGGCACGACGGTCGTCCGCTTCCGAGGCAGCGAGGTCGACCTGAAGCGTCCCTGGAAGCGCCTGGGCTTCGTCGAGTCGCTCGAGGCCCACGAGCTGTGGACGCGCGACGAGGGTGAGCTTCGTGCCTGGCTCACCGAGCGCGGTGTCGACACAGAGGCGGACAAGGACTGGGCGCAGCTCGTGGACCATGCCTTCGGCCACTTCGTCGAGCCGAGCCTCCTCGAGCCCACCATCGTCTACGGGCACCCAGTGGAGCTGTCTCCGTTTGCCCGTGTGACCGACGACGACGACGAGACCACCGAGCGGTTCGAGTACTTCGCGGCGGGGATGGAGCTCGGCAACGCGTACACGGAGATCAACGACGCCGACGAGCAGCAGCGCCGCTTCGACGAGCAGTCCGAGCACGTCGAGGGGGTTCGCGGCGACCCGGACTACGTGGAGGCGCTGTCGTACGGGATGCCGCCGACGGGCGGGCTCGGCCTCGGCATCGACCGTCTCGTCATGCTCATGTCGGGCCGCGAGACGATCCGCGACGTCATCCTCTTCCCGGCGCTACGTCCCGACCCCGGCTAGCCCCTCCGTCACGGGAGCCTCGACGCTCCACGGGAAGTCGATCCAGCGCTCGGTTCGCCGCCAGACGTACTCGCACTTGACCACCGACGGCGACTTCTCGTACAGCACTGCGCAGCGGACCTCGGCGACCTTGCCCGCGCAGAAGTCCTTCACGAGCCTGAGGGTCTCGCCCGTGTCGGCGACGTCGTCTGCGATGAGCATGCGCGCGGAGTCGAGGTCGACCAGCTCGGGCACGGGCGGGAGGATCATCGGGACGTCGAGACGCTCGTCGACCCCGGTGTAGAACTCGACGTTCATCGTCCAGGTGTTCTTCACGTCGAGCGCGTACCCGAGCGCCGCGCCGACGAGGAGCCCGCCACGAGCGATGCAGAGGACGAGGTCGGGTTCGTAGCCGTCCTCCGCGACCTGACGGGCGAGCTCCCGCGAAGCGGTCCCGAACTCGGCCCAGGTGAATCGCTCGCGCTCGGTGCCCGTCTCGTCGATCCGTCGATCCTACGGGACGCACTCGAACGGCGTACTCCATTCGAGGGGTCTCCGACCGCTCTCCGGAAGACGATTCGTATGCACGGTGTTGGAACGGCGTCATCCGACCGACAGCGAGGCTGGTCCCGACGGAATGGTCGGACGCTTCCGCGCGCTCGTCGAGCAGCTGCCGCTCTCGGTGTACATCGACCGGCTCGACGACGTCAGCTCGAATGTCTACACCAGCCCGCAGATCGAGCACATGCTCGGGTACTCCGTCGAGGAGTGGGTCGAGAACCACGACCTCTTCGTCGAGATCCTGCACCCGGACGATCGAGAGCGCGTGCTCGCGGCACATCAGCGGACGCATGCGACAGGCGAGCCGCTCTTCATCGAGTACCGGCTGCGCACCAGTGACGGGCGCTACCTCTGGGTGCAGGACGAGGCGCGTGTCGTCACCGATGCCAACGGCTTGGTTCTGCAGGGTTATCTCCTCGACATCACCGCACGGCGCGAGGCCGAGGAGCAGCTTCGGCACCAGGCCTTCCACGACGCGCTGACCGGGCTCGCGAATCGCGCGCTCTTCACGAACCGCGTCGAGCACGCTCTCGTCCTGCGAAGCCAGCTGTCCCGAGCGGAGGTCGCAGTGCTGTTCCTCGACCTCGACGATTTCAAGGGCGTCAACGACACCCTCGGCCACGCCGCCGGCGACACGCTCCTACGCGGAGTCGGCGTCCGGCTTCGCGACGCGCTGTCGCCGAGCTACACGGTGGCACGGCTCGGCGGCGACGAGTTCGCGGTCCTCATCGAGGAGGTCGCCGGCCCTGCGTCGGCAGTGGACGCCGCGGAGCGCCTCGTCGGCTGCCTGCAGAAGCCCTTCGACATCGAGGGTCGTGAGATCTTCGTCAGCGCGAGCGTCGGGATCGCGCTCGGCACGGTCGCCGACGATCTCCTACGCGCCGCGGACGTCGCGATGTACCGGGCGAAGGCCTCGGGCAAGGCCCAGTACGTGACATACGTGCCGACGATGGCCGAGGATCTCGTCGGTCGGCTCGAGCTGGTGGCCGAGCTCCGGCGAGCGCTCCCCGCCGAGTTCGTCGTTCACTATCAGCCGCTGGTCGACCTCGAGAGCCGCGCGGTCGTCGGAGTCGAGGCGCTCGTGCGCTGGAACCATCCGACGCGCGGGCTGCTGCAGCCCAGTGAGTTCATCGGCCTCGCCGAGGAGACCGGCAAGATCGTCGAGATCGGAGCGTGGGTGCTCGCCGAGGCGTGTGCGCAGGTCGCGCGGTGGCGCGCCGTGACTCCAGGGGCCGCGGCGCTGACGCTGAACGTGAACGTCTCGACGCGCCAGGTTCGCCCGGGAATCCTCCTCGAGAGCGTTCGCGTGGCCCTCGAGAGGTCCGGTCTCCCTCCCGAGGCGCTCACCCTCGAGCTCACGGAGAGCGTTCTCGCGCGGAGGCACGAGGAGCTGCGCGCCGTGCTCGCCGACGTCGCCGCTCTCGGCGTCCGCATCGCGCTGGACGACTTCGGCACGGGCTACTCCTCGCTCTCGCTCCTCCAGGACCTTCCGGTCCACACGCTCAAGGTCGACCGCTCCTTCGTCACTGCGCTCGACGAGGATGCGACCCGGCAGGGATTCGTCCAGGCAATCGTGGACCTCGCGCAGACACTCGACGTCGCCCTCGTCGCCGAGGGGATGGAGACGGCGGCCGAGACGACCGAACTGCAGCGTCTGGGCTGTCGAGCCGGCCAGGGCTTCCATTTCGCCCCGCCGCTCGCGCCCGAGGAGGTCGGCGACCTGCTCGGCGCCGGCGCCTGCGCGAGTCTCGACGAGGCGCTCTCGAAGCGCCAAGCACGCCCCGAAGCCGCCTGACGGCTCGCTAAGCCGTCGCCGTCTTCCAGAGCTGGCCCGTGCCGCGCGTGCCCTCGTGGTCCGCCGTCACGGGTACGTCCTCCTCGGGATGCGCGGCGCGGTGCTCGCGGAACCACGCGACTGCTCGAGCGATTCCCTCGTCGAGAGGGACCTTCGGGGCGTAGCCGAGGAGCTCCCGCGCCTTGGACAGGTCCGCGACGTAGTGCGTCACCTCGCCGAGCAGTGAGGGAGCGAGCGTCATCTGCGGCTCGATGTCGAGCTCGGACGCGATGAGCTTCGCGCAACGTACGAGCGTGTTCCCCTGGCCGTAGGCGAGGTTGACCGTCTGGTTCACGACACGCCCTTCGGCGAGAGCGTCGATGCCCTCGACGATCCCGTCGATGCAGTCGTCGACATACGTGAAGTCGAGCGTCTTGTCGTTGCCGCCGTAGATCGTGATCGGCTCCCCGCGGAGCATCGAATGGATGAAGAGCGGGATGACGCGAACCATCCGCTGCAGGTCGTTGTCGAAGCGTCCGTAGACGTTCGAGAAGCGGAAGACGAGGTACGGCAACCCGTAGCAGCGCGCGTACGAGTAGATGAACGCCTCGCCCGAGATCTTCGAGGCCGAGTAGGTGCTCTCCGCGTACGCGAAGTCGGCCACCTGCTCGCCGTACTCCTCGAAGCGGTGCACGTCGCCGTAGACCTCGCGGCTCGAGGAGAAGACGATCGGGATGTGCCGGAGCCGTGCGTACTCGAGCACGTTGAACGTCATGACGGCGTTCTCGAGCGCGCGGTGCGGCTGCCGCACGAGCTGGTGCACCTTCGCGTGCGCTGCGAGGTGGACGACGAGATCGACCTCGGGGTACTCGACGCCGTTGATTCCGCCGCGGAAGGCCGCATAGTGGCCGGCGAGATCCTGGAGAAGGTACGGGAAGTCGTCCGTCCAGGTGTTCTGGCGCTTGTCGACGCCGAACACCTCGTGGCCGTCCCGTTGGAGCTTGAGCGCGAGATTCGTCCCGATCTGACCGGACGAGCCGGTCACGAGGATCTTCATCGTCCTCCGCCGATTAAGGCTTCGTTGCTCAACGGCCGAGAAGGGTACCGAGGGCGCCGGGCGAACCCGGTGTGAGACTCGAAACGAGACCAGTCGGCTACGATCAGACAGTCCCTTCGACCCGGGGAGCGAGGCGGCCCCCCGGAAACGAGATCGAAAGGAGCGTCGAGGGAGTTGTTCGAGCGATTCACCGAGCGGGCAAGACAGGTCGTCGTTCTGGCACAGGACGAAGCCAGGGCCCTCAAGCACAACTACATCGGCACGGAGCACATCCTGCTCGGCCTCCTGCGCGAGGAGGAAGGCCTTGCTGCCCGCGTTCTCGAGTCGCTCGACATCACCGTCGAAGAGGTGCGCGCCCAGGTCGCGCGCATCGTGGGACAGGGTGACGAGGTCACCACAGGGCAGATCCCGTTCACGCCGCGCGCCAAGAAGGTTCTCGAGTTGGCGCTGCGCGAAGCCCTGTCGCTCGGGCACAACTACATCGGGACGGAGCACATCCTCCTCGGCCTCGTGCGCGAGAACGAGGGCGTTGCCGCCCGCATCCTTCTCGACTTCGACGCGGACGCGGAGAAGATCCGCAATGAGATCATCCGCATGCTCTCCGGGCCTGGCCGGCGCCAGTCCGGTGCGAGCGTCGCCCCGGGCGAGAAGACGAAGAGCTCGAAGCTCCTCGACCAGTTCGGCCGGAACCTCACCAAGGCCGCCGTCGAGGGGAAGCTCGACCCTGTCGTCGGTCGCCAGACCGAGATCGAGCGCGTGATGCAGATTCTCTCGCGCCGCCAGAAGAACAATCCCGTGCTCATCGGCGAGCCAGGCGTCGGGAAGACGGCCGTCGTCGAGGGGCTCGCCTCGCGGATCTCGTCGAGCCAGGTGCCCGAGATCCTGAAGGGGAAGCAGATCTACACCCTCGACCTCGCGGCGCTCGTCGCCGGGTCGAAGTATCGCGGTGAGTTCGAGGAGCGCCTGAAGAAGGTGATGAAGGAGATCACCCAGCGCGGCGACATCATCCTGTTCATCGACGAGCTGCACAACCTCGTCGGTGCGGGCGCCGCCGAGGGCGCCATCGACGCCGCCTCGATCCTGAAGCCGGCGCTCGCTCGCGGCGAGATCCAGACCATCGGCGCGACGACGCTCGACGAGTACCGCAAGTACCTCGAGCGCGACGCCGCCCTCGAGCGTCGCTTCCAGCAGGTGCGCGTCGAGGAGCCGACGATCGACGAGACCGTGCAGATCCTGCGCGGCCTTCGCGATCGCTACGAGGCGCATCACCGCTGCAAGATCTCCGACGAGGCGCTGCAGTCCGCCGCGGTCCTCGCCGATCGCTACATCCAGGACCGGCATCTCCCGGACAAGGCGATCGACCTGATCGACGAGGCCGGTTCGCGCGTCCGCATCGCGACGATGGCCGCGCCGCCGCGCTACCGCGAGCTCGAGGAGGAGATCGACAAGGTCCGCGCGGACAAGGAGGGCGCGATCGAGGCGCAGGAGTTCGAGAAGGCTGCGCAGCTCCGCGACAAGGAGCGCAAGCTCACGCAGAAGAAGAAGGAGCTCGAAGAGGAGTGGCGCAACCAGGCCGACGAGGAGCAGCCGGAGATCGGCGAGGACGAGATCGCCGACATCGTCTCGATGTGGACGGGCATCCCTGTCTTCAAGCTCACAGAGGCCGAGTCGGCGCGGCTCGTGCGGATGGAGGACGAGCTGCACAAGCGCGTCATCGGTCAGCACCAGGCGATCGTCGCCGTCTCCAAGGCGATCCGGCGCGCCCGCGCAGGAATCAAGGACCCGAAGCGCCCGACCGGCTCGTTCATCTTCCTCGGCCCCTCCGGCGTGGGGAAG
>Ga0070684_100004650_pt1 | contig 10477 bp, 10 predicted proteins | sample KBSC723LmetaG_FD_65653 | JGI IMG/M metagenome (GOLD analysis project Ga0070684, IMG submission 65653) | Corn rhizosphere microbial communities from Kellogg Biological Station, Michigan, USA - KBS C7.2-3L metaG | ecosystem: Host-associated > Plants > Roots > Rhizosphere ...
CGCGGCTGAACAATTCCGCACAACCAGGAAACAAGTTTCAGTAGCTTCCCAGCGGCTTGATGCCCTTGGACTCCACGCATTCGTAGGCGCGGCCTGCCGCGAGATTCTTGTGCTCCTCGGTTGCGCCGCCGGGCCAATCAATTACCAGCCGGTCAATTTTTTCCCGCTTCCCCAATCCAAAAGTAAGCGGCAGTTCCGACTGCGACAGGTAACTTGATCCACCTTTGACCAGACGCGACTGGCTGGTCTCACCGTGAAAGATTCGCACCCGGGCCCCAATCGCGTCGCGGTTCGACTTGGTGCCGATCAGCCGAATGCGAATGCTCTTGTTGCCACCGGCCTGGTCGTTGCGAAACAGATAGGCAGGGCCGTTGTTGGTGGTCATCAGCAGATCGAGATCGCCGTCACGATCAAAATCTCCGTAAGCCAGTCCGCGGCCCACCTTGGGCTGCGTGAAGCCACCGCCGATTTCGCCGGCCACATCGCGAAACTTTCCCTGGCCATCGTTGAGAAATAACTGGGGCGACTGGGCGTAGCCGACTCCGCGCACATTGCGCACCGTATCATCAATATGGCCGTTGACGACCGCCAGGTCGAGCCAGCCATCCAGATCGGCATCCAGAAATACGCAGCCGAATCCCAACCGGTCTTTCGAGGCCAGTCCCACTCCGCTCTGGGTGGCTATGTCCACGTAATTTCCATCGCCGGACGCGCGGTAGAGGCCGATCATCTCGTTGTCGAAGTTGGTGATGGCCACGCCGGGCCTTCCCGAATGGTTGAAGTCAGCCACGTCCACGCCCATGCCCGCCCGGGCTTTACCCTCGGCGCTGAAGGCGATCCCAGCCTCCACCGCCACATCCTTGAAGGTGCCGTTGCGCTGGTTGCGATAGAGTTTGTTGGGTTGCGTGTCATTGGCCACCAGCAGGTCGGGCCAGCCGTCTTCGTCGTAGTCAAGGAGTGCGACGCCCAGTGACTTCGAACTGCTGTCGAAAACTCCGCTGGTGGGAGTGACGTCTTCAAATTTCCCGTTTCCAAGGTTGTGGAACAGCCAGCAGGTTTCACCGCGGTAAGCTTCGGGAGTGCAATAGGATTTATTTTTTCCGTCAAGGCTGCAGAAGACGTCGTGCCCGGGGGACCACTTCACGTAATTGCAGACAAATAAATCCAGCAAGCCGTCGCGATCGAAATCGAACCACAGCGCGGACGTACTGAATGCCTGGCGCCCGCCCAGTCCACTGGCTTTGGTGACGTCGCGGAAGGTGCCCTTGCCGGTGTTCTTGAACAGGATATTCTGTCCGACACAGGTGACCAGGATGTCGGGATAGCCGTCGTTGTCATAGTCACCGACCGCCACACCCATGCCGTACATCTCTATGTCCAGGCCGGCTCTGTGGGTAACATCGGAGAACGTGCCGTTACGGTTGTTGCGATAGAGTTTCAGGGTGCTGCGTTCGCGTTTGTGCCCCGGCCAGTCCATGCCGTTGATCAGGAGAATGTCCTGCCAGCCGTCGCCGTCGTAATCCAGAAAAGCACAGCCGGAGCCCAAGGTTTCCGGAAGCAGCTTGCCGCCATAAGCGCCGCTGTTGTGGCGGAATTGTATGCCGGCGCCGGCTGTCGCATCGACCAAACGAAACCCGGGAGCGGGGGGCGCCGCGAACGCATCCAGCGGCAAGCCTGAAGCCGATGCCAGGCCGGCCATGCCCAACAGAAAATGGCGCCGGTTCACGGAAGATTTACCAGCCCGTTGCGGATGGCATAAACCACCAGTTCGGCGGTCTTGTGGATTCCCAGCGCGTCCATGATGTTGGCGCGATGCACGGCCACGGTGTTGGCGCTGAGATCGAGCACCGTGGCAATCTCTTTGTTGGATTTGCCTTCGACAATCATCTGCAGGATTTCAAGTTCGCGCGGGGTGAGATGGTCGGCGCGGTCGCCTTTGAGCGTTTCAGGACGACTGAGCTGCGAGTCCAGCACGGTTTCTCCGGCCACCACGCGGCGGATCGCCGCTCCCAGTTCCAGGTCCACGGCATTTTTCAAAACGTAACCCCGCGCGCCCGCATCCAGGGCCTGGCGCACCAGGGTTTCCTCGGGATGCATGCTGAGCATGAGCACCAGGGTCTGCGGCTGCTGCTCGAGAATCTTCCGGGTGGCGAGCAAGCCGTTCATATTCGGCATGGCGCAATCCATCACCACCACGTTGGGCTTGAGTTCGCTCGCCAGGCGAACGGCTTCCGCACCATCAGCGGCTTCACCCGTCACCTCGATGTCGGGCTCGTCTTCCAGAATGCGCCGGAACCCCCGCCGCACCAGGCTGTGGTCGTCCACCAGGAGGACAGAAATTTTATCCGGCATGTGACTCCAATTTTTCTCCCACTTTTTCTCCCATACTCTCTCGCGGTACGGTCAAGCGAACCAGCGTGCCGTTCGGTTGTGGCCGGATGAATTCAATGGCGCCCCCCAACAGTTGCGCCCGCTCCCGCATCGCCACCAGCCCGATTCCCTTTTGCACGGACTGCGCCAAGAATCCGCTGCCGTGATCCTCCACTTCCAACTCCAGCTTCCGGGGCAAATAGCGCAAACGTACCCAGGCTTCCCGGGCCCCGGAATGCCGGGTCACGTTGTTCAGCGCTTCCTGCACCACGCGATATACATGAATAGCAGCATTTCCGTCCACGGGATAGGCCGCACCCGATTTCTCATAGGATATGTGAATGCCCGCCTGCCGTTCCACCACCGGCAAATACCAGTCCAGCGTGCTCTCCAGGCCGGTCTCGTCCAGCATGACGGGATGCAGCGCCTGGGAGAGACTGCGCACTTTGTCCAGGGTGGACTGTGCGATCTCGGCCACCTCACGCAGCTCGGCGCGCAACGGCGAACCCTCCGGGACCTGGTTTCCCGCGCGGGACAGCATGGCGCCGACCGCGGTCAGAATCTGGCCGAACTCGTCGTGCAGCTCGCGGGAAACGTGCCGTAAGGTGGACTCCTGCGTCGAAATCAATTTCTGGGCCAGCTCGCTGCGCTGGGCGGAGAGTGCGGCCAGTTGCGCAAACAATTGCCGGTTGGAGCGGATCGAATACAGTCCGGTCAGCAGAATGGCCACCAGAGTGAGCGTGAGAAACAGATAGACCTGGCGCTGCACCCGGTCGTAGATCTCCGCGATTCGGAGAGCTGCCTGCTCCTCGCTTTCGTTATTTTGCACCAGCAGGCGCGCCACCGCCGTGCTCAACGCAGCCTGTCGCGCCTGCAACGAAAGCTGGATCTGGCTTCGCGCCTCACTCGGCATGCCGTTCGCCGCCAGCGCGAAAGTGCGATCGACCGCGTCCCAGAACTGGGCCATTGAGTTTTTGAGATACTGACGCTGTTCGGGAGTGCGGTCGGCAACCGCGACCTGCTCCTCTTTCGCCAATGCGTCGTTCAAGTCAGCCCGCACCCGCTGGAATTGCGCCGTCCACGCAGTCAGGGGATAAGGCTCGTTGTTATCCAGCATGTCGCGCATGGCCAGCGCCAGGGTGTTGAGATCGTTCTGAATGCGCAGCAGTTGCAGAGAGTCTTTGCGGTTGCGGTCCACCAGGTTGTTCTGCAATTCCCGCAGGCCGGAAATTTGCCGGGTGATGTAGCCAGAGTAGGCCACCACTGCGGCCAGAGTAATGATCAGCCCCAAGACAAGTCCCGGAGTTGGAGACCGATGGGGCGCATTTGGGCGCGGCACGCACCGAGGATACAACGCGGTGGCCTGAAGTGCCACTGCGGGGGCGGTTGGCAGAGTGCCCGCCGCATCAAGCGGAGCAACTTCTTCGCGAAGCGAAGAAGTTGCGGAGTCGAAGGGAACTACAGGGCTCGAGCAGTGCGAGCTCGATACGACCGCGCAAGACACGAGCGCCCCCGTGCCATAGGGGTCCTTCGACTCCGTGGGATGACAGATGAATTTAATTTTGGATGATACGTAGCCTTACTTTTGAGCGGGCGTGTCCAAATCTTTCGGAAACGATTTGAAAGCGACATCGCGAGATTTTGCGGTGGTCTTCTTGTTTGCGTCGGTGGTGTTTTGGATCAGCGTGCCTTTAAGCAGGTAGTAGGCTTCATCTCCGGGATTCTTGCCCGGCCCGCGTTCGACCGTGCCCTTGAAGTCGTACCACACCCCGTGCACCGTCTGCGTGGTGAAGTTCAAGACTGTGCCCTCGAGTTTGCCCTCCTTGAAGAACAGATCGAGAAACTCTCCCCGATCGCTTTCGAGGTTGCCGTAGCGTGAAATGAAGCCGGTCACGCGGCCTTTGTCTTCGACGGTGAGTTGCACAAACTCGCCGTCCTGCAAAAAAGAATACATGCCGGAATAATCGTCGGCGGGTTTTGGGGCAGGCGGATTGGGCGCAGCATTCTGCGCAGTCGAGAGCAGGCAGGTCAGGAGTAGCGTAGCGAGGGTGATCCGGTACAGTCTGCCCATGTGCGTATTAAAGCATGGAAAGCAAACCAGCAGTGGAGATAACCGGTGCCCAGTGTGGCGCGGGCGCCCCGCCCGCGTCCTTCCCGACGGGCGGGACGCCCGTCCTCCATCGCTATGCACTGATAATTATCTACAGCCCGGAACGCACGCTATAATTAGCGTTTCGCGCGATGCGGTCCACTCGATGAAGCCAGCCTCGGTGCTCCTGGAACCCTTGTCGGAATCAGAGTCGAAAGCCGCGCCTGCACCGGCGTTTCTGGTGGATTTGCCTCCCTGGCATAGAATCTTCCTGCACAATCTGTCGGACCTGTTTCGCGGCAGTAAAGATTCGTCTCTTCACCTGTATTCCCGTCCGGGCTCATTCTGGCCGGATGTTTTCGTCACTTCCCGTCTTCCGTGGAACCGCTTTGCGCAGTCGGCAATTTGTCATGTGGCGTTCATCGTGGCGTTGTGGGGATCGGTGCAGCTCTGGCCGCAACCACCCCAGGTGCTGGATCGCCCGGTTTTCAATCGAGCTGACGTAATTTATTACGCTCCTTCCGAATATCTTCCGCCGCTCGATACCGGGGGCGTGCACCGACCGCTTCCGCAGAAAGGCGAACCGGAGCACGCGCCGCAACCGATCATTTCAGTGCCGGCGGAGGCGGACAACCGCACGCAAACGATCGTCACCCCGTCCGACATCAAGTTGAATCATGATGTGCCCATGCCCAATATCGTGGCCTGGTCGCAAACTCCGGCCCAGCCTGCCATGCCGCTGGCATCGATGACGGCGGCCGCCAGCCTGAAAGTGCCTGAGATGCCGGTCACCGCGGTCGCGCCGGCGCCGGAAACCATGTCGGCCAACCGGCAGCGCGCCCCAGAGTTTTCGCAGACAGCTGTGGCCCCGGCTCCGGAAGTTGACGCGGAATCGTCGCGCACTCTGCGCGCCCCTCAGGCCGCGGTAGTCGAGCCTCCTCCCCTGGTGGACGCCGCAACAGCGCGCCGCTTGGGAGACATCAGCATCGGGCACACACAAGTGGTTGCGCCCGCGCCGGAATTGCCGATGGCCGAACAGTACGCCGTTGCCGGCAGGACACAAGCGGGGCTCGGCGGCGGCACCGCAGGCGCTTCCATTGTGCCCCCACCTCCTTCGGTACCGGGCAATGCCGGCTCCAGTCCCAATGGGCGGATCATTGCGCTCGGAATTCATCCCACCGCAATGGGTCCCGGAATGGCGATGCCGGCCGGGAATCGTCGAGGGACATTTGCCGCGACTCCCGCCGGCAAGGCGGGCGCGCCCGGCACTCCTGATATTGCCGCCGGTACAAACCCTGGCAGCGGTAGTGGAAGCAGCAAGAATCGTCAGGGGATTCCTTCCGGCCTGATGGTCGGCGCGGGTCCCGACAGCCAGAACCGCTCGGCCGTCGCCGGGCCGGGAAATGGAACTGGGGGTGGCACTGCAACGACCCAGAGTTCCGACAACTCCCGTCTGATGGCGGATGCCTCGCCGCCGCGGGTTTCGTCCACTCCGCTTCACTCACTGCCGGAAGTTTCCAGGGACAAAGCGACCGACGTCGATCGCTGGATTTTTGGCGACAAAAAGTTTTACGCCATGACCCTGAACATGCCCAACCTGAATTCCGCGGGCGGAAGCTGGGTCATTCGCTTCGCCGAGCTCAATCCGAATGAGGCCAAGGGCGACTTGACGGCGCCTGAGGCAACGCGAAAAGTGGACCCCGCCTATCCGCTGGAACTGATGCGCCGCAACGTACAGGGCACCGTCACACTCTACGCGGTCATCCGCAACGATGGCTCGGTGAGTGATGTACGGGTGCTGCGCGGGGTGGACGACCAACTCGACCAGTACGCCCGCACCGCCCTTGCCCACTGGCACTTTCGTCCTGCCACCAAGAACGGCGCTGCGGTTGACCTCGAGGCCGTGGTGATGATTCCCTTCAAGCCGGTGCGTTTCAAGACTGGCTTCTAGGATGACCTGGAATCGCACGAATCAGCGCTCAATCACGTTGTAGCGGGTGGCTTACAAAGAGATCACTACTTTTCCGCGAGCGTGTCCTTTTCCCAGATACCGAATGGCCTCAACCACCTCACTCAAGCTGTAACGCCTGTCAATGACCGGTGTCATCTTTCCGGCCACCATAAGCTCGCTTATAAAAGTCAGGTCCTCGTTGATCGGTCTCGCCAAAAACGTGACCATCTTCCTGCTTTCGAAACGTGACAGCACAATCGCTGCGATCAAACGGCCCATGACGCTGAGCATCCCGCGACCGTTGCGATCTCCAACCATAACGCAGATTCCCCCAGGACTTAACACGCGCCGGCTTGCCGACAACGAGTGGTTCCCAACGCAGTCAAGAATCAGGTTGTAACGCTGCCCACCCCTGGTGAAATCTTCCTGGGTGTAATCAATGACGTGATTTGCGCCGATGGACCGGACCAAGTCCACATTTCTCGTGCTGCATATCCCGGTGACCTCTGCGCCGAAGAACTTGGCGATCTGGACCGCGAACGTGCCGACGCCTCCCGACGCACCGTTAATCAAGACCTTTTGGCCCGCCTGAATTTTTCCCTTGTCGCGAAGACCCTGCAATGCGGTCAGAGCCGCCACCGGCGCAGAAGCGGCTTGCTCGAACGACACGTTCTCCGGCTTCATGACCAATGCAGACTGGTGAGCACAGGCGTGCTCGGCGAAGGCCCCCTGCGGGATCCAGACTCTGAGAGCTGAAGCGTCCGGGTCACGGATACAAGCACCGAACACGCTGTCGCCGGGTTTGAATTGGGTCACGTCCCTGCCGACCGCTGCAACCAAGCCGGCCACATCAATGCCCAGTCGAGTGACCTTGGGTCTCCGCAGACCGGTCACCAAACGACCGCCGCCTCTTATCAGGCCTTCGTCAAGCGGATTGACCGAAGCTGCGCGGACTCTGATCAAGACCTCATGGTTTCTGGAAACAGGCTTTTCGACTTCCTCGATTTGGACAACATCCGCGGTGCCGTACCGGCTATAGATGGCGGCTTTCATGTTCAGCCGCTAGCCGGGAAGGTTGGTTGACGGACTGGGAGCTGCGGCCGCCTGGTGGTGCAGCGAAGTTCCGCAGTAAGGACAATAGATATCACCTACCCCAACCACGCGCTGGCACTGCGGACAGCTGGGGCTCAGTTTGTAGTTGCAGCGCGGGCAGAAGTTGAATCCCGTTTGCACGGCATTCCCACATTGCGGGCAGACGCTGCTGCGCGGTTGCCGCAGCAGGAAGTAAAGGATGATGCCCAGAGCGTTGGGAATAATAATGGCCATGATCGTCCAAAGGGTAGGGCTCATGCCACGTCGTCTCGCGTCGCGGTTTATGTAGCCGATGAGCAAGAGGTAGCAGGCGCCGGCAAGACCGGCCCCCAGGCCCATCAGCGCTCGCCCCCACGCCGGCGGCGCACCCGAATGCCGCCCCAGCACCGCATTAAAGAAGACCTGGGCGACGATGAATGCAATCCCGCCGAGCGCCCATGCCCACAGCGGAACAATCTTGATCTCCGCAGTCAATCCAGTTTGCGTTTCATTTCTTACCTGCATAAATTTGTCCACCTTATCTGTGCCATTACCGCGACTGCTCGCCGTTGTTGGTGAGGTGCGTGCCTCGAGCCACGAGCAGCACGCTTACCACCAGCGCCGGCGCAACGAAGAAAAACATGAAGCTCGCCTGCCAGACCAGGGTCGAGACTCCAATCCGTCCACCCATCCAGGCAAAGAGTCGCCACAAAAGAGGGATGGTCAGCGTTGCCGAAAGGCCCACTCCCAGGCAAGCCATCCCGACCAGCCACATGCGTTCGCGAGTCTCGCGAAGCCGGCTGGCATGGAAGCGCACCCGCATCTGCGTGGCTCGCACCAGCCGGGCATCAGCGGCCAACGGCAGAGAACGCAAAGTGCGAACTACGTCGTCCGATGCTTCCGCGTAATGACGGCATGCTTCGCATTCATCGAGGTGGGCCCGCAGCCAGGCCTGCTGCGGATCCGGGAGACCATTCCCGACAGCGATCAGCTCCCGTGCTTCGTCATGTACATTCCGCGTCATGCCTGCGCTCCCTTCAGCCGTGACATCAACATGTTCAATCCGCGATACAGCCGCGACTTCACCGTGCCCAGGGGTGCCCCGGTCACCGTCGCAATCTCTTCCAAAGCCAGGCCTTCCTGAAAACGCAGGACGACGGTCTCGCGATACTCCGCCGGAATGCTGACCAGCGCCGCGCTGACGCGCTCGGCCTGCTCGTGTTGCTGCACCACTTCCCAGGCCATGGGCCGGGTGTCGGGCGGTTCGAACGGTGCGTGCTCGTCGTGTTCCATCAACCCGTCCAGGCTGACCGGACTCTTCTTCCGCAGATAGTCGATGGTCAGATTTCTCGCGACCGCATAAAGCCAGGTGCTGAATTCGTGACGGCCGTCGTACTGGTGGCCGCGTTCCAGCACGCGGATCCATGTTTCCTGGAAGAGGTCTTCCGCCAGTTCACGATTTCCCGACAGATAGACCAGATACCGAAGAAGCCGGTGCTGATATTGCTCGATGAGGCGGTCCAGCAAATCCGGATCGCGCCGGCGGAGGCCGCGAGCAATTGCGCCGGTCTCGGATTCCATCGCATTCATGAGGCAATACGCTGTGGCGTTCATGCTACCGGGATATACGGGCGAGGCCAGAAGAAAGATGCAGGAGTTCTCTACTTGCAAGTTAAGTAACTCGTATTCAGCCAGATACTCGATTGCCACGACTTCATTCCGGGGTGGAAGTCCGCCTGACCATCGAGGCCCGTTTGTATGGCCGGGGCCATTGGCCTGATTGACGCCCACCTGATGGCTTCCGTCTTGATCAATCCTCCTACTCTCCTGTGGACCAGAGATCAGCGGCTTCGCAAGGCCGCCGAAGGCCTTGGCATTCACGCAGGGTTGGCTTAAGGTCCTCGGGGTAGCCCGCGAACCGGGGAACGAGTTATGCTTACTCACCGAAGAGCCCGCAGGCAGCCTGGCTCGGTGGCTGGATTGCGGATTTTGGCAGGCCTGTCGTCCCGGCAGTTCCCACAGCTTCCTGGACTCATTCCGTGGCGCCGCTTCCGGGTCGCCTGCGTGACTGAATCAGGCAGTCTGAAAGCACCCGGGGCAAGTCCTTCCTGCAACTCTTCCCTAAAGGAGACTTATGAATACTTCCCTGATGCCGGATCCAACTTTCTACCCCTCGCCCGGTCTGGCCATGCAGGCCGCGCCGGAGCGCATTGCGTATGTCACTATGCTCAACGTGGGCAAGAGTGGAAAGCGCGACGCCATGGGCGTGATCAACGTTGACCCGCGCTCCTCAGCCTATGGCCAGTTCGTCGGCCAGGTGGATTTTCCCAACGACGATAATGAGTTGCATCATTTCGGCTGGAACGCGTGCAGCGCATGTCTCTGCCCGCAGGCTCCGCACCCGCACATGGAGCGTCGTTACCTGGTTGTGCCTGGCATCGCGTCCTCCCGCATTCACATTCTGGATACGAAAGCCGACCCTAACCAACCCAAGATCGTGAAGATCATCGAGCCCGAAGAATTTATCAGGAAGACCGGCTACACCTCGCCTCACACCATTCATTGCGGACCCGACGGCATCTACGGCAGCGCGCTCGGTTCGGCCAGCGGCGATGGCCCCGGCGGCATCTTCCTCATGGATGCGAACACCTTCGAACTCAAGGGACCCTGGGAAAAAGACCGAGGCCCGCAGAGCCTGGCCTATGACTTCTGGTGGCACCTTGGGCAAGACACCATGATCACCTCCGAATGGGGCACGCCCAACATGGTGAAGGACGGCCTCAATCCCGAACTGCTGCTCGCCGGAAAGTACGGCCACAAACTGCACATCTGGGATTTAGACAAACGCCGCCACCTGCAGGAAATTGACCTGGGCGCGGAACAGCAGATGGTGCTCGAACTTCGGCCCTCGCACGATCCCAAGAAGACTTTCGGATTCGTCGGCGTGGTCGTTTCCCTGAAAGACCTTTCGGCGTCCATCTGGATGTGGTATCGCG
>Ga0070684_100004652_pt1 | contig 10475 bp, 11 predicted proteins | sample KBSC723LmetaG_FD_65653 | JGI IMG/M metagenome (GOLD analysis project Ga0070684, IMG submission 65653) | Corn rhizosphere microbial communities from Kellogg Biological Station, Michigan, USA - KBS C7.2-3L metaG | ecosystem: Host-associated > Plants > Roots > Rhizosphere ...
CATGGGTCCAAAAACTAAAATTTGCGCCATGCTTGCGCCGTCATGGCGCGGACCATGCCGCAATGATGCTTGTTCACATGGCGCCGTGCCGTCGCCTGCATGACTTAAAAAAGATTTCCGAGGGTCCATCGTCTTGAAAATTTGTCGCGGACTGTATGATGCTCCACCATGTCGACATCGTTCACTTTAGCTAAATATGCGTGCATGTGTTGGTGATGTATTGTACAGTAAATGGCAAATTTTCCACGTTCAACAAGGTCATCAGAGTTTGTTTGGAGATAGTCGCTTCTTCAACAGCCGCGCGGAACTGACAAAACGGTAATCCTCGATCCATTGATCGTGAATCAAACGCAAACGGCCGCCAGCTGTTGAAAATTGCAACATCTCCAAGGACGTCATGTCGTTGCCTCCGCGTCCGTAGACACTGACATGCAAATCTCCGGGATCCATATGCGAAAACGCATTTGGGGTGTCGTTGTAATAAAAGAACATGTCATCGTCTGATGTGAATCCATGGAAACGGATTGGTGTGAATGCTTAACGCATCTGTTCGTGTGTCACGAAGTTCCAAATCCACCCAGTGGTCTTTGTTCACGGAAAAGGCCGTTGCGGTGCCGAGAAATAAGATGAAAATTTTCCATATTGACAGAAAACAACTGATTGATGGTGTGTGAAGCAGATTCAATGTCGGACTTGATTTCATTGTACGATTGACTTTCTGACATATTGTACAAAATTTCGCAGCCTTTTTCTTATTGGCTGAAGCGTGCAAAAACATCCATATTTTGAGGCCTTTTTTTAAAAGGCCATGCTTCGTTCAAGAAGGCTAGCCATGGCTTGAACCACGCGGTGAATATGGTTTCGTTGCACCAGGTCATTGCATGTCAGGTTCCATTGACCGCTGGCATCACGCGAAACTGATTCAAGGACGGGCCTTGTGCTGCCACGCTGCGGCACGGACGTGTTGACTTGCGCACGCCACGCCGTGGCATGAGCCACTTGACGCGCAGCCTTGGCGACAGACGACCGTTGGCGGATGACCTCGTCCCAGAATCTCATTTGCACGGACAAGTCCTGACACAAGTTGGCTTCTTGCTCCAGCTCAGTGGTTGGAAACAAGGACTTAAAAGGCTTGACCTGTTTCAAAACCTGGTCGATTTCTGATTGGCTTGGAGCCTGGGAGAGTGGCGTTGCCTGCGTGCGCTCCTCGACGTGCGTGCGGAACGAAAAGGATCCATCTTTGCTTGAAAGGTCCGTTTCGCCATGGCCACTGGTTTGTGCCTTGGGCGGCGTTGGTGACCAAGTCAGAGACGCGCGTGACGATGTGCTTGCCACGTCCACCATCTTGTGTTCCTTGACTTCGATGCCTTGGATCCAGTTTGACATGGATCTGAATGTGTGATAATTGCCACGAAATATGGATTGCAAGACATCTGCCACCGACAGGCTGTCGTTCGCGATCCAGAATCGCAGGAACAGCTCGTCAAAGTTCTGCGGAAACCGTGCTTCATTGAGTGCCTGTTCCGACCACATCTCTTCGATGCCCGCAAGCAGGCTTCCATAACGAGGCATAGGCGTGGCAATCTTGTGCTCGTTCAAAATGTTATTGATGGTTAGAATCACCCCCATGCGAAGGGTAACCACGTACCGGTCGGTCTGGATATTAATCTGTACGGCTTCGCGCACCCGAGTGTTGATCAGATATGTCTGTTGATTGCGGCCCATATAGCCATGTTCTCGAACGCAAACAAACGCAGACTTGGATTCGAGTCCTTTGCGAACGGCATCCTGGGTTGCCTTGGCGGACAATGTTTCTTGGTCGACCTTCATCTTGAAACAATGTTTTTGAACCATGGCATCGCTGTCAGCACGGCTGCCCAATGTCGGGTCGACAAATGACGACGGCCATAACCGGTGGAGACGAATCAATGGAGTAAATGCATGGAAAATGCCTTCACTGGGGACAGGCCACTGAATTACTTGCTGGGCATTCTCGCTGGAACCATCCCATGTGTGATGAAGCACAGGCACATCGCCGAGATGAAGCAATACGTATCTCAACTTGGTGCGTTGCCTCCAATCATAGTATTTCATCTCGTCTTCACTGACGGATCCAGATCCGATGCGTAATTCCAGACGCTCCAGTTTTGGGAGCGCCGATACATTAAAATGTGGCATGGCCTTGTCGCCGGGTACGCTGAGGATGCGATTGGGAACAATGTCCAGGATCAGAATCTCCAGATTTGGATTGCGTGCCGCGACCTCGTCGAGGGTTTTATTGGATACCAGATTCTTGATCTTTTCTTCCTTTCCTTCGGCACGTTTAAAATGTCCATTGCGCAGACACAGCGTGTGCATGTTCCTAAACAACAAGACGTCGTCCGCGTCGATCGTGCCCAGGTTGAGATGAACCTTGTTCAGCGAACGCAGCCTTGCAACACTATGCAGCACACGTTCGGTGCCGAGAAAGACAGCCGTTTTCAGGACGAGTGTTTCCAATCCTGGGTGATGTTTCAAGATGTCAACCAAGACACTTTCATGGGCGCTGTCCACATGCGTCTGGTGGTAATTGTAAGCGAATGAGTACGGGGAGTGGGCTCGATACGAGATCGACACATCCTTGTTCACGGCTTCAATGGTGAGATGTCGGAGTTTTCCACTCGTGTAGTTCGGCAGCCATTTTTGCCAGTCCTGGTAAGAAGCCGGCGGTACCTTGTCATACGGTTTTGGCGCAATCGACAGATCAGCCAGGTTCGGCATTTCGCGGAGGCTTTGGACACGCTCAAATGTTGTCCGCAATCGCCATTCTTTGTTCTCCTCATCGATCATGCTGAGACTGACCCGGTACCAGACATCCGCGATGACGATCTGGGATGACAACTCCAAGATCTTGATGCCAAGATCCAGGACGAGCTTGGGTGACAAATCACTTGGTTCACCCTCCGTCATGTCAATCTTGGTCACAGCTGGCCGGTTCTTCATTTCAGAGATGGCTGTCATGAGTTCGGGCATTTGTTTGCAGTCGATGGAGAGCACCGACCATTGATCCGATGTAGCCAGAATGTTCACCACGTCGCGTTCCTTGTAAGGCAAAACACGGAGATGCAGTTCTGGTGCCTGGAGCTTGACCTCGGGATCCGTGGATTCAGCACGCCACGTGATGACGCCCTCGACATTGCCACCTTCGTCCACCAGCTCAAATGTCTGGAGTCTGGGATGTCGGCCGAGAATGACGGCCATTTCTTTTCCAGACGGAAAGGCGTCAACGGCATCGTTGGCGTTCCTTTTAATGATGATGGCTTGTGCATTGGAGCCCATGATCTGGCTGATTCGTTCGAGTGTCTTGGCATTCCAGTGAGCACTCACTGACAAGAATGTCAGCATCGTGTGCTTTTCGACAAAGGCTTCCAGTTGGTCAGCCGTTGGCAACGTCTCCCCGCGGTATCGGGCAAGGAGAATGAGCCGCCGGAGATCCGGCCAGGCATCGCGGCCTTCGATGATTGTATGTGCCACCATGTCGCGCCATTCAACATCAAACCACAATGATTGAAGAGGCATTTTTTGAATGCTCCTGACGATGGCCTTTTCGTCGCCAGGTCGATCTCTCCAACCCCTGTGCGAAATATCCATCCACTTGATGTGGCGCACATTGGGGAGAAAGTCTCCAACGGTGTACGTCTCCGAATCATGCAAAATGTCGAGTCCGTTCAATGAACGAATCTTGTTGACAGCATCCAGACGTTGATACGCCAGACGTCGCGCAGATGAATTGAAATCGGTTGCCGATGCATTGAATGAAAAGGCCGTTAGCATGTGACCATCATCCACATCGAGTTCACGAACGGTGTGCCCCATGGCCATCAGTCGGACCACGGCAAATGTGGTGGCCTCCTCCAAACGACTGGCTGTCACATAGCGCTGGCGCCATGCTTTGGTCAGTTCCATCAATCGTGGCCAAACAGGATGCAACTCGTACAGTCGTCGCAGACGTCCTTGTCGCACCGTGGTCTGCACCTACACACATGGACACGAATTTCGTCAGTGTCTGCGCGCTATTTTGACGTCATGCCAAATTCAGTGATTACCTGTGCCAGCGACGTATTGAGTCGCCTTTGTTTCAGTGGACGTTCCTCATTAAACGTCTCGGTCACCAGCGTTTCGGTCTTGTGTTCAAAAACGGCCTTGGGCACTTTTTTGAAGCCGACGGCAACAGACAGGTTGGCCAAGTCATGGATTTGCAAGAATTGAAGTGCCAGACTACTCACTGGCTGGCCGAGCAAGAACCGAATCACTCGATTTTGAGTTGCCGTAAACACATCGGCTGCAGTTAGCGCTTGGACCACGCGTTCAGTGGTCTTGACCGTCGTAGGCTGAAACAAGGGAATCGATTCATCCACCTCGATCTTGTCTGTCTTGCGACGTTTGACTTCTTTCGTGTCGGAAGACATGGCTATGTCATGTGAATTATATGAAGCGCTCATATATCGTGTCGCAATTCATTTGAATTTCGTCAGCTCGTCAAAATGTAAAATAGACGTTTTATCGATGACCAAACTGAGTTTACCGGCGCCGTAGGCGCATGTCATAGCTGAACAACATGGCACACACGTGTATCAATCTTTCATCACATGCGTCGTTTTGGTGATGGTGATTAAGTTTTTCCGCGATATTCAATGTGAATGCATGAACGGTGTTTGCTTTTACATAAAAAAGCGCAGGCCGGAAATTTTGCCGCGACCTCCACCACTCAGCATACTCAGTAAAGCCAACTCGGACAGCAGTTGGGATGGCAAACATCCGTCTTCTGTGCTCCCGCGCCGACACGTCTTGGAGGAACACTCGCAGACAAACGACTTGTCATGCAGCTTTTGCTGGCTGCTGCCACATTCGACATGGCAGCTGGTCGAGCAATTCGCGCACCGGAATCCGCACTTGTCGCACTTGATGCCTGGTTGTTTTATCATGCGCATGCCTGCTCCTCCTCGGGAGCAAACCCGAATCTTTTCGGCAATGGTCGCAATCCGGCCGTCATCCGTTTCGTGAATGTCTGTGAAATCAGATAATTTCGCAGGCAACAGGCTCTTGTGTTCGTGCTGCACGTGCTTGTTTTCATCGCCGCTTGCCACGTGCTGGTTACATTGGCGACATTTCTTGGCGCGTTTACTGCAGCCAAACTCGAGATGCAAGTCTCTCAATTCAGCCTTGATCAAGATCTGTGTCAACATCACAAGTGAGCAACCATGCACATTCGCAAGAGTGAACCAGGCTATCGTTCTTGTTGCGGCATCCATTGGAACAGGGCACAAATCCTGCGCAGCCAGACTGTGCATCTTGATGCTTCTTGATCTCGGTCACGCCAAACTCGTCACGGCACAGCTCGCACGTGATCTTGCGGTGAATGCATTCCTTCTCCATGTGATGCTTCATCTTGGTCAGATTCACTTGTTCGCTGCACTTGGAACAGGCACCCATGTGAAATTTGCACTCGGCATAATGAGATGGAACACCATCCACCAACTTGCCCAGCGCAAACGTCTTTTTGCAGTCGTCGTACTTGCACCGCACGCTCAGCTTGCGCACCAGTGCATTGGCAACGTGGGAGCTGACGAGCTTGTTGCTCGTAAACTTTTTGCGGCACGTGGGGCATTGCTTTTTGGAATCCATGCTCGCCGTGATGCACGAGCGGCAAAAGACGTGTTCGCACTTGGTTGGCATATTGATGATGTCATCGGCAATGGACAAGCAAACTCCACATTGCAGCTCGCGCGCCAGGTCTTGGTTATCGGCCAAGACAATGGCACGTACGTCATCTGCGGTGAACGAGCTGGGTTTCTTGGTCTCGTTTGCCATCGCACTCTGTCAACAACACGTTGGATCAATCAGAAATCACACGTATGATACGTTTTGTGTGATTGTGATTTGTGCGGACGGCAAAAGGTGTGTCTTGTTGACAATAGGGCATGTTATACTGTTGAAAACAAGACACCGTCACACGACCCATTCCTAATCGCACATTGCATTTGGTGTGACCATGTCTGCCAAGACCGAACACAAAAAGATCAAGGCCTGGGTCATTGTCATCCAAGAGCATGGTGGTACAGACCACAAGGCCACCGTCCAGACCAAGGCCTATCCTCGTGAAAAGGATGCAATTCGCGCGGCATGCAAGTACATGGAAACTCAATTGCGTGGCCTATTTGACGACAAGAAGACCGTGTCGAGCATCGACGCGGCTGTGGCCGAAGAAAGCATCGATGACCAACTCGATGCGCTGAATGACATTGTTGGCACAGTGGACAAGCAACTTGATGGAGTGTACATGCGCGCCAACGTCTCGTGTATTCACGTTGAATTGTAGCCTAGCCTTTAGAAAAAGGCTTCAAAATATTGAAGTTGATATTTGCGAAATTGTGAATGTTATGCAAATGAAGCTTAAATCCGATCAACCAGAATTGCAACACGAACATGAATATTTTGCAGCCTTTTTCTAAAAGGCTATTTTGCAGCCTTTTTCTAAAAGGCTATTTTGAAGCCTTTTTCTAAAAGACCAGGCTAGAGAGCTGGATCCTGCGGCTCTTCAATCACAGCGGTCGTTCGTCCACGCATGTAATCTCGAATGTCACATAGAGATGTGAGTAGGCTGGAAAAGGCCTTCTTCTTCATCTCTGATCCACGCCATTCTTTCCAAACAATGTTCAAAGAAGTCATGATCATAATCCATAGCATCAATGACGCGATGTGTGCCCACGGAATGTGTTGGCGATTGCAAGTCCATGTCAAGCAACACGGAGCTTGAGCCAACACGATACACAGTGACAATTGAAATATCATGCGCGTCCGTTGTCGAAGAATCGAAGGTTCCTCTTCGCGGTGACGTATTCTTGGTTTCAGCACAGACTTGATGAATTCAAATACGCCCACGCACTGCGCAGCAGTGAATGATATGACGAAAAAGTTGATAGCGAGATTCGTGAGGGGGTCCGGATGTGGATGTGGTGGTGTTTTGTACAAGAATGCCATGCACAGCAAGAGAGTGGCTAACGCAGCCAGTCTGCCTGCAATGAGTATCGCAAGATGCGTTCGCTCGCGACTGTAGTTATCCGTCACCATCTCTACCTTGTCAATGACCACGCACATCAAAATATGCACTGAATGAAATCTTTTCAAAATGCTTCACAAACATGAATGCAACATCTTCATTGATATCAACGTCCAGATTTTTGCGCGCTTTTTCTAAAAGCGCTTAGAAGCGCAGTTGTTTCGTCACGTCCTGCTTGGCTGCATTGATACATTTGTTGTTTCTCCAGACGCATAGGTCGGGCAGTCCGTCGGGGCGCTTACCGTACAGGACAAAATTGTCATTGCCCTGGATATAGCTGCTTCCAATGGGTTTGAACTGGTCAACCGGAAGTTTGTACTTTTTGAGCGAGTCGCTGGCCAGCACGATTTCAAATGCATTGACCGAACAATCAGGATGAACGCCCACATAGTCGTCGCGGTTCTTGGCAACAGGTAGCGGCCACTCTCCTTCCTTCTTGCCTTCGGAGCCAAAGACGTAGTCGCACGTCTCATGAAGGTACAACTTGATCGGGTCGTTGAAATCGTTCCTGAAACTCAGCGACCCGGTGTCGGAATATGGATTCTTTTGTGCCGAGGCCTCGGTCCGGAGACAGTCAAGCGACGCAAAACTGGGCGAGCCAAGCCATTCCTTGGATGTGGCCTGTTCCTGAACCGAGGTGGCAGCATTGGTACTACGCGTCGTGCCAATGACAATGCTCGTCACAATGGTCGTGATCAGGGCGATCGTCAGCAAGGCTCCCAGTGGCGTCGGCAGCGTGTACCAGACATCGATCTGATTGTGGCCAGTCGATCGCTTACGAGTGGGACGCGGGAAATAACAGACTGCCCAGACCAAGATGAAGAATTCGATGCCAACCAGAATCCATGACATGACCAAGAAGGGCCACGAACCGTCGAAATCGTACGGCATCAGCCAGCAGGCCACATCCGAAAATGATGTGGTCACCAGGATCAAGATCCAGGCCACCAATTGCAACACATGTGCAGCGATGCCCATTAACGGGCGGTCCGACGACCGGACATCAATAACGGAAAGGATCAATAGAATGGCCGACGTCAGCAAGAAATTGGCCGTGCCCAGGTGATCGGACCGCTGCAAGATCAGTCCGAGTGCAATCATGGCATGATTCAGGCGAGTGATGGCCACGGCCCAGCCTTGTTCACGTGCGGCAGGTGTGGATACAGCGCTGCCCAGAGCTTCCATGTCCGTTCCGTACACCGAAAGCAAACCATTGAAGAGGAAAAATAGTGCAAAGGAAAACCAGGTCCAGTTGGTGTCACTCGAGGCGACAAAGACGGTGATCAGACCGCCGACACCTGATACGCCAGTTGATAAAATGACATGTGCGCCGATGGACATGGACGTCATAGATTGACCGTTCCAGATCCGGAGGCCGTGCAAAAAGATGGACCACAAGCTGTTGACGACTTGTGGCACAAACAGGACCAGCATCATGGTTGTGTGATACGACTCGCCATGCTGATCGGTTTTTTGCACCGCCGCGTGCAATGCATCGCATTGTTCGGTTCCATAGCTGTGGTAACCATGCCACAATCGCGGTGTGTGCTCCGTCATGGCGCTGATAATGATGTGTGATTTGTTAAACTTTAAAGGACAAACCAAGCCTTTGGCCTTTTAGAAAAAGGCCGCAAAATCTTGGCGTGTTTTGTGCAATTTTTGCAAAGGCAAAAATCTTGACGGGATCATTGTTGAACGTTTTGGATCAAGGAGAATCAAGTTTTTTTAATTTCCAAACATCATGTCAGTACTTCCATCAAGATTTTGCGGCCTCAACCCAACACACCATCAACTTCAAACAATCGTGACTCGAGTTCCATGTACATGACCAGGGCCTGTCCGGCTGCCAGGCGATAGTTCTCATTCTGGTCCTTGAGAAGGGCGCCAGCGATAAACATTTCCATCAGCATGTGGCAAACGCAAGCCATGTCGGCACGCGTTGGATGAGAGATGGCAGCTTGCTTGATCAGTGCCTGAATTGTCTTGCGATCGTCTGATCCGAGTTCAACCTTGTGGTCCTCGTCACGGAGCCGATCCATGGCTCGGTCAACACTCGAAATCATACATGCCCGTCGGTCCTTGGTGTCATAGACCGATTTGGTCTCGGTGACGAACTTGGATACACACGGAGCATCGGGCAGACCAATCTTGGTGCCGGTGGCCTCGGACACCCGTGCCATCTTGGGCCACGTTGACACGCGGCTGCGGTCCGCTCGCTTTTGGAAAAAGCAGGCCAAGGCCGTCTGCATGGCCAGATTCAGTGCCCGGATGGACTGGATGTCTGCATCGACAGCAACGACTGCTTTTGTTTTCTGGTCCTTGCTGTCTGACTTGGATTCCGTTGTGGTCGGTCGAGCAAGTTCCGCCCGCTGACGAGCTCGCATCTCGTCGAGCTTCTTTTGGTACTCCATCTCCTTGAGTTGCTTAGCAGTGAGTTTCTTTTCAGTGCCACCAGTCGTCGTCGCGGTCGATTGCCTGGCCAAGTAGGCCTGGTTTTGCTGCTTCATGCGGGCAATCTCGTCCTGGTCGGCTTGAGAAAGATTGGCACCTTGGACCATGTTGATCCAAAACAGCCGCTTGGCATAGTCAACTGAATCTTGTGCCTTCTTGATGGCCGTGGTGGTCTTGGTTTCCTTTTGTGCCGATGACGAATTCGTTGGCTTGACATGTTGTGATCCTCGCAGCTTGCCGCCGTTCTTGTTATTGGCCGCGCGCATCTTGGCGCGTCCCTTTTCTTCGGCCTTTTGTTGGTCGTTCATGTTGATTCGAGAAATGACACTTAAATGATCCAATTTGATGACCGAGATGTGTCTTGTTAGGCGTCAACACGGTATACTACTGTTGTACAGTACAATACATGATCATGCCAACAACACACACGTCCTTGACCAAATCCTGTTCATTTCCACTCATTTCAAACCAACAACGATGAAGCGCAAGTTTGATGAAGGCGAAAGCAAGGTCAAGCCCAAAAAGGCCAAGAAGCAGCGCGTGCTGACCAAGGAGCAGCAAGAACAAAAGCGCAAAAAGGATGCCGAGGCGCGCAAACGCAACGCAGAGCACAAGAAATCGGTCGACGAGGCGCAGAAAAAGAACAGGGAGGAGAAAAAGCGCGGTCAAGTCAAGTGCGCAAAACAAGTCCATTATCGTGACACAAGTGGTCAAGACAAGCGCTGGCCCAACACTCCTGGCTTCCTCAATGTCAGCGTCTGCTCGGGCAGCAAGAAATGGTCCAATCTGTCGCCCATGAAGCTTGGACCCATCGAGCACAAGGAGACCGTCAGCGAGACGGATACCAAACGGTTGCCACCCGCGCACAATTTGGAAAACGCGTGGCAAGGTTCCAAGGTGCGCTTTTAAAAAAAGCGCGCAAAAC
>Ga0070684_100004653_pt1 | contig 10474 bp, 6 predicted proteins | sample KBSC723LmetaG_FD_65653 | JGI IMG/M metagenome (GOLD analysis project Ga0070684, IMG submission 65653) | Corn rhizosphere microbial communities from Kellogg Biological Station, Michigan, USA - KBS C7.2-3L metaG | ecosystem: Host-associated > Plants > Roots > Rhizosphere ...
TGCTGGTCATGGTGATCGTCGGCGGTTACGAGACGTTCGTCTCCCGGCTGAACCTGCGTGGACATCCCGATGAGCCCGAATGGCTGAGCCACGTCAATGCCAGCGCGCTCAAGATCAAGCTGGCCATGGCCATCATCGGCATCTCCTCGATCTCGCTGCTGCGCACCTTCATCGAGGCGGGCCATCTCGGCTCCGATCGCACCGGCTACACCGAAACCGGCGTGATGTGGCAGGTGCTGATCCACATCACCTTCATCGTTTCCGCTATCGGCATCGCCCTGGTTGACCGCTTGAGCGAGGCTCCAGATCGCAAGGAGCCCGAGCAAGCCTGAGGGTCATCACTTTCGGATGAGATGGCGGACCGACAATTCACTCGCTGGTTTCCTGAACCATGCAATGATGGTGAACATCCATTCAAGAAAGTTCCTGCGATGTTCCCGAAACCGTCGTCTGCGGCATTCGTTTCCTCCCGTGCGCAACAACGACTGGAGAGGAACATGAGGAAGTTCGTACTCGCCACCGTGGCTGCGATAGCCGTTGCGGTGCCTACGATTGCCAGCGCGACCGAATTCGGTGTGCGCATCGGGCCCGACCGCCACTACTACGTTGATCGCGACTACGGTCCGCATGTCCGGTTCTACGGACATGACCGCGGCTGGCATCGCGGCTGGTACCATCGCGACTATGATTATGATGGCGACCGTGGTGTCGTGATCCGCCGCCATTATTGGGACGACTAATTCCCGAAGGAGAACGGCCGGGTCCTTCGACCCGGCCGTTCTTCCATGCGCCTGTGAGATCGTCATGGCCGGACTTGACCCGGCCATGCATCATAACGATCAACGCTTTCTTCCCGATGGATGCGCGGGCCTTCGAAGGGGGCTTTGGCCTCGCAGGCGGGTCGAGCCCGCGCATGACGAGTTGTGAGTTGGTCGTCTACTGCGACAGCTTCACGAAATCCGGAAACTTCAATTTGCCTTCCGCGATCCTCGGTGGCCACACCGTGACCTGCTTGCCGTTCTGCCACTGGAACACGAGGCCGGTGACATAGCCCGGGCCGGATTTGATGCCGTGGGTGAACTCGTCGTTCTTGCCGTAGAACTCGATGTTGCCGATGGTGCCTTCGAACTTCGTCTTCTCCATCTCCGCGACCATCTTGTCGGGATCGGTCGAGCCCGCGCGCTGGATCGCTTCCGCGATGACGTAGACATCATCATAGGCGGTATAGCCCGTATATGCCGGCGGCGTGCCGAATTTCGCCTTGAACGCCTGCGCGAACGGCTTGGTCTTGCTGGTCACCGCCACGTCGGGCGTTGCGACCGCAAGCGAGGGAATACCGTCGGCAGCGCCATTGGTGTCGTTCCAGAAGGTCGGGCTCAGGGCCTGCGCCGAGATGCCGAACAACGCGATCGGCACCTGCTGGTTCTTCCACTGCACGGTCGGTTGCACGCCGACATGGGAGATGCCGGTCACGATCGCATCCGGCTTCTTGCCTTCGATGTTATTGAAGATCGGCGTGAAGTCGGTGGTATCGGGCGAGAAGCGGACGTGGTCGACCACCTTCATGCCGGCTTTCGGCAGGCAGGCCTCGTAACCGACGTCGAGCGGCTTGGTCCACGCCGCGTCCTCGCTCATGATCGCGACGCTCCTGAACTTGAGGCTGTCGACCAAAAGGTCCTTGGCGGCATCGCAGACGAGCTGGGCCTGCGCGGCCGAGGTCAGGTAGCCGTGGAAAGTGTATTTGTTCTTGTCGTAATCGTTGTGGACCGCCTTCGTGATTTCGTTCGAGGCCGCGCCCGGCGTGATCAGCGGCATTTTCAGCCGCGCTGCCCAGGGCTCGAGCGCCAGCACGACCTCGCTGATGTAGCTCGCAATGACAGCGCTCACCTTGTCCTCGCTGACCGCGCGCTGGAACGCGCGCACGGAATCGGCGGAGGAACTCTTGTTGTCGTAGGTGACGATCTCGATCTTGCGGCCGAGAATGCCGCCCTTGGCGTTGATCTCATCGGCCGCGATCTGCGCGCCACCGGGGGTCGCGGCGCCGGCAATCGACTGCACTTCCGCGATCACGCCGATCTTGATGCGATCCTTGGACTGCGCATAGGCAGGTGCCGCAAGGCAGAGCGCGACAGCGGTCGCGGCAAGGCCCGCCTTGAGCGGAAATAGCTTTGTCATTGTTTTCTCCTCGAGATCAATCTGCTTCTTGTTATCGTGCCGCCGCGCGTCCGCCGAACGACCGCGCTCTAGGCTACGCCGCACGGACGAAGATTGGGAAGCAGCTGTTTGCGTTCCCTCCTTGCGAGGAACGCATGGCGCGAGTGAAGGACAGGTGGCGTAAAAATCAATCGAAGGTCGTCATGGAATGATGCGACGCGCGGCGCGAACGCAGAAGAGGGACGCGGGACCAAGCCCCGCGCCCCCTGTCGGCTATCGCCTCAGCCTCAGCCAGCGCCGTGGCGGCTTGCGTTCGATGCCCAGACGTGTTGGCAGCCGCTGTTCCCGGGCGGCTTTCCTCGCGCGCCGGCGGGCTCGCAGCCGCTTCAAGCCTCGAACCGCACTGGGCGCGATCGCCTGAAGCGCCAGAGAAGCTCCCCCGGCGACAAGTCCCTTGACCAAATTGTACGCCATGTCGGGCCAAAGATATTCCCACATGACCCCTGTCCTTCATCACAGGGGCCCCGCCGGGCAGCGTGGCTCGAAGAATGAAAAAGCCCCGTCCGTCACCGGCGGGGCCCAAAAAATCCCTGTACGCGCATTCCGCGCACGCGAAAACTCTTCGGTTCACCCGCTTGAGGTGGACTCAATGGTTACGGCACACCACATGGCCGTCTGATTGAAACTAAGCATGACCGTCATCCAAAGTGCTTCGCGCGGCTCGCGCGCATCGAAAACGCAATGCTCGCAAAGAGCGGTGATTTCCGTCAATTCTATGGCACGCGCGGTGCAGTTTCAGTCAAGCGCGCCGTTCCTCGCCATCTGCTCACACAAGCAGATCGGACGATCCCTGTCTGTGTGCCACTTCACAATCGTCGAGGCCGGGCTTCGCCGACAGAGCATTTCCTGGGTGATAGAGTGGGGTCCTCGCGCGCGCCGCTCAAGCGGCACAGCGGTGCAGCAGCTGCCAGACAGCAGCCGCCAGACTCGCGACGAAGAGTGACAAAAACCTCATAGCTACGCCCTCCCAAATGCGCGGGCGGCCAATTCCGTCCCGGAACGAGGGATATTACGTTGTGATGCGAATTGAGCCGTTGCGATTGACGACCGCCAGGAGAATTTCCGGCTTGAGCAAACGGCGACGTTCCGAAAGTCGTCGCGGCATGTCCGCTTGTCCTCGAAAGCGCATGCCCCTAGCGCTGGCCCTGCGTCGGCAGAAGCGGCGCGGCGGGCTCCTCGGTCACGTCTGGCACCGCGGCGTTGAGCTGAAGCACACTGGCCGCGGCCGGGAGCACCGCGTCGGCCATGGCGGCATGGCCTTCCGCAGACGGATGCACCGCGCCGCCATAGACGGCGGACAGCACGCCCCAGGTGGCATCGTGGATGTCGGCGGGCTGCATCGAGGTCGGCAAGCCCTGCGGATAGGTCATCGCGGCAAAGTAGCTGTCATTGGCGTCGCGGATCCAGCGCGCGCGGGGAAGATAGGCGCGGTATTCGCCGGCGCTGCGGCCGCAGAGCAGCGGCTGGTTCGCGGAGTTGACGATATCGGGATCAAAGCTTTCGCCCTTGGGCGAAAAGCATTCGCGGTCGAAGACGGGATCGGTATCGGCGCGGGCGCAAAAGCCGTGATCGTCGAAGGCGGCCTGATGCGCCTCGACAAAGGTGAAGCGGTCGCCTGCGGGATCGCGGCACAGAATGCCGGATTGGCAGAGCGCCAGCGCCTTCAGTTGCGGCAGGAACTCGCGCTGCACGAAGGCGGAGACGTTGGCGAGCCGCTGCGGATCGGCATTGAAAGAGGGATGGATGTCGAAGCCGGCGCGACCGCCTGGGCAGGGCGTGCCGCCATTCGACAGCGCAGGATTGGCGTAGGAAGTGTAGATGACATGCGAGAGGTCGCCGACCAGCGGCCGCAAGGCGTCGCGCAGCTTGGCAAATCCGCTCGGCAGGTCGCGCGCCAGCGCTGTGCGGGAGTCGTCGACCGAGGCCATCACGCCGGAGCGGCGGAACAGCGTACGCTCGGTCGGGGTGTCGACGATCACATCGGCGACGAGGCCGGAGAAATAAACGTCGTTGGCGCCGATCGACAACAGCACCAGATCGAGCGTGCGGTCCGGCTGACGGCGCTTGGCCGCGGTCAGCGCGGCGCGCAACTCGGCGAGCTGGCCGTTGACGCCGGCCTGGCAGGTGGTGCTCGACTTGCTAGGCGGACATTCGCGGGCGCGCTGGGTGCCGAACAGCCCCTCGGCGATGGTGGCGCCGGTGCAGGCAAGCGGCAGATAGGTCACCGCGATATGCGGATAATCCACGGCGAGCGCCAGCGCCGTGCGGGTCTGGTAGCTGTAAAGCGAGCGGTGGCAGGCGGCGTTGAGCCAGAGCGCGCCGTAGCGCTGCCAGTTCGCAAGCGAATCCGGCGCCTCGCAGGCGCGGCCGCCTTTATATCCGGCGCGGCTCGGCCGGTAATATTGCGCGGCCGCCGACCCCAGATAGTAGCGGAAGCAGAAACCTTCATCTGACAATGCGACCGCGCGGTCCGGATTGCCTTCGCCGGAGGCGATGCTGTCGCCGAGTCCCGCGATCAAGATGTCGCGCACTCTGATCTCGGTGGAAATCCTCTGCACGGGATCGGAGCCCGAGGACACCTCGACGGTCGCAACCGTCTGGCGGCCGTAGCGGACGCGCAGATTGACCGGCTCGGCGCAATCGAAAGTCGATTGCTGCGGCCCGTCGCCGTCGTCGAACGACCAGACGCAGGTGGCGCCGACCGGGACCTCGCCGGCGAGCCGGACCACGATCGCATGGTCGATCGGGGTCAGATAGTTTTCCTTGACGTTGTCGCGCACGCAGGGATCGGCGACGCGGCCCTGCAGGTCGATGCAGAGGCGGCTCACCATGTTGCGGGCCCAGCCGCGGCCGTCGCTCTGCACTTCCAGCGCGTCCTCGGAAGCAAGGATGCTGCGGTTGCGCAGGCTCTCGGCATGAAGCTGGAAGTCGCGGTCCTCCCGGAACAGGCGGAAGCGGTTTTTCACCTCCCAGGTGATCTGGATGGGGGCGTCGCCAGCGACGGGAGCTGGCGCCGGGGCGAGAGCGGTTTGGGCTACGGCCGGCTCAGCGGGCGCGGCCAAAAGCGCGCCAGCGAGCAGCGCGCTGACTGTGAGCAAACGAAGGCAGAACCGAATCATGTCCCGCGCGTTTGACGTGATAGTTGGGGCGGAAATAAGAGTACCGGCGCTTGGCCAAAATAACGTGACCGCGGCGCCGGCTTCACCGCTTTGCCCTGAGGCGCTTCAACTCCTGCACCACCGCGGGAGCAGGGATTGGCTTGCCGGCGGACGGGCTTGAGGATGCGGGCGCGGTCGTGATGGTGGACGGCGCGCAATTGCCGTTGCCATTGTCCCGGCGCCGCTTCTTCCATGGCATCACCACGTTGAACCAGATCTCGCGCGTTCCCATGATCGAGATCGCGATCGTGAAGGGGATGACGAAATAGAGCACGCGGAACACCAGGAGCGTCGCGAGCAGCTGTTCCCGTCCGAATTGCGGCAGCGCGACCAGCATGGCGGCGTCGAACACGCCGATCGAGCCCGGCGCGTGGCTGGCAAAACCGAGCAGCGTTGCGAGGATGAACACCACCGCGAGCGACATGAAGTCGATATACGGGTCGGCCGGGACCAACAGATACATCGCCATCGCGCAGAAGCTGAGATCGACCACGCCGATCAGGATCTGCACCAGCGTCAGCCTCGCCGACGGCAGCACCACCTTCCAGCCGTTCTGGCCGAGCTGGCGCCGTTCCTTGCCGGTCATGAGCCAGACCAAATAGACGATGATACCGGCGAGACACCCGAACGCGATCAGGCGGTTCAGTTCCCCCGGTAGCAGGTCCATCTCGGAGGCGGCGTTCGGATGGTAGGCCATGCCGATGCCGAGCACGACGAGATTGCCGAGCCAGAAGGTCAGGCCGGAGATGAAGCAGATCTTCGCCACGTCGATCGCGTTCAGCCCGTAATCGGAATAGATCCGGAAACGGATGGCGCCGCCGGTGAAAACGGTGGCGCCGAGGTTGTGACCGATGGAGTAGCTCGTGAAGGCCGACAGTGCGGCGATGCGATAGGGCACCGCCTTCTTGCCGAGCGTGCGCAGCGCGAAGAAATCATAGAAGGTAAGCGTGCAGAATGCGCAGACCACGCAGAGCGCGGCCAGGGCGATATGGCCGGTCGGAATATCCGTCAACGCAGTGAGGATTACGCCCGTATCGACGCCCTTCAGCGTCCGGACCAGGGTCCTGATCGCAAGGGCAATGATAAGCAGGCTTACCGCGATCCCCAGCCGTTTCCAGCCGATCCATTTCTTGAAACCGCGCGATAGCGCGGTCAGCAGTCCTCGCATTCATCCTCCCGGCAGGGCGACACAATCCAAAGCCCGTTCAAACCATTCAATCGAACGCGGCGGGCGATCGCTCCCGTAGCTGGAGTTCCACATAAGGCAAAAAGGCTGCGTTGTGCAGCCCTTGACAAGCGCGGCACCGGTCCCGGGAGCCTTTACCCCGTCCCATCCAAACCGCCCTTAGATAGGTCCGAATGAGGGTATTTCGAGGATTTCGATTGGACCGGATTCTGCCAGCCGTTTCCTCCGTTACGGACACGGCTCGTGTCCGGTTTTCCTGCATTTTCGAGAACCTTTCACAACGGCTTTCGCTCGCGAACGCCCTTGAGACAAAACGTCGCGAGACCGCGCCGCTGCCGTACGGATGGCGCGGTACGGCCTTGCAAGGCATGGGTCGAGCTCACGGCGGGAACCGGCGGCGCGCTCAAAGCAAATGTTCTCTATCGCGCAAAGGAGGCAGCGACAATCGGCAATTAACTCGAATGAATAGGTCCCTGGGCTTTTTTGCCGCCCCAAATATCGACCTGCGGGTCGCGACCGCGATCTGGGTCGCACTCGATGCGGCGGTAAGTGGGTGCGGCATCCGGGTCACGCATTTCATTGCCGTGCTTGCCTATGACCGGCCACGGCGCCGGATATTCGATCCGCGTCACATGTTAGCCGCTAGAGGAGCCTCCATGGGACTGTTCAGCAAAGACATCAAGACCATGAACGATCTGTTCCAGCATCAATTGCAGGACATCTATTATGCCGAGCCGCAGCTCGTGAAGGCGCTGCCGAAAATGGCCGACAAAGCGACCGACCAGCAGCTCAAGCAGGACTTTATGTTGCATCTCGATGAAACCAAGGGCCATGTGAAGCCGCTGGAGCAGGTGTTCCAGAGCTGCGGCATGAAGATGAAAGCGGTCGATTGCCCGGCGATCGACGGCATCATCGAGGAAGCCAACGAAACCGGGAGCGAGGTCGCTGACAAGTCGGTGCTGGACGCAGCCTTGATCAATGCCGCGCAGGCGGCCGAGCATTACGAGATCGTACGCTACGGCAGCCTGATCGCATGGGCACGGCAGCTCGGCCGCAGCGACGTCGCGGGCCTGTTGCAGAAGACGCTCGACGAGGAGAAGGTCACCGATCGCAAGCTGACGACGCTCGCCGAAGGCCGCGTCAACATGCGCGCCGCAAGCTGATCCTTCGCTTATCCCGGCAGGTGTCGCCGGGCGGAGTAGAGCGCAAGCAGCGCGAAGATGACGATGGTGGCCGCAAACGCAAGGCTTGCGGTGATCGCGCCGGCAAACGTCGAAATCACACCGACGCCGATCACCGGCAGCGCGTTGCCGGCGAAGACGCAGATGAGATAGCTCGAAACGATCTCGGCGCGCCGGTCTTGCGGGGCGATCTGGTTGGTCACCTGCAGGCTGCCGCGATAGCCGAGCCCGGCCGCGATCGCGCAGACTGCGGTGGCAAGGATCAGCAGGGCCATGGATGCCAGGAGTTGCGCGGCGACGACGAGCGCCACGCTTGGCGGCATCAGCGCGAGCGCGAGCAGCATCGTGCTGCGGCTCGACAGGGATCGCGTCACGTAGATCGCGCCGGCAACGAACACCGCCAATTCCAGGAAGATCGCGCCCGCAATCGCATGATTGGTCACATGGAGCTGATCGGCGAGCAGGGACGGCGCCAGCGCAGCGTAGAAGCCGACCAGTGCCATGGAGCCGAATCCCGTCACCGCGGGCGCCACGAACTCCGCGCGGATTTCGGACGGCACCGAGGCGCGCGGCTGGATCGACAAATCCTTAAGGGAGGGCCGTGGCTGCGTGACGGTTTCGGGCATCATCAGGACCAGCGCGGCGACCGCAAGCAGCGCAAGCAGGTACACGATGAAGGGCAGATGCAATGGCCAGGGCAGATATTCGGCGAGCACGCCGGAGATCAGCGCGGCGACGCCGATGCCGATGAAATTTGCGCTGGTCGCGATCACCGTGGCGCGCGATTTGCTCTCCTCGTCGATCAGGTCTGCGAGCCACGCAGTTCCGGTTCCGGCGCCGATGCTGATGGCGAGGCCACCTAGAATCCGCCCCAGATAGAGCGCGCCGATGCCGCGCGCGAAAAGAAAGACGAGGGCGCTGATGATCATCAGGCCCATGCCGGCCGCGGCCACCGGCCGGCGGCCGACCTGGTCGGAAAGCCGGCCGAACAGCAGGAGCCCGCAAATATTTCCGATGACATAGACCGAGTAAATCAGCGTGAGCGAGATTTGCGAGAAGCCGAACGCCTGCTTGTACATGACGTAAAGCGGCGTCACGAGCGTGCTGCCGCCGAACAGCACGCCGATCAGGGCGGCGATCGCTGCCGTTGCGGTTGTTGCGCTCAATTCGATTCGCCCTCGCAGTCGTTCGAGCGGGGAAGTGTCAGCAGATGTCATCAGCATGCTCCATGACTGGCGATGGCGCAGGGCTCGACGTGTGCTGCGATCGGGATAATTCAAGACGCGGCGCGCAACACTTCGATCCGCAGCGAAGTATCGCAGCAAACGCGAGGCTATATGCTTGCGTTGGTTCTCCACATTGGAGGTCAATCATGCAAGCCGCTTTCTTGGATCAGCGCAGCTATGTTTCCGAACCGGCGCGGGATCGTCCGCCTCTCGCGCGCGTGCTGACACTTGCTGCCATGAGCCTCGGTTACGGCGTGGTGCAGCTCGATGTCACCATCGTCAACACCGCACTGGCCAGCATCGGCGCTGCGCTCGGCGGCGGCGTCGCCGAGCTGCAATGGGTGGTCAGCGCCTACACGATCGCGTTTGCGGCTTTGATCCTGACCGCGGGCGCGCTCGGCGATCGCGTCGGCGCCAAGCGCGTGTTCATGGCGGGCTTCGCCATCTTCACGACGGCCTCGATGGCCTGCGGACTGGCGCCTGGCGCGTTGATGCTGATCGTGGCGCGCGCGGTGCAGGGTCTCGGCGCGGCGATCCTGGTTCCCAACTCGCTGGCGCTGCTGAGCCATGCCTATCCGGACGACAAGTCGCGCGGCCGCGCAGTCGGCATCTGGGCCGCGGGCGCAAGCCTGGCGCTGACGGCGGGACCGCTGATCGGCGGCAGCCTGATCGCGCTCGCCGGCTGGCGCTGGATCTTCTTCGTCAATCTGCCGATCGGGTTGCTCGGCCTGTGGCTGACCTGGCGCTACGCGTCCGAGACCACGCGCTCGCCAAACCGTGAGGTCGATCTGCCCGGCCAGATCGCGGCAGTCACCTCGCTCGGCTGTCTCGCCGGCGCCATCATCGAGGGCGGCGCGATCGGTTGGACCTATCCGCTCGTGCTCGCGAGCTTTGCGGCCTTCGTCGTCCTCACCGTGCTGTTCGTCGTGCGGGAGCAGCGGGCGCCGCAGCCGATGCTGCCGCTTTCGCTGTTCTCCCACCGCATGTTTTCGGTGACGGCCATGGTCGGATTGCTTGTCAACATCGCGTTTTACGGGCTGATCTTCGTGTTCAGCCTTTACTTCCAGCGTATCAATGGCTGGTCGCCATTTGCGACGGGCCTTGCCTTCGTGCCGATGCTGGGCGCGGTGCTGCTGGTCAATCTTCTGGCCGCGCGGGTGTCCGAGCGGATCGGCGCGCCGCCGACGATCGCGCTGGGAGCGACTGTCGCGGGGATCGGCTCGCTCGGCCTGCTCACCATTGTACCCGGCACGAGCTACTGGGTGGTTGCCCCGCAGCTCATTGCGCTCGGCGGCGGGCTGGGCTTGCTGGTGCCGCCGTTGACCTCGATCCTGCTCGGCAGTGTCGAGAAGTCGCGCTCCGGCGTTGCGGCGGGTGTGCTCAACTCGACGCGGCAGACCGGCAGCGTGCTCGGCGTCGCGCTGTTCGGGTCGCTGATCGGCGAGGAAAGCGCCTTCATGGCCGGCACGCATGCGGCGCTGATGATTTCGGCCGCCCTGTTGCTGATTG